>WNGF01002626.1_pt1 | contig 24943 bp, 18 predicted proteins | sample 5400641 | NCBI WGS metagenome assembly WNGF01 (sample SAMN13153371, study PRJNA577476) | soil metagenome | isolation source: 80 cm soil or saprolite under grassland replicate 2 | place: USA:California | collected 2016-06-15 | reverse complement strand
AATGGTTTTGGCAATCGATGTGTGGTCGAACACAAGGTCGGGGTGGGTCACCTTGCCCTGGCCCACCCAAGGGGAGATGACCAATGCCGGCACGCGTACTCCATAATGATCGATGGCCGACACAGCCACTGCTGCTGGCGGCGGTATGTGATCGAAGAACCCGCCGTGCTCATCATACGTAATGATCAGCAGTGTCTTGCTCCAGAGCGGCCCTTTGATCAGGGCGTCCACAACCGTCCCTATGAAGTGCTGCCCCGCTGCAATATCCGCGGGCGGGCCGTCGTCAAAGCCGGGCGGGACGTCGATGAAGTCAGGGTCAATAAACGTCACGGAGGGCAGCGTTCCGGCGCGGGCGCTAGTGACGAAGTTGATCGAGTCTTCGCCAGCGTCGACAACGTTCTGGTTATCGAACGTGTAGCGCTCGAACATACGTAGGAAGCAGTAACCGTGCTCGTAGTAACGCCAGGAAACGCCATGGTCGTTGAGATGGTCGAAGATCGTCTTGGTGGAGACGGGGGTGAACTCGGAACCGTGTGGGTTGTCGAACTCAAAGCGCCCATTCGCATCGCGGTTGAGCCGACCGGTCAGCGTGTAGAAGCGGTTGCAGAAAGTCGGTCCCGGGTGCGCCGCGAACCAGCGGTCGCAGACCAGGAACTCGCGCGCTAATGCATCGTAAACGGGTAGCGCGGTCGCGTTGTAATATCCCATGATCTTGCCGGGATCAGCGCCAGTCGCCTCGTAGTGATTGGCGAAGTCCGCCACGAAGCCATCCATCTTTCCAGCATCCACCTGATTGGCGACACAGTCGAAGCTGTGGCATGGGCTTTCGAGGAACACCGTATCGGTGAGTGCGAAGGACTGATAATCTCGTCCCTTATAGCGGTTCTTCTCGCCGCCACGCAGACCATCGACGTCGGGACGCTTCGTCCCATCCTTGTGGCCTTCCTTGCTTAAGTAGCCAAGCATGTGGTCGAAGGAGCGGTTCTCCATCATGACCACCACAATGTGTTCGATGTTCTTGAGCAGTCCCGGGTCTAGTGGGGCCTGCGGAGCCTCGGGAAATGGTTCGAGCTGGCCTGGCGGCAGGATGTAGTCGATTCTCAGCGCCTGACCGTCACTTGAGACCCCCATAACATAAAAGTCACCACCCACCACCAACCGGGTCACTAATCGATTGATTGCGTCGCGGTTCTCCTTCAGAGTATCAGCTATCTTGCCGTTGAATTTATCCTCAACACCCGATGCAAACACACCATCAGGTAGGTCGGACACGTTTACCGATGCATCCGTTTTGATCAATTTTTTATCCGACCTCAAGTCCACCAAGCCGTTGTCCTTGTCGTACTCCACATTAAACCTTATCTGAATGTTGAATGCATCGAGGTCAATGTTGGGGAAGTTGTTGACGATCATTTCTTCCCCTTCTGTCTCGAAATAGATCACAGCCTCAATACCCACCGGTTGATCTGGAATGATATTGACCGTGAGCGCGCGGCTATTCAAGTCAGAGAAGTAAAAGTCGGGGTTGAAAGGGCCCGGCAGGTCGATCTCGAGTTGACCGAGATCTTTAGGTTGGCCATCTCGTAATTGTGAGGTGTACCCCTTCGCTGGATCATCGAACAATACATCGAGCGTACTATGGCGGTGATCTCCACTGCCGAGGTTATGGAACCTGATCTTGAATAATGGCCGCTCCCGCTCGTTGAAGAACAGGTCAAATTTCCGCTGCAAGAGCTCGAGTGGGACCACTCGCGTGAGCATACGGCCGGGGTGGCCGGGGTTGAACTCCCCAAATTCCCCCAGCCCAACGATGCTGAATGGCGGTCCGATGAGGGCAGCATTGCCGTCCAATCCCAGCACGGTTCCCCGATCACCAAGCCGATGTCCATCCATATACCAGACTTGGGTTTCGCCGGTTGAGCTGTTGTGCCAAACGATATCCGCCTTGCCATCCCCATTCATATCCCCCACTCCAACGATGTTGAATGGCGGTCTGATCAAGGCAGCGTTGCCGTCCAATCCCAGCACGGTTCCCCGATCAACAAGCCTGTGTCCGTCCATATACCAGACTTGGGTTTCGCCGGTTGAACTGTTGTACCAAAGAATGTCAGATTTTTTCATAACAATTCTCCTTGTATTTCGTGCTCACGGAATTGCGAAGAGAAACGCATTGCCGGATTCACAGCCACATAGCCGTGCGCGGCGAGCCAAGCGCAGAAGGCACGCAATGCACAGACCATTGGTCAGAAAAGTTGAGCCAGCAATCAGGTCATAGATGGCTTTGTGGTGCCTCCGCGATACTGACGGCTGGCTACTGATAACTGACGACTGCACTAGGCGCCATCAGGCTGCGTGCGCTCGATAACTTTCCAGGCCACCGTCCGTCCAATCACCAGGCCCACGACCACATCGCTGCGGAAGTGCAGCCCGGCCCAGATGCGCGACTCGCCCGCTTGATCCACCAGTGCGGCGAGGCTGGCGGCGTCGCGCGGGAACAGCCAGGCCAGCATCGCCCCTGCCGCGCCCGACTGGCAGCCATGTGCTGACGGGTAGCTGGGATGATTGGGCGTCGTGAACAGCGGCGTGAACGAGGGATCGCGCTGGAACGGACGAATCGCCCAGTAGGTGTACTTGGCATCCCAACAGGCAACCATCGCATCGTAGTAGGCCACGCTCGCCAGCGCATAGACACGGGCCGCCCGCGGGGGATTGGCGTCGAGCCGATATTCCAAGATTCGTCTGCTCGCCTGCTCATTCCAGAACCAGTAATTGCGCGTGGCTCCGGCGCCGTACTCCCAGAACAACGCCGCCGCATTGGTCTGTGGTGTGCGCACGAAGTTCTTCACCTCGGCCATCTCGCTCGCCATCTGGATCGAGTCGTAGGCGGGCGGCGGACCGGGGCGCACCTCGCTGCCTGATGTCAGCACCCAGGTCTTCCAGGTGCCGGCCAGGGGCAGGATCGGGTTGGTCCCAGTCCAGTGCCCTGGTGCGGTCGGCACGCGGCCGGTCCACTGGGCGTCCGAGCCATCGCTCTTTGCACGCTCGATCACCAGGGCGGCGACCGCGCGGCCAAGGTCACGCCCGGCGCTGACATCGCTGGGGTACTCTACGCCTGCCAGCAATCGCGACTGGCCCGCGGCCTCGGCTTGCGCGGCGAAGAACGCGGCATCCTTGGGAAAGAGAAAGGCGAGGACTTCAGCCGCCGCTGTAGCGATGGCAGAATGCTCCGACGGATAGGAAGGGCTGGCGGGATTGGGCAGCACGCTGGTCAGCGAGCGGTCGACCTGGCTCGGGCGCGGGCGGTTGAAGGCATATTTGGAATCCCATGTGGCAATGGTGGTATCGTAGATCGCCACGTGCAGGAGCGCCAGCGCCCGCGCTGCGATCGGGTTCCCCATGTTGGTTTTCAGTGCCTGTTTGATCGCGATCTCGTTCCATCGGTACACGGGTCCGCCGGTGTCCCAGAAGGCGATCAGGTTGTAGGCGGCAGGATCGCGCTGGGCGGCCATGTCCTTGAGTTGCCGGATCTCCGCGGCGGTGGCGCTGCGGTCGGGCGGTGGAGCGCTGCGGAACTGGCTGCCGGAGCTGAGAACCCAGGTGCGCCAGGCGCTGGCCTGTGGCTCGATCTGATCATCAGGGCCTGGCGCCGCGAGAGCACTACTGCCGGACAGCGCGAGCAGCAGTGCTATCAGCAGCACCGCCAATTTGTGAAGTTGCGTTCGGATGGGCCCTTGCGGGATTTTCACGGTGCGGACGAGCGATGTGTGGATCATAAGACTTCCTCCATTGTTGATTGGCCAGGAACCATTCCACCGCACATGCGCTGTGGTATAGTTCCGGCTTCTGCAGATGATCGACCGAGGTAACTGGATTGCGATGAGTTGTGTCAGGGTTGGACGCGCCGGATCGTCGCCCGCATCCGCGCCACAAACTGCTCGGCGACGCGCGCCAGCGGTTTGGGCAGCAGCCGCACTCCGCGCAGATCGCGGAGTGGCGCGCGCCAAATCCCCATGGGCGCGAGGTCGAGGTAGCAGTCGCTGCGGCGGTCGTCGCAGGTGATCCGGCCGTAGCTGGCACGGTCGCGCCGCACGACAACCGTCGCAAACGTGCGCGTGGGATCGGTGATGACACAGTTTGGATCGGGCAGGCAGACCTCATGCACCTCAACATCTGGGTAGGCAACCTGGCGCCCCTCGAGCGCTTCGATCACCGTCTCGCGGTAGGTCGCTGGGCGCATCGTCCAGTGATACGCGCCTGCCAGCGCCACCGCAACGCCCGCGATGGCAAATCCCAAGGCTAGCCAGTGCCGTAGCATCAGCACACTCCAATCTATCTTGCGCCAGCGGCGACGTTGTCCTCCTGAGAAACTATTCGAAAAAGGGTGGGTCGTGATAGGCTGATTGAGGATTTTCTGGGTGCGGATGCGCGATGTGCGGATCATACGGTTCCGTTTCTCCTCTGAGCCGTTGGAGCACTGCCGCGCTACTTGCGAACGCCGATCGTCAGCAAGTAGTCGCGCGGCATCGCCACCCCTAGCTCATTCTGGAAGCCTTCGTGATAGACAATGAAGTCGCGCTTCAGACGCTCCCGACGCTCTGGATCGAGGCTGGCGGCCAGGGTCTTGGTTGGGCCATACCCCCTCACAAACAACTCCCAGGCGGCGAGGCCGTCTGATACCCGGAGCACCGTCGTGCCGGTTTCGAACCGCAGATCAAAGGCTGTACCGAGGAGTTGGCGCACATAGTCTTTGCTCCCCCATTCAAACGATGACGGTGGTGGTGACGCCGGCGGCTCCGGCATGTATGGCTTCATGACCTTGAACATGCCGGCAATCGTACCAGCGGCGGGCCAGGTCGTCAGGCCAACCCGGCCGCCCGGCCGGCACACGCGCGCGAGTTCGGTCGCTGCTGCTTCGGGGTCGCGGACAAACATGACGCCAAAGGTCGAGAGAACTGCATCGAAGCTGTGATCCGCGAACGGAAGTTTTTCCGCGTCCGCCACCCGAAAATCGATCTTCAGCCGTGTTTGGACGGCCGCAGCCGAGGCGGCGGTAATCAGGTCGGCGCCGAGGTCGATGCCGACGACCGTGGCGCCGCGCGCGGCGAGTAGCCGCGCTGCCCAGCCCGTGCCCGTGGCCACATCTAGGACATGCTCGCCGGGTTGGGGATCAAGGCGCAGAACGCAGTGCTCAATCGCGTCGGCAGTGGTGGCGCTGACCCAATCATAGGCTGACTCGCCCGAGTTCCATGTCATGGCTGCTGTGAGGTTGTGTGGCTGGATAGTTGGTGAACCCATGTTCTTCTCCTTACTCAGAGTATAATTGGCCATGCCTTCTGTCATATCAGGCATCAGAGAAGGAAACGCCGCGACGCGATTACACCACAAGCGTGCCGCTGACAGAAGCGATTTGCAGTACAATAAATGTCACAAAAACTGGTATACAACAGGTCGATGTTCATATGACAGATAGCCTTCCCTTTGGGCGCTGGCTTCGCTCTCGCCGCAAAGCGCTCGATTTGACACAGGAAGTCCTTGCCGAACAGGTCGGCTGTGCAGTCACGACCATCAGCAAGATCGAAGTCGGGGTGCTACGCCCTTCTAGGCAGCTGGCTGATCTGCTGGCGGCCCAGTTGGAACTCGCTCCTGCAGAGCGCGAGGCCTTTCTCAAAGCGGCACGTGCCAGGCTCGCTGTACAAGGGGCTGCTCCAGATGCCGAACGTCCATCGACCCGCTGGCCCACGAGCCTCCTAATGCCACCCACGGCACTGATCGGGCGCACCCATGAGGTGGACAGTGTCTGCGCGCTTCTGCGGCGTGACGACGTGCGACTGCTCACCCTCACCGGCACAGGTGGCGTTGGGAAAACCCGTGTGGCACTCCAGGTTGCGGCGGAGCTGCACGATCAGTTCACCGATGGCGTCTCTTTTGCTGCGCTGGCATCGATCAGCGATCCGGCACTGATCGTCGCCGCCATCGCCCAGTCTCTTGGGATCAAGGAAACCGGCGATCAACCGCTCTTCGAGCGCGTGCAGAACTATCTGCGCACCAAGCAGATGCTGCTGCTTCTCGACAACTTCGAGCACGTCGTGGCTGCAGCACCATCGATCGCCGAACTGCTGGCAGTTGCGCCACGGTTGAAGGTTCTGGTCACCAGCCGCGAGGTGCTGCATCTTTCGGGCGAGCAGGAATTTCCGCTACCGCCGCTCAATCTGCCCGACGCGATAGCACTCTTCGTCGCGCGTGCGCAGGCGGCCACGCCGGATTTCCAGCTCTCGAACGCGAACGCCGCCACTGTTGCCGCGATCTGCCAGCGCCTGGACGGGTTGCCGCTGGCGATCGAATTGGCGGCGGCGCGAGTCAAACTGTTTCCGCCTCAGGCGCTGCAGTCGTGGCTGGACAATCGGCTGCAATTCCTGACCGGCGGCGCGCGTGACCTACCAGCGCGCCAGCAAACCATCCGCAACACGATCGACTGGAGCTATCACCTGCTGGACGAAGACGAACAGACATTGTTCCGGCGGTTGGGCGTGTTCGCCGGTGGTTGCACCCTCGCAGCTGCGGCCGCAGTTTTGAGTTCGGAGACTGATCGCTCAGAACTCGAAATCCTGGATGGATTGGCTTCGCTGCTCGACAAGAGTCTGTTGCGCCAGGAAGCGGGCGTTGGCGGCGAGCCTCGCTTCGTGATGCTGGAGACGATCCGCGAGTACGCGCTGGAGCGGCTGGCGGCGAGCGGGGAGGTTGAGGCAATTCGGCGTCGGCATGCGGAATACTACCTGGCGCTGGCGGAAAAGTGTCTGGAAGACAACCGTGGCGACACCGAGGTAGCTCTGTTCGATCAGTTCGAGCGTGATCTCGATAACCTGCGCGCGGCGCTTGATTGGAGCCACGCGGCGGAGATCGAACTGCGTCTGGCAGCGGCGCTCGTGCAGTTCTGGGTGGTTCGTGGCTACGCGAGCGAGGGTTGGGAGCGGCTGAAGGCTGCGCTGGCGCGGCGAAGCCAGGTATCGGCTGCCGTACGTGCGCGCGCGCTCAGCTCTGTCGCGCTATTTCCAGCGCATATTGGCGGCGATCTCGAGTGGGTGGCCCCATTTCTCGAAGAGGGGCTGGCGCTCTATCGGATGCTTGGCGATACTGAGGGTATCGCCTGGGTTCTTTGGGCTCTGGGGGCAGTGGCAGCCTACCAAGGCGACTATGAGCGGGCCACTCAGCTCAACGAGCAGAGCCTGGCCCTGTATCAGGCCCTGAACGATACGCGGGGCATGAGCGTCCCGCATTTCCAGTTGGGCCAATTGGCTCTGCTCCAGGGCGACTTGGAGCGCGCCAGGGTCCTTCTGGAGCAGAGTCTGATCTTGAGCCGGCAGAGCACCGCCCCAACCTGGGCGATCGCACGACGAATGACCAGCTTAGGTGAGGTGGTGCTCGCGCAGGGAGATGCTGCACGGGCAAGCGCGTTGTTTGTGGAGAGCCTGCGTTTGTGTCTCGACAGCCGTGACAAAGTCGACATCCCGATGGCGCTGGTCGGCCTCGCGGGGGTTGCGCGATTACAGGGACGACTGGAGCGGGCGGCTCGGCTCCTGGGGGCCGCCGAAACCCTGAGCGACACCAGCGGCGCCTATCGTGGCCTGGCGGGCACGGGCAACTTTATAGTGGAACGTACGACCGCTGCCGTCCGCGCCCAGCTCGACGAGGCGACCTGCGCGGCTGCATGGGCCGCGGGGCGCGCGATGACCCTGGAAGCGGCGATTGAGGAGGCGTTGCGTGATTCGCAATGACCAGCAGTGTGAGATGTTGTTGGGCACGCAGTCTTAGGTTCAATACCTTTCAAAATGGGGTGCTGGGAACGTTTACCACGAAGACACAAAGGGCTTCAGAATGCGCATGGCCTCACCAACACTGTTACCGCTGTGTAAAGCATTTCGCGCTTTGAGCTCAAGCGAGTGCTAAGTAGCCACGTAACCAGCCAGCGAGGAATCCGGCGTCAAACGCATCGCCGGCCCCAACTGGGTCGATGACCTGACGCACGGGATACGCTGGTACATGCACGCGCTGTCCATCCGCCTGGGCGTCGGCGCCATGCTCGGCTCGTTTCAACACTACGACCCGCACGCCGAGCGCAGTACCATGGTCCATGATCGCCTCCCGGTCATCGGCGCCGAGCAAGGCCTGAGCATCCTCATGGCCCATCAGCAGGATGTCAGCCTGTGCAATAATCGGCAACAGGGCTGCGCGCGTGGCCCCCGCCTGCCACAGCGACGACCGATAGTTGGGGTCGAGCGACACCAGCGCGCCCGCCGCGCGGGCCAACTCGATCGCGCGCATAACGGTCTGCGCGCAGCTCTGGCCGAGCGCCGGCGTGATACCGGTGAGGTGGACGATGCGGGCGCCTGCGAACATCGTCGGCCGGAGATCCTCCGGAGCCATGCGGCTGGCAGCTGAGCCGGCGCGATAGTAGTACGCTCGTCGGGCGCCGTCGGGAAGCCATTCGCGGAAGAAGACGCCGGTCGGGTCCACTCGGTCGGTGATCAGGCAGGATGTGTCCACCGCGTTGGCGGCCAAGGTTGCCCGGATCCGGCGGCCGAAGGGGTCATCACCGACGCGGCTGATGAAACGGGTGGTGTGCCCAAGCCGGCTCAGCCGAATCGCCAGGTTGGCCTCGGCCCCGCCGATATCAAGCGTCAGCGTGGTCGCAGCGTCAAGCGTGACTGGCTGTTCTGGATAGAGCACGCCCATGCATTCGCCGAGAGTCACAACCTCAGTCATATGGTCCTCCGTTGATTGATGATAGACGGGACGCGTTTTGCCATTTGGAACCTCACCTTGTCACCCGGTTATCCCCGTATCGCATCCACGCACGCCCGCGCCCGCGCTGTGATCTGATCCCAGTCGCCGCGCGCGACGGCCTGCGGCGTGACCAGGTTCCCGCCAACGCCCACGGCGATCGCTCCAGCATGCAGATAGGCCTGGGTATTCTCCGGTCCAATGCCTCCAGTCGGGACGAGGCGCAGCATCGGTAGCGGCGCCAGGATGTCGCGCAGGTACTGCGGGCCAACAGCGCGCGCCGGAAAGATTTTGATCATGTCCGCGCCCGCCTCGTGTGCGGCCAGCGCTTCGGTTGGCGTGAGCGCGCCACAGAGGACAGAGACGCCGCGCGAGCGGCACGCCGAGATGACCGCCGGGCGGACAACGGGCGTCACCACAAACTGCGCGCCCGCATCGATCGATGCCGCAGCCACGCCTGCGTCAAGCACTGTTCCCACGCCGATCTGCGCTTGGTCGCCAAGCGTAGCGCGTGCTGCGCTGACCGCGTCGTCCACACCAGTGCCGGTGTGGGTGAACTCGATGACCGTGATACCTCCAGCAACCAGCGCGCGGGTGACTTCGACCGCCTGGTCGTACCGTTCCAAGCGCACGATCGCGACGATCCGCGTGCGCTGGAGCGCCTCAAGCACATCATGCATTGGCTCGTTCCTGCCTTTCACTGTTGGAAGCGCGATGCGAAAATCGCCTCTTGACAAAGACTGCCACTTGTTATATTATTAGATCGATCCAATAACGCTTCAGCAGTATAGCACACCTTATACTGTTCGTGAAGAGGGATCTTTTTACTGTTTCGGCTGGATCGATCTCATTGGTGCGGAATGATGAGTGTGGCATCGAAACATAGGCAGACCAATCAGCACTCCGCCGAGCGCGTGACACTGCTGGAGGTCGCACACGACGCCGGTGTCTCACGCGCGACTGCATCACTTGTGCTGCGTGGCAGCGACCTCGTGGCGGACGAGACCCGCGCGCGCGTGCTGGCATCGATGCGCAAGCTCGGCTACGTCTACCACCGTGGCGCTGCCAGCCTGCGCACGCAGCGCTCGCAGACGGTCGGCCTGATCGTACCAGATGTGACCAACCCGTTCTTCGCCGAAATGACGGTGGGAATCGAGGAGCGGCTGGATGCGGCCCAGCACGTCGTGCTGCTCGGCAACACGGCCGAGACGCTCAGCAAACAGGAGCGGCTGCTGGCGATGATGCAGGAGTACCGCGCGGATGGCGTGCTGCTCGCCCCGGCCACCGGCACCTCCACCCAGACGATCGTGCGCCTGCGGCAGTGGCGGCTGCCCTTTGTCCTGTTCACACGCTACGTCGAAGGGGTTGACGCCGACTACGTTGGCGCCGATAACGTGCGCGGCGCGGAACTGGCGACCGAGCACCTGATTGCGCTCGGCCATCAGCGGATCGCCTTCGTGGGCGGCCCAGACAACTCGTCGGCGCGCCGCGATCGCTTGCAGGGCTACCGCCACGCGCTGGTGCGGCACGGCCTGCCGATCGACCCCACGCTCCAACTTACGAGTCCAACCACACGTGAGGGTGGGCATCAATGTATCCGCACATTGGTGGATCGTGCCGAGCCGCCGACGGCCGTGCTATGCTACAACGACATCGTCGCGTTCGGTGTCATGCTAGGGTTGCAGGCGAGCGGGCACACGCCAGGGCGTGATGTGGCGGTGGTCGGATTTGACGATATTGCGGAGGCAGCGCTCTGGCGGCCGGCGCTGACCACCGTCGCGATCTCGCCGCGCCAGATTGGCGAAGAGGCTGCCCGCCTGCTCCTGGAGCGCATCGCAGCACCGAATGCAGCCGCGCGCCAGGTTATTCTGCGCCCCAAGCTGATCGTGCGTGAGTCCTGTGGCGCTGCCCTGACCAAGTGATTCTGCTGACGGGGCAGCGAACGATGAGACATCAACGCTTGATTAGATCGATCTAATAACGGAGGAAGATCGGAGAGAGCCTATGCGGAACGAACGTCCACTTGGATGGGGGCTGATTGGTGCGAGCGACATCGCGCGTACCCGCATGATCGCGGCAATCCGCGCGCAGCCGGACAGCGACGTGGTCGCCGTGATGAGCAGCCAGATCGAACGCGCGCGGAGCTATGCCACGGAGACGAATATCCCCCATGCCTACGACTCGCTCGACGCCATCCTGTCTGACGCCGCGGTCGACGTCGTGTACATCAGCACCACCAACGAGCTGCACGCCCCGCAGACTCTTGCGGCGGCGCGGGCCGGCAAGCACGTGCTGTGCGAGAAGCCGCTGGCGCTATCGCTCGACGACGCGCATGCGATGGTCGACGCTTGCCGGGCGGCCGGCGTGATGCTGGGGACCAACCACCACCTGCGCAACGCGGCGACACATCGGACGTTGCGTCGGCTGATCGCTGAGGGCGCGATCGGACAGCCGCTGGCGGCGCGGGTGTTCCACGCCGTCAAGCTGCCGCCGCGGCTCCAAGGCTGGCGAATCAACCGTCCAGAAACCGGCGCGGGCGTCATCCTCGACATCACGGTCCACGACGCCGACACACTGCGCTTTGTGCTGGACGACGAGGTCGCGGAGGTGACAGCACTTGCCGCTCAGCAAGGCCTGGCCGCTGGCACGCTGGAGGACACGGTGATGGGCGTGATGCGCTTCCAGAGTGGGGTGCTGGCGCAGTTCCACGACGCCTTCACCATCCCGCACGCCGGCACGGGCTTCGAGGTGCACGGGACCGAGGGGTCGCTGTTCGCCGAGGGCGTGATGACGCAAGATCCCGCCGGGCGCATGTTCCTGCGGCATAACGACCAGCGCGAGCAGGTCGACGTCGGCGCGCTGGAGAACTTGTACCTCCGCTCCGTTCGGTTATTCAGCCAGGCGGTGCGCGGCGAGGGGCAGCCGTCGGCCACTGGCGAGGACGGCGTTCGCTCACTGGCGATCGGGCTGGCGGTGCAGGAGGCGGCCCGCTCGGGCCGGCGCGTGCAGGTTCAATACGCGTGAGGATTGCTAGGTGAAGTCGCTTTTTTATGGAATTAGATCGATCTAAATATCTCATTCTCCTGAATGTTGAGACGTGGAGCGAGCAATGTCACGAGCGAAAGTCATAGCGCTCAACGAGGTCGGCGCCCTCATTCCGAACCAGGCCGTCGTCTCGGTCAGCGCATCGAGCGGGCTGGGCTGCCCCGACGCGATTCTCCAGGCCATCGGCGAGCATTTCGCGGCCACCGCCGCGCCGCGTGACCTGACGACGCTGCACCCGATCGCTGCCGGCGACATGTACGGCATCGACGGGATCGATCACCTGGCCCAGCCGGGGTTGCTCAAGCGGGTGATCGCGGGATCGTACCCGAGTGGGCCATCGTCGCTGCCATCACCAAGAATTTGGCAGATGATTGACGAAGACCAGGTCGAGGCCTACAACATCCCCAGTGGCATCCTCTACCACATGCATCGTGAGGCCGCCGCCGGCCGCCCAGGCGTGCTGACCACCGTCGGTCTCGACACCTTCCTCGACCCGCGCCGCCAGGGTGGGAAGATGAACGCCGCCACCCGCGAGGACCTGGTACAGCTGGTCGAGTTCGATGGGCGCGAATGGCTTTACCTGCGCGCGATCCCAGTGGATGTCGCCATTATCCGTGGCACGACGGCCGACGAGCACGGCAACCTCACGATGGAGCATGAGGGGGCGCCGCTTGGCGCCTACGACCAGGCCCTGGCCGCGCACAACAACCGCGGCATCGTGATCGCGCAGGTCAAGCGGCTGGTCGCCGCCGGCTCGCTGCCGGCGCAGCAGGTGCGCGTGCCGGGCGTGCTGGTGGACTACATCGTGGTCGCGCCCGACCAGATGCAGACAACCCAGACCGTCTATGACCCGGCGATCAGCGGCGAGATCCGCCGCCCGCGCACCTCCTTCCGGCTTGCGCCATGGAGCGCCGACAAGGTGATCGCCCGGCGGGCCGCGTTGGAGTTGAAGGAGGGCGACGCCGTGAATCTCGGCTTCGGCATCTCGGCGCTGGTCCCGCGCATCCTGTTGGAGGAGGGATTACCCGACACGGTGACCTGGGTGATCGAGCAGGGTGCGGTCGGCGGCGTGCCGCTGCTCGACTTCCAGTTCGGCTGCGCGGCTAACGCCCAGGCGATCATCCCCTCGCCGGATCAGTTCACCTACTTCCAGGGCGGCGGGTTCGACCGCTGCCTGCTCTCGTTCATGCAGGTCGACCGCTACGGCAACGTCAACGTGTCGCGGCTGGCCGTCAAGCCGCACGTCACCGCCGGCGTCGGCGGCTTCATCGACATCACTGCCCGTGCGCGCAACCTGGTCTTCAGCGGCTACTTCACCGCCGGTGGGTTGGAGCTGGCGCTAGAAGGCGGCGAGCTGCGGATCGTGCAGGAAGGCCGCTCACGCAAATTCGTGGCGGACGTCGAGCACGTGACCTTCAGCGGGCGGCAGGCGCTGGTTCAGGGACAGCAGGTGGTCTACATCACCGAGCGCTGCGTGCTGCGGCTGGAGCCGGATGGGTTAACGATCGTCGAGATAGCCCCTGGGGTGGACCTTGAGCGCGACGTGCTGGCCCAGTCCGATATCCCGCTGCGCGTGAGCCCCATGCTGCGGCTGATGGATGCGCGACTATTCCGGCCCGAGCCGATGGGGCTTACGCTTGATTAGATGCTGTGTATTGGCACCTTGGCACCTTGTCGCCTGGTCAGTCCAAGTGGAGGCGCTATGAGTAGTGAAAACGTGATTCTTGCCACCGACGGCCACATCGCCACGATCACCCTCAACCGTCCGGAGAAGCTGAACGCGATCGAGCCGACGATGCTGGCGCGGCTGGAGGAGATCGCCGGCGAGCTGGAGCGGCGCGACGACGTGCGTGCGGTGGTGCTGACCGGGGCTGGCGCGCGGGCCTTCAGCGTCGGCGCCGACATCGACGCCTGGTCGGCGCTCCAGCCGCTCGATATGTGGCGGCGCTGGGTCCGTAATGGCCACCGCGTGTTCGAGCGGCTGGCTCGCCTGCGCCAGCCGCTGATCGCCGCGCTCAACGGATACGCCTTCGGCGGGGGGCTGGAGCTGGCACTGGCCGCCGACATCCGGTTGGCCGCGGCCGAGGCCGAGTTCGCAATGCCGGAGGTCACGATCGCCACGGTCCCTGGCTGGGCGGGCACGCAGCGGCTGCCGGCGCTGATCGGCCCGGCGCGCGCCAAGCAGCTGATCTTCACCGGCGCGCGGGTCGACGCCGCGACCGCCGAGCGTTGGGGGCTCATCAACGAGGTCATGCCGCGCGCCGAGCTGCTGGCGCGGGCGCGCAGCCTGGCCGAGGCGATCGCCGCCAATGCGCCGGTCTCGGTGCAGATCGCCAAGCAGGTAATCGACGGCGCCTCTGACGCAGCAGGCGTGGCGCTGGAGGCGCTGGCCGGCGCCCTGGCCGCGACGACCGACGACGCGCGCGAGGGGCTGGCCTCCTTCCGCGAGCGCCGACCGCCGCAGTTCAGCGGGAGTTAGATATCAATGCACAAGGCATATCACTGAGTACCAAAAGACGAGGAGAACGCTATGTCACTTCCACACGAGCCATATCATTACAAGATGCTGATCGACGGGCGCTGGGTCGAGGCGCGGGGCGCGGAGCGCTTCGCCCGCGAGAGTCCTGCTCACGGCGTTGCTGTCGGCGACTACCCGCTGGCCGGCGAGGCCGACGTGGATGCGGCGGTCGCGGCAGCCCGCCGGGCGTTTGATGAGGGACCCTGGCCGCGGATGCGCGGCGCCGAGCGCGCACGCCTGCTCCAGCACGTCGCCGAGGCGATTCGTGCGGCCGCCGAGGATCTGGCAACCATTGAGGCGCTGGAGAGCGGAAAGCCGATCGCGCAGGCGCGCGGCGAGATGGAAAGCACCGCCGACTTGTGGTCATACGCCGCAGCGCTGGCGCGCACGATCCACGGCGATAGCTACACCACGCTTGGCGACGACATGCTGGGCCTGATGGTTCGCGAGCCGATTGGTGTCGTCGCGATGATCACCCCCTGGAACTTCCCGCTGCTGATCGTCAGCCAGAAGCTCCCGTTCGCCCTTGCAGCCGGCTGTACCGCCGTGGTCAAGCCCAGCGAGCTGACGCCAGGGACGACCCTGCGCCTGGGACAGATCCTTCAGGAGGCGGAGCTTCCCGATGGGGTGGTCAACATCGTGAGTGGCTACGGCAACCCGGCCGGCGCGCGGCTGGCAGCACACCCGGACGTCGACATGATCTCGTTCACTGGTTCCACAGGCGTTGGCCGATCGGTCGTGGCGGCCTCGGCCGGCAATCTCAAGAAGGTCGCGCTGGAGCTGGGCGGCAAGAACCCGCAGATCGTGTTCGCCGACGCCGACCTGGAGGCTGCGCTCGACGCAGCCGTCTTCGGAGTGCTGTTCAATATGGGTGAGTGCTGCAATAGCGGCAGCCGGCTCTTGGTGCAGCGCTCGATCGCCAATGCATTCAGCGCGGCAGTGGTCGAGCGGGCGCGCACGGTCCTGGTCGGCGATCCGCTCGATGAGCGTACCAAGGTTGGGGCGATCGTGAACGACCAGCAGCTGGGCAAGATCCTGAGCTACGTGGAGTCCGGTCAGCGCGAAGGTGCAGCGCTCCAGACAGGCGGCGCGCGCCTAGCCACCGAACGCGGGCGCTTCATGCAGCCCACCGTGTTCACCGGCGTCGCCCCGACGATGCAGATTGCGCGCGACGAGATCTTCGGCCCGGTGCTCTCGGTGCTGACCTTTGAGACAGCAGCTGAGGCCGTGCAGATCGCCAACAGCACGCTCTACGGGCTTTCGGCCGGCGTCTGGACGCGCGATATCGACACGGCCTTCCAGGTGGGGCGGGGCGTGCGCGCCGGCACGATCTGGATCAACAGCTTCATGGACGGCTACCCGGAGCTGTCGTTCGGCGGCTATCGCGAGAGCGGTCTGGGGCGCGAGCTGGGGCGCTTCGCGATCGAGGAGTTCACCGAGCTGAAGACACTCCAGGTGCATCTCGGCCCGCGGACCAACTGGTGGCATCGAGCGGCGGTGAGGGGGTGACCAGGTGAGGGGGTGAAGGGGTGAATTGGGCCATCGTAAACTGTCTCGTGAGATTGTCACCCCCTCACTCCCTCACCCACTCTTTGAGCAAAGGACATGTCGAGATGACAACACATTCTGCAGAACCCGTTCCCGAGACACTCCAACAATCAGCCAAGCGAGCCTTCGACTTTGCCCAGCAGCAGGTCCGCCGCCTGATCACCAACCACCCCGACTATTTTCCGCTCTTCACCATGAACGGGAAGTGGTATCACCAGAGCGAGGCCTGGACCAACTGGTGCGAGGGATTTCTCGGCGGCATGCTGTGGATCTTCGCGCGGCGCACTGGCGATGCGTGGTGGCGCGAACGGGCCGAACACTACTCGCGGCTGATCGAACATCGCAAGCACGACACCAGCGTCCACGATATGGGTTTCCTATTCTGGTCGACCTACAAGCGCTGGTACGACCTGACCGGCGATTCAGCAGTCAACGACGTGGTGATCCAGGCCGGCCGCACCGAGGCGCTGCGCTTCAATGAAAAAGGCCGTTACCTGCGCTCGTTCGTCGCGCCGGAGAGCTGCTTCATCGACATCATGATGAACGTCGGGGTCGTCTTCTACGCTGCCCAGCAGACCAACGACCGCGACCTGCTGCGAATCGCGACCGAGCACTGCCTGACGACGCGGCGTTACCTGGTGCGCGGCGACGGCAGCACGTCGCATGAAGGGATCTTCGACCTGGCGACCGGTGCGTTTCTGCGGCAGACGACCCACCAGGGCTGGCGCGATGACTCCTCCTGGGCGCGCGGGCTGACCTGGGCGCTCTACGGCTTCGGCACCGCCTACACGTTCACCCACGACGAGCGCTTCCTTGACACGGCCCAGCGCTGCGCCGACTTCTACATCGCCGGCACGCCGTGGGTCGGCGTGCCGCCGAACGATTGGGAGGAGCCCGACCCGATCCGTCCCTATGAGAGCTCCGCTGCGGCAATCGCCGCCAGCGGTCTGCTGCAACTCGCCGAGATTACCCGCGAGCCGGAGCGCGCGGCGCACTACCGGCGCTACGCCTACACCATCCTGGCCACGCTCTGCACGCCCGAGTTCCTGGCGATCACGACGCCCGGCTGGGAGGGCATCCTCAAGCACGGCAGCTACCACGAGCGCAAGCGGCTGGGCGTCAACGAGAGTGTGATGTGGGGCGAGTACTTCTTCGTCGAAGCTCTGGACCGCTTGAGCCGGTTCCCTGATAACGACAGCGAGATCGGAGGCGCCGGACGCGCGTGAACCGCTCATGGATAACTCATGTTCACGAAACTGAAGAGGAGAACAGAAACCATGGATATAAGCACCTTCAACTACATTGTTGTCGGCGCAGGCGCAGCCGGCTGCGTCGTGGCGAATCGATTGAGCGCCGATCCGAATGTTAGCGTGGTACTGCTGGAATCCGGTGGCCCGGATCGTTCCCCGCTGATCCATATGCCGGCCGGGTTTACGAAGTTAACCGGTCCAGAGGTCAACTGGGGATTTGAAACGGTTCCGCAGCCTGAGCTTGACAATCGGCGCATGCACTACCCGCAGGGGCGGACGTTAGGGGGCAGCACGTCGATCAATGCGATGATTTACATCCGTGGACATCGCCTGGATTACGAAGCGTGGAAGGAACTCGGCAACGAAGGTTGGGGCTACGACGGTGTCTTGCCGTACTTCAGAAAAGCAGAGAATAATGAACGGCTGGTTGATGCATATCATGGCACGTCTGGTCCGCTCAACGTTGCCGAGCAGGTACAGCACAATGTGTTAACCGGCGCATTTGTACGGGCTGCGCAAGAGGTGGGGATTCCGTACAATCCGGACTTGAATGGCGCACAGCAGGATGGCGTGAGCTTCTATCAGGTCACGCAGCGCAATGTGCGGCGTGAAAGCGCGGCGACGGCCTACCTGAAGCCGGTGTTGGATCGGCCGAACTTGAAGATTATCACCCATGCTACGGCGACGCAGGTCATTATCAAGGGTGGCCGTGCGGTTGGATTGCGGTATCTGCACCAGGGGAAGGAGCAGATTGCGTATGCTGAGAACGCGGTGGTGCTGAGCGGGGGCGCCGTCAATTCACCCCGATTACTCCTGCTTTCCGGCATCGGCCCGGCCAATGAGCTCCAGGCACTTGGTATTCCGGTCACGCATGATCTGCCCGGTGTTGGGAAGAACTTTCAAGATCACATGGATGTCTATATTACCGCGGAGTGCAGTCAACCGGTCAGCTACAATGGCGAGGATCGTTGGTTCAAAGCCATTCCACATGGCATCCAGTATCTGCTGTATAAAACCGGGCCGGTGACCGCCTGCGTAGCCGAGGCCGGTTGTTTTGTGCGCAGTAGTGCCGACGTTCGCTCACCGGATATCCAAATCCACTGCTTACCGGCCTATGTGGTGGATCATGGCCGCAAACGCATTGGTGGCCATGGGATTACCATCAATACCTGTAACTTGCGTCCGCGCAGTATTGGAGCCGTGACGCTTCGATCCGCGAATCCGCTCGATCCGCCGGCAATCAACCCGAATTTTGTGGCTGATCCGTATGATTGGAAGATCTCGATCGAAGCCTTCAAATGGGGGCGCAAGATTCTTTCTGCACCAGCATTCAAGCCGTTTATCCGCGGCGAACACATGCCTGGCAAGGATGCGCAATCCGACGAAGCGATTCGTGGCTATATTCGCCAGTGGTCAAAGACGGACTATCATCCGGTTGGGTCCTGCAAGATGGGACAGGATGACATGGCGGTGGTCGATACACAACTGCGCGTGCGTGGGCTTGAGGGCTTACGGGTCATTGATGCGGCGATTATGCCGACCCTCATCAGTGGGAATACGCAGGCGCCAGCAATCATGATCGGAGAAAAGGGTGCCGCAATGATGATAGCAGGTGAAGTAGTCTAGACGTGCATGTGATCGATCTGGACAACCTGTCGTAGCGCCCTTGGGATCGAGAGGCCCGACAAGCAGGAGCATCGGGTTAGATCGATCTAATAAACATAATCATTGAAAGGAGGGGTGATTATACGAGGTTGCAATAAAGGACCGTCGTTATCAATCGCGATGAGTGGATGTTAACTCAAGGAGGAACCGGTGATGTCTCACAAACGCTTCTCGATCGTAAGTCTCGTACTCTTGTTCACGCTGGCGCTCGCCGCCTGCGGCCAGAGCGCTCCCACGACGCAGGCGCCGCCCGCTGCACAGGCGACCCAACCGCCGGCGGCCTCACAGGCCACTACTGCCCCGGCCGGCCAGGCGGCGAGCCAGGGCGGTAAGCTGGAAGTCTTCTCATGGTGGACCTCCGGTGGCGAGGCAGCGGCACTCGACGCGCTGTTCAAGACCTACGCCAAGCAGGCCCCCGGCGTCGAAATCGTCAATGCGACCATAGCAGGTGGCGGCGGATCGGCCGCGCGCGGTGTGCTCCAGACCCGGCTGACTGGCGGCAATCCGCCCGACACCTGGCAGGTCCACCCTGGCTTAGAGCTGCTGGGCCAGTATGTCGAGCCCGGCTACGTCGAGCCGATTACCGACCTGTACCAGAGCGAGGGCTGGGACAAGGTCATGCCGAAGGGCCTGATCGATCAGATGACCAAAGATGGTCAGATCTACTCGGTGCTGGCCGGCGTCCATCGCGGCAATGGCCTGTGGTACAACAAGCAGCTCCTCGACAAGGCCGGGGTGACCGTCGGCAAGACGATGAGCGTGGACGAGTTTTTCGCGGCGGCCGACAAGTTGAAGGCGGCCGGCACCACCCCGCTGTGCGTCGGCGACCAGGGCGTCTGGGCCTCGGCCCAGCTGTTCGAGAATACGCTGCTCGGCGTGCTGGGGCCCGACAAGTACCTGGGCCTCTGGAACGGCTCGGTCGCGTTCGACGCGCCGGAGGTGAAGCAGGCGATCACGGCGTACGGCAAGATGCTTGACTACCAGAACCAGGACCATTCGGCGCTCACCTGGGACCAGGCGGTCAAGAAGCTGATAGACGGCGGGTGCGCCTTCAACTCGATGGGCGACTGGGCCTACGGCGAGTTCGTCAAGGCCGGCAAGAAGGACAACGTCGACTTCGGTTGGGTCAGCCACCCCGGCACCGACGGCGCGTTCGTGATCGTCGCCGACGGCTTCGTGCTGGCCAAGGGCGCACCCCACAAGGACGCCACCATCGCGTGGCTGAAGTCGATCGGCAGCAAGGAGGCGCAGGAGGCGTTCAACCCGCTCAAGGGCTCGATCCCAGCCCGCACCGACGTTGACCGCTCCAAGTTCGGCCCGTATCACAACTGGTCGATGGACTCGTTCGCCAAGGACAAGCTCGTGGCGTCGGTCGTCCACGGCGAGGCGGCCCCGGCGGAGTTCCAGCAAGCCCTGAACGATGCCGTCACGACGTTCATCGTCGCCAAGAACGTAGATGCCTTTGCGACATCACTGACGCAGGCGGCAAAGACGGCTAGCTTCAGCAAGTAGGCAGAATGAGTAACGGGAGGAGGGCACGGCGCCGCGCCCTCCTCCCCAAGCGCTGGAGGTGGAGTCATGACAACCCCCCCGATCATAGAACATAAGGTCGCTGGCGTGCCGGCAGCGCGGCACAAGCGCAGCCTGCTACGCGAATCGGTGCAGTCGTTCCTGCTGCTGTTGCCCGCATTTGTTGCGATCGCGATCTTCGTCTACCTCTTCATCGCCATCACATTCTACGTCTCGATCTCCAACTGGCATACCCTGAAGGTGGACATGAGCGTCCGCACACCGCCGTATGCCACCTACACCGAATTATTTACGCTGCCGCGTTTTCAGGCCGATTTGCGCAACACCGTGGTCTTTACCATCTTGTTTATCGTGCTCGCCACTATGCTCGGGCTCTTTCTGGCCATTCTGCTCGACCGGCGGATGTTCGGGCATACGACCTTCCGCAACATCTTTCTCTTCCCCTACGCCCTATCATTCGTGGTGACGGGCGTGGTCTGGCGCTGGATTTTCAACCCCGAGACTGGCATCAACCTGTTCTTCGACCTTTTTGGGATCAATGCGGTGCTGACGCAGTCCGGCCTGGCGCCGCTCAAGCCAGGCTGGACCACCGACCCGTCCATCCTCTTCAAGGTCAACGACGTGCTGGCCTCGGTCTGGCCAGCCGCGAGCAAGCTCCAGGTGCAGCTCGGTATTCCAGTGGCACTCATCCCAGTTGCAATCGCCGCGACCTGGCAGCTCTCCGGATTCGTGATGGCCATGTATATTGGAGGCATGGCTACGATCTCGGAGGAGGTCCGCGAGGCGGCGCGCATCGACGGTGCGACCGAGTGGCAAGTGTACCGGCGCGTGATTATTCCGATGCTGAATCCGGTGACCATTGTTGTCGTCGTGCTGCTGCTGCACACATCGCTCAAAATCTTTGACCTGGTGTTCACAATGTCCGGCGTGGGACCGGGCTTTGCGACGGACATGCCCGCGATCTTCGTCTTCGAGACCATGTTCAAGGCGACCCGCTACAACCTCGCGTCCGCCGCCGCCATCTTTATGCTGGTCGTGGTCGGCCTGGTGATCATCCCGTACCTGGCCCGCTCGCTGCGAGAGGAGTGACGACAATGGCAGTGATAAACCCGCCCATCCGCGCACAGAAGCCCGCTCGTCGCATGAACTGGGCGAACGTGCTGATCTGGATCGCGCTCGCGCTCGCGCTGCTCTTCTATATCTTGCCGGTCTATGTGATGCTTGTGAACGGGCTCAAAGACGCCCAGAACGTGAGCGTCGCTACGATGTGGAACCTTCCGAGCCGGCTTTCCGGCGGCGGCTTCGTCGAGGCGGCGCAGCGCCTCTGGCCGAATATGCGCAACAGCTTTCTGATGGTGATCCCCGCGACGATTCTCTCGTCGTTCTTTGGTTCGCTCAATGGGTACCTGCTGTCGAAATGGAAGTTCCGCGGCTCGGATGTCCTGTTCACTATTATGCTGTTCGGTTTCTTTATTCCGTACCAGGTGATTCTGCTGCCGCTCGTGCGCTTCCTGCAAATCATCGGTCTCTACGGCACAATCCCTGGCCTCATCCTGGTCCACGTCATCTACGGCCTGCCGATCACGACACTCATGTTTCGCAACTACTTCGCGGGTGTGCCGACCGAACTGGTCGAGGCGGCACGGGTCGACGGGGCCGGCCTGCTCACGATCTTCACCCGGGTCATGCTGCCGCTCTCGATCCCGGCGTACGTTGTCGTGGCGATCTTCCAGTTCACGAACATCTGGAACGACTTCATCTTTGGCGTGACTATCGTGCCAAATCCAGCCGCGCAGCCGATCACGATCGCGCTCAACAACCTGTCAGGTTCGTTCTCAGTCGATTGGAACGTGGTCATGGCCGGCGCAGTGGTTGCGGCGCTCCCGACGGCGCTCGTCTACATCTTCATGGGGCGCTACTTCGTGCGCGGGCTGCTGGCCGGTTCCGTGAAGGGGTGACAATGTTAGAAGGTTGCAACGTTAAAACGTTCGAACGTTCCAATGTTGCAACGTTTCGACGAGGAGATCGTATGGATTCGGCGTACGACATTATCATCATCGGGACGGGCGCGGGCGGCGGGACGCTGGCCTACGCCCTCCGTGCGAGCGGTGCGCGGGTGCTGTTGCTCGAGCGCGGCGACTTCCTGCCACAAGAACCACAGAACTGGAGCCCGGAAGCGGTATTTGATCAGCAGCGCTACAAGCCGAAGGAAGTCTGGCAGGACGCCGAGGGCCGGCCGTTTCACCCGGGCGTTCACTACTATGTCGGCGGCAACACCAAGGTCTATGGCGCGGCACTGCCCCGCCTGCGCCGCGCGGACTTTGAGGTCATTGAGCACGAAGGGGGTATCTCGCCGGCCTGGCCGATTCGCTATGAAGACCTAGAGCCCTACTACGTTCGCGCCGAGCAGATCTACCTGGTCCATGGTGTCAGTGGCGATGATCCGACCGAGCCGCCGCGTTCCGGCCCATTCCCGTTCCCGCCCGTTCCCCACGAGCCCTACATCGCCGAACTCGCCGAGCAGCTGCGCGCCCAGGGGCTGCATCCGTCCTACTTGCCGATCGGAATCGATCTCCGCCCCGGCGGACGCTGCATCCGCTCGAAAACCTGCGATGGCTTTCCCTGTCAACTGCTGGCGAAGGGTGAGGCCGATGTGTGCTGTGTACGTCCCGCCCTCGAAAGCCCGGACGTGGAGTTGATGACCCACACCTATGCCCGCCGCCTGTTGACCGATCCCAGCGGGCGCCGCGTGACCGCCGTGGAGGTTGAGCGCGACGGCGAGCGGTTCGAGGTCCATGCGGATATCGTGGTGGTGGCCTGTGGCGCCGCCAACTCCGCGGCCCTGCTGCTGCGCTCGGCGAACAGCGTCTACCCGAACGGACTGGCGAACTCGTCCGGGCTGGTCGGGCGCCACTACATGGTCCATAACAACACCGCGCTCATGGCTGTCCATCCCACGCGCCGCAACCCGACCATCTTCCAGAAGACATTGGCGGTCAATGACTTTTACTTCCGGGGCCCGGACTGGCCCTACCCGATGGGCAACCTGCAACTGCTCGGCAAGCTCCAGGCGGGCATGCTCACGGCCAACCAGCCGCTCGTGCCGCGCCGCGTGTTGCAGGCGGTCGCCGACCGCAGCGTTGACTGGTGGGTGATGTCCGAGGACCTGCCGGACCCTGAAAACCGTGTGACACTGGGATCGGACGGCAGCATTCGCATCCACTGGAAGCCCAACAATCTCGTAGCGCACGCGAAGCTCGTGCAAGCGGCACGCCAGATGCTGCGCCGCGCCGGCTACCCGATCGTACTGACCCAGCGGATGGGCATCGAAACGAACTCGCACCAGTGCGGCACGCTGCGCTTCGGCAACGATCCGAGCACATCGGTGCTGGAGCTGTTCTGCCGCAGCCACGATATCCCGAATCTCTATGTGGTCGATAGCTCGTTCTTCCCCTCGTCAACAGCGGTGAATCCAGCGCTGACGATCGCAGCGCAGGCACTGCGGGTTGCGGACCACCTGATGGTCCGCCGCTCGAGCGCGGCGAGCATGGCGCATCCAAGGAGCACGTGATACTGCAGGAGCGGCGCATCCACCCGGAGATGCTGGCTATCTACCCCGGCCGCGAAAGACGATGACCATTCAGGAGATCCCGATGTATCATAGCTTGAGCCTCGGACATGCAGAAGCGCAGCTCGCCATCCAGTCCATCCAGGCCGAACTGCTCCAACGCGGAAAAACTGCGGTGATTGCGGTTGCCGATGCCCATGGCGAGTTGATCGGGCTACTGCGCATGGACGGCGCGCCGCTCCCGTCCATCCTGATTGCGAGTAACAAAGCGTGGACTGCGGCGCGTGAGCGCAAAGCGAGCTGGGAGCTTGGCCAGGCGGCACATGATTCCCAAACGGGTTTGATATCGCCTATTTCGGCGATTCCCGCTACGTCGGCTGGGGTGGCGGTCTGCCAGTCTGTGTTGGAGGCGCCGTCGTCGGTGCGGTCGCGGTAAGTGGCCTTGCAGAAGGTGAAGACATTGAACTGGCAGAAATCGGCGTGGCAGTGATTACTACATTGCGTGCCAGCCCGCAAAACACGTCTACATTTTGAAGTGCTCATCTCTTGTGACAAGTTCACACCAACTCGTACCAGAAAACTGGTGGCCGAACGTACTTTCTGGGACGAGCATGTGCTCTGCGCGATCACGCGTCTCTTCCTCGATCGCACCACCATCCGCCGACTATGTCAGCAGTGGCAGTAGCTATGGTAGAATAGCGCCGCGAATCTCGTACCAGAAAGATTCAAGGAGGATGATGGCGATGGATGCCGGCGCGCCAGCGACCGAGAATCTGGTCACTGCCTACCTCGCGACGCTCCAAACCAAAGCACCGAGCACCCTCGATGCCTATGGGCGGGTCCTTCGCCAACTCACTACCTGGATTGCCCAACGCCCCGGCAGCGATGGCCGCTTTCAGCCCGACCAACTCACGGTCACCGCGCTCGATACCTATCTCAAAGACCTGGCGGCGCCTGGCACGAGCATCAGCCATCAGACTCGTATCAAGACCGTCGTCAGCGGCTTCGCCCGCTGGCTGATTGAAGATCAGGGGCTGCTGC
>WNGF01002795.1_pt1 | contig 24945 bp, 20 predicted proteins | sample 5400641 | NCBI WGS metagenome assembly WNGF01 (sample SAMN13153371, study PRJNA577476) | soil metagenome | isolation source: 80 cm soil or saprolite under grassland replicate 2 | place: USA:California | collected 2016-06-15 | reverse complement strand
GCGCAGCGAGGATCCCGAGCGGCGGCGGACGGGGCGCTCCGAGGTTCTACCCCTGCGGCGCGTGCCGGGGCGCCCTCGTCCTGTTGCAGCTCCTTGCCGGCGGGTGGACGCCGCCGCGGGACACGATCCCGGCGGTCGTCCACGAGATGGACGCGCTCGTTCCCGACCCACCTCGAGCCGGAGGTCGAGCGCCTCGACGCGCTCCGCGAGGTCGCGCTCGCGACGCCCGGACGACCGGCGGGATCGGCGTGGACGCGGGGTAGGGCGGGCCGCTAGAGTGCGTTGACATGCGGATCGAGCACCCGGACTCAGCGTTGACCCGTTACCCCACCCTTACCCCGGCCCGCCGCCAGTGACGGCCACGGACGGCCGGGAACAGGCCGAAATCACTGGATCTGCTAGACAGGCGAGACCCTGGAACGCGACTCATAATCCCTAGGTCGGGAGTTCGATTCTCCCCCTCACCACTCGTTGCGTCGAAGGGGGGATCGGGGGGGGCCCCGCGTTCTCCTCCTCACCATTTCACCTCGACGAACAGGGGGTCAGGCGCGCGCCGCTCCATGCTCCTCGTGAAGACCTACCTCGACCGCAGCGCGATCCACGGCATCGGGCTGTTCGCCGCGGAACGGCTCCCGAAGGGCGCCGTCCTCTGGCGCCACTCGCTCGACATCGATCTTCTCCTCACCGCCGATCAGATCGCGGCGCTCCACCCCGCCGCCCGCGTGCAGATCGAGAAGTACTCGTATCTCGATCGCATGCTCGGCAAGTGCGGCGGGACCACCGTGGCGGCGCGCGACATCGACGCCGGCGAGGAGCTGACGAGCGACTACGCGTCCTTCGACGCGAATCACCGCGGTCCCTGAGAGCTGGTCTCGCCCGCGACGGCGCTTCGACCTCGAGCGCCCGCAAGCTCGCTCGCGATCCCCTGCCAGGTGCTCTCCGCGCCCGCTAGGATGGTCCTACGATGTGAGGACTCTCGACGCGGGAGACGACATGGCGCCCAAGGTAGCGCGAAGAGGCGGAGCGGAATCGAAGCCGCCGCAGCGTGGCGAGACCCCGAGCGCGCCGACGCGGGCCGATCACCCGATCTACTCGCGCGAGGAGATCGCCCGGGTCCTGCTGGAGCGCGAGCGCTGGACCCGCGAGGAGCTCGCGGAGACGCTCGCGCGCCTGCCCCGCCGGAAGGGCGCGTTCGAGACCGACTCCGGCATCCCCATCCCCGACGTCATCGACCCCGCGACCGTGCGCGAGGCAGACCCGCTGCGAGACGTGGGGTATCCCGGCAGTTACCCGTTCACGCGCGGTCCGCAGCCCACCATGTACCGCGGCCGGCTGTGGACGATGCGCCAGTTCGCCGGGTTCGGCACCCCCGAGGACACGAACCGCCGCTTCAAGTACCTCCTCCAGCACGGCGTCACCGGCCTCTCCACCGCCTTCGACATGCCGGCGCTCATGGGGTACGACGCCGACCACCCGATGAGCCGCGGCGAGGTCGGGAAGGAGGGCGTCGCCGTCTCGTCGCTGCGCGACTTCGAGATCCTGTTCGACGGGATCCCGCTCGGCGAGGTCACGACCTCGATGACGATCAACGCGACCGCGGTGATCGCGCTCGCGATGTACGTGGCCGTGGGCGAGAAGCAGGGGGTCTCTCTCGCGCGCCTCGGCGGCACGCTCCAGAACGACATGCTGAAGGAGTACATCGCGCAGAAGGAGTGGATGATCCCGCCCGCGCCGGCGGTGAAGGTGAACTGCGACGTCATCGAGTTCTGCGCGCGAGAGATGCCGCGCTGGAACCCGGTCTCGATCAGCGGCTACCACATCCGCGAGGCGGGGGCGACCGCGCTGCAGGAGCTCGCCTTCACGCTCGCCGACGGGATCGCGTACGTGCAGGAGTGCGTGGACCGCGGGCTCGACGTGGACGCGTTCGCGCCGCGGCTCTCGTTCTTCTGGGACGTCCACAACGACTTCTTCGAGGAAGTGGCGAAGTTCCGGGCCGGGCGCCGCATCTGGGCGCGAACCATGAAGGAGCGCTTCGGCGCGCGCCGCAAGGAGTCGCTGCTGCTCCGTACGCACGCGCAGACCGCGGGCGTCTCCCTCACCGCGCAGCAGCCCTACAACAACGTCGTCCGGACCGCGCTGCAGGCGTTCGCGGCCGTCCTCGGCGGCACCCAGTCGCTCCACACGAACTCCCTCGACGAGACCTACGCGCTCCCCACCGAGGAGGCGGTCATGATCGCGTTGCGCACGCAGCAGATCATCGCCTTCGAGTCGGGCGTCGACCGGGTGATCGATCCGCTCGCGGGGAGCTGGTACGTGGAGTGGCTCACCGACGAGATGGAGCGGCGGGCCCTCGAGCAGATCCGCCACATCGACGCGATGGGGGGCATGCTCCGGGCGGTCGAGGAGGGATACCCGCAGCGCGAGATCCACGAGAGCGCATATCGCTGGCAGCGCGAGATCGAGAAGGGCGAGCGGGTGGTGATCGGCGTGAACGCGTTCAGCAGCGACGAGGCGGAGCCGATCCCCACCCTGCAGATCGACGAGGGCGTGGCGCGCGGGCAGGTGGAGCGGCTGCGGGCGGTCCGGTCGGAGCGGAGCGCGGCGCGGGCCGAGGAGACCCTCGCCGCGCTCGAGCGCACCGCGCGCGACGGGGCGAACGTCGTGCCCGCGGTGATCGAGGCGGTGAAGGCCTACGTGACCCTCGGCGAAGTCTCGGACGTGTTCCGGAAGGTGTTCGGGACTTACCGCGAGGACGGCCGCTTCTGAATGCGCCCTGGCGGGGCGCGGCAGGGGGCGCCGGTGAGCGCGGCCCCCCTGCGTGCTACGCTAGAGGCGGATGCGCGCCGCAGCTGTAGCGGTCCTCCTTCTCGTCGTCGCGGCCGCCCGCGCGGTGGGCCCTGGGCCGGAAGGGGAGGTGCGGGGACCGTGCGCGGCCTCCGTCGCGCGGTTCTCTCCGGCCGCCAAGCAGGCGGCCGGCACGGCGCTCGCGGATCTCGACGCCTACCGGAACGCCTGGCGGGCGGCGTGTGATCCATCGCACGGGCCAGCGGATCTCGCGGGACTGCTCGGCGACGCCGAGGCGCTCGTCGACGACGTGCGGCTCGCGGCGAAGGCGGCGCAGGTCGCGGCGGCGCTCCAGCCGGGCGACCCCTGGCCGCTCCCGGGGATGCGGCGCGCCGCGGACGGCGTCGCGATCGATCGGGAGGCGTTCGCCGCCATGTTCGACCGCGGCACGGCGGAGGACGTCCGCTTCGTCCGTGCCCTGTTCCACGTCACGCGCGACGACGGCGAACCGATCTGGCTCGGTTCCGGCGCAGCCCCCACAGGGGTCCCGTGCGTCCGGCTGGGCGAGGTCGCCTGGGTCGACGTGGTCGAGGCGCTCGGCGACATGGAGAGGGCGCAGGCGGCGCGATTCGCCCAGCGGACCGAGCTGCTGCACCAGCAGCTGCTCGCCATGCTCCAGGCGCTCGCTCGCGGCGGAGACGTGTGCGCCTGCGTGCGCGGGGACCCGCTCCCTGCGCTCGACGCGCTCGGGACGGCCGGGGGCGAGCAGCGCCGGCGCTTCGGCGCAGGGGCCGCGCTCGCGAGCGCGGCGGCCGACGCGGCGAAGGCGCTCCGCGACGGGAAGACGCGCGTGAGCTGGCTGCGGCAAGCGCGCGACGGGCCCGCGACCGGGTGCGCGGCCGGGCGGGGCTGACGTGGAGGACCACTGGTCGGACGCTTACTACGGGGCGCTCTATCTCGACTCGGTAGAGGACCTCCTCACGCCCGCGCTGTCGGCGATCGAGGCGGACGCGATCGCGGCGCTGCTCGTGCCCGGCCCCGCCGATCGCGTCCTCGACCTCGGCTGCGGGCACGGGCGGCACGCGATCCCGCTCGCGGCGAGGGTGGGGGCGATCGTCGGGCTGGATCGAAGCGGGGCGTATCTGCGGAAGGCGGCGTCGACGTCCACGGTCGTTCGCACGGCCGTTCACCCTGAGCGTAGCGGTTCCGCGCACCCTGAGCCCTTCGACTACGGGGCCGCGGAGCGGCCCCTACGCTCAGGGCAGGCGGAGTCGAAGGGCGCGGAAGCGCCGGCGCGGAGTCGAAGGGCCACGTCCACGACCACGACCACCTCCGCGACCGCGGACCCGATCGCGCACCCAACTCCGAACCCCGTCTACGTGCAGGGCGACGTCCGCGCGCTCCCGTTCGCCGACGCGACGTTCGACGCGGCCTTCTCCTGGTACGCCTCGCTGTTCATGTTCGACGACGCGACGAACGAGGCGTGCCTCGCGGAGGCGGGCCGCGTGATCCGGCCCGGGGGCCGGCTCCTCGTCCAACATGCGAACCCGGCGAGCGTCGCGGCGGAGCCGGTGGCCACCGCCCGGCGCACCCTGGCGGACGGCTCGGTCGTGGAGGAGCGTTCGTCATGGGACGCCGCGCGCGGGGTCGACCGGTCCTCCCGGCGGCTCGTCCGCCCTCATGGCGCGGTCTTGGCGGCCGACTCGGAGTTGCGGTACTACGTGCCGTCGGAGTGGAGGCGGCTCGCCGCGCGCGCGGGCCTCCGGCTCGCCCTCGTGACGAGCACGACCGATGCGGGCCGCGAGCCGCGCCGGGAGCCTGCAGCCGAAGCCCCGGACCTCATCGCACTGCTGGAGAAGCCGAGGTAGGCACTCTCGCCGCGAGGCCGATGCTCAAGTCGCCAGCCGTTCTCGGGCCGTTCGACAAGAGCCGGTCCCACCTGCGACGCTCGCGACGCGTCCATCGAGCATGTTATTATCGCGAGATGGTGGAGACCCGGCGCGACCCGGACAGCGAGTTGGCTGGATCGTTCTGGTCGCGCCCCGCGGTCCTAGCCGGCGCGATCGTCGCTCTGGCGATCGCGGCGCAGGTGCCCGCGATCCAGGGCGGGTTCTTCAGCGACGACACGGTCTACATCTCCGACAACCTCCCGCTGCTCGCGATCCCGCTTTCGCAGCCGTGGCGGTTCTTCACACAGCGAACGAACCCCTGGGAGTACCTCCCGATCCGGGATCTGTGGTACCGCATCGAGGCCGCGCTGTTCGGGGTTTCGCCGCTCGCGTTCCACGTGGAGAGCCTCGTCCTGTACGCGCTCGCGTGCGGCGCCTGCTTCCTGGCGGTGCGCTCCGTCATGCGTCTCCTTCGCGGCCGTCGCGGAGATCTCGTCGAGAACGCCTCCGTCGTCGCCGCGGTCGCGCTCTTCGCGACCCATCCCGCGCACGTGGAGTCGGTGGCGTGGATCGCGAGCCAAAAGGACCTGCTCTCGGGGTTCTTCGCCCTCGTGGCGCTGTGGCAGTTTGCGGAAGCGCTCGCCCCCGAACGGATCTCGTGGCGGCGGGTCGGGCTCGTGGCGCTCCTCTTCACGGTCGCGGCGCTCTCCAAGATGTCGGTCCTGCCGCTCGCGCTCGTGGCCCTGCTCCTCGCCTGGGCGCGCTTCTCCTCGGGCCTCCCCGTTCGGTCGGCGCTCGGCCGCGCCTTCGCGGTGACCCTGCCACTCATGGTCGTGGCGGCGCTGTCGGTCCGTGCGGCGTCCGGCGTCTCCGTCGCCCAAGACGCCCTGCACGAGCCCAATCCGTTTGGCTCGGGCCCGCTCGCGACGATCGAGCTCGCGCTGCGCATCCTCGGCTCCTTCGCTCAGATCGCGGTGGCCCCATTCCGACTGCGGTTCCACCACTCAGTGCGCGTCTCCGGGCTCGCCGGCGGCGCGCTCGTCGCGGCGGGCGTCGCGACCGCGGTCGTGGGCGCCGCCGGCGCCTGGGCGCTCGTCCGGCGCCGCTCGATCGCCGGGCTCGGCGCCGCAGCGTTCGCGCTCTTCGCGCTTCCTTTCCTCCAGCTCATCGGGTTCATGACCTGGTCCGACGCGTCCGAGCGATGGCTGTTCATGCCCCTCCTGGGCGTCGCGCTCGCCGCCGCTGCGCTGATCTCGTGGGCGACGGAGCGCGGCGCCCTGCGCCCGGTCGCCACGGCGGGTGCCGTCCTCCTCGCGGGCGCCCTCGCCGCGACGGCCTATCGGAGCTGGGAGTGGAGCTCGCCCGAGCGGCTCGCCGCGTCCGAGCTCGCTCGAGCGCCCGAACACCCGCGTGCGGTCTTCCTGGCGATGCGCGCGCTCTGGGAACCGGAGCATCTATACCCGGAGCTCCGCGCCGCAGCTTCGGGCATCGACCCGAGCGTGAACCCGAGAGCCACGGAGCTGCGCCGTCTCTTCCTGCTCCTCGCCGACGGTTGGCAAGACCTGCGCGAGGGACGCGGACCGGAGGCGCTCTACCGCGCCGAAGGCGAGCTCGCTGAGAACCATGGGCACGACTTCGACGCGCTCCGCTACTACGTTGCCGCGTCGGCCCCCTGGCTGGCGCGCCGCGTCCAGGAGCGGCACCGGCCAGACGTCGAGTCGCTGCAGCGCGATGTCGCTCTGCGTCCCGGGGACGTGACCGCGCTCACCGCGCTCGCAGACCTGGAGTCGGAGCTGCTGCTCGACGCGGAGGCGATCGAGACCTATCGCCGCGTCTTGGAGCGTGCGCCGGATCTCGGGTTCGTGCACTACAATCTCGGGATCGTGCTGCGTCGCGAGCGCAGGTACGCCGAGGCGGCCGCCGAGTACCGCGCCGCCGCGCGGGGGATCCCCGCGGCGTGGAAGGAGGTCGCGGCCATCGAGCAGACGCTCAGGAACACAACTGAGGCCGAGCAGGCGTCCCGGAACGCTCAGCTCGGCCGCTGACCACCCGACCCAGCTGCGCGCGGGCGACCGCGGCGGCGGGTGTCGCTTGCGGGTGCGCCGGGGTCCGGCAAGGCCGGCAGGGGGCGGGGGGACCGGCCGGCGCGATCCGGGCGCCGTTGTGCTACGTTTCGGTCCTGGGCGCGGGTGCCTCGGCGCGCCGCGAACGACCTCGAATTTCACAGCCGGACGCACGGTTACCGCCTCACGGAGTTCCCGCTCGGAGAAGCCGACATGAGCACCGCGAAAGAGCGCCCCCTCCGCATCATCGTCGCGAAGCCCGGACTCGACGGTCACGACCGCGGCGCGAAGATCATCGCGCGTGCGCTGCGCGACGGCGGGTTCGAGGTCATCTACACCGGCCTGCACCAGACGCCGGAGATGATCGTCGCCGCCGCGATCCAGGAGGACGTGGACGCGGTCGGGCTCTCCATCATGTCGGGCGCGCACATGACGCTCTTCCCCGCGGTGGTCGATCTCCTCCGCGAGAAGGGCGCCTCCGACATCGCGGTGTTCGGCGGCGGGATCATCCCGCAGGACGACGTCCCCAAGCTGAAGGAGAAGGGCGTCGCGGCGGTCTTCCTCCCCGGCTCCTCGACCCAGGCGATCATCGACTGGATCCGGACGAACATCCACCCGCGGGCCGCCGCCGCGTAGCGGCCGCGGTCACCCGCCCGTCCCGATCATCGGCAGGAGCCGAGCCGCCTCCTCGTCCATGTGGTGCCGGTCGCGCTTCGCGAGGAGCGCGTCGCGGATGCGCGCGGCGAGCTCCGCGTCGGTCGCGCCCGCCGCCATCAGCGCCGCGAGCGGCAGCTGCTCCCGCCCGCCCAGGCAAGCGCGCAGCGAGCCGTCGGCGCCGACCCGGACGCGGTTGCAGCCCTCGCAGAAGCTCTCGGTCATCGCGCCGATGAACCCGACGAGTCCGGAGAGCCGCTCGCCCTCCACCACGGAGGAGCCACGCATGTGGTGGGCGGGGCCCCAGCCGCGCGTCGCGTCCGGCTCGAGCGCAACGCCCTGTGCGGCGAGCAGCGCCTTCACCTCGACGGTGGGCACCGGCCGCCCGGGACCGAAGGGCATGAGCTCGATAAAGCGCGGCGTCGCGCCGAGCCGCCAGGCGAAGCGGGTGAGCGCGCCGAGCTCGTCCTCGTTCGAGCCCCGCACCACGACGACGTTGAGCTTCACCGAGGCGAATCCGGCCCCGAACGCCGCCTCGAGTCCGGCGACGATCCGGTCGAGCGACGCCGCGCGCCCGGCGATCCGGTGCAGCTTCTCGGGATCGAGCGTGTCGAGCGAGACGTTGAGGCGGGCGACCCCCGCCTCGCGGAGCGCGCCCGCGAGCGTGCCGAGCAGGTGCCCGTTCGTGGTGAGGGCGATCTCCTCGATCCCGGCCGTCGCGCGCACGTCTCGGACGATGTCGAGGAGGTCGGGCCTGAGGGTCGGCTCGCCCCCCGTGAGGCGGACGCGCCGCACGCCGAGGCGCGCGAACACCGCCACGACGCGGGCGAGCTCCGCGCGGGCGAGCGGGTCCCCGGCCCGGTCGGCGACCGCGGGGGCGCAGTAGCTGCAGCGGAAGTTGCACCGGTCCGTGAGCGACAGGCGCAGGTAGACGATCCGGCGCCCCTGCGCGTCGGCGAGCGCTCCGGCCGCGGTGGGCTCGCTCTCGCTCACCCTCGACCTCATACCACACCGGCCGGAGCCCCCCGCCGGAACCCATCCCGGCCGGGCGTCGGGAGGAAACGCCGTCTGCCGCGGCGCGTCGAGCGGGCGTCGTTTCCGGCGTTTCCCTCATTCTCCCCGCGGCGCCCCGGCGGGACGAAACGCACTGTGGGCCCGACATGCAGGTGCGCGCACCGATGCCCAGCCTTCGAGCGAGGGAGCGAGCCGCTTGACCCCACTCCGCCAGATCGCTACATCGCGATCGAGCCCCATGTCCGGTCCTCGCACGAACCTCCCGGTCCTCGCCGACCCGCCCCCCGGCGGCCCGGCCATCCCCACGAGCCGACGCGAGATCGCGGAGGACCTGAAGGCGCGCGGCATCCCGCGCGAGGCGAAGAAGCCTTCCTGGCTGCGCGTCCCGATGCCGGGAGGAGAGCGCTACCAGCGCGTGCGCGAGACGCTTCGTGGCCTCGCGCTTCACACCGTCTGCCAGGAGGCGAGCTGCCCGAACGTCGGCGAGTGCTGGGGCGGCGGGACGGCGACGGTGATGCTGATGGGCGACGTCTGCACCCGCGGCTGCCGCTTCTGCCACGTGAAGACCGCGGCCCGCCCGCCACCGCTCGATCCGGACGAGCCGCGCCATCTCGCCGAGGCGGTGGCGCGCCTCGGGCTCGACTACATCGTCGTGACGAGCGTCGATCGCGACGACCTGCCGGACGGCGGCGCCGCCCACTTCGCCGAGGCGATAAGGCGGCTGAAGGAGATCCCGAACCTGCTCGTCGAGGTGCTGACCCCGGACTTCCAGGGCGACCCGGAGGCGGTCCGCACCGTCGGACGGGCGGCGCCGGCCGTCTTCGCGAACAACATCGAGACCGTGCGGCGCCTCACGCCCGTCGTGCGCGACGCGCGCGCGAGCTACGACCAGACGCTCGAGGTGCTCTCCCGGATGCGACGCGAGTTCCCCGCCGTCGTGACGAAGTCGTCGATCATGGTGGGCCTCGGCGAGACGGACGCCGAGATCGACGAGACGATGCGCGACCTGCGCGGCGCGGGCGTGGAGATCCTGACGCTCGGGCAGTACCTGCGGCCGAGCGCGTGGCACCTGCCGGTCGTGGAGTGGGTCACGCCGGAGCGGTTCGCGGCTTTCAAGGAGGCCGGGCTGTCCCTCGGCTTCCGGTACGTGGCGAGCGGCCCGCTCGTGCGGTCGAGCTACCGGGCGGCCGAGCTGTTCTTGCGCGGTGAGATCGGGGCGAGGGGGCGGTGACATCGGTCCGGAGCGTGGCATGCGGCGCGAGCACGAGGTGGTGGGTCCCGCGAAGGACCGCGAGCCGGGCGCGCGCGAGCGCGACGGCGGTCGGTTCCTGAGGGAGTTTCCCCTTCAGCGCCTCGTCGCCGAGGACGGCACGGCCGTGGGCGACGCGCCCGCGATCGCGCTCGAGGACGTGGAGGTCCTCCGGCTCTACCGCTGGATGGTGCTGAACCGCACGCTCGACGAGCGGATGGTCAGCCTCCAGCGACAGGGCCGGATCGGCTTCTACATCGGCTCGATCGGTGAAGAGGCGACCGTGATCGGCGCCGCCGCGGCGATGGAGGAGCACGACTGGCTCTTCCCGTGCTACCGCGAGCACGGCGCGGCCCTCCTGCGCGGAATGCCGCTCATGACCTTCCTCTGCGAGCTGTTCGGGAACGCCGGGGACATCATGAAGGGCCGGCAGATGCCCTGCCACGAGGCGTGGCGTCCGGGCCGCTTCGCGTCGATCTCCTCGCCCATCTCGACCCAGATCTCGCACGCGGTGGGGGCCGCATGGGCGGCGCGCATCAAGGGGGACGACATGGTCGCCCTCACCTGGTTCGGCGAGGGGGGGACGAGCGCGGCGGACTTCCACACCGGCCTCAACTTCGCCGCGGTGCGCAGGATCCCGGTTGTCTTCGTGTGCCGCAACAACGGCTGGGCGATCAGCGTCCCGCGGGAGCGGCAGACCCGCTCCGAGACGATCGCGCAGAAGGCCATCGCCTACGGCATGCGGGGCGAGCGGGTGGACGGGAACGACCTCCTCGCGGTGCACGCCGCCGTTCGGCAGGCGCGCGCGCGGGCGGCGGCGGGGGAGGGGCCGACGCTCCTCGAATGCGTCACCTACCGGCTCGGGGGCCACTCCACCTCCGACGATCCGCGCGCGTACCGGCCGGCGGAGCTGGTCGCGCCCTGGAAGGAGAAGGAGCCGATCCTCCGCATGCGCCGGTACCTCGAGCGGCGCGGCGCCCTCGACGAAGCCGCGGACGCGCGGCTGCGCGAGGAGGTGCGCGGGGAGATCCAGCGCGCGCTCGCGGAGGCGGAGGCATTCCCGGCGAAGCCACCGCTCGACACGATGTTCGAGCACGTCTACGCGGAGCCGCTCCGGCAGCAGCGGGAGCAGCTCGTCGATCTCGAGGAGGCGCTCGCGGACGATCCGCGGGTGGGGAACCCTCGCCACTCGGACGCCTAGGAGGGCGCGCGCCATGCCCGTCATGAACGTGATCCAGGCGGTGAACGACGCGCTCCGCGTGGAGATGCGGCGGGACCCGGACGTCGTCGTGCTCGGCGAGGACGTGGGCCGGTTCGGCGGGGTGTTCCGGGCCACGCAGGGGCTGCAGCAGGAGTTCGGCGCGGACCGGGTGATCGACACGCCGCTCGCGGAGGGCGGCATCGTCGGCACCGCGCTCGGGATGGCGCTCTACGGGCTGCGGCCGGTGCCGGAGATCCAGTTCGCCGACTTCATCTACCCGGCGTTCGACCAGATCGTGAGCGAGGTCGCGAAGTACCGCTACCGCTCGGGCGGACAGTTCTCCTGTCCGATGGTGATCCGCGCGCCGTACGGCGGCGGGATCAAGGGCGGCCTCTACCACTCGCAGTCTCCCGAGGCCCACTTCATCCACACCGCCGGCCTGAAGGTGGTCGCCCCCTCGAACCCGCGCGACGCGAAGGGGCTCCTCATCAGCGCGATCCGCGATCCGGACCCGGTCCTCTTCTTCGAGCCGAAGCGCGTCTACCGCGCGGCGAAGGGGGAGGTGCCCGAGGGCGAGTACGCGATCCCGCTCGGCGAGGCGGCGGTGACGCGCGAGGGGACGCGGGTGACGCTCATCGCCTGGGGCGCGATGTGGCACGAGGCGGACCGCGCCGCCCGCGAGGCGGAGGCGGAGGGGATCGACTGCGAGGTGCTCGACCTCCGCTCGCTCCAGCCGCTCGACCTCGACGCGATCGTCCGGTCCGTCGCGAAGACCGGGCGGGCGGTGATCGTCCACGAGGCGCCGCGCACCTGCGGCTTCGGCGCGGAGCTCGTCGCGCTCGTGCAGGAGCGGTGCTTCCTCAACCTCGAGGCCCCGATCGCCCGCGTGACAGGGTTCGACACGCCGTTCCCGTACACGCTCGAGATGGAGTACCTGCCGCGGGCGCCCCGCATCCTGAAGGCGATCCGCGAGGTCGTCTCGTTCTAGCGAGAGGCCCTCGCCGAGGAGCGCACATGTCCTTCCAGCTCGAGCTTCCCGACATCGGCGAGGGGGTCGTCGAGGCGGAGATCCAGCGGTGGTTCGTCGCGCCGGGCGACGAGGTGGAGGAGGACCAGCCGCTCGTCGAGGTGATGACGGACAAGGCGACGGTCGTCATCCCTTCCCCACGCCGCGGGCGCGTGGTGCGGCTCTTCTGGAACGTCGGCGACGTCGCGAAGGTGCACCAGCCGCTCGTCGAGCTCGACGCCGGCGGGGACGCGCCGGCGCGCGCGCGTCCCGCGTCCGGCGGCGGTACGGCTGCTCCCGAGCGCCGCGCGGCGTCCGTCGAGGCGAGCGGGAGGACGAAGGCGCTCGCCGCCCCGGCGGTGAGGGCGCTGGCCCGCGAGATGGGGCTCACGATCGACTCCGTCGCCGGGACCGGTCCCGGCGGCCGCGTGACGAAGGAGGACCTCGCGGCAGCGCGCGGGAGGAAGAACGGCCACGCGCAGGCGGGGAGCGAGAATCCTGCGGCGATCCCCTCGGCCCGACCGCCGGCGCGCCCCGAGCCGCCCGCGCCGGGGAGAGGGAGCGAGGACGAGCGGATCCCGCTGCGCGGCATGCGCAAGCGCATGGCGGAGCACATGGCCCGCTCCAAGCGGACCGCGGCCCACTTCACCTTCGTCGAGCAGTGCGACGCGTCGGAGCTGGTGCGGGTGAAGGAGCGGCTCGCCGGGGCGGCACGGCAAGAGGGCGCGAAGCTCACGTTCCTCCCGTTCATCCTGAAGGCCGCCGTCGCCGCCCTCCGCAAGTTCCCGCGGCTGAACGCCACGATGGACGAGGAGCGCGCCGAGCTCGTGCTCCACGGCCGCTTCGATCTCGGCATCGCCTCCGCGACGGAAGCCGGGCTCGTCGTCCCGGTCGTCCGTGGGGTCGACCGGCTGTCCCTCCTGGATCTCGCCAGGGAGATCGAGCGGCTCGCCGCCGCGACGAAGGCGGGCCAGGTGCGGCCGGAGGATCTCGGGCGATCGACGTTCACGGTGACGAGCCTCGGCGCGCTCGGGGGCCTCTTCGCGACGCCGGTCCTGAACCACCCCGAGGTCGCGATCCTCGGCATCCACCGGATCCGTCCGACCCCGGTCGCGCGCGACGGGCAGGTCGTGATCCGCGACGTCATGCACGTCTCGGTCACGAGCGATCATCGCGTCGTGGACGGCCACGAGGCGGCGGCGTTCGCGTACGAGGTGATCCGAAATCTGGAGAGCCCGGACCTGCTCTTCATGCGGATGGCGTGAAGCTCCGTGAACGTCTCCGCGCCCGCGCCCGAAGAAGGGCCGGCTCGGGCTCGGGCGCGTTCACGGGACTCGCGCTGACGGAGCGACGGCAATCACAGCCGGTGACACCCAAAGCAGAGCTGCATCTCGTCCACGACGTGGTTGCGCGTGGTAAGGGAGCCGTCGTGGCAGCTCGTGCACTCGACCTTTCCGTTCACGAGCAGCACGCCGGCGGGCAGGGCCAGCGGGGGCACGTAGGTGTCCGGGTACTTCGCGGCCACGCTCGCGTAGTCCACCGCGACCGGGTGGCTCATCCCGCCCGCCGCCATCTCGAAGGCGATCGTCGGCCCGGCGCTCCCGTCGTGGCATGCCATGCACGTGGACGACTGCGTCGTCGCCCGATCTACCTGGGAGAGCTGACAGGCCCCGTCCGCGGAGGCGAGCCCCGCTGCCGCGAGCGCCGCCGTCGCCACGACCAGACCCCACCGTCTGCGCATCGAGTCCCCCGCGGCCGGCCGGGCCACGTCGCCCGGAAAGCTCGCGATGGGGAGCGGACGGGGGAAGGGGCCCTCTCCGGGCTTCCTCGTTTTGCGTTGGTGAGGGGGACCCCATACCCCCTATATTCCCGCCGCCAGGAAGGGAACGGGGACATGAGCACGAAGACCTTCGACGCCGTCGTGATCGGGGCAGGACCGGGAGGCTACGTCGCGGCGATCCGGCTCGCGCAGCTCGGCAAGCGGACCGCGCTCGTCGAGAAGGAGCCCACGCTCGGAGGGGTCTGCCTGAACTGGGGGTGCATCCCGTCGAAGGCGCTCATCGCAACGGCGAACCTCCTGGAGGACATCCGGAGCGCCGCCGGCCGCGGGATCCTCGTCGAGGCGCCGCGGGTGGACCTCGCGAAGCTCCGCGCCCTGAAGAACGACGTCGTGAAGAGGCACGTGGGCGGCGTGGGCCAGCTCGAGAAGGGGAACGGTGTCGAGGTGGTACGCGGGACCGCCACCTTCGTGGCTCCGAACGCCGTCGAGGTGAAGGGCGCGGAGCCGGTGCGACTCGAAGCGCCCGCCTTCATCGTCGCGACCGGCGCGCGCCCGATCGAGCTTCCCGGCTTCGCCTTTGACGGCAAGGACGTCTGGACCGCCAAGGATGCGGTGGACCTCCCGGAGATCCCGAAACGGCTCGTCTGCATCGGCGGCGGCGTCATCGGAATGGAGCTCGGGACCTTCTACGCCAAGCTGGGATCGCAGGTGACCTACGTCGAGGCGCTGCCGCAGATCCTGACCGGCGTGGACCCGGAGGCGGTCCGGCTCGTACAGAAGGGCATCCGCCAGCGCGGCGGGACGGTGCTCGTGAACGCCAAGGCGAAGGGCTTCGAGCGGAAGGGCGGCGCGCTCATCGTGAAGGTCGAGCTCGACGGGAAGTCGCAGGATCTCGAGTGCGACAAGATCCTGGTCGGGATCGGCTTCCGTCCGAACTCCGAGGGGATCGGCTTCGAGAAGATCGGCGTGAAGGTCGGGCCGAAGGGCTTCCCCGAGGTGAACGAGCAGCTCCGCACGAGCGTCCCGTCGATCTTCGCGATCGGGGACCTCATCGGGCCTCCTTTCCTCGCCCACAAGGGCTTCAAGGAAGGCGAGATCGCCGCGGAGGCCGTCGCCGGCATGAAGTCGGCGCGCGACTGGGTGGCGCTCCCGAGCGGGATCTTCACCGATCCCGAGATCGGCATGGTCGGCCTGTCCGAGGACGAGGCGCGTGCGCAGGGATACGATCCGATAGTCGGGAAGTTCCCGTTCGCGGCGCTGGGCCGCGCCAGCGCGATCGGCCATACGGAGGGGTTCGCGAAGGTCGTGGGCGACCGGACGTCGAAGCTGCTCCTGGGCGCGACGATCTGCGGTGCCGAAGCGGCAGACATGGTGGCGGAGGCCGCCCTCGCGCTGGAGATGGGGGCGTACCTCGAGGACGTGGCGCTCACCATCCATGCGCACCCGACCATGCCCGAGGCGTTCATGGAGGCGTGCAAGGCGGCGCTCGGCGAGGCGATCCACGTGCTGAACCGCCCCGAGCGCCCGCGCCGCGCCGAGGCGGGGAGCGCCGCGCGCGCATGAGAACCCTCGTCGTCCACCGGCTGGGCCGCGTCGAGTACGAGGACGGGCTCGCCCTCATGCGGATCGCGGCGGACGCGGTCCGCGCCGGGATCCCCGCCGCGGCCGACCACCTCTTCCTCCTCGAGCACCCGCCCGTCGTGACGCTCGGCCGCAGCGCGGCGCGCGGGAACATCGTCGCCGCGCCCGAATGGCTCGCCCGACAAGGATTCGAGGTGCACGAGACCGATCGCGGCGGGGACGTGACCTACCACGGGCCGGGCCAGATCGTCGGCTACCCGGTGCTCGACCTCTCCGACCGTCCCGACGTCCGCCGCTACGTGGGCGCGCTCGAGGAGGCGATGATCCGGACCTGCGCCGACCACGGCGTCGAGGCTGCGCGCCACGAGGAGCACCGGGGCGCCTGGGTCGGCTCGCGAAAGATCGGTGCGGTGGGCGTCCACCTGTCGCGCTGGATCACCTCGCACGGGTTCGCGTTCAACCATGCCCCCGACCTCGGCCACTTCCGCGTCATCGTGCCCTGCGGCATCGCAGACCCCCGCCTCGGCGTGACGAGCCTGGCCGCTGAGCTGAACGCGCGCGGCGCCGCCGTCCCGACGCGCGACTCGGTCGAGGACCGCCTCGCCCATCATGTCGCCGCCATCCTCGGCCGGAAGCTCGCGCCGTCCCCGGGCCCCGATCTGCGCACGGTCTCGGTGGTGCCGGTCGCGCCCGACGGGCGGATCCTGCTGCTCCGGCGCAGCGCCGCCCGCGGCGGGTTCTGGCAGCAGGTGACGGGCCGCGTCGAGCCCGGCGAGTCGCCCGAGGCGGCGGCGCGCCGGGAGCTGCTCGAGGAGACCGGCGCGGACGCCGTCGTCGAGCCGCTCGGATACCGGCACGCGTTCGCCCTGGATCCTTCGCTCAACCGCGTCCGGCCCGGGGAGCTCGTCGTCGTCGAGGAGACCGCGTTCGCGGCGCGCGTCCCGCACGGCTTCGTTCCGGCGCTCTCCGACGAGCACGACGAGCACGTCTGGGCGACGCCGGACGACGCCGCCGGCCGGCTCCGCTTCGCCGGGCTCCGCAAGGCGGTGAAGCTCGCCGCCGCGCGAGTCGCCGCCGCGTAGGTCGTGGCGTGCGCGGAGCGGCGCCCGGCCCGCTCCTTGCTCCCGCTCCATCCGTGTCCCGACGGCTCGCCCTCGTTGCCGTGCTCGCGCTCGTCGCGTCCGCAGCAAGGACGCGTGCCTGGCTGGAACGTCCTGCGCGGCGAGCTGCCTGTGCGCCGGCGGGACGCGGAGAGCCGCCGCGTCACTTCCTCGGCTGCGCCGCGGACGCAGGGCCGGTCCGCGCGCTCGCCGCGGACGAGCGGCTCGCGCTCGACCTTCCCATCGACCCGAACACCGCCGGCTCCAGGGAGCTGGCGTTCGTCCCCGGCCTCTCGCGCCACCTCGCGGCCGAGATCATCCTCGACCGCGCGCGAGGCGGGCCCTTCGCCGAGATCGCCGATCTCGCGCGGGTCCGCGGCATCGGTCCGAAGAGGCTCGCGGCCGCCGCGCCTCACCTCGCGATCGGCCCGCCATAGCGAGTGGGTCGTCCCTGAGATAGGCTCTCTGCCCTGACGGGAGGGACGGAGGAGCCGTGGTCATCCGCTGCGAGCGCTGCTCGACGATGTACGAGCTGGACGAGGCGCTGCTCGCCCCCGGCGGTTCCGAGGTCCAGTGCACGAAGTGCCAGCACGTCTTCAAGGCGTTCCCTCCGCAGTCGGCGGGACGGACGCTCGTCGGCGCTCCCGCCCATCCGCCCCCCCCCGAGCCGAGCCCGCTGCCGAAGCCCGAACCGCCGCGCGCGCCATCCGCCCCCGCCGCGACCCCACGCGCGCGGACGGGCGCACCCGCTGTCTACCGCTCGCCGGCGTCCGGTCCGGTCGGGCGTGCGCCGGTCCTGAAGCGGGACACCGTGGGCGCGTTCGAGGCGCGCCTCCGGTGGAGCGCACGCTGGCGATGGCTCGGGCCCGTGATCGGCGTCGCGCTCGTCGCCGTGCTCGGGGGATCGTGGCTGCTCCTCGGACGCCGCGGCAGCCCCGGCCCGAGCGGCGGCCATGCCGAGGCGCTCGCGCTCGTCGCGCTCGACGACGGCGCGAGCCTCGAGCAGGCGGCCGCGCACCTCGAGCAGGTGGCGCAGCGCGCCCCGAAGCTCGAGGGCGCCGGCGCGGACCGCGCGCTCGCGCTCGCGCTCCGCGCCGGCTCGCTCCTCGACGAGCGCGAAGCGCTGGCGACGAAGCTCTCCGTCCGGATGGACGAGCGCGAGCGGATTCGCCGCGAGGAGACCGCTGGCTGGCAGGAGGCAGAGCGGGCGGCGGCCGCCGACGTCATCCGGCTCGAGTCGGAGGTTCGGGCGCGCGAGGAGCGGGCGAGGGCGCTCGCGACTTCCGCAGCCGAGCAGCTCCGCGCCGTCCAGGCCGACGTGGGCGACACCGCCGAGGTGGTGCGCGCCGCCGCGGTGCTCCACGCGGTCCACGGCGAGCGAGAGCCCGCCGCGAGCAGGACCACCCGCGCAGCACGCGAACGCGCCCGCCGAGAGCCCTGGCTCGACCTCGCCGACGGCTGGATGGATGCCCGCGATCCCGATCGGGCGATCCGCGAGCGGGCGCTCGTCAGGCTCGGCGCGCTCGCGGCGGCCCGCCCGGATCTGTTGCGCGGACGCTACCTGCTCGCCCGGGCCCAGGCATCGCTCGGCCGGCGTGCGGAGGCGCTCGCGACGGTGGACGGCGTCCTCGTCGCGAACCCGCGCCACGAGGGCGCCCGTCGCATGCGCGACGAGCTGGCGGCCCCTCTCCCGCCCGTTCCTCCGGCGCCCGCGCCCGCGCCTGCGGTGAAGCCGCCGTCCCCGCAGAGGAAGAATGTTTCACAGCCCGCCCCCGAAGCTTCCGCGCCCCCGGCCGCCGCGCCGCCCCCGGCGGGGGAGGGGACCGAGCCGGGCGGCGCCGCGCCTTCCGCGCTTCCGCGGGCGGCTCCGTCGCCCGATCCGCAGGCTTCCCCCTCGCAGGCCGTTCCCGCACAGCCCCCGCCCGTCCGGGCGCGACCACCCCCACGTGTCAATCCGACGGAGCCCGAGGGAGCCCAGGGCGGGTAGGGGAGCGTTCGGTGGCGCGCGCCTTGCCTCGTCGTCGGCGCCATGACGGCGATGCTCCTCTGGCTCGCGCTCGGCCTCGTCGCGTTCAGCTACGTGTTCTACCCGCTCACGCTCGCCGTCTGGGGCGGGGCGCACGACCTCGTCGGGGCGCTCAGGTTCCTCGGCGGAGGGCGTGACCGGCGCGACCGCAGCGGCCCGGTCGAGTGGCCGACGGTGACGCTCGTGGTGGCGGCGTTCAACGAGGAGGGGTGCATCCGCGACAAGATCCGGAACTCCCTCGCGCTCGAATACCCGGCAGACCGGCTCGAGATCCTCGTCGGCTGCGACGCCTGCACCGACCGTACCGCAGCCGTCGCGCGCGAGGCAGGCGGCGCGCGGGTGCGGGTCGTCGAGCTCGCGCCGCGGTCGGGCAAGGCGAGCGTCCTCGGCCGGCTCGTGCCGGCGAGCATGGGGGACGTGGTCGTGCTCACGGACGCGAACGTGATGCTCGACCCGGGCGCGCTCCGCGCGCTCGCGCGCCGCTTCGCGGATCCGTCGGTGGGAGCGGTCGTCGGCCGCCTGCGCCTCCAGAACCCGACGAACGGGGAGTTCGAGGAGGGCATCTACTGGAAGTACGAGACCCTCGTGAAGCATCTCGAGGGGAAGCGGGGCTGCGTGCTCGGCGCGAACGGCGGGCTCTACGCGATCCGCCGGATCCTGTTCGGCCCGCTTCCTTCCGACACGATCACGGACGATTTCGTGATCCCCGTGCGCATCGCGGTTCGCGGGTGGCGCGTCCCGTTCGAGCCGATGGCCGTCGCCTACGAGGAGACGACGGAGGACACGCGAAAGGAGTTCGGGCGGCGCGCCCGCATCGGGGCGGGGAACTGGCAGGCGCTTGCGCGCGTCCCGGACGTCCTCGATCCGCGGACCCGGTTCGTCTTCTTCGCGTTCGTGTCCCACAAGCTCCTGCGCTGGGCGACTCCGCTCCTACTCCCGTTCGCGCTCCTCGCGTCCGCTGCCCTCGCGGCTGGGCCGGGTGCCTGGGGATACCGCCTGCTCCTCGCGCTCCAGCTCGGCTTCTACGCGCTCGCGCTCGCCGGGTGGAGCGGGCGCGCCGCGGGGCCGCTTCGCCGCCTCGCCTCGCTCGCGCACTATTTCGTCGCGATGAACGTCGCGCTGGCGGTCGGGTTCTGGCGCTTCGTCCGCGGGACGCAGAACCCCGCGTGGAAGCGCACCGACCGTACCGCCGCCCGCGCGGCGTGACACTCCGTGAAATAGGCTTCGCCGGGGCCGAGACCTCGCGTCGGCCGGGTACCCCGCCGGGGGTCGCTCGACGCATCCCGCTTGGGGAAAGCGCGGACGTTTTGTTGACCTGACAGAGGGCGTGCCCTTGCACGTCTGGTCACGGCACATAGCTTCAAGGTGAAGCCACGGGCGGGCAGGCAGCGCGGGCGGGATGGAACGGTTCTCGGGCTTGCAGGGACGCGATGGGCGTCATGGACCGGATTCGCAAGCTGAGCAGGGAGCAGCAGGACGCGCTCCGCGCGATCGATCGCGAGGAGCAGCAGGCGCTCGAGCTCGAGAACCTCGAGGCGGACCACATCGCGGCGGAGGAGGCGTACCTGCGGCGCAAGGACCGGCTCCTCTGCCACGAGGTCGCGGACAGCTACCAGGAGATCGAGGCCGCGCGGAGCCTGCTCGCGCAGGCGGTCCGGCGTCGCCAGGAGCGCTTCGAGGCGCTCCGGATCGCGGTCCTGACCGGCCGCGCGGCCGAGCCGGAAGGGCCGACGCAGCTCGCGCTCCTGCCGACCTGACAGCGGTGCCCAGTTGGCTTGAGCCCCGAGCCCGTGAACGAGCCCGAGTCCGAGCCCGGCTGTTTTCGGGCGCGGGCTCGGGCGCGGGCGCGTTTACGGGATCAGTCCAACCGAGCAGCGCCATGACTCCGGTGTGCAGCGCACGGTGGACCGCGCCATGATCCGCCGGTGCCGGACCTCCTCGTCGTCGCTCCCATCCTGACGAACGATCCCGCGCGGCCCAGCGCGGAGGCCGCCCTCGTGCGCGAGGGCGTCTTCGCCTGCGTGGGCTCGAAGGCCGCATGCGAGCGCGCAGCGGGCGCCGCGACGGTCCGGATCGCGGCGGGCGGCGCGACCCCTGGACTCGCCGACGCGCACGGGCACGTGGCGCTCCTCGGGCGCTGGCGGCGCGAGGTGAGCTGTGCGGGCGCCACGAGCGAGGAGGAGTGCGCCGCGCGCGCCGCCGAGCGTGCGCGCACGGCGCCGAGCGGGACGTGGATCCGCGGCAGCGGCTGGGACCAGAACCGCTGGCCCGGCGGCCGCTTCCCGAGCGCGGCGGCGCTCACGGCGGCGCTGCCTCGGCACGCTGCCGCGCTGTCGCGAGTGGATGGGCACGCGCTCTGGGTGAATCAGGCCGCGCTCGCGGCGGCCGGGATCGACGCGCGCACCGCCGATCCACCTGGTGGGCGAATCCTCCGCGACGCCGGCGGCCGGCCCGCGGGCGTGCTCCTCGACGCGGCGCAGGATCTCGTCCTCGCGCGCGTCCCGCCGCCCGGGCCCACGGAGATCGAGGACGCGCTCGTGGACGGCCTGCGCGAGATCGTACGGCTCGGCATCACCTCGGTGCACGACGCGGGGGTCCCCGAGGACGTGCTCGCGATCTACCGGCGCCTCGCGGCGGAGGACCGGCTCCCGCTCCGCGTGCACGCGATGCTCGAGGGCGAGCGGCCGCTCCCGGAGCTCCGGGACGCGATCGCCCGCGCTCGCGCCGTGCCGGAGTCGGGCCGCCTCGCCGTCGGCGCGGTGAAGCTCTTCGCCGACGGCGCGCTCGGGAGCCGCGGGGCGGCGCTCCATGACGACTATGCCGACGAGCCGGGGAACCGCGGCCTCCTCCTCGCCACGGCCGAGGCGCTCGCGGAGAAGATCGCCGCCGCCGCCCGTGCGCGCCTGCAGGTCGCCGTGCACGCCATCGGCGATCGGGCGGTCACCGTCGCTCTCGACGCGCTTGAGGCGGTCGCCGCGGCTGGGCTCGCCGTCATTCGTCCGCGGATCGAGCACCTCCAGCTCGTCCTTCCTCGCCACCTGCCACGGCTCGTCCGGCTCGGCGTGGTGGCCTCGATGCAGCCCGCGCACGTGGCCGGCGACGGCGCCTGGATCGAGGCGCGGCTCGGCACGGGCACCGCGCGGCTGCGCGGCGCGTACGCCTGGCGGACGTTGCTCAGGGCGGGCGTGCCGCTCGCCTTCGGGTCGGACTTCCCAGTCGAGGATCCCGATCCGCGCGCGGGGCTCGCCGCGGCGGAGACGCGCGCCGCGCCGGGCGGCGCGCCGTTCCTGGCGGAGGAGCGGCTCTCTCGCGCGGAGTCGCTCGCGGCCTTCACGAGCGGCGCGGCCCACGCGGTCTTCGCGGAGCGGCGGCGCGGGATGGTGCGGGAGGGGATGGACGGGGACCTGACCCTCTTCTCGGGCGACCTCGCCACGTGCCCGGTGGAGCGGCTGCGCGAGATGCCGGTCACCCACACCATCGTGGGCGGGCGCGTCGAGCACGCCGCGGATCGCTAGAGCACCTTCGCGTACGCGACGAGGAGCCGTCCGGCCGGGATGCGCCCGGCGCCGACGAGCAGCACGTCGTTCAGCGCGCGCCCCGAGTCGGCGCGGAGCTTCCAGGGCTGGGCGCCGTTCACGTGGACGCGCACGACCCCGTGCTCGGTGCGGTGGAGAACGAGGGCGGTCCCCTCGGCGGAGACCGTCGCGACGAGGCCGACGTGCTCGGCCGGGCCGCCGGGACGATCGGCGAGGAAGACGAGGTCGCCCGCCGCGGGATCGCGATGGGTCGCCGCCCGGTCGCGCGCGATCGCATGGAGCGCTCCGGCGTCCCGCGCGCCGTCCGGGAACGCCGCGCTCGCATCCGCGAATGCCGCCCGCACGAGGGCGGCGCACCCATCGCCCCAGTGCACGCCGGCGACGACGATCTCGCGCTGCCCGACGAGCGCCGACGCCGTCTCGATGGCGCGACGGAGCACCTGATCGCGCGGGGGGCGGCGCGCCTGCACGGGCCGGTCGAGACCGGAAGCCGGGCCGACACCCGGGTCGCGGGTGCCGGCCCGGCTCACCGGGGCGGGCGGGGGCAGACGGTCGCGCCGCGCCGCGTGCGCCTTGGGAGCGCAGGCCATCGCGAGGAGGCCGAGCGCGAGGACGCTCGTGCGGAGCGGCGACATCGCCCGCGATGTTACGCAGCCGCAGGCGACCGTCCACTTTATAGCGGGGGGACGCGATGAAGCTGCGCCCCCCCGAGCCCCCCGCTCGCTACGGGGCAGCCTCATCCGGCTGCCCCTGCGCTCGCCTCGCCGCCGCCGTCATGGCGTGACGCGATGAAGCTGCGCCCCCCCCCGAACATCGGTGCTTCGGCTTCGCCTCAGCCCGTCGCCGGGCGGAGCCCGGCTCCTCCCCCGCTCGCTCGAGATCAGCACTCGCGGCGGAGCCGCGCTCATCGTCGGGGGCCCCCTGGGGGGCCGGGGGCAGCCTCATCCGGCTGCCCCTACACTCGCCTCGCCGCCGCCGTCAGCGCCTGTCGGACCCCGGCCGTATCCCTGCGACGCTCGCGCCCCATGTCCCGCCGCTACCAGCTGAAGCGCGCCGCGCCCCCCGCCCGCGCCCTGCGCAAGCGCGCCTCGGCCCCGCGTCGAGGCGTGCCCCGTTCCGTGCTAAGGGTTTGGAACCATGGCCGGACCTCGCGAGAAGCCGATCATCGGCATCGACCTCGGAACGACGAACGCCTGCGTCGCGCACGTCCGGAGCCGCGTCCCGAGGGTCGTCCCGACCGACCGCGGAAACCTGATCCTCCCGACGGTCGTGGCGCTCTCGGAGCGCGGCGACGTGCTCGTCGGCGGGGTCGCGAAGGACCAGCTCGTCACGAATCCGAAGAACACGATCTACGGGGCGAAGCGGCTCATCGGGCGCAAGTGGAACTCGAAGGTCGTCCAGGAGCTGCGGAACTACTACTCGTACGACATCGTCGAGGGGCCTGGGGGCGAGGCCGCGGTGCTCCTCGGCGGCAAGGTCCGGACGCTCCCCGAGATCAGCGCGATGGTCCTCGCGCACATCAAGAAGATCGCCGAGGCGTTCCTCCAGAAGCGGATCGACGAGGCGATCATCTCCGTCCCCGCCTACTACTCGGACGCGCAGCGCCAGGCGGTCCGGGAGGCGGGCAAGCTCGCCGGCTTCGACGTGAAGCGCATCGTGAACGAGCCGACGGCGGCGGCGCTCGCCTATGGCTTCTCGCGCGGCCTCGACCAGAAAGTGCTCGTCTACGACCTCGGCGGCGGCACGTTCGACGTCTCCGTGCTCCAGCTCTCGGGGAACGTGTTCGAGGTGCTCGCCACCGGCGGCGACACGTTCCTCGGCGGCGTGGACTTCGACAACCGGATCATCGACTACGTGCTCGAGGAGTTCTGGCGGGAGCACAAGGTCGACCTCGCGCAGTCGCCCATCGCCATGCAGCGGGTGAAGAAGGGGGTCGAGGCGGCCAAGATCGACCTCTCGCTCATCCCCAACGTCCCGATCGACCTGCCCTACATCGAGGAGAAGAAGGGCCGGCCGCTCGACGTGCGCATGCAGCTCTCCCGCCAGCAGCTCAACGACCTCACCGCCGACCTCGTGGAGCGGACCTTCGAGCTCTGCGACCAGGTCCTCGCCGAGCGGAACCTCCGGCCCGACGACATCGGCGAGATCATCCTCGTCGGCGGGCAGAGCCGGATGCCGCTCGTGCAGCAGAAGATCCAGGAGCACTTCGGCAAGCCGCCGCGGAAGGGCGTCCACCCCGACGAGTGCGTCGCGCTCGGCGCGGCGCTCCTCGGCGACTCGCTCGACAGCATCGACTCGGTGACGCTCGTGGACGTGCTCTCGATGCCCATCGGCATCGCCACTGCGGCGAACCACTTCCGCAGGATCCTCGACAAGAACCAGACCATCCCGTCGACGAAGAGCTTCCGCCTGCCGCCGCCTCGCGAGCCCGGCCAGCGGATCGAGATCGACATCTACCAGGGCGAGTCCGATCTCATCGTCGACAACGAGTTCCTCGGCTCCATCCGGCTCCCCGCCGCCGCGACCGGGCGGCGCATCGACTTCAAGCTCGACGAGGAGTGCCTGCTCAAGGTGAGCTTCGACGACCCGGCGAAAGGGATGACCGAGATCGGGCTCGCGACACGCGACACGCCGGAGGCGCTCCGCAAGGCGCTCGCCGAGGACGCGAAGAGGCGCGAGGCCGCCGCGGGCGCCGTCGCCGCGGCCGGCGAGGTCGAGAAGCGGGGAGGGATCTTCGGCTGGTTGAAGCGCGGGTGAGGTGAGGGCCATGCGGTTCGCTTCGCGTGAGTGGGTCGACGCGGTCGCCTGCGCGGTGAACGCCGAGCCCGATCTCGGCAAGGCGCTCGCCGGGCTCCCGCGCGACGCCGCGTTCGTGGTGGGCGAGGAGAAGCCCGTCTTCCCGAGGGCGCTCGCGGTGCACGTCGAGCAGGAGCGCGGGCGCATCGCGCGCTGGCGGATCCTCGCGGACGAGGACGACATCCTCGAGATCGAGCCCGCGTACGTCCTGCGTGCGCCGTACGGCGTGTGGAAGGCGCTCCTCGCCGGGCGCGACGCGGTGCAGG
>WNGF01003967.1_pt1 | contig 24964 bp, 18 predicted proteins | sample 5400641 | NCBI WGS metagenome assembly WNGF01 (sample SAMN13153371, study PRJNA577476) | soil metagenome | isolation source: 80 cm soil or saprolite under grassland replicate 2 | place: USA:California | collected 2016-06-15 | reverse complement strand
GACAATTCCTCGATGCGCTGGCGCAGCTCGAGCTTGATGCCGGCGATCGCCTGCAGCAGCGTCGGGCGCGGCGTCACGTAATGGGAATTGGCGTAGACTTTGACGAATTTCAGCTCGTCGGATTTCTGGCCGGTGAGCGGGTCGAACTCGTCGATCGATTCGATCTCGTCGCCGAACAGGCAGATTCTCCAGGCGCGGTCCTCGTAGTGCGCCGGAAAGATCTCGATCACGTCGCCGCGCACCCGGAACGCGCCGCGGTAGAAATCGCCGGCGCTGCGCTTGTACTGCAGCGCCACCAGGTCGGCGATGAGCTGGCGCTGGTCGATGCGCTCGCCGCGCTTGAGCGTGAAGGTCATCGCCGAATAGGTCTCGACCGAGCCGATACCGTAGATGCAGGACACCGAGGCGACGATGATGACGTCGTCGCGCTCGAGCAGCGCCCGCGTCGCGGAATGCCGCATGCGGTCGATCTGCTCGTTGATCGAGCTTTCCTTCTCGATATAGGTGTCGGTGCGCGGGACGTAGGCCTCGGGCTGATAGTAATCGTAGTACGAGACGAAATATTCGACGGCGTTGTCGGGAAAGAACGACCTGAACTCGCCGTAGAGCTGCGCGGCCAGCGTCTTGTTGGGTGCGAGGATCAGCGCCGGGCGCTGCGTCGCCTCGATCACCTTGGCCATCGTGAAGGTCTTGCCCGAACCGGTGACGCCGAGCAGCACCTGGGTGCGCTCGTGCGCGCGCACGCCCTTGACCAGCTCCTCGATCGCCTGCGGCTGGTCGCCCTTGGGCTCGAACTCGGATTGGATCACGAGGCGCCGGCCGCCCTCGGATTTCTCCGGCCGCTCCGGACGGTGCGGCGTCCACGGTTTTCCCGCAAACTCCGGCCGGCCCTCGCGCAGCAATTGCTCCAGCGCGCGCACGGTGGCGGACGCGCCGGTGATGAAGTCCGGCGCTAGCGGCCTTTTCCCTCCCCGGCCTGCCGGGGAGGGTGGGGAGGGGGCTGCGTCCGTTCCGTCGAACCCGAGCGCCTTGGCGAGCTCCGGATCGATCCCGGCGAGCGGCGTCGATTCCGACCCGCCGTAGCCGGGCTGCGGGCTCTCGCCGAAGCCCTGGGTCGAGGCTCGTGCCGTATGGGCGGCGCTGAAATCGGCGCGGCGGTCCTTGGAATTGTCCGCCGGCGGCCGGATGCCGGTGCTGGGGCCGGGCCCCGCGGTGCCGCCGTGGATGCCGGGATTGAGCAGCTTCTCGAGCTCCGGCCCGGTCGGCGCGAAATCCGGCCGATTGGCCTTGGCGCGCGTCGGCTTCGCCGGGTCGCGCGGCTTCTTGGGTTTCAGCCGCGCCTTCTCGGGCGCAGGCGCGGAATCCTCCCGCGGGCCTTGCTTGTCGTTGTCGGAAGCCATCGAGCCAATATGGGCGGAGTTCCGGAGGGAGGGAAGGGCGGTGCGTTACGCGCTGTGTCATCCGGCCAGGCGAGCCCGGCACTTGCCGGCGAGCGCGAGTCGGGACCCATGAACCCGGAAAGACCGGTGGTCATGGTGCCCGCTCTCGCGCTTTCGCGCTCGGCCGGAATGACGTCGCGGCGCGCGCGGCTAGTACCCCGGCTCCAGTAGAAGCAGTAGCGCTCGACGTTGCCGGCGAGATATTGGCCGTAGTTGAGCCAGGTCTGGTACTTGTCGAGCTTCACTTCCTTCATGGCATTGTCGGGGCATTTGCCCTGGCCGGCGGCCTGCTTCACCTCGGCGGATAGCTCCTGCATGTAGCCGAGCAGATTCTTCACGTCCTCCTTGGTGCCAAGCCGGCCCTTGTAGGGATGGCCGGGAATCAGCCGATCCCAATCCATCGCTTCGACTTTCTTCAGCGAATCTTCCCATTCGATCGGCCAGGAATCCGGCATGTTGCGGAAGTTGACCGCCTCGATCGGGATGAAATCCACGGCGAACAGCAGCTTCTCCTTCGGCAGCCGCATCACCAACGAGTTGTCGGAATGGTTGCGGCCGACGTAGCTGAGCTCCAGCTCGGTGCCGCCGAGCGTCAGAATCCTCTTGTCGTCCACCGTCTCGTCGGGAATCACCACGTCCGCATAGCGCAGCTGCTCCAGATGCTCCTTGGCGCGCTTGTGGGCGACGACGATTGCGCCAGCGTCCTTGAACGGCTTGCCGCCGGCGATGTGGTCGTAATGATGATGGCTGTACACCAGGTATTTGATCGGCGCCGGCGTGACCTTCTTGATCTCGTCGATATAGGTCGTCACCGCCTGCGGGCGCAGATAGCCGATCGGATCGGTGGCGATCACGCCCTCGGGCGTGACCACGAACATCGACTGATGGCCCTGGTAGCGAAAGATGTAGACGTTGTCGGTGCCGTCGACCTTGGTGGTGGCGAAGGTCGGCGGCGCGGCGGCGGGCGCCGCGGGCGCGGGTGCCGCCGGCTGCGTCTGCGCGGACGCGGCGGACGCCACCAGCAAACCGGCAAATAGGCTCAACAGAAATCGCATCGTCGCCTCCCTGCCCTCGAGGCTTGCCCGACTGCCTCGGGCTCGCATCTCGGGATGTTGTTGCGGGATGCTCCGGCGCGGGCAGGGGAAGCTCAAATCACCTTTGCTTGATGGGTTCCCCGGATGCGGTGCGGCGCGTCAGCGGTGCACCGCCGAGCCGGGGTTCATGCCGCGCTTCGCAGCCAATCCCTCCGGCTCCCGGTTCTGCAGCGCACTGCTTCGCGCTGCGCTGCGCCCGGGACACGGGCCCCCTATTCCTGCCCGGTGCCGACGCCGACGTAGCCGGCGATCTTCCAGCCGCCGGCTTCCTTCTGGAAGCAGAGCTGATCGGAACCGACCGGCGCAATGGCGTTGGCCGCCGCATAGCCGACCTTGCCGGACGGGGCGACGACCTTGAGCCACTCGCCGTTGCCCTGGCTCTCCTCCGGCAGGATGCGCACCATCACCATGCCGAGCTTCTCGACCACGGCGGCGCCCGTCTCGGGCTTCGCCCGGATCTCGACGCCGGCGCTGGTCGGATAGGCCCATTCGCTCGCATCGGTGCGCGTGCTCTGCGCCACCTTCTCCATTTCCTCCTCGTTGAAATTCGGCATGGCCGGGCTGCAGACCACGCCCTTCATCTCCGGCAGCGGGGCGGCAGTGGGATCGCCGGCATAATTCGCAAGCGCCTGCCAGCCCGAGCCGTCCGGCGCGTCGAGGCCGAGCGCGGCCGCGAGATTGTCGATCCCGGATTTCTTCGGATCGGCGTCGTTGCTGTCCTCGCGCTGCCAGAAGAAGCCCTTCGCCACCACCTTGCCGGCGAGCGCGGTGCGGTCCTTCTTTTTGGCAATGTCGCCAAGCTCCTTGCGGAACGCGTCGAGGTTCGCGTCGGACTGGCGCGGCGGCAGCGTGACCGCGATGGCCTTGTACGGGCCGGGCGGCACCGGCTGCTGGGCCGGGGCGGACGCCGTTCCGGCCGCAACGAGCAGCGCAAACGCAATCGGGACAAGGCGCACAGAATGCATACGATTTCCTCCTGAAGGCCGGCGGGGCCGAAATCCCGCATGAAATTACCGCAGAATTGCGGCTTCCGTAACCTTTCCAAAGTTTCACGTGGCGGTCATGGGCCGTTCAGGTACATCGCGGCACCCTGAATATCGCCGTATCAACGCCTTCGCCCGGAGGGCTCATGGCTCGCGATCCCAAGGCGGAAGCCGCGCTGGCGCTGCACCGGTTCGGGTGCGGGCCGCGCATCGGCGCGATCGCGGCAATCGGCTCGGACCCGCGCGGCGCCCTGCTGGCGGAGCTCGATCGCCCCGGCATCGGGCGCATTGCCGATCCGGATCTGCTGAGCGGCGGCGAGGCGGCACGCGCCGCGTTCCATTTCCGCCAGCAGAAGCGCGCGCAGCGGCTCGCCCAGCGCGCCGAGCGGGAAATGGAGCAGCAGGCCGCGGCTGCCCCGGCGCAGCCGGGCGCAACCGCCGCGCCGTCCGATGCCGCCGGCGCCGACAATGCCGAGAACATGGCCGGCACTCCGGAAACCTCGATGGCGGCCAAGCCCAAGCGCGATCCCGGGCCGGGCATTCCGCAGCAGCTCTATCTCGAGGAAGCGAAGGCGCGGATCGGCGCCGCGCTCGGCGCCGAGCTCGGCCTGGTCGAGCGGCTGGTGTGGTTCTGGTCGAACCATTTCTGCGTCTCCGCCGACAAGGGCGGCGTGCGCCCGCTGTGCGGCGCCTATGAGCGCGAGGCGATCCGCGCCAACGTGCTCGGCCGCTTCGCCGACATGCTGCTCGCGGTCGAAAGCCATCCGGCCATGCTGGTCTACCTCGACAATGCTCGCTCGATCGGCCCGGATTCGCTCGCGGGCCGCAATCGCGGCAAGGGGCTCAACGAGAATCTGGCGCGGGAAATTCTGGAGCTGCACACGCTGGGCGTCCGCAGCGGCTATAGCCAGGACGACGTCACCAGTTTCGCCAAGGTGATCACCGGCTGGACACTGGCGCCGCCCAAGCAGGATCCGGAGCGCGGCGGCGAGTTCGTCTTCAACCCGCGCATGCACCAGCCCGGGCCGCAGCACGTGATGGGCAAGCGCTATGCGGATGCCGGCGTCGAGCAGGGACGCGCGGTGCTGCTCGATCTCGCGCGGCATCCGGCGACCGCACGGCACCTGGCCCAAAAGCTCGCGCGCGCCTTCGTGGCCGACGTGCCGCCGGCGGTGCTGGTCGAAAGCCTCGCGAAGCGCTTCGAGGATACGGACGGCGATCTCAAGGAAGTGGCGAAGACGCTGGTTTCCTCTCCCGAGGTCTGGGCGGCCCCACGCGAAAAGCTGAAAACGCCGGGCGAATGGATCGTGGCGGCGCTGCGCGCGACCGGCGCGTCGCCTCCCGACATTCGCCCGGTGCTCCAGGCGCACAATCTGCTCGGGGCCCCGCTGTGGCGGCCGCCGGCGCCGAAAGGGTTTCCCGACGACAGCGCCGCCTGGATGGACGGCATCGCCGAGCGCCTCGACATCGCCAATCAGCTCGCACGCCGGATGGCGCCGCTGGTCGATCCGGAGGGCGCCGTCGATCTCGCGCTCGGCCCGCTCGCCACCGCGGAAACGCGCCAAGCCGTCGCCCGCGCCGAGAGTCGCCCGCAGGCGCTGGCGCTGCTGCTGATGGCGCCGGAATTTCAGAGGAGATGACGCGCCGTGGCACATGAAACCGGCGTCATCCCGGCCAAGCGCCGCGTAGCGGCGCTCTTCACCTCTCCCCGCCGGGGAGAGGTCGGCTCGCGCAGCGAGCCGGGTGAGGGGGTTACGATCTGTCAAATAGATTTCGATCCGTCCCCCTCACCCCAACCCTCTCCCCGGCGGGGAGAGGGAGTCGCGTGCGGCTCACGTTCGCTGACGTTGAGCCTGGTGATCGTGCTGCGCGGCGCGCTCGACGGGCTCGCGACCGTCGCGCCGGTCGGCGATCCGGATTGGCGCAAATTGCGTGGCGACAAGGCCCTGACCGTGGACGGGCCGAATGCGGCACTCGAGCTCGACGGCTTCTTCGTGCTCAATCCGGCAATGCCGAATGTGCACCGCCTCTACCGCGCCGGGCAGGCGGCCTTCGTGCACGCGGCCGCCACGTCGTATCGCGAGCGTTCGCATTTCGACGGCCAGGACGTGCTCGAAAGCGGGCTGGAGCGGCCCGGCACCGCCGATACCGGATGGCTCAACCGGGCGCTCGCGGCGTTGGAGCCGGCCGGCACGGCCGAGCGCAAGCAGCGCGAAGCGTTCGCGGTCGGCCCGGTGATGCCGCTCGTCGTGCGCGGGCCGGCGCCGGTGCTGTCCTGGACGCCGCCGCGGCTGCCGCCGGCGAGCGACGACACCGTTCAGCGGCTCGCGGATCTTTATCGCCACACCGACCCGGCGCTCGCGCGCGTGCTCGAGGAGCGCATGGGGCTGGCGGCGATCGCGCGCGCGGGCGGCATGGAAACTCACGCGCCCGGCACGCCGCCGGCCGCCGGGGCCGCGCAGGTGCGGGCGTTCTTCGCGGAATCCGCGAGTGCCGCCGCGAAATTCCTGGCGCGCCCGGACGGACCGCGGATCGGCGCGCTCGCCTATGACGGCTGGGACACGCATCAGGACGAGGGCGTGGTCGGCGGCCGGCTCGCCGCGCTGCTCGGCGCGCTCGACGGCGCGCTCGCGGCGATCGAGACCGGCATGGGAGCGGCCTGGAGCGAGACCGCGGTCGCGGTCATCACCGAGTTCGGGCGAACCGCGCGGATCAACGGCACCGACGGCACCGATCACGGCACTGCGACATTGGCGCTGCTCGCCGGCGGCGCAGTGAAGGGCCGCCGCGTCGTCGCCGACTGGCCCGGGCTCGGCGATGCAAATCTCTACGAGGGCCGCGATCTCCAGCCGACCATCGATCTGCGCGCCGTGCTCAAAGGCTTGCTGAAGGATCATCTGCGCCTCGACGAGGAGGCGCTGGCGAGCCGTGTTTTTCCCGGCAGCCGTTTGGCGAGGCCGATGCCGGGCCTGATTGCGAGCGCGTGAAGCTTTCCCCGCCGCGCACTATTGCGCGACTGCGGCGGCGGCCGCGGGATGCCAGTCCATCGGGACGTAATTCGGTTGGTTCGCGACGCGGTTGAGCCAGGCGCGCAGTGCCGGAAATCCCGCGAGATCGAACTCGCTCTCGTGCGCCACGTGCGTGTACGCGTAGAGCGCGATGTCGGCGATGGTGTAGCGGTTGGCGGCGAAGAAGCGATGCCGCGCGAGGTGCTTTTCCATCACCGAGAGCGCCCGATAGCCCTTCTCCATCCAGTCCTCGAGCGAGTGCTGCTGCAGCTCGCGTCCGCCCTTGACCAAGGTGAGCCAGAACCGCGCCTGGCCGAGATTGGGCTCGAGCGAATGCTGCTCGAAGAACATCCATTGCAGCGCCTCGGCGCGATCGATGCGGTCCTCGGGCGCGAGCGAGGTGCCGCCCGCGATGTACCAGAGGATCGCGTTGGATTCCGGCAGATAGCGGCCCGGCGCGACTTCCAGGAGCGGCACCCGCCCGCCCGGGTTCTTGGCCAAGAACTCCGGCGTGCGGGTCTCGCCCTTGAGGATATCGAGCTCCACCAGACGGTAGGCAATTCCGAGCTGCGCCAGCGCCAGCCGGACCTTGTAGCAATTACCCGACCATTGCATCGAATAGAGCGTGTAGCTGCCGTTGGGGCGTTCCATCCCGTCCTCGCGATTCTTGTCGTTGCCGCCGCATGCTCGCGAATGCGGCGCATGAAGCGGATTGGATTCGGCGATTGCAAGGACCGTATGACATCGCCACGCAAAATGGTGTGACCGATCACCGCGGCCCCCGAAATCGAGAAGAATGCTCCCCCATTCCGCCGGTGAAAGAAAGATCATTTCGCGCTGCATCAGCGAAAGCGATCGTTCGCATTTGCGAACACGATCGCGGCTCGACGGCGGGCCGTCATTCTGGGGGGTGGGGAATCGGTGCGGCCTTTTCGCTTGCCGATGATTTATCGGCGCATTACCAGGAGCCGTGGTTCGAGGGCCGCCCGTCATCCTGAGGTGCGAGCGAAGCGAGCCTCGAAGGACGGCCGGCCACCTCACCATCTGCTGGGCGCAGAATCTGGAGAACGTCATGGCCTTCCTTGCGGACATGCTGGCGCGCGTGAAGCCGTCGCCCACCATCGCGGTGACGGACCAGGCGCGGCAGCTCAAAGCCGCCGGCCGCGACGTGATCGGGCTCGGCGCCGGCGAGCCGGACTTCGATACGCCGAAGAACATCTGCGAGGCCGCCAAGCGCGCCATCGACGCCGGACACACGCGCTACACCGCGGTCGACGGCATTCCCGAGCTCAAGGCGGCGATCGTGCGCAAGTTCAAGCGCGAGAACGAGCTCGAGTACAAGGCCTCGCAAATCAGCGTCGGCACGGGCGGCAAGCAGGTGCTCTACAACGCCCTCGCGGTGACGCTCAATCCGGGCGACGAGGTCATCGTGCCGGCGCCGTACTGGGTGAGCTACCCGGATATGGTGCTGCTCGCCGGCGGCACGCCGGTCAGCGTGCCGACCAAGCTCGAGCGCGGCTTCAAGCTCGAGCCCGCGGCGCTCGACAAGGCGATCACGCCGAAAACCAAATGGCTGATTCTGAACTCGCCGTCGAACCCGACCGGCGCCGCCTACACGCGCGCCGAGCTCAAGGCGCTCACCGATGTGCTGCTGCGGCATCCGCACGTTTGGGTGCTCACGGACGACATGTACGAGCACCTGGTGTACGACGATTTCGCGTTCACCACGCCGGCGCAGGTCGAGCCGGAGCTTTACGACCGCACCCTCACGGTGAACGGCGTGTCCAAGACCTATTGCATGACCGGCTGGCGCATCGGCTACGGCGGCGGCCCCAAGCACCTGATCGACGCGATGGCGACCCTGCAATCGCAGTCGACGTCCAATCCGTGCTCGATCGCGCAATGGGCGGCGGTCGAGGCGCTCAACGGCCCGCAGGATTTCATCCCGAAGAACAACAAGGTGTTCAAGGAGCGCCGCGACCTCGTGGTCTCCATGCTCAACCAGGCCCGCGGCATCAGCTGCCCGAAGCCGGAAGGCGCCTTCTACGTGTACCCTTCGTGCGCGGGCGCGATCGGCAGGACGTCGCCGTCGGGCAAGAAGCTCGAGACCGACGAGGATTTCGTCACCGAGCTGCTCGAGGCGGAGGGCGTCGCGGTGGTGCAAGGCACGGCGTTCGGTTCGGCGCCGGCGTTTCGCATCTCCTATGCGACCAAGACCGAAGACCTCGAGGAGGCCTGCCGCAGGATCCAGCGCTTCTGCGGCAACCTGAGCTGATGGGTCGAGCCGACGCCGAGGCGGACCCTAGGAGGCGTGACAGGCGGGGGCCTCGGTCGCACGGCGGCGTAACTCGAAGCGCTGCAGCTTCCCGGTGTGCGTCCGCGGCAGATTCGTCACGTATTCGATCAAGCGGGGATATTTGTAGGGTGCGATCGTCGCTTTGACATGCTCCTGCAGCGCGGTGATCATTGCGTCGTCAGCGGCGAAGCCCGGCTGCAGCACCACGTAGGCTTTGACGATGTGGCCGCGGTCCTCGTCGGGCTCGCCGACCACGCCGCATTCGGCGACCGCGGTGTGCGCCAATAACGCCGCCTCCACCTCCGGACCCGCGATGTTGTAGCCCGACGAGATGATCATGTCGTCGGAGCGGGCCTGGAACCAGAAATAACCGTCGGCATCCATCAGGTAGGTATCGCCGGTGATGTTCCAGCCGTTCTGGACGTAGGTCGCCTGGCGCTTGTCTGCGAGATAGCGGCAGCCGGTCGGCCCGCGCACCGCCAAACGGCCGATCGTGCCGGCCGGGAGCTCGCGTCCATCGTCATCGACCACGCGCGCTTCGTAGCCCGGAACCGGCTTGCCGGTAGCGCCGGGGCGGACCGTCTCCTCCGGCGAGCCGATGAAGATGTGCAGCATCTCGGTCGTGCCGATGCCGTCCATGACGGAAATGCCGGTGGCGGCACGCCAAGCCTCGAACGTCGCCTTGGGGAGCGTTTCGCCGGCTGACACGCATTTGCGCAGCGAGGAGAGATCGTGATCGCCGAGCTTCGGCAGCATCGCCCGATAGGCCGTGGGGGCCGTGAAGCATATGCTGGCGCGAAACCGTCCGATCGCGGCCAACAGATCATCCGGCGCGGCCTTTTCCAGAAGCACGGACGCGGCGCCGATCCGCAGTGGGAACAGCACCAGTCCGCCGAGGCCGAACGTGAAGGCGATCGGCGGCGAGCCGATAAAGCGATCGTCGGCGCGGGCGCGCAACACGTGCCGCCCGTAGCTGTCGCAAGTCGCGAGCAGGTCGCGGTGGAAATGCATGGTTCCCTTGGGCTCGCCGGTCGTGCCCGACGTGAAGGCGATCAGGCAGACGTCGTCGCTCGCGGTGTCGCAAGCCGAAAAGTGCTCGTATCCGGGCCGCCGCATCAACGCGTCGAGGCCGCCGGCGCGATCCTCGCCCGAGTAATAGACGATACGCTCGAGCTCCGGCGCGAGCGTCTTGCTCTTTTCCAGCTCCTCGCCGAGCCGCAGGTCGCATAGCGCCAGCGCGATCCGCGCTTTCGCGATCGGGAAGGAAATCTCCCCGGCGCGCAGCAACGGCATGGTCGGCACCGCGACGCCGCCGGCCTTGATCACCGCAAGGCAGGCCGCGATCAGCATCGGATTGTTCGGCCCGCGCAGCAGAACCCGATGGCCCGGCACCATGCCGAGATCGCGCGTGAGCACATTGGCGATTCGGTTCACTCGCTCGGCGAGCTGCGCATAGGTCAGCGTCTCGGTGTGCGAGATCAGGCAGGCGCGCTCGCCGTGGCCCGTCGCGACCCATCGGTCGAGCAGCTCGACGACGCAATTGAGGCGGTCCGGGTAATCGAGCTCGGGCAAGGAGAACAGGAAATCGGGCCATTGCTCGATCGGCGGCAGATGGTCGCGCACAAAGCGGTCGGTATGGGCGGAGGAAGTCATGATCGCGGCCCTTTGCGGTTCAACGCTCCTCCCAGCTCATGATGCTCATGATTATGTGAGTGCAAATGCTAAATTCCTACGAATATAGGATTCATCCTCCGGCAGGTGGGGAAAATCCGCGCCTCCGACGGAAATGCCCGGTGCAGGTCTGGCCTGCGATTTGCCCACCAAGGATCGAACGACATGCGAAAATTCCTGCCGGAACCGGGCTGGAACGGGGCTCGTTGTAGGCACGGTGAACAATATCGTATGCTTTTCCATCGCGGAAAATGATCGGACCGCTTCCAGAGTAGAAAGCCCCTAGGGGAGGCCCGGCACGAGCATGTCCAAAACCAGTTTGGCCCTGCATAATTTGCGCGGTTTCGCCATTCTCAACGTGCTCGCCTTCCATTCCTTCATCGCCTATATCGATTCGCAGCCGCCTTCTCCGCTGCCGTTCGACCGCCCGCCTTATGGCTGGACCGCGCATCCGATGGTCGACAGCCATCGCTGGCTCGGGTTCGACCTGATCTGCGCATTCGAATTTCTCTACCTGATGCAGCTGATGTTCTTTCTTTCCGGGCTGTTCGTCTGGCCAAGTCTCCAGCGCAAGGGTGCAAGAACATTTCTGTACGATCGTTTCTGGCGCGTCGGCGTGCCGTTTGCACTGGGGGCGTCCGTGCTGATGCCGCTGGCGTACTATCCGGTCTATCGCGTCACGGCGTTCGACCCGAGCTGGTCCGCATTCTGGTCGCATTGGACGGCATTGCCGTTCTGGCCGAGCGGACCGATGTGGTTCCTGTGGTTTCTGTTGGCGCTGAACATCGGCGCAGCCGGCATGTTCCGGCTGGCGCCGCGCTCGGGCGAGTTCCTGGCCCGGCTGTCGGGCAAGAGCGCCGCCGATCCCCGTCGGTTTTTCATCGGTCTGGCGAGCGTGTCGGCGCTGGCGTATGTCCCCTTGGCTATCGTCTTTACACCTTGGGAATGGGTGAATTTCGGGCCTTTCGGATTTCAGCCGGCGCTCGCGCCGCAATACGTCGTCTATTTCTTCGCCGGCCTTGCGGTCGGAGCCTATGGGCTCGATCACGGCCTGCTCGGGCCGGACGGAATGCTGGTGCGGCGCTGGGCCTTCTGGCTCGCCGGCGCGGTCGCGTCATTCCTGCTGTGGATCATTGCCACCGCTCTGATCGTGAAAGGACAGGGTTTAGCGCTGCCGGGTCTGCAAATTGCCGCCGATCTCGGCTTCGTGCTGTTCGCGGTAACCGCGTGCTTGGGTCTCGTGGCCGCCTTCTTGCGCTTTGCTGGCGTGCGCTGGCCGATATTCGACAGCATCTCGGAAAATGCCTACGGGATCTATCTATTCCACTACGTGTTCGTGATCTGGACCCAATACGTCCTGCTCGGCGTATCGTTGCCTGCCATTGCAAAGGGCGTCATCGCGTTCACGGTTACTTTTGTTCTGAGCTGGGCGGCGACGGCTGCGATGTGCCGAATCCCGATCGGTGCCCGGCTGATGCGAGGAAAACGGCGCGAATTGGCCAGAAGCGCCTGATCCTGTATTCTCGTCCGCGGTTCGACAGGGGACCTTAGCTCAACAGGGGGAAACATCATGATGCGTTCTTGGCGGATGGGTGCGCTAGCGGCGCTGGCGCTCGCCACGTGCTTGGGACCGGCCGCCGCGCAATCCGGAGTGCAGGCCGGCGTGCTCGAATGCCGCGGGTCCGGCTCGATCGGCTTCGTGATCGGCTCGGTTCACGAGTTCACCTGCATCTTCCGCGCCACCGGCGGCGGTCCGGTCATGCCCTATCATGGCGTGGTACGGAAGATCGGGCTCGATCTCGGCGTGACCGAGGGGTCGGTGCTGGGATGGGCGGTGTTCGCACCGACACGCGACATCGGTCCGGGCGATCTCGCGGGAAATTACGCCGGCGTGACCGCGGGCGCCGCGGTCGGGGTTGGCGGCAACGCCAACGTGCTGGTCGGCGGATCGAACAGCTCGATCGCGCTGCAGCCGCTGAGCCTGCAGGGCCAGACCGGACTCAATCTCGCGGTCGGTGTCGCCGCGCTCGAATTGCGCTACGGCCCGTAGTCGGCATCGCGTCCGTAGCCTGGGCGGAGCGAAGCGCGACCGGTGGCCGAGGGCCGCCGGCCCCGCGAACGCGGGGAACCTCGATCCGCAAACCGCGGGTGATCCCGTATTCGGCTACGCTGCATGCGGGCCACGGCTGCTCCGCGCCTTCGCGGGACGGTGGCCTTCGCCCCCCGCATTGCGCTACGCTCCATGCGGGTACGAGCTGAGAATACCCGATCAGGGAGATGCGTATGGGACAGAACGGAGGCACGAGTCCAAAGGGTCCCCGGTGCGTTGCGCTGGTGGGCCCGTTCCAGAGCGGCAAGACCACGCTGCTGGAAGCGATCCTGGCCCGCACCGGAGCCATCCAACGCCAAGGCGGGGTGGAGGCAGGCACCACGGTGGGCGACGGCGGCGCCGAATCCCGCCATCACCGCATGAGTGTCGAGCTCTCCGTCGCCTCGACCAATTTTCTCGGCGACGTCTATACCTTCGTCGATTGTCCCGGCTCGGTCGAGTTCCTCCACGACATGCGCGCGGCGCTGCGGGGCGTCGATGCCGCGGTCGTGGTCTGCGAAGCCGACGAGAAAAAGGTGCCGCAGCTGCAGTTGGTCCTGCGCGAGCTCGAGGACCTGCACATTCCGCGGTTCGTGTTCCTGAACAAGATCGACAAGGCCGACAAGCGCGTGCGCGAGACGCTGCAGATCCTGCAGCCGGCGTCCCGGGTCCCGCTGGTGCTGCGCCAGATCCCGATCTGGTCGAACGACATCATCACCGGTTTCGTCGACCTCGCGCTGGAGCGGGCGTTCATCTACAAGGAACACGCTCCCTCCGAGATCGTGGCGCTCGACGAGCATCTCGATCGCGAGAAGGAAGCGCGCTTCAGCATGCTGGAGAAGCTCGCCGATCACGACGACCAGCTGATGGAGCAGCTGCTCGAGGACATTCCGCCGCCGCGCGACAAGGTATTCGACGATCTGGCCAAGGAGCTGCGCGACGGCATCATCTGCCCGGTGCTGATCGGGTCGGCCACCCGCACCAACGGCGTGCTGCGTCTGCTCAAAGCGCTGCGACACGAGGCGCCGGGAATCGGCGACACCGTGAAGCGCCTCGGGGTTACCGCGAAGAGCGAGTCGATCGCCTACGTGATGAAGACCCTGCACACCACCCACGGCGGCAAGATGTCGATCGCGCGGGTGCTCGCGGGCTCGATCGCCGAGGGCGCGATGCTGATGGGCGCCTCCGGCACCGCCGACCGTGTCTCCGGCGTGTTCAAGCTGACCGGTCAGACCAGCGAGAAGCGCGGCGCGGCCGTACTGGGCGACACCGTCGCGCTCGGCAAGCTCGATCATGCCAGGACCGGGGAGACCTTGACGTCCGGCAAGGACCCGCATGCGCCGGTGGCGAGCGTCGCGGCGGTTCCGCCCGTGCTGGCGATCGCGGTCGCCGCCAAGGAGCGCAAGGACGACGTCAAGCTCGGGCAGGCGCTGCACAAGCTGCTCGAGGAGGATCCCTCGCTCAGCGTCGTGCACAATCCGGAAGCCCAGGAAGTCATCGTCTGGGGCCAGGGCGAGATGCACCTGCGGGTCGCGACCGAGCGGCTCGCCGGCCGCTTCGGCGTGGCCTCGATGTCGCGCCGGCCGACGGTCGGCTACCGCGAGACCATCCGCAAAGCCATCGTCCAGCGCGGCCGCCACAAGAAGCAATCCGGTGGGCACGGTCAGTTCGGCGACGTGGTGCTCGACATCAAGCCGCTGCCGCGCGGCAGCGGCTTCAGCTTCACGGAGAAGATCACCGGGGGCGTGGTGCCGCGGAATTACATTCCCTCGGTGGAGGAAGGCGTGATCGACGGGCTCAAGACCGGGCCGCTCGGATTCCCGGTGGTCGACGTCACGGTCACGCTGATCGACGGCTCGTATCACACCGTCGATTCCTCCGACCAGGCATTCCGCACCGCCGGCCGCATCGGCATCGTCGAGGCGTTGCCGCAATGCCATCCGGTGCTGCTCGAGCCGATCTACACCGTCGAGATCGTGTGTCCGTCGGAGGCGACCGCGAAGATCAATGCCATCCTGTCGGGCCGGCGCGGGCAGATTCTGGGCTTCGATACCCGCGAAGGCTGGCCCGGCTGGGATATGGTCAAGGCGATGATGCCGGAAACCGAGATCGGCGATCTCATCGTCGAGATCCGATCGGCGACCGCGGGCGTCGGCAGCTTCGCGTTCAAGTTCGACCACATGGCGGAGCTGACCGGCAAGCAGGCCGACCAGATCGTGGCGGCGCGCCGCGCCGCGGAGTGATGCCGGTTACTGTCATGGCTGTCATGGCCCGCGCAGGCGGGCCACCCAGTATCCGCTGCCGCCATGTGGTTACTGGGTCGCCCGGACAAGCCGGGCGATGACACCAGAGAGCGCGACGTTTGCGCGTTCTTCATCCACCTGTGATTTGCTGTTGATTCCACACACCCGTAGATGCGTACGCCGACGCGAAGGAAATCGTCCATGCATGTGATGCGCCGCCGCGGCTGGGAGTTGCCCGAGCACGCCGCCAGTCCCGAGCATCTGTTCTTCGATCGCCGCGCCCTGCTCGGCGCGGGAGCCGCGCTGGCGGCCGCGACGATGATTCCCGGCAGCGCCTATGCCGAGGAATCCGCGGATCCGACCGAAGCGCTCTATCCGGTCAAGCGCAACGACAAATACGTGCTGGATCGCCCGATCACCGATGCGAAGATCAACGGCTCCTACAATAATTTCTACGAGTTCGGCTCCTCCAAGCTGGTCGCCAAGCCGGCGCAGGCGCTGAAGATCCGGCCGTGGACGGTCAAGATCGACGGCATGGTCGAGAAGCCGCGCGAAATCGGCTTCGATGATCTGGTCCGGCAGATGCCGCTGGAGGAGCGGCTCTATCGCCATCGCTGCGTCGAAGCCTGGTCGATGGCGATTCCGTGGTCCGGCTTTCCGTTCGCCAAGCTCGTCGGGTTCGCGCAACCGCTCTCGACGGCCAAATACATCCGCATGGAAACCTTCCTCGATCCCGCGACCGCGTCCGGGCAGCGCCAGACCTGGTATCCGTGGCCCTATGTGGAGGGGCTGACGATCGCCGAGGCGACGAACGAACTCGCGTTCCTCGCCATCGGCGCCTACGGCAAGCCGATGCCCAAGCAGCACGGTGCGCCGTTGCGCCTCGCCGTCCCGTGGAAATACGGATTCAAGTCGATCAAATCCATCGTGCGCTTCAACTTCACCGATCAACGGCCGAAGAGCTTTTGGGAAGCGCTGCAGGCGTCCGAATACGGGTTCTGGGCCAACGTCAATCCCAAGGTGTCGCATCCGCGCTGGAGCCAGGCGACCGAGGAGCTGATCGGGCTCGGCGAGCGCCGGCCGACGTTGCTGTTCAACGGCTACGCCGAATATGTCGCCGGTCTCTACAAGGATCTCGACGGCGAGCGATTGTACGCGTGAAACTCACGAGTCCTCGAGATGAAAAACGCCGGGCCTTTCGGGCCCGGCGTAGTCGCGTCGGCACGGAGCCGACAGTCACCTTCCAGAGGGGAACAGCTGCCAGCGAACCGATGCGCCACCTGGGAGGAATTGCACACCGGCCGCCTACAGCGAATTACCACTATGCGGTCGCGCGCGGGGCCCGACAATCCGGAGGCCCGCATGCCAGCCATGCGACGTGGGCGGGCCGATCGATTCCGCCGCCATGTCATCGCCCGCGCATGCGGGCGACCCGGTAGCCTCCGAACATCGGGTGCTATCGTGGTGCTTTCTCGAAGCGCCTGCGGATACTGGGTGGCCCGCATCCGCGGGCCAAGACAAACGCAGCGTTTCAGAAATTCCAGCGTTGCGCCTTGGCAACCAGGAAATCGCGGAACACTTGAATGCGCGCCACCGATTTGAGCTCTTCCGGATAGACGAAATACGCCTCGAAGGCGACGCCGTCGACTTCGCCGAACAGCTGGACCAGGCCGCCGTCCTCCTCCACCAGATAATCCGGCAGCATCGCGACCCCGAGACCGCGCCGGCAGGCGCGGAGCAGGCCCAGCACGTTGTTGACCACGAACCACGGCGCGCGCGGCTCCTTGCCGTCCCGCCCCACCTTGGTCAGCCAATGCACGTCTTGTAGATAATTCGGCGCATTGCCGCCGAGCACCATGATGCGGTGATGATCGAGATCCTGCGGCGAGAGCGGCGTGCCGGAGCGCTTGAGATATTCCGGCGAGGCGTAGGCGTGGAAATGCATGGAGAACAGCTTGCGCTGGATCAGATCCGGTTGCACCGGCTGGCGCAAGCGGATCGCCACGTCGGCCTCGCGCATGGCGAGGTCGAGCTCCTCGTCGCTGGTGATGAGATTGATGCGGATATCGGGATAGAGGTCGAAGAACTCGCCGAGCCGCGGGGTCAGCCAGTGCACGCCGATGCCGGCGGTGGTGTTGATCCGCAGCTCGCCGTTGGGCTTCTCGCGACTATCGGTGAGCTTGGTGCGCGCCGCCTCGAGCTTCATGAACACGTCGTGAGCGGTGCGATAGAGCAGGTCGCCCTGCTCGGTGAGGATGAGCCCGCGCGCGTGTCGGTGGAACAGCGGCACGCGGAGTTCCTGCTCGAGCGCGCTCACCTGACGCGACACTGCCGACTGCGACAGCCCGAGCTGCTCCCCCGCGTGGGTGAAGCTGCCGGCCTCGGCGGCGGCGTGAAAAACCTTCAGCTTGTCCCAATCCATGATGCCTGCGCGCCTCAGGCGCGCACCTTTCATTCGGCGGCGGCGCGGGTCTCTGCCCGGGCCGCCAGATAGCGCTCGGCTTCGAGCGCGGCCATGCATCCCTGGCCGGCGGCGGTCACCGCCTGGCGGTACACGTCGTCGCTGACGTCGCCGGCGGCGAACACCCCGGCGACCGAAGTCGCGGTCGAATGCGGCGCGGTCTCGATGTAGCCGGACGGCTTCATCCGCACTTGGCCGGCGAGGAGCTCGGTCGCCGGGGTATGTCCGATGGCGATGAATAGCCCGTCGACGGCGCGCTCGCTCAGCACCCCGGTCTTCACGTTCCTGAGCCGGATCTGGGTGACCTTCAGCGGATCCTCCGACCCGCGGATCTCCTCCACCACGGTGTCCCACACGACGGAGATTTTCGGGTGCTTGAACAGCCGGTCCTGTAGAATCTTTTCCGCGCGCAAGGCGTCGCGCCGGTGCACCAGCGTGACGTTCGCGGCGAAATTGGTGAGAAACAGCGCTTCCTCGACCGCGGTGTTGCCGCCGCCGATGACCATCACGTCCTTGCCGCGATAGAAAAATCCGTCGCAGGTGGCGCAGGCGGAGACCCCGTAGCCCTTGAATTTCTGCTCGGAGGGGAGATCGAGCCAGCGCGCCTGGGCGCCGGTCGCCAGGATCAGCGTGTCGGCGAGATAGACGTCGCCCGAATCGCAGTCGATCCGGAACGGCCGGCGGGTAACATCGATCTTGATGACGTGATCGGCGATGAGCCGAGCGCCGACATGGGCCGCCTGCTTCTCCATCTGCTCCATGAGCCAGGGGCCCTGGATCACGTCGGCAAAGCCCGGATAGTTCTCGACGTCGGTCGTGATGGTGAGCTGGCCGCCCGGCTGGATCCCGCGAATCAGGATCGGCTCGAGCATTGCGCGCGCCGCATAGATCGCCGCGGTATAGCCCGCCGGCCCGGAGCCGACGATGACGACCTTGGCGTGGGTGGTTTGGGCCATTTTCATCGGTCCGTGGGCAAATTCCCGTGGAGTTAGTGTTGTCCTGCCCGCCGTGGCCCGGCCGCCTCGGCATCCGGCGCTCAATGTAAAGCTTCAACCAAGCTATGCAAGGGATGCAACCCCCGCGGTCCACAGGACCCAGGCGACAGAGGTCAGTCGTTGGGTAGTCGGTGGTTTGATCCCCGGTGCGTGCGTTGATTGACCACCGACTACCGATTTCTGCCTCCTGGGCGAAGCCCACGCAACAATGTTTCGCGGGGGCCCGGTTCAGGCTATGGATTCTGCCATGCGGCCGCGCAGCTGCCGCGCCTAGCCCCGGAGACCCTTGTGCCCGCTCGTCTCGATGCCATCGACTGGAAGATCCTCGACGAGCTGCAGCGAAACGGCCGCATCACCAATGTCGAGCTGGCCCGCCGGGTCGGAATCTCCGCGCCGCCATGTCTGCGCCGGATGCGGGCGCTCGAGGAGGCCGGGTTCATCAAGGGGTATCGCGCGCTGCTCGACGAGAAGCTGCTCGGCTACGAGATCAATGTATTCGCCATGGTGCACCTGGCGAGCCAGGCTGAACCCGATCTTTTGGCGTTCGAAAATTTCGTAAAGGCCCGGCCGCTGGTGCGCGAATGCTGGATGCTGTCGGGCGAGATCGATTTCATCCTGAAATGCGTGGCGCCGGACCTGCGCAGGTTCCAGGAATTCATCGCGGAGCTGACCGCTGCGCCCAACGTGCGCAACGTCAAGACCTCGCTGGTGCTGAAGGTTTCCAAGGATGCGCCGATCGTGCCGTTGGAGCTGGGGCACGGCGGGTAAGGGCAGAGGGTCAAAGAAGCGGCCATCGCGCCCGGATGCAGGCGGCCTAGTAACCACCGCGCCTACTGGGTGCCCCGCATGCGCTGGGCACGACAAGGCCGGAGTTTTACCGCCACTCGATCTTCTTCACCTCATAGGCCTTGGCACCGCCGGGGGTGACGACTTCCACGGACGCGCCCTTCATCTTGCCGATGAGCGCCCGCGCGAGCGGCGAGCTGACGGAAATCCGCCCCTCCTTGGCATCGGCCTCGGGCTCGCCGACGATCTGCCAAACGCGCTTCTCGTCGGTATCCTCGTCGACCAGCGTGACCGTCGCACCGAACTTGATGGTATCGCCGGAGAGCTTGGAGACGTCGATCACGTCGGCGCGCGCCAGCTTGTCCTCCAGCTCGGCGATGCGGCCTTCGTTGTGCGCCTGCTGCTCCTTGGCGGCGTGATACTCGGCGTTCTCCGAAAGATCGCCATGGGTGCGCGCATCGGAAATCTGCTGAATGATCCGGGGCCGCTCCACCTGTTGGCGATGCTTGAGCTCCTCCTCGAGCACGGCATAGCCGGCCGCGGTCATCGGGATCTTTTCCATCGTTCCTTGGTCCTCCGACCCACTGACAGAAAAAAGCTTCGATCGCGGGGCTGTTTCGGCCCCGCGACCGCAGACTTTTTCCAAAACTCGTGCCGTTACTGGGCGCCTGGCCCGGTCTCCCGTGTCAGGCTTGGCCGCTGAAATAGCTTTGCAGCGCACGCACCTCGAGATCGCCGGCAAGCTGGGCCTTGATCCCCTGGGCCGCGGCAACGGCTCCCGAAAGAGTGGTGTAGTACGGAACTTTATGCAAGAGGGCGGCCCGGCGCAGGGAGCGGCTGTCGGCGAGGGCGGTCGCCCCCTCCGTCGTGTTGAATACCAGCTGAACGCCCCCGTTGGTGATCCGGTCGACGATATGAGGCCGACCCTCCAGCACCTTGTTGACCTTGGCGGCCTCGATCCCGTGCTGCGTCAGGAACCGCTGCGTGCCGGAGGTCGCGATCACCTCGAAGCCGAGCTCGCGCAACAGCAGTACCGCATCGAGAATGCGCGGCTTATCCGCATCGCGGACCGAGACGAACACCGTGCCCTCCCGGGGCACGCGCGAGCCGCCGCCGAGCTGACTCTTGGCGAACGCCACTGCGAAGGAGCGGTCGAGCCCCATGACCTCGCCGGTCGACTTCATCTCGGGACCGAGCACGGTGTCCACGCCCGGAAAGCGCGCGAACGGGAATACCGCTTCCTTCACCCCGATGTGGCGGGAGGCGCCGGGATCGAAATGCTGCGGCTCCAGCTTGAAGCTCGCCAACGTCTCGCCGGCCATGATTCGCGCCGCGATCTTGGCGACCGGCTTGCCGATCACCTTGGCGACGAAAGGCACCGTGCGCGAGGCCCGCGGATTGACCTCCAACACGTAAATTTCGCCGTTCTTGATCGCATATTGCACGTTCATCAGTCCGACGACGTTGAGCGCCAGCGCCAGGGCGCGCGTCTGGCGTTCGAGCTCGCGGATGGCCGCGGGCTTGAGCGAATGCGGCGGCAATGAGCAGGCGGAATCGCCGGAATGCACCCCGGCTTCCTCGATGTGCTCCATGATGCCGGCGATGTAGACGTCGTTGCCGTCGGCGAGACAATCGACGTCGACTTCGATCGCGTCCGACAGATAACGGTCGATCAGCAGCGGCCTTTTGTCGGAGACGACCAGGTCGGAGGGCCGGTCGAGATCGGAAGCGAGCCGCGCCACATAGCGCTCGAGATGCGCCGGATCGTGCACGATCTCCATGGCGCGGCCGCCGAGCACGTAGGATGGCCGGATCATGACCGGATAGCCGAGGGTCTCGGCGATGACGCGGGCCTGGGCCGGGCTCGTCGCGATGCCGCTCTGCGCCTGGCGCAGCTCGAGCCGCTCCAGCAGTTTCTTGAAGCGGTCGCGGTCCTCGGCGAGATCGATGGCGTCGGGCGAGGTGCCGAGGATCGGAATCTTCGCTCGCTCCAGCGGCTCGGCGAGCTTGAGCGGCGTCTGTCCGCCGAACTGCACGATCACCCCGTGCAGCCGGCCGTTGGTGCGCTCGCGGTCGATGATTTCCAGCACGTCCTCGTCGGTGAGCGGCTCGAAATACAGCCGGTCCGAAGTGTCGTAATCGGTCGACACCGTCTCCGGATTGCAATTGACCATGATGGTCTCGAAGCCGACTTCCTTGAGCGCGAACGCCGCGTGGCAGCAGCAATAGTCGAACTCGATTCCCTGGCCGATGCGGTTGGGGCCGCCGCCGAGAATGATGGCCTTGTCGCGCGCCGAGGGCGCGGCTTCATCGATCGCCCGGCCGGCGAACGGCGTCTCGTAGGTCGAGTACATATAGGCGGTGGGCGAGGCGAACTCGGCCGCGCAGGTATCGATGCGCTTGAACACCGGGCGCACGCCGAGCGCGCGTCGCCGCCGCGCCACCTCCTCGGCATCGAGCCCGGCGAGCTTGCCGAGCCGGGCGTCGGCGAAGCCCATGGCCTTGAGCTCGCAAAACGTCGCGGCGCTCGTCGGCAAGCCTTTGGTCCGGATCTGCGCCTCCATTTCGACGATGCCGCGGATTTCGCCCAGGAACCACGGATCGATCCGGCACGAGGCGTGGATCTGCTCGTCGGAAACGCCGAGCCGCATCGCCTGCGCCACTTTCAGCAGACGATCCGGCGTGGGGGTGCCGAGCGCGGCGCGGATTGCGTTCTTGTCGTCGCTCTGGCCGAGGCCTTCGATCTCGATCTCGTCGAGCCCGGTCAGCCCGGTCTCCAGCGAGCGCAACGCCTTCTGCAGGCTCTCCTGGAACGTGCGGCCGATCGCCATGGCTTCGCCGACGGATTTCATCGACGTGGTCAGGATCGGCTCGGCCCCGGGAAATTTCTCGAATGCGAAGCGCGGGACCTTGGTAACGATGTAATCGATGGTCGGCTCGAACGAGGCGGGCGTGGCGCCGCCGGTGATGTCGTTCGCCACCTCGTCGAGCGTGTAGCCGACCGCGAGCCTGGCCGCGACCTTGGCGATGGGAAAGCCGGTCGCCTTCGAGGCGAGCGCGGAGGAACGCGACACCCGCGGATTCATCTCGATGATGACCAGGCGGCCGTCGGCGGGGTTCACGGCGAACTGCACGTTCGAGCCGCCGGTCTCCACCCCGATCTCGCGCAACACCGCGATCGAGGCGTCGCGCATGATCTGATATTCCTTGTCGGTCAGGGTCAGCGCCGGCGCGACCGTGATGGAATCGCCGGTGTGCACCCCCATCGGATCGAGGTTCTCGATCGAGCAGACGATGATGCAATTGTCGTGCTTGTCGCGCACCACCTCCATCTCGAACTCTTTCCAGCCGAGCACGGATTCCTCGATCAACACCTCGCTGGTCGGCGAGGCGTCGATGCCGCGCTCGACGATCTCGATGAATTCCGACTTGTTGTAGGCGATGCCGCCGCCGGTGCCGCCGAGCGTGAACGACGGGCGGATGATGGCGGGTAATCCGATGTCGTCGAGCGCTTCGAGCGCGGCGACCAGGGTTTTGACCTGATGCGAGCGCGGCGTGGAGAGCCCGATCCGGTGCATCGCCTCGCGGAACCGCTCGCGGTCCTCGGCCTTGTCGATCGCCTCGGCGGTGGCGCCGATCATTTCGACCCGGAATTTCTGCAGCACGCCCATCTTTCGCAAGCTGAGCGCGCAATTGAGCGCGGTCTGCCCGCCCATGGTGGGAAGCAGCGCGTCCGGCCGTTCCGCCTCGATGATCTTCGCGACGATCTCCGGGGTGATCGGCTCGATATAGGTCGCATCGGCCAGGTCGGGGTCGGTCATGATCGTGGCCGGATTGGAATTGACCAGCACGATGCGGTAGCCCTCGGCCTTGAGCGCCTTGCAGGCCTGGGTGCCGGAATAATCGAACTCGCAGGCCTGACCGATGACGATGGGCCCGGCGCCGATGATCAGGATCGAGCGTATGTCGGTGCGTCTGGGCATCGCTTGGCTCGCCATCCGGGCACAAAAAAAGGCGGCGTCGAACGCGCGCCTGCGTCAGCCCCGCGCCGCGGACTTCGCGCGGCGGCGCTGCCTTAGCCCAGAATCGCCGGAGAGGGAAGGGTTTGGGCCTTTCCCTCCCCGCCGGGGAGGGTCGCGCGCGAAGCGCGGGGCGGGATCTTGCTGCACCCCACCCGATCGCGCTGCGCGCGATCGACCTCCCCTGCAGGGGAGGTAAAGCAAGATTCACTTCGGCCGTGCCACGAAGGTCATGCGGGATTGATTGTGACCGATGTTGGTTTCCGCGCGGGCCGCGAGGAAATCGGCTTGCTCGAGCTTTTCGATCATCCCGGCTTCGCCGTAACGCGATAGCCCGAGCCGCGAGCGCAACTGCCGGTAGTCGGAAAGCACCGTGCGCGCCAGACCGCGGAGCGCAGCCGCGAGGAAACCGTTTGCGGCGGCAAAGTTGAGGAGGGCCATCGCATCGGTCAGGAGCGAAGTGTGCGGCGGCACCACGTCGCCGATCACGAGAAGCCCTGCCGGCCGGAGCAGCCGCCGGAACAAGATGAGCAGCGCAGAAAGCTCGGATGTCGCGAGATATTGCGCGACCGAGTTCATGACCACGAGATCGAGCGAGCGGTCGGGGAGCTCGCGGATGGCGTCGGGTGCCAGCACCTCGATCGCAGGATGACCCTGAAATCTGCCGGCGAGTCTCGCGCGCGCCTGTGGGGCCGCCTCGACGAGGATCAGTTTTCTCGCCGCGGCGGCTATGCGGTCGGCGTGCAAGGCATCGCCGCAGCCGTAATCGAGGATCACTGCCGAGGAGGAGGGAATATAGCCGGCAATGTCCTCTGCGATCGTGCGGTAATGCACGTCGCGGTGGCGCGCGTTGACGTAGAGAGAGTGCTCGGAATCCCAGAAGGCGATCCAATCGCCCATGGCTTGGTCCCCGGCTGGTCGGCGCGCGAATATAGGCGAAGCCCCAATGTGCGCCAGGCATTTGCGGATTCGATCAGCAGGATGAAGGGCAGATCGGTGACGAGCTAACCGCGCCAGAGCTTTCGCAACGGCCCGTCTTTGCCGTAGACCGGATCGGCGTCGGGAAGGGGAACCTGGGGAATGAGCGCTTTCGCGCGTGCGTGCTCGGCCGGCGTGGCGCGGCAAAGATCGTAGGTTCCCTGCGCCGGATACGCGCCGACGATGAGGAAGTCGCGGCTCGCCGCGACGCGCTGATGCCCGGTGCCGGCGGGCAGCACCGCGACGTCGCCGGCTTCGATCTCGAGCTCCTCGCCGGACTTGCCGCCGAACCGCACGCGAGCGCGGCCGGCGGCGACGCCCAGCGCTTCGTGGATCATCGAATGGAAATGCGTGAACGAATAGATGCCGTTGCGCCACGAATCGCTCCAGCCGTTCTCGGCCAGAATGCGCTCGACGAGCGCCGCCGGATCCTTTTGGCCCGAAACATCGATCGCGCGGCGATAGACGAGCAACGGCAGCGTCGGATTGTTGGGAACCGTGCCGTCGTCACCGAACCGCATCGTGACGGGCGTGACCGGATCGCTTTTGTGCGCGGCCTGCGGCATGGGCGGAAACCCTAACGCATCAATGACGACGGAGCGATGCAGTTCCTCGCGATCCCGGGGCCCGAGCCCCGGATCGTGGTCCGGGACAGGCTCTGCGAGGGAACCCGGGATCCATGGCCACAGGCCGTGCCCCTTCGGCGCTCAGTGTCCATGAGTTGCGGGCTCGCGCCCGCGGCGCGCCCCGGAATGACGACTCCGAGTAAATAGGGTCACCCCTTGTGCGCGCGCATCAGCTCGACGAAGCGCGTGAACACATAATGGCTGTCGCGCGGGCCGGGCGAAGCCTCGGGATGAGATTGCACCGAGAATACCGGCCGGTCCTTGAGCGCCAGCCCG
>WNGF01002619.1_pt1 | contig 24977 bp, 29 predicted proteins | sample 5400641 | NCBI WGS metagenome assembly WNGF01 (sample SAMN13153371, study PRJNA577476) | soil metagenome | isolation source: 80 cm soil or saprolite under grassland replicate 2 | place: USA:California | collected 2016-06-15 | reverse complement strand
CAACACGCCACATGAAGCGGTCAAAGCTTTGGGCAAGATCGATATTTCCGTGCTTTTTGTGCCTGCAGCGGGCGTGAAGGACGCGGCTATTTCCGCCATTGACGCCGGCATCAAACTCACGGTGCTGGTGCCCGATCGCGTGCCGGTGTGGGACGCCATGGAGATCGCCGCGGCGGCCAAAGCGAATGGCGCGACGTTCCTTGGACCCAACACGCTTGGAGTGTTGAGTCCGGGCAAGGGCGTGGTCGGCATGATCGGTGGTCGCGCTGAAAGTGCGAGACAATGGTTCAAGCCTGGAATCCCAAAGGGTGTCGGGGTGATTAGTCGCTCCGGTGGCATGGCTTCAAGCACGGGCTATTACCTGGGCCAGTCGGGGGTGCGCATTTCAACCATCGCGCACATCGGTGGCGATGCGGTCCTAGGAATTCGTATTCCCGATGCGGCGCTGATGTTTGAAGCCGACGCGCTCACCGAAGCGATCGTGATCTTTGGCGAAATTGGATCGTCACAAGAAGAGGAATTAGCGCAGCTGATTTGCGATCGGAAAGTCACCAAGCCGGTGATCGCATACATCGGCGGCAAGGCAGCGCGCGAAGGCACCCGCTTCAGTCACGCGGGAGCGATCATTGAAGGTGGTCGCGGCACGCACGCCGGGAAAGTGAAGGCGTTGCGTGAGGCCAGCGCCACCGTGGTCGATGCATTTGGTGAACTACCGGGTGCGGTGCTTGAAATACTCAAGCGAATGAAAGGACAAAGTCTTATGAGTGAAACCGATAAAAACGCAGTGTGGAACACCGCGGTGACGCGCATTGAGCCCAACCGAGTGGCGGTGCGCGGATACGACATCGCCGAGCTCATGGGGCGCGCGTCCTTTGGCGCCGCGGTCTATTTGATTTTGACCGGCGAACTGCCCTCGCCTGCGATCGGAAAACTGATGGATGGGATTTTGGTATCGTCGATCGATCATGGCGCTACGCCTCCAAGTGCGTTGTCCGCGCGAACGGTCGCATCGACTGGCGCGTCATTAAGCGCGGCAGTCGGCGCCGGCATCATGTCGATCAATCGCCATCATGGCGGCGCGATTGAAGATTGCGCCCGACAACTGAAAAAGATCGCCGATCGCGCCGCGAAAGAATCCATCTCACTTGATGAAGCTGCCGCGCGCACGCTCGCGGAGATGAAAGACGCGGGCGAACGCATGCCAGGTTTTGGTCATCGCTATCACACCAAGGATCCACGCACCGCCCGACTGTTTGAACTGGCGCGCGAAGCTGGCGTGGATGGCGCGCACATGAAAGCGGCGCGGGCCGTTGAAAAATCCTTCGCCGATGCGAAGAAAGCGCTACCCATCAATGTGGATGGCGCAATCGGCGCCATCCTCGCCGATTTAGGGATGAATCCCGCGACTTTCAACGGCATTTTCATGATCGCCCGAACGCCCGGGCTGGTGGCGCATGTGATCGAAGAGCAAGCCCGCGAGAAACCGATGCGGCGAATCGATCCAGTCAAGCACGGTTACGACGGACCGCCTCCCAGAAGCGTTCCGAAATAAGGTGCCTATTATTTGTTTGAGGGTGAAAATCGACGTGCTTGAGAAGAGAGCAGGATTTCACAGACTGAAAATCAGGTGCGGTTCCACTGAGTCGACAGGCTGCTAGTGCTTGCGCCGCGATTTTGAACCCGCGCGCCGCGGGCTCCCGGCGGATGAAACTCCGCCGTGCATAATGCAGGCGTCGGGATACCCCGCCATCGCGAAGAAAAACGGGGTGCTGCCTTCCTCCTCCAGCCGCCGCGAAGCCCTCGCAAGAAACAATGCCTGTGCCACAGCCCGGCCCTTAAGCAGATGCGCGTAAAAATCGACTGCAAGGTCACGCGCCACATCTTCTTGTGACGGCGCCATGCAGCCGATGAAGGTTCCGACCCCGGCACGGGCCACCACTCGCTCGAGGCCAGGGCGACGTTGCTGCATCCGGTGGTAGAAATCTTCAAAGGCATTGTTCCTGTCCTCTGAGATGGGTTGTTCGTCCCCGAAGGCCGGCACGAATCCCGACAAATCCTCGTTCACATAGAGAAGACCGGGCGGATTGCGGATTAGAAGCGTGGCGAGTTCCGACGCGCGCACATGTCCGTCATGCAAAGGGATCACGCTCTCGCCATTGTCGTCCACATACGCGACTCCAGCCAGGTGGACGACGTCGTAGCCATCCGTCATCTCCCGCAACACGCGCCGATAGGACGCCTCGCTCCCCACCAACAATGTAACCTCGTGGAATTTCGAGGCGTCCTTGAAGAGCTTGGCTATCTTCCGCGCTTCATCGCGCGTGCCGGGCAAGGGATGGTGATATTGCACCGATTCCGCGAGCGCGTCGCCGATTGACAGCACCCGCAACGGCGCATGGAAGAAAGGCCGGCCACGGGACTCATCATCGAAGCCGGGCACCGTGCGGCAGAGCGGCACCTGCATGCAAAGAGGCCGTCCATTCACGTGCATCCACTCCCACGGAATGGCGGCGAGTTCGGGAGGGATGTCGAGCATCACCAGGCGGGGTTTGCCATTTGGAACCAGCGGAATCCCAAGGCCCTTGAGCGGGCGTGCGAGCAGTGTCCCCAAATTCCGAATGGTGTTGAGCGAGAAGTCCCCATATGGCGCGTCCGCCGACACCTTGCGCAATTCCACCCACGGCAGCGACGTCGTGCTCCCCATCGACCGTTGGTCCAGCGGAACGCGCACACCTTCCAGGTCATCCGTCGTGGTCTCAAACCACGCGACGTCCAGCATCGCGTCGCGGGGACGAATCGACAGGCGTAGCGCCGGCAGCGGCGACCGCTTTCGCAGCACGGTTATGTGCGCCGCGCGACGCGGCGTCTTCATCTGTGCGGCCGACGCAAGCGTCGTCAGGAAGGTCGCCACATTTTCGTGCTCGCCTCTCGGATAGGAGATGACCTCGATACCCGCCGTACGCCGGAGTACCTGAGTCTCCAGCACGCCGACACCTTCCATGAGAGCGTAGCGGGGTGGCGCTTGCGTCCCGAAAACCGAGAGCTGACTCTCCAGGAGTAGGCGAAAGTTGGGATCACTCAGCGAGTAGCCCACAAAGACCACAGCATGGCTCAAAAGGATTGCCGCCATCATCGATTGAAACGCGGGATTGGCATGAGTAATCCGGCGGTAGTCTTCCGACGTGAAGACGAGCGACGCGGCGTCGTGAATAGTGCCGTGTGCCTTTAAAATGAAGAACGCACGATCCAGCAAGAGCGTACCATGGCGGCCGAGCTGCGCGCCGGTCGGACACTTCGGCACCCCTTTATCGCTCCAGAGCGAATACGCGTCCTCGAGGAGCGTGTCGAAGTTCGTCGTCACGATGGCGGCGTAAGGCGTCTGTACGATGGGACGATGCGTAGCGTCAGGTGGCGACACCGGCTTGGCGAGTTGTGTCCGCAGGAGGGCCGCGAATCGCGAGCGGCCCAGCATTTCGCGGCACTGATCGGCCACCTCCGCATATCTTCCCGCCTCCAGCAATGCGCTTAGTTCGCCGCGCGCCGAATCAACCGCCACGGATTCGATCGTCTCGCGCACGACGGTTTCCATGAGCCCCCGCCACCCCGGGTATCCAGCGGCACGAGAAAGACCCGCCCCCACAAAAAGCACACAGTGTCGCTCGCGCACATAGCTCAGAAGGGCCGGCCGCTGAGCGGCGTCAAGCATCGCTCCGGTTGGATTCGATGTCATCGGTCTATTTCACCAGCAGTTACGCCAAGTGTCGATACCGGGCTCCGGCTCGAATGCATTAATTCCCTCATTTTTCTAGAGCCGTGAGGTAGGCTTAATTAGAATGGATATGACCACCATGACAACAACCCAACGAACCAGCTACAGCGTCACTCAAATCGCGCAACTCTTTCCCAGCTTGATGAAGATCAATGATAATTCGCTGCGCGAACGGGTGGCCGCTGTCTGGAACGAAGCTATCATCCTCGCCGATTTAGGGATGAACCCCGCGACTTTCAACGGGATTTTCATGATCGCCCGAACGCCCGGGCTTGTGGCGCATGTGATCGAAGAGCAAACCCGCGAGAAACCGATGCGGCGAATCGATCCAGTCAAGCACGGCTATGACGGGCCTGCTCTCAGAAGCGTTCCTGAATGAAGGCAGTCCTTCAATTGACCGATCAGATTTGTATCGCTACCATTCGAAAGATGGCATCACTCGGATTCACCTATTGGCAGGATGAAGAGATGTGGCTCGGATATTTGGACCAATATCCCGATTACATGACGCAAGGAACGTCGCTCGAGGATTTAAAAGAGCATCTGCTCGATCTCTACAAAGATTTGTCCTCAGGAGCGATTCCGAACATTCGCCAGCACTCCGAGCTTGAGCTGGCGTGAAGCGACGCGAGCTGATTAAGAAGATCGAAGCAGAAGGTGCAGTCTTCATTCGACACGGTGGGAAGCACGATTGGTATCAGAATCCTGCGACAAAAGTTTGCCAACCGGTGCCACGGCACAATGAGATCAAGGAATATCTCGCTCGAGCTATCTTGCGAAAACTTTCATCAAGACCTTAGCAGTGTGAATGCATACCGGGAATAGTCTGAATGAACTCTCGCTCGCACATGAATGCCCGGGCCGGTGGTCCCGCGACTGCGGGATCATCGAAGAGCAAACCCGCGAGAAACCAATGCGTCGAATTGATCCTGTCAATCACGGCTATGACGGGCCGGCCTCGCGAAGCATTTCGAAATAAATCAGCGCTCGCGATCCATGACGTGATATGCCGCTCCCTCGAATTCGACGCGGAGAAACTTCCGCCACGCCTTGATAAGTGCGATGTCTTGTATTTCCGTTCACGCCCCATCTCTGCATAAGTTTGCTTGTCGCCTTCTGGGTGAGCTGCGACTTGGGCTGACGCGCGAGCAGCAGGACGCGAGTTTGCGACACGGCCGGATCGCCTCGGCCGTCGCGCAAAAAATTTCGCTCAAATAAATTGCGCAGCGCAAATCCGCGCCTCGCGGGGATCGTCTGCCTACGACACCGCAGCGCTCTCGCGCCATTTTCGTTTGTCTGCCGCCGAAGTGAATTACTGCAGCGGTTTACTCGTGGACGGGATTCAGTTGGACATCGTTCTCTAGATTCCCGCGATATCTCAGGACGAAGTTGAAACCTTGCGCCACGTGACCGCCGATCGCGGGACAGCGGCCTTTATTGGGATACCCATCGTAGAATAGCGCATGGCATTTATCGCAATAACGCCAGGCGGCCTGGACCACGCCGCGCGGTGGAACGTCGTGCGGGAGGACGAAGTTGAAACCTTGCGCCACGTGACCGCCACCAGCTGCGCAGGCGCCCTTTTGCGGATATCCGTCGTAGAACATCGCATGGCATTTATCGCAATAACGCCAGGCGGCCTGCGCCTGTTTAGTTTCTGGAGCGGTATACGGAAGAATAAAGTTGAAACCTTGCGCCACGTGACCGCCACCAGCTGCGCAGCGGCCCTTATTCGGAAACCCGTCATAGAACATCAGGTGGCACTTGCGACAATATCGCCAGGCGTCCTGCGTGGCGGCAGAGGCTGCGGGCGAGAACAGACTGAGCATGAGAGCGGCTAGCGCGCCGGCGGTCACTGCTTGGGTGTTTGATGTTTTCATTTTTGATATCGGGGTTGTGGATGGGAGCGAAAAGCGATGACAAATGCCTAACGGGGATTCGTCCGAGTTCTTTGCCTTGCGCGACGGGATAATGGCGCCGTTCCCGCGCGCAAGTCAAGAGAATTGTAAGTCTGGGGGTCAGTCCGTGAATCTCGCTCATTTTTCCAGTGCAGCGAGAAAGCGGGCAGATACTTCTGGCGGAACGCCAGCATTCCAGCAGCGGCTGACCCGGCTTACGTGTCCAGGTTGAGCTCCTGAGCAATCCACGCCTTTGCAACGACTGTGTTGAGCCGAATTGCATTCGCGATCGTCAGCGTGCGGGCATCGCCCTTTTTCAAAAGCGCCAGCTCCTCTTTCCGAATCCCAAAGAACGCCAGGTCCTGCTGAAAAATCCGGCGTCCTGTTTGTCCGCATACCTCCCCTAGTGTAAGAGGGAATCGTTCTCGGTCTGCATCATTGCTAAAGATCGCGTCGCGTCGGTTGCCGAGATCGACCCAGGAGGTGATAGACTGATGCACAACCGGCCAGAAGTCTGATTTGCACAATAACTCCAAACTTGCTGCCTCTGTTCGACAACATGAGCATTCAATGCATCGTCTCGACCACGTAAGATCTGCGGGTTAAGCGCGGTGGTAGCGGTATTAGTCACTGAACCTCGCTTTTTCTCTAGCCATCGATTGTTCTGGTCAAGAAACCAAATTAGGACACTACTAAATTAGAATCGACATGTCCACCATGGCGAAACGCAACGAACCAACTACGGTGTCAACAAAATCGCGCGACTCTGAGTCACCGTGCACAAGTGCGAGATAAAGAATAATATTCAAAAAAGGAGAAGGGAAAATGGCAGAAGAGAAAATACTTACCAAACACCCATCGGGTAAGAGCGGGAAAAATATCAACAAGCAAAAATACGAAACGCTCAAGGAGGCCATTCTATCAGCTTTGATAAATAAAGAACTCACTCACACCGAATTATTCGACCAGCTCAACAAGAGCTTAAAGAGCAGATTTTCAGGGAATATAAGTTGGTATGGAGAAACCGTTAAACTCGATCTGGAAGCCAGAAAAATAATAGAAAGAACTTCTTCAAAACCTCAAAAATATCGGCTGAAACCGAGATGACTACCATGACGACAACCGAACGAACCAGCTATGGCGTCACTCAAATCGCGCAACTCTTTCCCAGCTTGAAGAGGATCAAGGACAAGTCGCTGCGCGAACGAGTGGCAGCGGTGTGGAGCGAAGCAATCACAACGGGATGCGGCGGGAAGGGCTGGACCTTTGACGAATTGCGCGCCGTCAAGTTCACGCTGCTCGCCGGCGACATTGACATGACTTTTGTCGAGCACCTTAATTCCTGCGCACGGCAATGTATCGCCATTGCGGACGTGCTGGACAAATCGTTCCGCTGCGACATTCCCATTCAACGCGATTATCTCATCGCCGGCGCGTTACTAGCCGATGTCGGCAAACCACTGGAGTACGATAAGGATGCGTCGGGCAAGGTGATTCAGGGAAAATTCGGTCAGCAAGTACGCCATCCATTCAGCGGCGTCGCACTGGCCTACAAGCATGGTATTCCGGGCGAAGTGTTGCACATCATCGCCACGCACAGTCATGAAGGCGACAAGGTGGAGCGCTCGATCGAATCCATCATCTTCCATCACGCCGATTTCGTGGACTTCGATATCGCTAAGTTCCTCGGCAAGCGCGCCGCCAGGAAGTGATTCCAAGGCAGTTGATTGTTGAGAGCCTGAAACCAGCCGTCTCGCTGAGCAGCTTGCGCTTTCACATCTGATGCGATAACATCAGATGTATGCGGACGACACTTGAGATTGACGATGACATTCTGGGAGCAGCCAAGGAGCTGGCTCGTCGGGAAAAGAAAACTGCGGGGAAAGTCATTTCTGAACTGGCGCGCAGCGGAATTCAAACGCATCGCGGAAAGCCAATTCAAAAAATCCGGAACGGCTTTGAAATCCTGCCAGCAGGCGATCGCGTTGTTACGCCGGAACTGGTGCAGAAAATCCTCGAGGAATCCAGCGAAGCGTGATCGCGCTGCTCGACATCAACATGCTCGTCGCGCTGTTCGATGCTGCGCACGTCCATCACAAAGCGGCGCATACCTGGATGGCACAGAATCAGTCACTCGGCTGGGCGACGTGTCCGATAACACAAAATGGATGCGTCCGCGTGATATCGCAGGTGCAGTATCCCGGGCACCTGCCCGTTCCAGAAATCGTGCGCCGACTGCAGGCAGCGATTGCTGCCAAGGAACACGCCTTCTGGCCTGATTCCGTTTCGCTCTGCGATTCCGATTGCTTCGCATCGGATCGAATCCTCACTCCAAAATCACTTACCGATATCTATTTGCTGGGTCTTGCAGAAAAAAACAGCGGACGATTAGTTACTTTCGATCGCGGGATACCGCTCGCCGCAGTGTCCCGCGCGAAGGCGCGGCATCTTCTCGTGCTGTAAAATCGTGATGAACGAGATCGACATCGTGCGCGACATTTCGCACAGGTTCGAGCAAGCGGGAGTTCCGTACATGCTCACCGGTTCCATGGCGATGAATTATTACGCTCAACCGCGGATGACCCGGGATATCGACGTCGTCATTGCGATTACGCCAAACGACGTCGGCAGCGTAGCTGCTTTATTTCGGCCGGACTACTACGTGAACGAGGAAAATATTCGCGAGTCGCTCGCCCATGAATCAATTTTCAATCTCATTCATCAGGAAAGCGTGGTCAAGGTTGACTGCATTATCCGCAAAGGAACCGAATATCGGCGAGCCGAGTTTGAGCGGCGTCAGAGGATTTCGATTCTCAATTTCACCACGTTCATAGTGAGTAAAGAAGATCTAATCGTCTCAAAACTCTTTTGGGCGAAGGATTCGCATTCCGAGGTCCAACTACGCGACGTCCAAAACCTGCTCGCTACTGGGTATGACGCCGCCTACCTGCGGCACTGGACGCGCGAACTGGGTTTGGATAATTTACTGCAAGAATGCCTCGAATGACTGATACGCCACCTGAAATCGATCGAATAATGCGCGACAAAATCATGGCGCGTTCTGGAGAGGAACGTTTCATCATGGGAGCGCAGATGTTCGATAGCGCGCGCGAAATGGTGAAGGCATCCCTATCAGGGGGCTTATCGGAAGCGGAACAGCGACGACAACTGTTCAAGCGCATCTACGGCGAAGAACTTGATGTAAGATAATTAGTATGGGCCTCACGCTCGTTGAAAAGATTGCGGCACGCCACGCTGATGGACTGGCTCCTGGCACGGTCGTGCCTGCCGGAGATTTTGTTTCTATTCGCCCGCGCCATGTGATGACACATGACAACACCGGCGCGGTGATTCCAAAGTTCAAGCAGATCGGCGCGACCGCGATCGCCGATCCGGCGCAGCCCGTGTTCGCCATCGATCACGACATTCAAAATGTCACGCCGAAGAATCTGGAGAAGTACGCCAAGATCGAAGCGTTCGCCCGCGAACACGGCATCGACTATTACCCGCCGGGCACAGGCATTTCACATCAAGTGATGGTGGAGCAGGGCTACGTTGTTCCCGGCGCTTTGGTGGTAGCTAGCGATTCGCACTCCAATTTGTACGGCGCCGCGGCAGCGCTGGGCACGCCGGTGGTGCGAACTGACGCCGCTAGTATCTGGGCCACCGGAACCACCTGGTGGCAAGTGCCCAAAATAGCGAAGGTGGTACTAAAGGGGAACCTATCGCCCGGAGTTACCGGCAAGGATGTCATCATCGCTTTGTGCGGACTCTTCAACAAAGATGAAGTGCTCAATCACGCCGTCGAATTCATGGGCGACGGCGTGACAAATCTTCCGATGTCTGCGCGGATGACCATCGCCAACATGACGACCGAATGGGGCGCGCTGGCGGGCGTGTTTCCGTTCGATGAAGTGACGGTGAATTATTTGCGTTCGCGCGTCGGTGAATTCACGAATCCGAAACGCCCGGGAACGCGCGGCCCCAGGAGTCGCTCCGGCTACACCAACGCCGACATCGACGAGTGGTGGGAGAACCAAAGGGAGTTCAGCGCGGATCCAGACGCGGAGTACGCCATCGAGCTTGAACTCGACCTTGCCACCGTGGTTCCGCATGTGTCTGGGCCTAACGAAGTAAAGACCATGGTGTCGCTGCCGGAAATGGAGAGAAAACATGTGCCCATTCAGAAGGCGTATTTGTTGTCATGCGTGAACGCGCGTTTCGAGGATTTGCATGACGCCGCCGAAGTAGTGCGCGCCAAGGGCGGACACGTCGCCGACGGTGTCGAATTTTATTTGGCGCCCGCCAGTGCAGAAGTGCAAGCCAAGTCCGAGTCGAATGGGGATTGGCAAACTCTGCTGGATGCGGGCGCCATTTCGTTGCCGCCCGGTTGCGGAGCCTGCATTGGCCTGGGTCGCGGTCTGGTGCAAAAAGGCGAGACCGCGATCAGCGCTACCAATCGTAATTTCAAAGGCCGCATGGGCGATCGCGATGCGTACGTGTATTTGGGTTCGCCCGCTGTCGTGGCGGCCAGCGCGTTGGCCGGATTTATTTGCGCGCCAAGAAATTTTGCCGAGCGCGCCGCAGGCACTGCCATCCGACGCGGTCAAAAGAAACCAAAGCCACCTGCGTCGGTTGAAATCATGGCCGGTTTTCCGCCAAGCGTGCGTGGTCGCGTTCTCTTCATTGACAAGGATAATCTGAACACCGACGGCATTTACGGCAGCAAACATACTTACCGAGACGACATGACGTCCGAGCAGATGGCGGCGGTGACATTTGAAAATTACGACCCGAACTTCAATACCCTTTATCGCCGCGGCGACATCGTGGTAGGTGGCCTCAACTTTGGAAGCGGTTCCAGTCGCGAGCAGGCGGCCACGGCGCTAAAGTTCAAAGGCATTCCGTGCGTCATCGCCGCCAGCTTTTCCGAAACTTACAAGCGCAACGCGTTCAACAACGGTTTTGTCGTGTTTGAGTGTCCCGAGTTGGTTACGCACCTGCGCGCCATCCGGCAGCTGCCGGACGCGCCCACCACCGTCGCCTCGGAAATCACGATCGATTACGCCAAATCCGTCCTGACGATCGATCAAAAATCATTCGCCTTTCCCCCGCTCAGTCCCGCCGCTCAAGAATTGATCGTCGCTGGTGGCGCCGAAAATCTCGTCGCCAGCCGCCTCCGCGCAAAGGCCCAGAAGATCGCGTAATCTGGGAGCGGTCGCCGCGGCGACCTGGCTATGGCGCCTCGCCATCGCGAACTTTTTACGATTAAAATCCGCTGACGCTGATAGACTGAGCGGCGCATGAAATTGCCCGCCGATGCGATTATCGCCGCAGAGAAACTGACGCGTTATCTTCTCGTGCGTCAACCGCGTGGAGATAAATCAGAATTTCTCGCACGCGCCGGCTATACGCTGGAAAATTCCGATCGACTTCTCCACGACCTGCGCACGCAGGTACTTTCGCTCGACGCCGCACTGCTCCATTCTACAGAGTTTGGCGAGTTTTACGAGATTCGGGGCGTGCTCACCGGCCAAAATGGGGTCGCGCTCAGCGTTCGCTCAATCTGGATGAGAGAGAAGTTGTCTGGATCGACGAAATTCATTACTTTAATTCCAGAAAGATAATTTCCTGTGCCGTTCGAACTTTACACTGACGCTGTTCTCGCTCGCGACATTCCAAAACACGGGCTTTGCCGTGGTGATGTCGTGAAAGTTGTCGACTATCATCGTTCGCCGGAGGGCGACAATGGTTATTCCATTGAAGTCTTCAACGCGCTGGGCGACACCATTGCAGTCACAGCCGTTTCAGAATCCGCTTTGGAATCTCTGCGCAAAGACGAAGTCCTCAGCGTTCGACCGCTAACAGCCGCGAGCTGATTTTCCTGCCAGTTGCGCAGCACTACCTGCCCGCCTGGGTGTGGGGCGTCGGACATCATGATCGATTATGCCAAATCGATCCTGAGTATTGATGGAAAATCATTTGCCTTTCCCCCACTCAGTCCCGCGGCTCAAGAATTGATCGTCGCCGGCGGCGCCGAAAATCTCGTGGCGGCTCGGCTGCGTAATAAGCAGGAAATAACCGCGTAATTTCGGACTTGTTGGTGAGGCAAGGTGCCTAACCCCCCGTTCGCCACGGCTACGCGGCGTCGCGGACTCTCGTGGTTTCACCCATCGAAAAAAGCGGATTTGGCAGCGGCGCGATTCGGCCGGAGGCGAAAGTAATGACCGCAGTGGCAAGATCGACAACCGCGCTGGCGGACGCAGCGAATCACGCGGTGACGAACGCGGACGAATTCGAGACTGCCAGATTTCTAAGCGAGTAAATGTGAGTCAGAATGCCGATCGGCGGCCCAAGGAAGAGCGGAACGAGGGCGAGCGGGTAAACGCTTAGAACGCGCGACTGGAAGAAAAGCGCGGTGGCGGGAGCGACGATAAGGTCGAGCGTGCCGAAAAGATTCCAAGCCACCGCCCATTTGAAAGCGTGCGGTTGATTTTGCGCCACCATCAACGCCACGACCGGCGCGAAAATTCCAGTCAACGCATCTCCAATTCCCGCCGGCCAACCGAATCCTGCCGGCACGATCCCATACGTAAGAAAGGGAAATACAAACATGACGCCAGCGACGCGGTAGGTTTGAATCGCGATGAGCCACGCGTTCGGCGTTGCTGCATTGATCGCGCGAATTGATTTGGACGCGAACAGCGCCGTCACTGCAATCACGAATGGAATCAGCGCAACCAATCCGCTGGCCGGACGACGAAATTCCGGCGCCAGGGAAAAATTTGAACCATCAGCAACGATAGTTGCGACCGCGAGCCATGAGGCGAGGACGGCAGCGATAACGAATGGGATAATAATCTTCGTTTTCAGCGACAGCGCAGTCCGTTGCGCTGCCATGGCGGCGATGACCGTATGCGCGGCGACCACGAAGATAGCAAGAGCGAAGATTACAAACGCCGTGGTGCGATGGAGCGAAAGAGGCAGGGAAAGAAGGTCGGCTTGCATAATAGTTGCATATACAACTATGATGCGGCAGACATGCAAGATCTCTTTTCTGCTGCGTTGTGATTCCGCTCCGTTGCGAGAGCGAAGGTTTTGGCGCTGCCCTGCTAACGGTCTCTCTTGCGCTGGCCCACCTGCTCGAGCAACGCCCGCAATTTCGTCAGTTCAGCGCGACTGAGGCTGGCAACCACATCGCTCTGCGCCGCGCGCCAATTGGGCAAAGCGCGCAGCAGAATCGCCTCGCCTTTTTCCGTCAACGTTACTTTGCGTTCACGCAAGTCACGGCCCGGGGAAAGCGTAAGCAGCCGCCGCTTGGCGAGACCCTGGACATTGCGGGTGATGGTGGTGGGATCGCTATTTAGCATCTGGGCCAGTCTTTTCATTGACGGTGCGCCGAGATGATGTGCCATCACGAGCAAACTGAACTGTGTGACGCGCAGACCAGTTCCAGCAAGCGCTGCGTCATATCCTTGTGTGATTCGGCGCGCCGCCGTGCGCACGGCGAGACAAACGCAATCGCGGCATTCGTCCAGCTTCGCAAGCTCTCGGCGCGGCATGTCGCAGTGTTAGCTCGGCTGCGTCTATGCACAACTGCCCTCTGCGCGGAAATCGACAACTCAAAAGGCGCGTGCCGAGAATCCAAATCCGTGCTTTCCCCGAAATTTTCGAGGCTCGTCCGCCACAGACGGACTCGCTGCGGCGAGCTTGCGGGTAGTGATGCGCGCCGATAAAATCGATTTCCTATGGCTAAATACAAAATTGCGTGGATGCCGGGAGACGGCGTTGGCAACGATGTCATGGAGGCAGCGCGGATCGTACTCGATCGGATGAAACTCGATGCCGATTACATGCCTTGCGACATCGGCTGGGATTTTTGGTGCAAGGAGGGCAACGCGCTTCCAGATCGCACCGTGAAGGCTCTCAAAGAAACCACGTGTGGTCTCTTCGGCGCCATCACCAGCAAGCCGCAAAGCGAAGCGAAGGAAGAATTGATTCCGGAACTGAAGGATAAGGGGCTGGTCTACTTCTCGCCCATCGTCAAGCTGCGGCAGATGTTCAACCTGCACACCAACATGCGGCCGTGCAAAAGCTATCCGGGTAACCCGTTGAATTATCGCGGCACCAAGATCGCCAATCCAAGCGGCGCGGATGTCGCGATCGATCAAGTCGTATTCCGTGAAAATACTGAAGGCATGTACGGCGGCGTCGAGTTCTTCCCGCTCCCTGAGCCGGTTTACACGGCGCTATGCGCCAATCCCAAGATGAAGAAGTGGATCGACAAGGGACTTGAGAACGTCGCGCTCTCCACTCGGATCATGAGCAAGCAAGGTTGCACCAACATTTGCAAACAAGCGTTCGAGTTCGCCAAGAAAACCGGACGCAAACGCGTGACGCTGATCGAAAAGCCAAATGTGCTGCGCGAGACCGGCGGTTTGATGATGCGTTGCTTCCGCGACGTAGCGAAAAATTATCCAGACATTCGCGCGGACGACGCGAACATCGACGCCATTTGCATGTGGATGTTCAAGAACCCACAGGATTACTCCGTGTTGGTGGCCGAAAATATGTTCGGCGATATCGTGAGCGACCTCTGCGCCGGCCTTGTCGGCGGACTCGGTTTCGCGCCCAGCGCGAACCTCGGCGACAACTACGCCGTGTTCGAACCAACGCACGGATCGGCGCCGAAATACGCCGGGCAATACAAGGTCAACCCCATCGCGATGCTTCTGACCGCCAAGCTGATGCTGGACTGGCTCAAGGAAAATGAAATGGCCACGCGTCTTGAAACCGCCATTGCTCGCGTAATCGCGGAAGGCAAAGTGCGCACCTACGACATGGGCGGCAAAGATTCCACGCTGGACGTGGCCAAAGCCATCGCGCAGTACGCCGGTTCATAAATCAAGAGACGCCAGTTGGTCCTGTCCTCTTTTGGATTCTTGAGCAGGAAAAATGAAACTGTATCTCGAAACGACGGTGCCGAGTTTTCTGTTCGCAGACGATGCGCCCGAGAAACAGCAGGTGACGCGACAGTTTTTCAAGTGGCTCGCGATCAGCCCTGACAAGCTCTACATCTCGGAGTTGGTGCTGGCAGAATTGAACCGCGCCTCTACGGTTGTGCGCGACAAGCTGTTGGAAGCCGTGGCGCGGCTCCCGGTGGAAAATCTTCCCGTCAGCGATGAGGCAGTGGATTTAGCCGGGCAATATGTGGCCAATAATGTAATTCCCGCCCGCTATCGAGATGATGCCTTGCACGTGGCATTGGCGGTTATCAATAATTTGGATGTTGTGGTAACATGGAACATGAAGCATCTGGCGAACGTGCGACGAATCGAGGGGATCAATCGGACAAATCTGACCTTGCGCCTTCCGCCGATCCGCATTCACACGCCGGAGGAGGTGATTGAATTGTGAAGAAGATCGAATTGCGCGAATCCAAAACCTTGTTGCAAGTCCGGAAAATCAAAGAGGAAATGGCCCGTGAAGCGGAGAAAGACCCCAAATACTATCAGCGGCTTAACGGCATGGGGGCAAAACTACTTAAACCATACCGCGCACGGCGAAACTCAGACGCGAAGCAGTCTAGGCAATGAAACGGAACGGGCCGCGCGTCTTGAAACCGCCGTCGCGCGCGTGATCGCCGAAGGCAAAGTGCGCACTTACGACATGTCCGGTGGCCGTGGCGACACGGACTCGCCGTTGCGAGGGTGGCAATGCTTCCACGTTAGACGTGGCGAAGGCGATTGCGGACTACGCCACTTTGATGACCTCACATTGAATCTGGCAACGTCTGAGTCTACAGCATGTCCGGTCGCCGCGGCGACACGGACTCGCCGTGGCGAGGGCGGCAAAGATTCCATCCTCGACGTGGCTAAAGCCGTCGCTGATTACGCGAGTTCATAACCAGCGCCCTTTCTCGATAGTCGTTGACCGAAATGGAAATCATTTACACGGAAGTTGCCCTCGAAGATTTGCGTCGCATTCCGAAACGGTTCGCCGCGCAGATTGTGGCGAAGATTTCACGGCTCGAACATGGGGTTACGCGGCAACATCAAGCGGTTGACGAATTTCGACTGTGATTACCGGCTACGCTGCGGAGATTATCGAGTGCTATTCGATGTTGAAGGCGACGGGGTCCTCGTCCATCGTGTGCTGCACCGTAAAGAGGCTTATGATTAAAACCTCATTTAAAAAGTTCGCCGTCGAGATCGCCCGCAAGCGCCGCGAGATGACGCGTTTGCAGGAGGACCTCGGAGATATGCTGGATCATCTCGCTGTGATCGAAGCGCGCGCAAAATCTGCGAACGGAAAGCGTTATTCGACCGCAGAAGTAAAACGCGCGCTGAGGATCTGAAGAGGGGCGACAACTACGCCGTCTTTGAGCCGACGCACGGATCAGCGCCGAAATACGCCGGTCAATACAAAGTCAATCCAATCGCGATGCTTTTGACCGCCAAGTTGATGCTCGATTGGCTCAACGAAGATCAAATGGCCACACGTCTGGAATCCGCGATTGCACGCGTGATCGCCGAAGGCAAGGTGCGCACCTACGACATGGGCGGCAAAGACTCAACGCTCGATGTCGCCACAGCGATCGCCGACTACGCGAGTTAATGATCCACATTGCATTTGGCGAGTACGCGTCTACGACACGTCCGGTCGCCGCGGCGACACGGACTCGCCGTGGCGAGGGCGGAAAGGCGTCCACGCTCGACGTGGCCAAAGCCATCGTCGATTACGCCGGTTCATGAATGACATCTAACGAGCATAAGCTTAGCGGCGCCTATCAAGAGGACGGCTGAAAATTTCTGGAAGTACTCTAATCATTGAAAACAGAGATACAAACCGGGGTTAGGTCTTGGTGTGCGTCCAATTTGCTCGCCGCGCCACGCCACCTGTCGGCTGGAGCGGCCTGTTAGGAAGCGCCAGCTGTTATCCGAACCAACCGGTGCGCGACGATCGCGAGCCACAACAAGATTAAGCTGAGGAAAATTCGCTGCTGCAGCCCCGGCATTCCGACATCGATGACCATCGAGAGAAGCGCAGTGAACATTCCAAGTGCGATAAGAAGAGTAATGAGGAAGAGGGGCCGCCAACCCGGCGCGCGCCGAAAGCTCCATGAGAGAAGCAGTGCTGCCATGACCACGCTCGGAAGGCCGACCGCGCCGCCCACATCGTGAAGCGGGAATCCCCGGAATACTCCCACGACACATATGCCAGCGGCTCCGACCACCAGAAGGCCGAATCCCACACGTGCACTCCGCGACGGTCCATAAAGGTTTCGCACGGCCACTGCGACGGTAAGCAAGGCCAGGGCGAGCACAAAGAATGTTGTAGTCATGAGCCAGCCATGGGCACTCCACGCATACTCGCTCATAAAGCGGTATCGCGGATCATATTCGGGCTCAAGAAAGTGAAGGGCCGCGCCGACTATCACATAGTACGCCGCGCAGGCGAATACGACCCATTGTGCGGCCGACGCGACATCGGGGGCAGAGGGCCTATGGCCCCGGCGTCCGCCAAACAGCCAGCCTATTAACGATCCGAGAATGAGGCCCACTCCCGCTCCGATAGGGGCGGCGATCAATAGGATGTTTGACTTCGGGCACTTCTCCGCGGCCAGCTTGGCGACGTGATCGGCAAGCTCGCCTCGGTCGCGCATTGCGATTAGGCCGTCAAGGAAAGCTGACCGTGCGTCTGGTCGTGACTTCGCCAATACCTCGTACATTCGCAAAGACCCTTCGACGCCCGCAATATAGGCGCCAACATCGTCTCTTACCTTATCCTGGTGCTCGAGGGTGAACACTGCGCCCGACAATATCGTTTGGAGGTTTATTTCGCGGGAGTAAGGATAGTTTTCGCCGAGACCGTGGCTAAGCAGCTCGTTGCACACGTGAAATCTGATTTCCGGTACCTCGATCGCCCATTCGCGCAACCACTGTCGAGTCGCGGGGGCGTTCTCACCAAAGGGATTCTGCTCGAGCGCCCGCGTGAGCTCGACTACTTTCGCTCGTTCCTCAGGTGTTGAAGGCCCGCGCGCCTCGGCATGATAACCCTGAAACGTACAGCCCAGAAACGCCCCAGCTACGACCAGCCCGCGACTAAGCTTCATTGTTCGCCTCTCTCTTCTGCCCGCTAACTATAAGTCGATCGTGAATTCATGCCGGTACGTCACCAATCCGGAAACACCTCCATTTTCGCTTGGTCCAGAACCAATAACATGAAGACGTCATCCGGGACATCCCATTCGCACTTGATTCCATGTTCGCTGGCGTGTGTGAATCCGAATCGGGGATAATAGTCCGCGTGTCCCACAATGTCGCAACCAGGGAAAGCAAAGCGCCTCCATTGGCTCTGAATGCGTCAACGATGTTGCTTTCTTGATCCTGCCCGAAAGCGCATCTGTTTAGGTGACGAACAGCGCGACATCATCAGGACGCTCTTCTCGAATTTCGAGCAACACGCAAACCTCTCTTAGCAGCCTAACGTCGGCGCTCGCTCGCTTTGCGAGGCGGGACGGAACAAGCCGGTCGCCGCAAGCGGCCTATTTCTTCGTCGTTACCCGAGTGACAGTGAAAATCTCGCTCGGAAGGACCTGGCCTTCAGGGCGACCTGGTCCTTCCTGTGAAATGAGGCGGGACTTAAAAATCTTTTCAGTGAGTTCGATAATTTCCTCTGCGGCCGTCGAATCCGAAGATTCGTCGCTAAACCGCCAGGTCGTAATCAACCGGCCGTGTTCGATCCGCCATTTTCCGCGGGAGTTATCTCCTTCGTCCGGTGGATCCATAATCCACGTTCCGTCAGCGCGATATTGAGTGTCGTGTCGATGACCGTGCCATGTCCCAACCAACAGCCGCGATAAAGTCGCGTCGTCCGGAAGCGCCAGTGCGATCGCCGGCATAATCAAAGCGACAACGATGAAAACGATGCGCATTAGTGTTTCTGAGTGATGTAGGCAAAAATCTTCTCGTTGTAACGGCGCGCGTATTCTTCCTGTCGTTCCCGAAGTGGTATGTCATTGGTGACACAGCCAACTCCAGCGTCAGCCCTGGGATATTTTTTAGCCACCTCAATCGGAACACCGACTGGCCTAACCCCTATGCTGCCCGACCAATAAAACTTGATATGGCCTGTGCGAATATCTTGCTCGGCTTCCTTGACGGCATCAGCCGGATTCCAACTGGGCTCCGCGGCAACGCAACAGCCAGCGACTAGGGCCAGTACGACGATGTACAAGATTTTCATCTAATGTGACAATAAGATCAGCTACCGTCGGCGAAAGCGAGGTTTTTCAACGCGCGACGTAGAACAATGAGATCACGACGGCAAGCGCGCCGATGACTTGTCCGAGATTAGCTAGGTCTCCAAGATTCATAAGTTGCCTAATCAGAACTAGCTATCGACACCGTGTTTGAGCTGATGTTCGTACTCCGCGCTGTCGAAATGGCCTTTCGAGTTCTCGATGAGTCCGGCGTTATCAAATTGCCAAAGTTCGTAGCCGCTGATTCGAGCGCGTTTTCCTGTGCCGCCCGGTCCGGTGTTCGTTCCAATCAATGTCCAATGGAACTTGGTGCCGTCCGGATTGCGCGATACATCATCCATCGTCACAATTAAGTCTGGAAATGTGCTCATAAATCCTTGCGCCACCTCAGCAATCGCCGCGCGTCCGACGGCGGGCGGTCCGTCGTTTACGCTCAGCGAAGCGTTCTCGGCGAAGAACGCGGCGACACTCTCAGGGCTCTGGCTGCACCACGCGTCGGCATAGCGTTTGGCGAACTTCTTTAACGCGGCAAGATCACTCATGTGCCGTTCCTGAAATGTTTAACCACAGATGACACAGATTTTCACAGATAATGAGTTTGGCTTTTCTCTATCGACTCCTCACCTTCATCCTCTCCTCGATCGCGGAGGAGAGGCGGAGAAATTCGCACCGAATCCCATCATCAGCGCACGAGCAGATCCAGCTGACGCACATCGAGACCGGCCTCGCGGTAGTACTTCCGCGTCAGCTCGAGAAGAGTGAAGCCATCCTCGTAGGCAGCGAAACTACCATTCACCGCTCTGTCCAGATAGATGAGGCCGCCTGCTACCACGAACAGGGCTACCATCGGTTCTGGTGAGTCCTCGGTAATCACCAACGTGTGAGCCTCGCCCGCAGGTTCGAAGATGTAAGTTCCGGGCTTTGCAATCCAGTCATGCTCCAGGTATCGCCAGTGACCACGCATCGTATAGCCATGAACGGTGCCAACGTGGTAGTGAGTGCCCAGCTTGGCGCCGGGAAGGCCTTTCAAAACGACGCTGAATCCTCCAGCCGTGACGTTAAAGCAGCACGGCTGGATCCATACACCTTCCGCATAAGGAACCCACAGGCGGTCGTCCTCCAGGTTGGTGTTGGTAATGAAGTGTCCGCGGCTCCTTCGATTCGCCTCGAGGCCATCGGTGAAACTGTTGAAGGCAGTGATCGGCATATGTTCTCCTTTTGGTGAGTCGATAATTGAGGCGTCAGTCTCCCTTCGAAACGATTAGTCGCCTAATCTATTACAGACTGCTTTTTCTCGGCAGGCGCAACCGGAAGATGGGAATCTTCAGCACGATGACGAGCACGACCACGAGCACGAAAAAGCCACTTCGAATTGGGCGTTCCGCCTTCGCCAAGGCTACGGCGCGACAAGTGAGGTTGAGTGTTTGATCCTGCCCACTCGAATTGGTATTGACGTCTAGCGGTATTTCTGCCGGAATCGCCGCATGATAAAAACTCGAATTGCAGTATTGGCTGCGGCCCTTTCGTTTATGACCGCAGTAGCTTGTTTCGCAGCCAGCCCGCAGATGGGCACATGGAAGCTCAATGAGGCGAAGTCGAAGCTCGCGCCGGGGATGGGCAAAAACAACACGGTCATTTACGCCGAGCAGAAGGACAAAATTAAGATCACCGTGGACGGCGTAGACAAGGATGGGAAGCCGACGCACAGCGTTTGGGTCGGCAAGTGGGATGGGAAAGCCTACCCGGTAAAAGGGAATCTGCCCTATAACTCCGTTGCTTACAGAGTGGTAAACGATCGGACTAACGACATCACCGCGATGAAGGATGGAAAGATCGGCTGGACAGGGCGAATCACCGTCGCGCCCGATGGCAAATCGCGCACGGTCACCATTAACGGAACAGATGCACAAGGGAAGAAGTTCAAAGCCAAGGTCGTTTACGACAAGGCGTAGGTAGCGCGGTAGCGAATCGGCTGAGTGGCGGTCGAATGATTCGGTCACTGTTAGCAGACCGTGCAGCCGCACCGTGGCGCTTCGCATTTGACGTCGAGAAACGCGTTGCCTGTCGAAGTTTGCATCCTAACGGTTGGTCACTCCCCCGAAAGCTTTCGGGGTCGCGCCAGTCCGGCAGCTGCCGGACTGCGTTACCGCCTACCCACGCGGCTCCCGCTCGCGTGTGTTCGGCGTTGAGAGTTGAGTACAATTCACTCTGAACGCAACGCAGGACTGTGTACCGGGAGTGCGTGTTAGGAGTCGAAACCTACCTGGAGCAATGCGAATTCGCGCGCAGGAACACAGTTGTCGATCTTCACTGTTTTGCCCCTTCTTTCAGTGCGTCTGTCTTCCGCATCAGCGCTTGGAAGCGCGGCTCATTGCGCACACTGTCGTAAAGCTGATCGCCATTGATCCACCAAAAGATGGGGTCCCGATCTTCATAAGCTTTCTCGAGCCAATCCAAAGCTTTCTCGTTCTCGCCGAGGCCCAGATAAACAGTCGCCCGGTTCGCGGGTGAGACATATCGCTGCTTCGCCAGCTCTTCCAACTCGCGCAGGACCTGCTCGGCTTTCGCGCGATCACCCGAGACGGCGCAGGCGTAGCCGAGAGAACCTTTATACCATGGCAGGTCATCCAGCATCGTAGCTGTTTGGAACTCCGCCCTCGCTTCAGCCTTGCTACCTTTCCAGATCAAGCACCAGCCCAACACCGAGTGGGCGAAACCATTATTCGCATCCAATTCCAAAGTTTTGCGGATTTGCGTAATCGCATCCCCGTAACGGCGCGCCCAGTAAAGAAAAAAGGCGAGGTCCGTATTCAGGAAAGTGCTTAGCGGATCAAGTTCCAGCGCCTTCTTTTCTGCCGCGATCGCATCGTCGAGGCGGCCCATTTCCGCGAAGGTCCAACCATATTGATCATAAGCCAGAGCCAGGTTGGGATTCAATTCCACCGCGCGGTCGAGTTCTTTCTCAGAGGCGTGCGGACCCAGCATGCTGAAGAGAGCTGTCCCCATGGCTAGATGCGCTTCGGCGAGATTCGGATCAAGCGCCAACCCCTTCTGCGCCAGTTCCATTTCTTTGGCCCACGCTTCCCTGCCCGCCATAATCTGCCCTCCCGCCCAGCCGTAGGTGTCAGCTAGTCCGCAATAGGCTAAAGCGAAGTTGGGATCGACTTGCAGCGCCTGTTCAAAATAGTGAATCGCGTTGGTCCAGCCTGCGCGCGTGAACTTGGCGAAATGATAACGGCCCAGCAGGTAGAGACGATGGGCTTCCGGATTCTCGGTCGGCTTCTTCGCCAACGCGCGCGCTTCGTCGACACCTAGCTCGACCTGCAATGCCTGGACCACGCGTTTCGCCACGTCGCTTTGCACGGCGAGGATGTCCTTCATATCGCGGTCATAGGTTTCGGACCAGAGATGATAACCATCGGCCACATTGATGAGCTGTGCGGTGATCCGCAGTTTGTCCCCGGCTTTGCGCACGCTGCCTTCCAACACGGCGTTCACGTGCAGTTGCTCGCCGACTTTGCGGAAAATGTCGTCCTCGTTCTTTCCTTTGAAAGCAAAGGATGAACTGCGTCCTGGCACGCGCAGGCGTTTCACTTTCGTTAGCACGTTGAGCAGCTCTTCGGTCATACCGTCACTCAGGTACTCGTCGGCCTTGTCCGCGCTCATGTTCAAAAACGGCAGCACCGCGATCGATTTTGTAGCCGCCTCGCTCTGTCGAGGCGCCAGCGAGCTTTTCGGGCGCAAAAATTGGTAGGCCAGCAATCCGGCCGCAATGACCGCGACGACAACAATGAACGTGGCAAACTTCCGAGGGCTCCAAGTTGGGAGGACCGCATCAGGTGGAACGTTCTCCGTTCGCTTTAGACCTTTCGGTGTCGCTTCGAACGCCCAGGAGATCGTCACCGAAATGACAAACCCCAAGCCTAGGAAAACGACGAAGACTTTCATCACCCACGTCGGTGCTTCGAACGTGGGAAGCAGAATCGACGCGGCCTGGACGAGCAGCCATGCCACCACCGCGTACGTGATCGCAACCTTATAGACGTTGCGCCGTCTCAGCTCGGCGAAGAAGTTGCGCGGGTTCATTATTTCCCGCGGGTAATCTTCTGCACGAGCGCTTCGAAGCGCGGATCGCCGTGTAGATCGTCGAGGAATGGATCTCCCGGGAGGAGAAACAAGTAGCTTTTGTTGCCGCCCGCAAAGCCGTGCTCGAGTGCTTCAATCGCGCGTTCTTTTTCGCCTAACGATGTGTGAGCGAGGGCCAGGGCGTACTCCGGAACCTCTGCGGACTTCGCCATCTCATTCAGGTGCGCGAGAAGTTTTCTCGCTTCATCTGTTTGTCCATTTCGGGCATAGGCTTGGGCGAGCATGGCGATGGAATAAGGATCGTGGTTCAGATCGACCGCTTTCTGAAATTCCGGGATCGCTTCTTTAAGTTGTCCCTTCAGTTGCAGCGCCATACCGAGATAGTAGTGCGCGAGAAAAGATCGCGGATCGATTTCCAGCGCCCTGCGCGCCTGCGCTTCGGCCTCGTCGTAGCGACGGGCGTAAAGATAGCCGATGCTGAGATCAGCATTGATGACCATGGAAAGCGGATCGAGCTCGAGCGCGCGTTTCAATTCTGCAACAGACCGATCCGATTGCCCCAGCGCCGTGAGCGCAAGGGACAGCCAGTGGTGTGCGGTGGCGTAATTCGGGTTTAATTGAACCGCGCGCTCCAGTTCGCTCACTCCGCGATGAATTTCGAGTTCCTCGGTGGCAATGAGACCAAGCGAAGCATGTGCCTCAGCTAACGAATCGTCCAGCTCCAGCGCTTTCTTCGCCGCAGTTGCTGCCGGCACGACTGATTCATCTGGAGATGCGCCGCCGTAGAAACGCAGGATGCCATACGAATCGGCCAGAGCAGCATAGGCGAGCGCGTAGCCGGGGTCTTTGGCGATCGCTTGCTTAAGATACTCGATTGATTTGCGCAGGTCGTCGCCAGTCCGCTTGTTCCAAAAGAACCTGCCTTTGAGATAGAGCTCGTACGCTTCCGGGTTCACCGTCGGCGCCTTTGCGATCGAGTTTTTCTCCGAACCGGTGAGCTTCGCCTGCAATGTCTCGGCTATTGTTTTCGCGATCTCGCTCTCGACCGCGAAAATGTCGGTCAGCTTTCGATCGTAAGTGTCCGCCCAGAGATGCGCGTCGGTCAAAGCGTTGATGAGCTGAACATTTACCCGCACCTGATCGTTCGCTTTCTGCACGCTACCTTCCAAAATGTGCGCCACGCCAAGTTGCTTGGCGATCTGGGGAAGATTGTCCGGCGTGCTTTTGAAGTGTTGCGTCGATGTGCGCGAAATCACCTTCAAATCGGCGACCTTGGCCAAACGTGTGAGGATTTCATCCTGCACGCCTTCACAAAAGTAAGCGTTGTCTGGATCGCGGCTGAGATTATCGAACGGCAACACGGCAATTGATTTTTGTGAAACTGTAGCCGCCTCGGTCCGAGCCGGACTGGCATCGTGTCGAGGCGTTGCATTCTTAGCGCTGTAGCGTCCGAGAAAAAACAATCCGATCGAGAAAAGACCGCCGATGACGACCACATAAATCCACGTCCGCTTCTTCTGTCGCGTTGCCGCCGGCATCGCGTCGGCGGTTTCCGTGCGTTTAATTCCCTGCGGCGTTAACTCGAACGTCCAGGCCAGAACAAGCGCAATCGGCAAACCGAGAATGATGAGCAAAACAATCAATTGAATGATCCAGTTCGGAATGTCGAAGACCGGAAAAACCTGCGCGATGCCTTGAGAGAGGGCCCAACCCGCGACCATGTACGCGACCGCAACCTTGTAAACGTTGCGCCGCTTCAGCTCGGTGAAGAAATTGATTGACTCGGGTCCCCGCTCGTCAACAGCACTCCGCCCCGGTCGCGAGCCCGGCCCGTCCGTCGATGTCTCTCGGCTCCCGCCGGTTCCATTGTCGATCTTCATTTCGAAGCCGCGCGGAATTCGCGCATCGGAACAATCTTTTCCGCAAGCGCTTCGAAACGCGGATCGCCGCGGAGTGGGTC
>WNGF01006731.1_pt1 | contig 25000 bp, 25 predicted proteins | sample 5400641 | NCBI WGS metagenome assembly WNGF01 (sample SAMN13153371, study PRJNA577476) | soil metagenome | isolation source: 80 cm soil or saprolite under grassland replicate 2 | place: USA:California | collected 2016-06-15 | reverse complement strand
AACGGCGATCTCGCCGCCGCCACCACCGATGCCCTGCAGCTCTTCCTCAACGAGGCGGGCCGCTACAAGCTGCTGACCGCGCCAGAGGAGGTGGAGCTCGCAAAGCGGATCGAGCGCGGGGACAAGGAGGCGAAGGATCTGATGATCAACTCCAACCTCCGTCTGGTGGTCTCGATCGCGAAGAAGTACCAGGGCCACGGCATCTCGCTGCTCGACCTCATCCAGGAAGGGATCATCGGCTTGATCCGCGCGGTCGAGAAGTTCGACTGGCGCCGCGGCTTCAAGTTCTCCACCTATGCGACCTGGTGGATCCGCCAGGCCGTGCAGCGCGGGGTTGCGAACAAGTCACGGACGATTCGCATTCCCGTTCACATCGTCGAGCGCGAGCAGAAGATCTCCCGCGCAGAGCGCGAGCTGACGGCGAAGCTCGAGCGGCCGCCGACGGACGAGGAGATCGCGGAGAAGACGAAGCTGTCGCTCAAGCACGTGAACGAGGTCCGGGCGGCGGCGCGTGCCGTCACGAGCCTGGACAGACCTGTCGGGCAGGAAGGCGACACGAGCTTCGGCGAGCTGATCGCCGGCGAAAGCACCGAGCCGTCGGAGGAGGTTCACGTCAGCCTCGCTGAGCGCGCGGTCCGCAGCGCGGTCGAGACGTTGCCCGAACGCGAGCGTGAGGTGGTCAAGCGGCGCTACGGAATGAACGGCGACCGCGATCCCGAGTCGCTGGAGCAGATCGGACGGCAACTCGGGCTGACGCGAGAGCGCGTGCGGCAGATCGAGGCGCAGGCGCTGCAGCGGCTCGCCGAGCGCCGCGAGGTCGCCGCGCTAGGCGAACACGCGGCTTAGAGAGTGGAGCCAGCCGGGCTCGAACCGGCGACCTTCTGGATGCCATCCAGACGCTCTCCCAGCTGAGCTATGGCCCCCTGGAGCCGGGACAGTGTAGCGGCAAGATCGAATTCGTCTGCCCAACCGCAATCGCGTCGATCTCTCCGCTCGTATAGCAGCGTTTGAGAAGCCCCTCGGCGTTCCGCCGGGTCGAGTAGCAGCGGATAACGACGACGTCTCCGTCCAGGACTGCCGTCTTGCATTGGACTCGCAGAAGCCATGAACCGGTGTCAAAGACGAGGTCGTAGCGCTCGTCTGCGACAGCCCTGAAGACACCGATCCCGAGCCGGATGGCTGCGCATGTAATCGCCCCTTCGCTGATTGCGCCTTTCTGGTTCGTGGACAGCACAAGTCGAAGCTAGCCACGGACTCGGTTGGGCCGTGGCTACTTTGGACACTTGCGCTGAAGCACATGCGACCGCACTTTGGAGCGCATGTCGATGCGCACCGCACTCGTCGCGGTTGCACTTCTCTTGCTCAGCGTTGCGGTCGTCATGCCGCACGGCTCCGGGACGAGAGGCCCGTACCACGCCGACATCGCGCGCACGCCAGGCGTCCTCAACCCCGACGTCACGCAGGCCACGATCGGCTCGACGATCTGTGTCCACGGCTGGACGAGGACGATCCGCCCGCCGACTGACTACACGAACGAACTGAAACTGAAACAAATGCGTGAATACGGCGTGGGCGGCTCGCCGTCGGACTATCAGGAGGACCACCTGATTAGCCTCGAGCTCGGCGGGCACCCAACAGATGCGCGGAACCTCTGGCCCGAGCCGTACCCACGCGCGGCAGAGGTGGACTCGATTGAGAACGACCTCAACGCACAGGTGTGCTCCGGCGACATGTCGCTCGACGAGGCGCAGCGTAAGGAGTCGGAGCTCAAGCACACCGACGGCTAACGTTCGGCCGCCGTGAGCACTGCCGCAATCGAGCGCCGGGCGTTCCGCGAAGCCGCAACCGTCGGCCCGGCGCTCGCTATCACTGCGGCAGCGGCGTTCCTGCTCGCGCGGCTCGCTCCTGACGTGGCCAGCAAGCCGTTGCACGAAGACGAGGCGGTCGCCGGGCTCATCTCCGCGCGGCCGATCGGGGACGTGCTGCACACGGTCGTGCTCGACCGCGGGGGAGCGCCGCTCCACTTCGTGCTCGCCCATGTCGCGCTCGCACTCGACTCGTCGCCGGACGCCCTGCGCTGGCTCTCTGTGGTGTTCGCACTCGTCACCGTTCCGCTCTGCTACGACCTCGCACGCCGACTGTCGGGCGACTTCGCGGGGCTGACCGCTGCCGGGCTCGCAGCCATGTCGCAACTGCTTGCGGTCTACGGGACGTTCGGGCGCATGTACTCGCTGTTCGCGTTAACAAGCGCGCTGGCGGCCGACCTCTTCCTGCGGGCGCTCGAGCGGCCGGAGCGACGTACGGCACTCGCGGCCGCAGCTGCGTCGCTGCTCCCGCTTGCCGTGCACCCCTTCGGTGCGTTCCTTTTCGCCGCAGAAGTGGTCGTTGCAGCCTGGCTCTGGCGCGCTCGCTCTCCTCGGACTGCGCTCCCTGTGATCGGCGTCGGCCTGCTCGCACTGCCTCTGCTGTTCGCGGACCTGCGCCTCTCAAACCGTTACGCGCTGGAGGCCGGAAAGAATCTCGACAGCGGAACGTCGGTCGGTGATGCCGCGCTCCGGGCCTTCGGAGGTGCGGCCGGCGGAAAGGGTGCGGCTCTCGCCCTCTTCGTGCTCCTGGCCTCGGTCGGTGCATTCGCGCTTGGCCGGCATCGCGGCGCGGCGGCTGCGTTCGTCGGTCTTGCAATCACGGTGCCGCCGATCGCACTCGCGATCGCCGGCGCGGCGGGCGCCGTCAGCGACCGCTTGGGTCCGCGCCATCTCATCTACACCCTGCCCCTCTGGATCGGCCTCGTTGCGACGGGCGTGAGCAGTATCGGCGCGCTGTTTCCGTTCAGAGCGCGGATGGCAATTCTCGTAGCGGTCGTCGTCGCAGCAGCGCTCGCTCCCTCTGCCGTCTCCGAGCCGCGCACGATGCCAATGGGCGACGAACATGCAGTGGCAGGGCCCGCCCGCTGGTTGCGCGCGCATCTCTCAAGCGGTGACGTGCTCTACCCCTACTCGCCCGTCTTTCTCGCAGCGCTCCCCGCCGCGGCTCAGGCTCGCGGCTACTCGCGCGAGCCGGTCGCCCTCGCTCGCGCTGCGCGGCGGACCGACGACGTTCCGACGGTCTTCGTCTCGCTGCCCTTGCGCAAGCCAATCAACAGTTCAACCGACCTCGGCGCAGACGTCCATGTTCATGCATTCGGTTCGTGGCTAATCCTCGAAGTGCATGGGCCCTTCCCCGACGGGACGTCGGCGCTCGCCGCCACGGCCCACATGCTGGAGGAAACCGGCCCGCTCGTCGCAACGGCGGCATCGAACGCCCGCCCGTATCTCGAGCAGATCCACGGCGCGGCCTGCGCAGCACTGGCGCGCCTCGGATCCCCTTGCTACGCGGTGGCAACCTCCACCGAGGGCACGTCGCCCCAGAGATCCTCGAGGCGGTAATAGCCGCGCGCGTCCGGCGTGAAGATGTGCAGGACGACGTCGAGGTAATCCGCGACGATCCATGTCGCCTCGCCCTGCCCGTCGACTGACCTCGGCAGAAGACGAACTTCGTGCTTCATCCCGCGATGCACCTCGTCGTAGATGGCAGCGGCCTGCCGCGGGTTTTGGCCCGTGCAGACGACGAAGAAATCGGTGTAGGAGCAGACCGGCCGCATGTCGAGGATAACCACGTCCTGCGCCAGCTTTTCCTGGGCGAGGCCGGCGATGCGGCGCGCTTGTTCGAGTGACGTCAGTGTGGCTTCAGATCCTTTCCGGGGTGCGCGAAGTGTAGCCGGGTCCCTAGTCGTTGAGGTAGAGCCCGAGCGAATGAATCAGCTCTGCGACCGCCGGCGGGACGAGTCCGTCGATCGACTCTCCCGCGGTAACCCGGTCGCGAATCTCGCGCGAGGAGATCGGCAGCGGCTCGATCTCGAACAGCTCGATGCGGTCGGGCCGGGAGAGCTTCGCCAGCACCGAGTCGAGGCGATCGTGCGGATAGCCCGGACGCGTCGCGACTCCAAGCCGAGCACGGGCGACAACGCCCTCCGGATCCTTCCAGGTCAGGAAGTCGCAGAACTCGTCGGCGCCGATCAGGAAGAGCGGATCGTGCCAGCGCCCCGCCTTGAGCATGTCTACGGTCCGCTCGTGGGGATCGAGCTCGACCTCGTGGTCCGGGAACGCGGCCCGGACGAGGCGGAGGCGGGTATCGGCATCGAGCTGCACCTCCTTGTGTCCCGGCCTCACCGCCACGAGGACGACGAGCTCCTCCCCGAAGCGCTCCTTCGCGGCCCGCGCCAGCGCAAGGTGGCCGTTGTGCGGTGGATTGAACGTCCCGCCCAGCAGAGCGGTCACTGGACTTCGAGCACTTCGCCGTCGACCTCGACCTCGTCCCCTTTGCGCGCGCCCGCGGCCTTGAGCGCCGCCGTGAGCTCCTCCTCGTCGGAGGGGAGATCGCCGGCGATGCGAAAGCCCCGGTCGGTACGAAGGATGCGAAAGCGACGCCCGCCCGCCCGCGGCCGGTAGACGAGAAAGTCGACGAGCCCGTCCTCCGAAATAACAAGTGGAGCCTGCGGGGGACAGAGCTCGAACAGCGCCCGCCTCAGTTCTTCGATCCCTGCGCCGGTCGCGCAGGAGACCCGGAAGACCCGCACGATGCGGTCGTCGACGACGTCGAACGCGGGTTTGTCGGCTCGCAGGTCGATCTTGTTCAGGACGATCGCCTGTGGCCGCTGTTCGAGACCGGCGCCGTACGCGGCCAGCTCGTGGTCGATCGCAGCAAAGCGCTCGGCCGAATCGTCCTCCGCCGCGTCGATCACGTGCAGGAGGAGATTGGCGCGCTCGAGGTGGGCGAGGAACTCGTGCCCGAGCCCCACTCCTTCGCTCGACCCCTCGATCAACCCGGGAACGTCCGCGACCGTGAGCTGCCGCGTCGCGTCCGGCGCGTCGACGGTGCCGAGCACCGGAGCGAGAGTCGTGAACGGATACTCCGCAACCTTCGGACGCGCATTCGAGATGCGCGCGAGGAGGGATGACTTGCCGGCATTCGGAAGTCCGACGAGCGCCGCGTCCGCGAGTAGCTTCAGCCGCAGGTCCAGCGTCGCCTCTTCGCCGGGCAGCCCGGTCTCGGCAAAACGCGGCGTGCGTCGCGTCGGACCGGCGAACCGCTTGTTGCCCCGGCCTGCGATTCCACCGCGGGCGGCAATCACGCGTGCCCCAGGACTCGCGAGGTCGGCGATGAGCTGGCCGTCCTCGTCGCGCACCTGTGTGCCGACGGGAACGCGAATCTCGACGGTCTCGCCGGTCGCACCGTGCTTCAGCGCACCGCGTCCGGGCTCGCCGTAGCCGGCCTTGAAACGGCGCTTCGAACGGAACGCCGAGAGGTCGCGGAGGTCAGGATCGGCGACGAGAACGACGTCGCCGCCTGGACCGCCGTCACCGCCGTCGGGTCCGCCCTTCGGAACGTGCTTCTCGCGGCGGAAGTGCAGGCTGCCGTCGCCGCCGCGACCCGCCTGCACGTGGATGCGGGCGCGGTCGTTGAACACGCGCGCCTAGTCTGCGGCGCCGTTGACTTCGACGAACCGGCGTTCCCCGCTCTGGCGGAACGCAACGGTGCCCGGCCGCGTGGCGAAGATCGTGTCGTCGCGGCCGATGCCGGTGCCGGCGCCGGCGCGGAATCTCGTCCCCCGCTGGCGCACGAGGATCATCCCGGGCTTGACCTCCTGGCCGGAGAAGATCTTCACACCGAGCATCTTCGGGTTCGAGTCGCGCCCGTTCCTCGACGAGCCGAGTCCCTTCTTGTGGGCCATTAGTGCCTCTTCTCCTTCTTGGTCGCGAGCGCCGATTCGAGCGCCGCGATCGCGCCCTTCCGCTTCGCGTGTGCCCGTTCGAACTCGAGTGCCGCCTCGAGCTGTTCGAGCTTCCACTGCTTCGACTTCTCGCTGATCTCCACGACGGTGAAATCCGCGTAGCCGCGCGGCGGCTGAGCGGCAACGGCCTCCTTCGGCTCTACCTTTGGCTTCGGGGCCGTCGGCTCCTGCTCCTTCTCCGCCGCGGCTGCGCGCTTCGCCGCGCCGATCGACTGGATCTCGATCTGGGAGAGATGCGCCCGGAAACCCGTCTGACGGCGATAGCCCGTCTTCGGCCGGCGCTTGCCGATGCGGACCTTCTCTCCGAGAACGTGCCCGACGACCTTTGCGGTCACCTGGATCCTGGGCGCGAGCGTCCCGTCGCCGTCGCCGCCGGAGAAGAGCACGTCGGGGTGAAAGGTCTTACCCTCGTCGGTCTTGAGCCGGTCCACGAGCAACCGTTCGCCCTCACGGACGCGGTACTGCTTCCCGCCGAGTGAGATGATCGCGTACGTCGCCATTTCGCTGAAAACGCGGGCCTTTGGCCCGCGAGCCGAGGCAGTTTAGCGTCCGTGGCGACCCTTCGCCACGGCGCGCGTCCGGGTCTGCGTGAGGTCTGGACGCTCTGGACGGTCTACGCCCTCGTCGCCGCCGAGGTCTTCGCCACGTATGCCCGGCTGCCCGTCCACGAGCTCTACCACGTGAGTGGGAACGGCAGGGCGGGTGGTGCAGGACGGGCCGTCGTCTTCCTCAACTTCCCGGTCGCGCTCGCGGCGATTGCGCTCGTGACAGTCGTGGCGGCGCAGGCGCGGAGTCGGAGGGTCAACGCGCTCGCACTCCTGGCCGTCGCCCTGTGCGCGGCCGTCTTCTGGCCGGGCATGGTGGATCAGGCCGACCTCGACGTGAAGTGGTGGAACGCGATTGCCGCGGCCGGCGTTCTGCTGGCAGTCGCTCTGACCATCGCTGCGACTCGGCGCGAAGGGCTCGGTCCTCGGGTGCGCGTGCGTGGCGATCGCGTCCGCATCGTCGCCGCGGTCGTGCTCGTCCTCGTCGCGCTGCCCTGGCTCGCCGCGGATCTCGGCTTCCTGATCGGTCGCTGGGCCGTCTTCGGATCCATCTTCTATTCGGACGAGTGGTACGCGGGTTTCGGTCACGCGCGTCTCCACCGCGCCGTCCACGCAGGACACCACCACGGCATGGACGGGACGCTCCTCGCGCTGACCGCGATCCTCCTGTCCCGAGCGCTTGGGCGAATCGGGCCGATGCTTCGCGGTCTGCTCGGTGCCTATCTCGCGGTCCTGCTCGCCTACGGACTTGCGAACGTCGCGAACGACTTCTGGCTCGAGCAGGTGGTCAAGCGTGGCGTCACCGGCTGGGAGCTGCCGTCGATGCTGGTGCCGGCGCTGAGCCTGCCGTGGCTCGTCCTGCTCGCTCTCGCGGTCATTGCATACGCGCTGCTGTTCCGGAAGGTCGCGCTCGGCCAGCCGATCGGGTACCGGCCGCTTGCGTGGCCCGCCGCGGTGCAGTTTCCCGTTGCTGCGCTGCTGGTGATCGGCCTGCTTCACGGCGCGCACCGGCACACGACTCTGCTCGGGACCGCAAACGGTATCGCGTTCACGCTCGCACCAAAGGGGAAGTCACACGTGTTCGTTGCACCGGAGCTCGTCCAGCTGACGCACGGCGACCACACCGAGCTCGCGCCGGATTGGTCGCGGGACAACCGTCTCGTCTTCCAGTCGAACCGTGACGGCAATTGGGAGCTGTACTCGATGAATATCGACGGGGCGCGGTTGCGGCGGCTCACGGACAACGACGCCGCCGACGGCGAGCCACGCTGGTCGCCCCGCGGAAGGCGCATTGCGTTCATCCGCGACGGCGAGCTCTACGTCATGTCGGCGAGCGGGCGCAGCGTGCACAAGATCGCCGGCGACGCGGACTGGCCGACCTGGTCGCCGGATGGGAAGTCGCTCGCGTACGAGGTCGAGTTCGCGGGACACCACGGCATCGCCCTCTCGAGCCCCGGAGAATCCCTCCAGCCCTACGGAGCACCCGACGACAGGTACCCGGCGTGGTCGCCGCGCAGCGATCTGATCGCGTTCGAGTGCCGAATCGGCGAGCACTGGCACATCTGCCTCCTGAACCCGCGCTCCGGATCGCAGCGCACGCTGACACACGGTCACACCAACGAGTTCGCGCCGGCCTGGTCACCCGACGGGCGCCGAATCGCCTTCATCAGCGACCGCGACGGAAACGATCAGCTCTACGTGATGCGCGCGGACGGAACCGAGATCGTCCGGCTCACGAGCGGCCAGAGCGACAAGGACACACCGACCTGGGCGCCGGGCTAAGAACTTCTAACGAAACGAAGCACGGGCCGCCGGGCAGCGCGTCATTCCGTTAGAGGTTCAGCCCCTGTCCAGCTCGTCGCCCCATTCGGACATGGGGACATACTCCCAGCGATCGGGCTCTTCTCCTTCGGGCGCTTCGGACTGCGCGCCGTCCCCCGCTGTTGCGACCGCGGCGGTCTTCTTCTTCCGCCCCCGGCCGCCGCGCGAGCCGCGCCGCGTCTTCTTCTTCGGCTTCGGCGTGGCGCCGTCGTCCGAGAGGACGGGCGCCTCTTCGGGCTCCTCTTCCGGCTCCTCGCCGAGCTCGCGGTCGGGGATGTGGATCTTGGCGACCGCCTGCTCGACGTCCGGCTGCATGACCGCGCCCTCTCTGGACGCCGCAGCGGGCGCGGCAGCCGTCGTCTTCTTCCTCCCTCGTCCACCGCGTGACCCGCGCCGGGTCTTCTTCTTCGGCTTGGCAACTTCCTCGGCTTCCGTCTCCGCCTTCTCCTCCTCCCTGGGCTCCGCCGCGGGTTCGGGCTCTGCCTTCTTCGCCGCCGGACGGCGCGTGGGCTTCTCCGCCTCGCCCTCGGCGGTGATGGGCAGCACGGCCTCCTCCGCCGCCCGAGTCGCGATCGTGGCATAGGCCGCACCGCGGAGGACACGCTCGATGTGCGCCTTCACGCTCTTCCCCACGAGCTTGGCCGCGCCCGCGACGCAGACGTCGAGCCCGTCCACCTTGCCGACACCTGCCTCCGGGTCGTGCAGGCCGACCTCGACGAGCTTGAGCTCGATCGTCGCGCCCTCGGAGACGGGGGCAGGTGGTGCAAGATCCTCGCGCTTTCCTTCCTCGAGCACGAGGAAGTGGTCGGGGTGCGTATCCGCCTTCGGCTCGAGGTAGAAGAGGCGGCGAGTCTGCTTCTCGAGCTCCACGAGCCGCGATGCGCCGGGACCGATCAGCAGCGAGTCGACCTTCGCGGCGACCTCGACGCGGTACGCCTGGTGACGTGAGCCCGCCGCGAGCGCGCGCAGGCGGCGCTCGACGTCGACCGCCGCGGACGCCTCGGAGAGGATGATCCCGTCGCCGCCACAGGTCGGACACTTCTTCGTCATGATCTCCCGCGGACCGTCGGTGACGTTCTGACGCGTCATCTCGACAAGACCGAGCGGCGAGATCTCGACGACGTAGGTCTTCGTACGATCGCGCTCGAGCTCCGTCCGCAGAGCCTCTTCGACTGTGGCGCGGTTCTTGGGATTCGCCATGTCGATGAAGTCGATGACGATGATGCCGCCGATGTCGCGGAGGCGAAGCTGGCGGACGACCTCCTTCACCGCCTCGAGATTGTTCTTCGTGATCGTGTCCTCCAGCCGTGCGCCGGAGGACCTCGATCGCGAGCCGACGAAGCGTCCGGTGTTGACGTCGATGACCGTGAACGCCTCCGCGTAGTCGAAGATGAGGTAGCCACCCGAAGGAAGATCAACACGACGGCTGAGCGTCGACTTGATCTCCGCATCGACGCCGTACGCCACCATCAGCGGCTGCTTCTCCTTGTAGCGGACGACGCGCTCGACCATGTGCGGTGACGTCTTCTTCAGGTAACCGACGATGCGCTTGAACGCACGGTCGTCGTCGACGTACGCCCGCTCGAAGTTCTCCGTGAAGAGGTCGCGCGTCACGCGCAGAGGCAGCTCGGCCTCCTGGTAGAGCAGCGTCGGTGGCTTCACCTTCTTGGCGCGCGTGTCGATCGCCTTCCACAACTTCTGGAGGAACAGGAGGTCGCGCTCGATGTCCTCGGGCGACGCGCCCTCCGCGGCGGTACGGACGATCACGCCCCCGCCCTTCAGGTCGAGTCCCTTGAGGACGTCCTTGAGCCTGGCGCGCTCCTCGTCGTCGAGCCGGCGCGAAACGCCGAAGCCGTCTCCGTTCGGCTGGTAGACGACGAACCGTCCGGGCAGCGAGATCTCGGTCGTGAGCCGCGCGCCCTTGGTCTTCATCGGGTCCTTGACGGCCTGGACCATGATCGTCTGACCGCGGCTGATCAGGTCCTGGATCTTCTTGCCGTGCCGCTTCCCCTCGAGCTCAGGCGTCACGATCTCGTCCACGTAGAGGAAGCCGTTCTTGTCGAGGCCGATCTCGATGAAGGCCGCCTCCATTCCCGGAAGGACGTTGTCGACCGTGCCGAGATAGATGTTCCCGGCGATCGATCGGCGTTCAGGACGTTCGAGGTATACCTCGGCGACGCGGTCGTCCTCGAGGACTGCGACCCGCTGCTCGCCGACGTCCACCGAGACGAGCAACTCGCGTTTCGCCTCGGGGAGCGGCGCACGGCGCGGCGGCTCGCGCCGGCGGCGTTGTTGCGGACGCTCGCGTTCGCGTCGGCGCGCGGGCGGCTTTCGCTCCAGCTTCGCAGCGGGCTTGGCTTCTGCCGCGGCTGCCTCCGCCTTCGGCTCGGCCGTGGCGGTCTTGCGGGAACGGCCACGCCCGCCGCGAGTCCCGCGACGGCGTCTCGGCTTGGTGGTGGTCGTTTGTCCCGCCCCGGCGGCGGGCTCTGCGATTACGGACTCGGGTGCTTCTGCGGGAGCGGCAGCCTCGACGGGCGCCTGCTCCTCGGACTTCTTTCGGGATCGAAACCAGCGCAAGCGAAATCTCCTTCGTGCGCGCGCGCTGCAGCAACGCCTGCTAGGGAGGCGGCGCGGAGCGTGCGCGGCAAATAGTGATGGGCCATCAGCGACAGGAGGTGAACCTGTGGTGGCCGGACAACGAGAAGCCCACGAGCTCCTGCTGATCGAGGAGGCCGACGCCTGGTTCGAATACCTGGAGGCGACCCGGGCTCAATCCGCGCTGCGCTACAAGGAAGTCGAGCCGTGGGCCTGGGCTCGCCTGACCCAGCGGCTCCGTGCGATCAAGACCCGTCGCGCGAAGCTGAAGCCGGCAGCCGAAGCCGCGTAGCTTCGGACGGAAAGCTGCGCTTTCCGTCCGAGTTGGATACTGCCGCTGCGCGGCTGAACGTGCGCGGGCCCAGCCCGCGCACTTCTACCGCGTCGTGGGCAAGGGGCGGCCACTGGTCCGCGTGCGGTGGTGCTGCGCATCCCCGCACGCGTGAGTTCGCCTACAGCTAGTGCGCCTTCGGCCGCACTAGCTTCCGGCCCCGATGTGTAGCTCAGGTCGAGCGCTTAACGGCGACCAGCGCGTGCGCGCACGTGTATCGAAAGCAGTACTCCGACCGCGATCAGGTTCGCGATCATCGACGAACCCCCAACGCTGACGAACGGAAGCGGGATACCGGTGATCGGCGCGATTCCCATCGTCATCCCGACGTTGACGAAAATCTGGAACAGCAACGCGAAGACGAGCCCTCCCGCAACCATCGCCGAGAAGGCATCTCGTGCAAGCGTCACGATGCGTAATCCTCGCCACACCATCAGCAGGTAGAGCATGAGCAGGAACGCGGCGCCGAAGAAGCCACGCTCCTCGGCGAGGGATGCGAAGACGAAGTCAGTGTGATGCTCGGGGAGGAAGTTGAGCGTCGTCTGCGTCGCGTTTTCCGGCCCGCGGCCTCGTAGCTCCCCGGCGCCGATTGCGTTCTTCGACTGAGTGATGTTGTAGGTCGTGCCGCCCGGGTCGCTGTCGGGGTGGAGGAAGCCCGTGAACCGCTTCTCCTGATACTTCTTGAGCACCGGCACGCCCGCCGCCGGCATCACGGCGAGCACGAGCACCGCGATCGCGATCACACCCGCTGTCAGGGCGCCGAGATGGATCCAGGGCGTCCCGGCCACGAACAGGACGGCGGCGACGGCGGCGCAGTAGACAAGCGCCGTTCCGAAGTCGGGCTGGAGGAAGACGAGGAAGATCGGGATCGAGGCGAGGCCGACGGCGACAATCGTCGTGCGCGCCTCGTTCAAGCGCCGCGTGCCCTCCGCGAGGAAGCCCGCAAGCGCGAGGACGAAGAGCACCTTGCCGAACTCCGAGGGCTGGAAGCGGAAGAAGCCGAGGTCGAGCCAGCGCTTCGAGCCACGAACGACGGAGCCCTGAAGGAACACGATCACGATCAGGAACGCCGCACCACCGAAGATGACGCGCCAGCGGGCGCGATACACCTCCGGATCGACGAGCACCACGGCGACGAGGCCAATCGCGCCGATGAGCGAGTAGACCGCCTGGCGCGTGAGGTAGTAGTTCGCGTCGCCCACAACGTCGTGCCGAGTGATCCACGCGATCGCCCACAGGCCGTAGCCGACGAGTGCGGCAACCGAACCGATGAGGACCCAATCGAGGCGGCGCACGAAGGTGGCGACGTCGGCGGCTTCGCGACGGCGCGCACGCGCTGCTGCTCGGGAGTTGGAGACGTAGTCGACCATCGTTTAGTCGGAGTGGATCGGTCCCTTCTGCACCGCTTGCTTGCCGAAGAACGCTTCGAACACCTTCAGCGCGGCCGGCGCCGCTGCGTCGCCGCCGTGGCCGCCGTTCTCGATCAGGGCGCAGACGACGAGGTCAGGCGAGTCCGACGGGCCGTAGCCGCACCACCAGGACTGGTTGAAGGTGCGCGGATAGCCGTCGCCCGGATCGATCAGCTTCTCTGCCGTACCGGTCTTGCCCGAGATGGGGATCGGAAACCCGCTGAAGATCGCCGCAGACGTCCCGAAGGAATAGTGCGTCGCCTCGTACAGACCCTGACTGACAACGCCCAGGGCCTGCGCATCGACGTTGGTCGGTTCGGGCGCCGGCGGAGGAGGCGTCGGCAGCGTACGCCCGCGCTGTCCGTTCGACGACGGCTGCTCTTCGTCGAGCAGAAGATGCGGGGTCACGAGCCGGCCGCCGTTCGCGACCATCGCGTAGAAGCGCGCCATCTGCATCGGCGTGACGAGGAGATCCTTCTGGCCGATGGCGAGCTGGATCGAGTCGCCCGGCTTCCACAGGCTGTCGATCTGCCAGTGACCGGGATCCGTCTTCTTCGTGTACGTCTTCTTGCGCCAGTCTGGAGTCGGGAGCAGGCCCGACCGCTCGGGCCCGAGGTCGATCCCCGTTCGTTGACCGAAACCGAAGCGGCTTGCCCACGCCTGCAACCGAGGGCCGCGCTCGGGCGGCATGCCGTAGAAGCGGTAGCCGACTTGGTAGAAGTACGTGTCGCATGACTTGGCGAGCGCGGTGGGCAAGGTCATCGCCTCGTTCACGAACGGATCCCAGTTCTTGAAGATCTGGCCGTTCTTCTCGTACACGCCGGTGCAGGCGAGTGACTCGAAGGGCTCCAGAATGTGCTCCTGCATCGCCGCGATCGCCGTCACGGGCTTGAACGTGGAACCCGGCGGATAGGCGGCGTCGATCACGCGGTCGAGCCCGGGGTAGTTCATCGCCTGCGCACTGCGCGACGTCAGCCCCGCTGCATCGAGCGCGCGCTGCCGCACACGCCCCGCGTAGAGGGAAGGCGCATACGTCGGATAGGAGGCGAGGGCGCGAACCGCTCCGGTTCGCGGGTCGAGCGCAACGATCGCCCCGCCGTTCGCGTTCCAGCAGCCGTAACAGCCGGAGTTGCGTGCGCGCTCGAGTCCGTAACGCAGAGCGTCCTCAGCCGCGAGCTGTAGCTTCAGGTCGAGCGTCAGCCGGACGGCGTTGCCGGCATGGGGTGGTACCTTCGGCGTGACCGGGCCCCGTCGCCTGCCGAGGGAGTCGACGCGGAGAACGGAGAGTCCGGGCGTCCCGCGCAGGTACTTGTCGTAGAACGACTCGATCCCGCTCTGTCCGATCGTGTCGCCCGATCGATAGCCCTGTTTGCCCATCTCCTTCAGCTGCTCGGCCGAGATCTCGCTCACATAGCCGAGCAGGTGCGCCGCCAGCTCGCGGTGCGGGTAGTAGCGCAGATAGGTGTTCGCGATCCGGACGCCCGGAAAGTCGTCGGCGCGCTCCTTCAGGTAGCCCACCTGCGCCTCCGTCACTCCTTCCTTCACCTTGACGGGCGTGAGCGGGTCGTTGCGGTGACGCCGTAGCGTCCTGCCGATCTGCAGCGCGGGGATCTGGAGGACGCGCGCGAGCGCGCGGATCTCGCGTAGGCGTACGCCTCGGCGCTTCGGCAGATCGGACGCCCAGATTTGCACGGCCGTCCCCGGAACGTTCGTGACGAGCACCTGTCCATTGCGGTCGAGGATCGACCCGCGCGGCGCCTGGATGCGTACGTCACGCCGCTGGTTGTTCTGCGCGGCTCGGAGAAGCTGCTCGCCGTTGAGGATCTGGAGCGACCAGAGGCGGAGGAAGAGGACGGCGAAGACCGCGAGCGCGAGCGTCCCGAGGAGACCGACACGAAGTGCGAGCTTCGGCGTCAAGCGGTAGGGCTCCTGGACGTGCGGGTCCGGCGGCAGGAAGCTCCTGGGGACCCGCTTAGCCAAGGAGGCGCACCTCGCGTCCGATCCACTCGTGCGGACGCAGCAATCGCCGCGTGAAGGCATACATCGGGACGGTCAGGATCAGATTCAGGACGACCGTGGGGATCAGCCCGGCGAGGATCTGATCGCCGGGCGCATGCTCGCCCAGCATGAAACGAAGCACGAGCGCGGCGATCTGGTAGAGCAGGGTCATGACGGCGATCGAGAGCATTGGCGCGTGCACGCGATCGCGGCCGGTCGTCTCGACGTAGCGGCCCGCCCAGTAGCCGGCGAGCGTGAGCAGCAGCGCGGTGAATCCGAGGGTGCCGAACACACCGGTGTCTGCGAGCAGGCCGGCGCAGAACCCGGCAACCGCACCGAAGATCGCGCCCCGCAGCAGAGCGACGGAGACGATCGCCACCAGCAGGAGGTTGGGATGCCCGCCGACGATCTCGACGTTCGCCATGATCGCAAGCTGCAGGACGACCACGAAGAAGAGCAGCACGGCCGCCTTCGCGGCGTCGGCGAGCATCACGGCGCCTTCGGGATTCCCTTGCGGGTGATCAAGGCGGTCACCGCGTCGAGCGACGAGAAGTCGACGAACGGGTCGATCTGTATCTGCTTGTAGGGCGCAGTGTCGCTCTGACCCACGCTCGTCACGACCCCGATCGGAATCCCGGCCGGAAAGAGCGACGGGTATTGATTCGACCGCGTTCCGGCGGTGACGATGATGTCGCCCCTCTCGACGTTCTTGTCCTTGGTAACGCGATCGACGATCAGCGACCCTTCGCCCTGGCCGTGCCTGACGAGCCCGAACGGGCCGTTCGTCTGGTCGCGCGCCTGCACGGCGCTGTTCTCGTCGGTCAGCAGCGTGACCAGCGCTGCGCTACCTGTCACCTGCGTCACGCTGCCGACGAGACCGTCGCTCGTGACGATCGGGGTCTCGACGCGGATGCCCTGATTCGTGCCGGCGGCGATGACGATCTGCTGATCGAACTCGCTCCTCCAGCCGATGATGCGCGTGTTGACCGGCGAGTAGTCGCTGGGGTAAAGCGGGCTGTCGATGAACTTCAGCAGCTCGCGGAGCCTGTCGTTCTGCTCGCGCGCCGATTCGCCCTGTAGCGCTTCCTGACGGAGCCGGTTCACTTCGTCCTTCAGCCGCGCGTTCTCCCGCTTCACGTGTACGAGCTCCGCGAAGTACCCGTAGACGTCGCGGAACGGGCGCGCGACGCGCTCCGCCCCCACCTCGAAGGGGCGCAGGACGGTCGCGCCCGCACCCTCCGCCCCATGAAGAGCCCCGGTGCTCGGCTCGCGGAAGGAGATGGTGATCAGCACGAGCGAGAGCAGCACAAGGCCTCCCACCACGGCCCGGCGCCGGAGAGTCGAGCGGCTGCGGGAGGGGAAAGGTTGGGGTCTCGGTCTCGGTACGGACGAGCCCAGGACCGCGCTGACACTGCGGTTGCGAGGCACGAGAAGGCCCTACGTTAGCGCGATCCGCGGCTAGTAGTTAGAGCGGCGGTGGTTGTTCCGCCTGGCACGAGCGCTGCGATGGATCGCCTCGAACTCCTCGAGGCTCCGGCCCGAGCCCACGGCCACACAGGTGAGCGGGCTCTCGGCCAGGTGGACCGGCATCTGGGTCTCGTGGCGCAGGCGTTCGTCGAAATTCGTCAGCAGGGCCCCGCCGCCAGCCAGGACGATGCCGCGATCCATGATGTCGGCGGCCAGCTCGGGCGGCGTCTTGTCGAGCGTCGACTTGATCGCCTCGATGATCTGTTGCACAGGCTCGTCGAGCGCGCGCCTCACCTCCTCGGAGCTGAGCACCACGGTCTTCGGCAGGCCGGTGAGCATGTCCCGCCCCCTGACCTCAGCCTGCAGCTCTTCGCGCATGTCGTAGGCCGAGCCGATCTCGAGCTTGATCTCCTCTGCTGTCTGCTGCCCGATCAGCAGCTTGTACTCGCGCTTGATGTGATTGATGATCGCCTCGTCCATCTCGTCGCCGCCCACGCGCAGCGATTGCGAGACGACGATCCCGCCCAAGGAGATGACGGCGACCTCGGTCGTGCCGCCGCCGACGTCGACAATCATGTTTCCCGTCGGCTCCGCGACCGGAAGTCCCGCCCCGATCGCGGCGGCCATCGGCTCCTCGATCAGGTACGCCTGTCGCGCGCCCGCGCTGAGCGTTGCCTCTTCCACCGCACGCTTCTCCACGCCTGTGACGCCGGACGGAACGCAGACGACGACGCGCGGATGTGCAAAGCGGTGCTGGTGCACCTTCTGGATGAAGTGACGCAGCATCTGCTCCGTCACGTCGAAGTCGGCGATGACGCCGTCCTTGAGCGGGCGGATTGCGGAGATCGTCCCGGGCGTGCGGCCGAGCATCCGCTTCGCCTCGACACCGACGGCGTGCACCTCGCCTGTGCGCTGGTCGATCGCGACGACCGAGGGTTCCGAGAGCACGATCCCGCGCCCTCTGACGTACACGAGTGTGTTCGCGGTCCCGAGGTCCACGGCCATATCGCGGCCGCCGAAGCCGCCCAGATTGTCGAAGAGACCCATGAGGCCGTTCGAGTCTAGCTTGCTAAGTGGGAATGGACCTAGTGCGGGGAGTAGACGGCCGCACGAGCAAAGCTCGCACGGCCTCTAGGTCGGCGCCGCAAGCGGCGCCTTAGGGCCGTTCGAGTCTAGCTGGGTCTCTGCGTTTAGCCGAATCCGTAGGTCCCGGCGAAGCGCTCTGCGAGCAACCGCACGAGCAGTGCGGCAGGGAGGCCGACGACGTTCAGGTAGTCGCCTTCGATCCCGCTGACAAGCGAGGCGCCGCGGCCCTGGATCGCGTAGGCGCCGGCGCGTCCCTCCCATTCTCCGGTTGCGACGTACGCGGCGAGGTCGCGAGCGGCCAGCTCGCGGAAGGTGACCCGCGTCCCCTCGTGCTCGACCACCTCCCACGCGGGCGTGAGCAGGCAGAGACCGGACAGGACGACGTGCGTCTGTCCGGCGAGCTCCTCGAGCATCTGCTCGGCCTCGGTCGCATCGGCGGGCTTTCCGAAGATGAGACCTTGTAAGACGACCTCGGTGTCGACGCCGAGCACCGGTCGCTCGCCCGCGTCTTCCGCAATCGAACGCGCCTTGGCCTGCGCATGCTTGCGCACGACGTCGACCGCGTCAGCGACCTCGGGCGCCTCCTCGTCGTAACGAGGTGGAACGACGTCGAAGGGAATGCCGAGCTGCTCGAGGATCGCCTTTCGCTGCGGCGATCTCGACGCAAGGACGAGCGGCGGTGCTGGAGCTGCGTCAGCCATCGCGTTTCCGGGCCTTCCAGATCTCCTCGGCCGGCCACTTGCGCGCCCACTCGGCCGGAACGAATCCGTAGTACGGATGGGTCTCCGCCGCCGCAGGTGCCTGCAGCTCGATCAGGTCGAGAACGTCCAAGCCGTTCGAGCGCAAGAGCCGGATCCAATCCCCGTGCGCGAGGTAGAACTCGACACCGGAGTTCTCCTCGGCCCACTCGAACCGGTACATCCCGAACTGCGGTCGCATCAGCTGCTCGGTCACATCGCCTTCGTCCGGGCTGCAGAGGATGACCAGGGTGCTGTTCCGAAGGAAGATCAGGTCGCCGCCGGGCCGGAGGAGCCGCGCGGCCTCGGGGATCCACTGAAGCGGATCGGCCCAGATGCTCGCGCCGTACTCGGAGTGCACGAGATCGAACGACGAATTCGGGAGCGGGACGTCCTCTGCCGCAGCCTCGACGAGGGGAAAGTCCAGCCCGAACTCGGCCTGCATCCGCCTCGCGGTCTCGAGCTGTGCCGGGGTGGGATCGACGCCGACAGCCCGGGCGCCGCGGTGGGCGAGGTACGCGGACATGTACGCGGTCCCGCAGCCGAGCTCGACGGCATCTTTCCCGGACACGTCGCCGAAGGCGTTGATCTCCGACTCCGGCACGCCGAACATGCCCCAGGCGATCTCCTCCTTCGCCCATGCCTCGTGCGCATTCGCGTCGGTGTAGCGCTCGTTCGACCGCGTCCAGACCTCGCGATTGCGGAGAACGTAGTCCGGTAAGTCAGACGAGCTCATCGTCCGAGAACCAGAGCGCGATCTCGCGCGCTGCCGACTCCGGCGAGTCGGAGCCGTGGACGAGGTTGTCCGGCATCGCCAGGGCGAGGTCTCCGCGAATCGAGCCCGGCTCGGCGTCCGCGGGATTCGTGGCGCCGATCGTCGTCCGCAGGGTCGCGATCGCACCTTCGCCCTCGACGACGAGCGCCAGCGTCGGCCCGGAGATGATGAACTCGACGAGCTCCCCGAAGAACGCCTTCTCGCGGTGCTCCGCGTAGTGCGTCTCGCCGAGCTCGCGATCGACGTGGATCAGCTTCCCCGCGCGAAGGGTCAGGCCGCGCCGCTCGATCCGCGCGAGGATCTCGCCCGCGAGGCGCCGCTCGAGGGCGTCCGGCTTGATCAGGATGAGCGAGCGCTCGACCGCCATCGGGCGCGCCGCAGTCTACTCGGAGCGCCGCCTGCGCCTGGGCGGTCGCACCTCGAAGGTGGGGAACTCCACCGCAACCGGCTCGACCGGCGTCTCGCAGTACGGGCACACCTGCCAGAGCGCTTCCAGCGGCGCCTTGCAGTTGACGCAGGCCTGCCTCAGCTTCGTCGTGCACACCGGACAGACGAGGAATTCCGCCGACACCTCGGCGCGGCAGACCGGGCAGTACAGATCACGGCGCGCCAAGCGCTCTTCCATCGCCTTGATCTCGAGCTCGCGCTCGCGCACGTCCTCCAGGTACTCCGGCGGTCGGAAGAGCATGTAGACCAGCGCGCCCAGATACGGCGGGATGAGCCCGAGCACGACCGCCATCGCGATCAAGACGGGATCCTCGATCCGGCGCTTCGCATCCTTGTACACCCAGTAGCCGACCGCGAGCCAGAAGACGATCAGGAAGAAGAAGAGCAGGTTCCGGATGACTTCCCACGTCCCCGAGGCGAAGAAGTCGTGGATCCCGCTGAAGGTGCTGGCGATCACAGGAGGATTCTTCCGATCAAGTACCCGGCGAGAAACGCGAGCCCGACGATCGCTCCGAGAACGAACGCCGCGAAGGCAAAAACGGTCAGCTTGTCGCCAACGTTCGCCATCGTACGCTCTCATCCTTGGCGAGATCGGCCAAGAGGTAAAGGGAGCCGGTGACGAGGATCGGCTCGCCGAAACTGCGGGCGCGGCCGAGAGCAGCGGCGGAATCTTCGATCGGCTCGACCTTCCGGAAGTAGGGTCGGGCACGCTCGGCCAGGTCCGCCGCCGAGAGGGCGCGGGCGTTGCTGGAAGAGGTGGCAACAATCCGATCACCGAGGGCCGACAGGGCCGCAAGCATCCCGTCCACGTCCTTGTCCGCGAGGATCGAGACGACGAGGACGTAGCGGGCGCTCGGGAGGCGGGCAAGGACGTAGCCCACCCCGCCGAGGTTGTGGGCGCCGTCCCAGATCTCCAGAGGGTTCTCACTGCGTCGCTCCAGCCGCCCCGGCAGCTGGACGTCGACATGACCCTCGACCGGGCGGCCCAGGAAGGCTTCGGCCGCGGCCATTGAGAGCGCGAGATTGCTGCGGCCTGCCACGACGACCATCTCGGCGCCGTTCGCGCGCGCGAGCTCTTCCCATTCCGGCTCACCGAGGACGACGGTGGACCCGGGCTGGACGACGGCGAGCTTCTCGGCGGCGATCGCCTTACGCGTTGTCCCGAGGACGTCCGTGTGTTCGAGCGCGACGTTCGTAAGCACCTGGACGGGTGAGCGGAGGACGTTCGTCGCGTCGTGCCGGCCCCCGAGTCCCGCCTCGACGACGGCGACGTCGACGTCCGCCGTCGCGAACTCGGCCAGGGCCGCGGCAGTGAGCACCTCGAACTGGGTCGCGTCGTGCCGTTCGGCGGAAGCGCGGACTCGTGCCACCGCCGCTCCGAAGTCCGCCTCCTCTCCGTTGACGCGGATGCGCTCGTTCCAGGTACGTACGTGCGGGGAGAGATACGCGCCGACGGCGAGCCCGGCATCGGCGAGCAGAGCCTCGGTCGTGCGCGTGACGGTGGACTTGCCGTTCGTTCCCACGACGTGGATCGAGGCGTAGCGAAGCTGCGGGTTGCCGAGATCCGCAAGGACTGCCTTGATCCGCTCGAGTCCGAACCCGTCCTGCGGCCAGGGGCTGAGCGACTCGAGCCACTCGATATCGCCGCTCTTCAGAATGCCTCCCGGTGAAGCTGTACTTCTTCCACGGCTCGTGCGCAGCAGTGACGGCGCGGCTGGAGCTCGACTACAAGGGACTCGAATACGAGCTGGTGTTGCTTCCGCCGGTCGCCCACGGATTCATTCTCGGTATCCGCGGTTTCCCGCGGCCAACCGTGCCGGCGCTCGAGCTCGACGGCCAGCGCGTGTCGGGAACGCTCGCGATCTCGCGTGTGCTGGACGAGCTGCGGCCGGACCCGAAGCTGCATCCGGGGGACGCGCGCGTGGAGGAGGCGGAGCGCTGGGGTGAGGACCTCCAGAACGCGCAGCGGCGCATCCTCTACGCCTCGACGCGCCGCAAGCCTTCGGCCTGGGCGTCGATGGTGCTTCCAGGGCAGCGGTCGTTCGTACGGGTCCTGTGGCGGGCGCTCACGCCGGCGCTCGTCCCGTTCGCGTCGTGGGCCCACGGCGGCAGCGACGAACGCGCGCGCCGCGACATCGCGGAGTTGCCCGAGCGCCTCGACCGGATCGACGCCTGGATCGCCGCGGGCGTACTCGACGGCGAGCTCCTGAACGCCGCCGATTTCGAGATCGGGCCCAATGTGCGGTCGCTGCTCGAGTTCGACGACCTCGCGCCGTTCGTGCGCGGCCGGCCGGCGGAGCGCCAGGCGCGGCGCGTCCTGCCGGAGTTTCCCGGTCACGTACCGCCCGTCTTGCCGCCGGACTGGCTGGAGCGAATCGCCTCGAACTCGCGCCGATAGCGCGCGAGCTTTTCGCGCTCGGCCTCGACGACGTCGGCGGGCGCGTTCCGGACGAAGCGCTCGTTCGCCAGCATCCCCTCGGCCCGGGCGATCTCCTTCTGGAGGCGCTCGATCTCGGCGGCGGCGTTGCCGTCCCCCGCCGCCCGGCCGGGGCGGACGACCGCTTCGAAGATGCGGAGGTCGTCGCCGGCGAGCGCGGCGCGTACGCCGCTGCGCCGGAAGATCTCGGCCGCTTCCTGGGCACCGGTCAGCGCGTCGACATCGGCCGCGTGGGCCGCGTCCGGCGCCGGCCACGAGGCTACGATCAGACGGCCCTCGCGCACGGGCAAGTTCGTCCAAATCTCCTCGGTCACGTGCGGCATCACCGGATGCAGGAGCTTGAGCAACCGCTCGAGCGCGGCGACCGCCGTTGCGCGCGCGTCCTCGTCACCATCGTAGAGCCGCGGCTTGATCGCCTCCGCGTACCAATCGCAGAAGTCGTCGAAGGTGATGTGGTAGAGGCGGTCGACCGCGCGGGCGAAGCTGTACTCGGCGAGGTCAGCCTCGATCTCCGCGCGCGCTGCGTCGAGCCGAGCGAGGATCCAGCGCTCTTCGACCTCGCGCGGACGCACGTCCGGCTGCGCGTCACCGGCGTTGGTGAGGATGAGACGCGAGACGTTCCAGAGCTTGTTCGCGAGCTTCCGTCCTTCCTCGATTCCCCCGACCGAGAAGCGGACGTCCTGCGTCGAGGACATCTTGAGCAGCCCGTAACGCGTGGCATCTGCGCCGAAGTTGGCGATGGTGTCGAGCGGATCGATTCCGGTACCGAGACTCTTGGACATTCGACGGCCGTCCGGGGCGTTGATCGTCGAGTGGATGTTGACCGTGTGGAAGGGGATGTCCCCCATCAGCTCGAGACCGGTCATGATCATGCGCGCCTCCCACAGGTAGATGATCCCGCGGTCGGTGGAGCTGAGGTCGTTCGGGTAGAAGGCGGCGAGATCCGGCGTCTGGTCCGGCCAGCCGAGCGTCGCAAACGGCCACAAGGCGGACGAGAACCACGTGTCGAGGACGTCTTCGTCCTGCACGAGCTCGCCCGAACCGCACTCGGCACAGGCGCTCGGCGCGCTCTCCGCCACCGTCGTGTGGCCGTCCGGGCAATACCAGGCGGGAATCTGGTGTCCCCACCAGAGCTGCCGTGAGATGCACCACGGCCGTATGTTCTCCATCCAGTCGAGGTAGATCTTCGTGTAGCGCTCGGGCCGGAAGCGCACCTGCTCGGTTCTCACGACGTCGATTGCCCGCGCGGCGAGCTCCTTCATGTCGCACCACCATTGCAGCGTGATCAGCGGCTCGATCCGCTCGCCGCAGCGGCTGCAATGCCCGACGGCGTGCCGGAACGGCTCGCGCGCCTCGAGCAGCCCCTCTTGCTCGAGTCGTGCCACGATCCGCTCGTTAGCCTCGGCCTGCGTGAGACCGGCGAGCTCGCCCGCCTCCTCGTTCATGCGCGCGTCGAGACCGATCACGGAGATCTCCGGGAGCTGGTGGTCGTGGCCGATCTCCCAGTCCATCGGGTCGTGGCCGGGCGTGATCTTGACGGCGCCCGTTCCGAACTGCGGGTCGACGCGCTCGTCCTCGATGATCGGCAGCCGGCGGCCGACGATCGGCAGGATTGCCTCCTTCCCGACGAGCTCGCGGTAGCGCTCGTCGCCGGGATGGACGGCGACGGCGACGTCGGCCAGCATCGTCGGGGGCCGGACGGTCGCGATCGTCACGTATCCGGAGCTCTCGGCGAGCGGATAACGGATCGTGTAGAGCGTGTCGTCGATCTCCACGTGGTCGACCTCGAGGTCGGAGATCGCGCTTGCGCAGCGCGGACACCAATTCACGATCCGGTTCGCGCGGTACAGCAGCTTGCGATCCCAGAGGTGGACGAAGAAGCGCATGACCGCGCGCACGTATTGCTCGTCCATCGTCATGCGCTCGCGGCGATAGTCGAGCGACGCGCCGAGGCGGCGCAGCTGGCCCATGATCACGCCGCCGTACAGTTCGAGCCAGGCCCAAGTGCGCTCGAGGAACTTCTCGCGACCGAGGTCATGGCGCGTCAGACCCTCTTTTGCAAGCTCCTTCTCGACCACGTTCTGGGTCGCGATGCCGGCGTGGTCGTAGCCGGGCTGCCACAACGTGTTGAAGCCGCGCATCCGGTGCCAGCGGATCAGGAGATCCTGGATCGACGCGTTGAGCGCGTGGCCCATGTGGAGATCGCCGGTCACGTTCGGCGGCGGGAGCGCGATGACGAAGGACTCCCGCGACGGGTCCGGATCGGCCGCGTAGTGCCCCTCCTCCTCCCAGGTGCGCTGCCAGCGCTCCTCGACGCCTTCGGGCTTGTAGAGAGAGTCCATCTCGCGCGCGATCCTAGCTTCGCCCCGGAGGCGACTCAGTGGACCGGTGAGATCACGCAGCGACTATGCCTCCACCTTAGCGGGCGGCGGCAGCTCGGACCGCGTCGTGAACTCCACCACGGGGCCATCCTAGGGGCGCCGCGAACGGCGCCCCTAGCTGGATCAAGCCGGCTTGATGTTCTGTTCACGTGGAAGACGTTGTTCGGGTCGTACTCGGCCTTGACCTGCGCAAGCCGGTCGTAGTTCGACCCGTAGGCCGCACGGACCCGATCCTGGCCCTCCTCCATCATCATGTTCACATAGCCGCCGCCGGCCGAGTACGCGTGGAGCGTCTCCCAGTACGAGATCGTCCACTCGCTGAGCACGGCCGCCGTCGCGCTTCGTCCACGCTGAGTCAGCGCTGCCGGGGCGCGTCGCCGCACCGTTGATCGGATACAGGTGCATCGCCGACTTCCAGGTCGGCAACGTCTGCGCGTACTCGACGTGCGCCTCGACCGCCTCGTCCGGGATCTCGGATACGAGGTCGCTCCGCCAGTACCACTGATCGCCGCGCGGATAGATCGCGTCGAACGCGAATTGAGCGCGGCGATCGGCATCGGCTGGATGCCGTCGAGCTCCGGGCCAAGCGCGCGCGCGGGCCCAAGCGCCTGCTCCGCTTCGTCCGGATCTCCGCTCCAGCACCAGACGATGCCGCACATCTTCTGAAGTTGCAGGTGCTCCGGGAACGGCGGCGCGGGAGGCTCAGGTCGGGATGCGCTTCCTCGTTTGCGGTGAAGAAGCTCCCGTCGGCGAGGACGACGTCGGCTTCGATCAAGTTGTCAATCGAAAGCCCGAGTCTGCGGGTGAGATTGCCGACACCGCCCCCGAGCTGAGCCCGCCGACCCCCGTGGTGGAAATGATCCCGAACGGCGCCGCAAGACCGAACGGCTGCGTGGCGTGGTCGACCTCCCCGAGCAGCGTTCCGCCGAGGACGTGGGCCACGCGGCGTTCCGGATCGACGATCACTCCGCGGAGCGCGGAGAGATCGATGACGAGCCCGTCGTCGACGCTGCCTAGCCCCGGTCCGTTGTGTCCCCCGCAACGAACGGCGAGGTCGAGCCCTGCGTCGCGCCCTGCATGACCGCTGCGATCACGTCCGCTGCGTCGACGCATGCGCGATCAGCCGCGGACGCTTGTCGAT
>WNGF01004364.1_pt1 | contig 25004 bp, 22 predicted proteins | sample 5400641 | NCBI WGS metagenome assembly WNGF01 (sample SAMN13153371, study PRJNA577476) | soil metagenome | isolation source: 80 cm soil or saprolite under grassland replicate 2 | place: USA:California | collected 2016-06-15 | reverse complement strand
TAGACATCCGCGAGCTCCTCGCGCGCATGAACCATCGCGGGAGCGAGCCTCACCGACGTCTGCAGCGCGCGCAGCGATTCGACGGGCCGCTGCACATCCCGGTAGCAGAGGCCGAGGAGGTAATACGCCTCGGCGAACCGGTCGTCGATCGCCACCGCTTTCTGCAGCGCCGACACCGCCGGTCGCCGCCGTCCCGCGCTGTACTGCGCGAGCGCGAGCTTGTAAAGGACGCGCGGCGATCGATCGTCCAGCTCGGTGTAGCGCTGGTACTCCTCGACCGCGCGATCGTAGCGGAGGAGCGCGTAATTGATGTCACCGAGGAGCTCCACCGGGCGCGGCGCCAGCGGGTCGAGCTCCGCCGCGCGGCGCAGGTCCCGCATCGCGGCATCGGCCGCGGGATCGAACTTCGGCACTTGCCGCGACTCCTTCACGCCGGAATCCAGCTGCTGCCGCCGCCGGTAGGCTTCACCGCGCTTCAGGTAACCGAGCATCGAATCATCTTTCAGCGCGATCGCGCCGCTGAAACTCTCGACGGCGGCAAACGTATCGTCCTTCTCCAGCGCGGCGTCCCCGCGCTCGATCAGCAGCCGGAACGTGCGCTCACGCCGGGCAGCGGTGTAGCCGTACACCGCTGCGGCACACACGAAAACCGTCAGTACTGCAAGGAAGGCCCGTTTCACCGTTTCGATTATAGGGGTTCAGGGGCAGGACCCTGTGGAACCTTTGATACAGGGCGGGTTCTAAGTCTAATGAGGAATAAGCCCCTGGTACCGGGGTGATAAAATGGCAGAAGGACTGTCAGTGAAGCCAGTTCCATCCATTGCCTGGACGGAGGTCGGGGGACGCGAGGCGGCGCTGATTCAGCGCTGCGCTGCACGCGACGAGGATGCCTGCGCCGAGCTCGTCGCGGAGCATCAGCGGATGGTCTACCAGCTCTCGCTGAACCTCCTTTCCGATCACAACGAAGCGCTCGACCTCTCCCAGGAAGTCTTTCTCCGCGTCTTCCGCACCATCCACGGTTTCCGCGGCCAGTCGGCGCTGCGCACCTGGATTTACCGCATCGTGGTCAACCAGGCTCGCAACCGGCAGCGCTGGTGGCGTCGCCGCCATCGCGCGCAGCAGGTCTCGCTCGACGAACACATCCGCGATCACGGCGAGCTGCCGGCGCCCGGTAACGGCGGGTCCCCGGATCGCGCGCTCACTCAGAAGCAGCTCGGCGAACGGATTCGCACGGCGCTCGAGCGCCTGCCGTTCGATCAACGGACCGCGCTCGTCCTGCGCGAGATCGATGGATTGAGCTACGAGGAAATCGGGTTCTCGCTCGGCATCGCCGTCGGCACCGTGAAATCACGGCTCGCGCGCGCCCGCGAAGCGCTGCGCGGCCAGTTGAGGGACGTATGACGCTCCTGACTTGCGCAGCGGTGCGGCGGCGTCTCCCGGGCTTCTACGACCGCGAGTTGCCCGTCCCCGAGCTGATCGCGATCGAAGGACACCTGCACGGCTGTCCTCCATGCGCGCGGGACCTGCGGCAGCTGCAGGAGATCGGCGCGGCCCTCCGCGTCGTCGCGGCGCCGGCGCCATCCGACGACTGGACCGGCCTGCGCTCGGGAGTGATCAGCCGGATGCGCGCGGAGGCGCACGAGTCCTGGACCGCACGCGCGCGCCGCGCGTTCGACGATTTGCATCTCGTCTGGATCGCGCTCGCGTCCACCGCGGCAACGTTCGTCTGCGCGGGAACCGTTCTGTCGATGATGCACTTCGCGTCCCCCGAGCGCCAGGATTCGCTGGCGGCGGTGATCGCGGTCATGGCGGCGCCGCTGGGTTCGGATCTGAATCCCGCGCGGCTCGACGCCCGCATCCGCGTGCCGAGCGTGCCGGAGAACGGCATCGTCTACGCGACGCTCGAGAGCTCGGATGTGAAAGGGGAGCTGTTCCTGCCGCTCTCCGCGATTGTCACCCGCGAAGGAAGGGTCTCGGGGCTCGAGCTGTTGAACAACGATGGGGAATACGACCCGCAAACGGTGACAGAGCTGGTGGAAGCGCTGTCGCACGGACGTCTCGAGCCGGCGCAGTTCGGTGGCTCGCCTGTTGCGGTCAACCTCGTGTGGCTCGTCGCGCACACGACCGTGAAGGGCAAATTCAGCTCGTAATCAATCAACGACAGCCACCCCAAGATCAAACAGGAGAACCTTCTCCCCTTTCTCCTGTTTTCTCGTGGTACGGATGCAGCGTGACAGTGAATGTCGTTGATTTTTGAGAAGGTGGTCACTTCCGCACTTCAGCGACGGCTGTCGCGACGTTGTTCATGGCGTCGGTCGCGCGGATGATGATGCTCCGTCCCGCCTCGCTGTCGGCGAGCGATACCTCGAATTCCTCACGCCGCGAGTCGGGGATGCCGTCCTTCGGATAGATGACGCGCCAGCGGCTGGCGTCCAGCGAATACTCGACACGCTGCACGGAAGACTGCTCGTCGCGCACGACGAACGCGATTCTCGTCCGCGAGCCGGCGCCGCTCGCGGGTTGGACCTCGATCTGCGGCGCCGTGTTGTCGATGTCGAAGCTCACGCTCTCGAGCTCGCCGACGAGCGCCGTCCCCGGCGAGTTCGACGGCGCGTCCGAGGCCGACACCTTGATGGCCCCCGGACTGCCCGCCGCCTGACGACGACGCCTGGCTTTGCGCGCGGCCGTCGGAGGTGTTGTCGTCGAAGCCGGCGATCTCCAGCTCGCCCGTCGAAAACGGCCGCTGAAACACGGCGCCTGCCGGCTGCACGGTGATGCTCGAAATTTCCGGCCTGAGATTCCGCGGCAGATACGCGGTCGTGACGGACGTCAGCACCGGCTGCTGCGCTCCGTTCATCGAAAGCACCGCACGCCACTGGAGATAGCGCGCGTTCGGGCTCACGATCTGTTCACCGCCGGCGTTGGAGTACGCCTTCGACCACGGACTCCAGGTGTCATCGGGCGTTGCGGTGTTCCCGCTGCGTGTATACACCGTGACCTCGCCGGCCCCCGCGTTGGCGCGCCAGCGGATGACGCCCCAGCTCGCGACCGTGCCTGCATCGCGCACGTCGGATTCATACGTGCCGCGTCGCGCGGCGGAAGGGGAGAGCGCGAACAGTTTTCCGGGATTGCTTGCCGCGCCGACGATACGACCCGAGGGCTCGCGGAGGAGCGCCGTGACCTGCTTCGCCGCAGCACGCGCGAGCAGCGTCGCGCGCGCGGGATCGCCGCTGATGCGGAAAATCTTGCCTTCGGTGCCGGTGCCGATGAGCAGACTGCCGCCAGGCTCGATCACGAGATCGTACGGCGCGTCGTCTCCCGAATCCCACATCGCGTCCCACAATCCGTCGGGCCGGATGCGGTAGATCGTCCCTTTGCCGCCGCGCCGGCTCGGTCGCGGCGCCTGCGGCGTGTTCGCGCCGCCGACGGGATTGTCCATGACGGCGATCGCGGTGATTTCGGTTGAGACCGATGGCACCGGCGCGCGCGCCGGCGCTTCCGCAGGGGCCGGCGCATCGGTCGTCGGGCGGCTGTCGCCCCCCTGTGCGCCGTTGACGGCGACGGCGTAGATCGTCCCGTCGTCCGCAAGACGGAGCGCGTGGATTTCCCGGAACGGCGAATCGAGCAGCACGAAGGCTTTCCCGGCGCGGTCGATTCGGAACACCCGGCCGGGTGATTCGGTGCCCGCGATCAGTTCACCGGTTTTCGTGAACGCGAGCGACACGACGTTGCCGGCGTTGGTCTTGTAAAAGCGCGTGCCCTGACCGTCGGGCGTGATCTTGTAAATGACGCCCTTGTCGCCCGTCGCCGCGAAGACGTTGCCGGATTTGTCGACCGCGAGCGCCCAGATGTATTTGTCGTCGGGATCGAAGAACGTCTTCGCCGTGCCGTCGGCCGCGACCTGGTAGATCTTCCCGCCGGGCGACGTGCCCACGTACAACCCGCCGTTCGGCGCCGACGCAAGCGCGTGCACCTCGAGCTCGGGCGCATCGAAGAAGGTCGACAGCTTTCCGTCCTTGCCGATCTTCAGCACCTGGCCTTCGTTGCCGCTGCCCGCCCACAGCGTGCCGTCAGGCCCGCCGACGACCGTCCAGAGGAACGGCGCGGCGGTCTCGGCGAGAAGCGACGCCGACGGTCCCGGGAACATGCGTCCGTCGCTGTCGATCGAGAGATCCTCGACATCCCCCTTGAGCAAGTCGGCCTGCGTGGAGACGGTCCAGAAGGTCGGAGCCGCCGCGATCAGGGAAACAGCGGCGGCGAGGATCGCCGCCCCGATAACGGTGATGGAGCGCTGAATCGTCACTGCCGCGCGTGGCCTGCGTCCACTTCGATCGAGAGCACACGCGACCCGGTCACGGCCGAATCCATCGGCAGCTCCCATTCGCCAACCGTGGCGCTGCGGATCGGCATGAAGCTGCCGCCGTTGCTGTCGCTTTCGCGGTGACGAGCAGCGACAGCGAGCCGGAGACGTTCGGCGGAATCTCAATCGGCACAGTGGAGATCTTTTCCTCGCCGCGATAGCTGCGCGTCAGCACCTTGAGCGGCACCGTCCGGCCGGCCCGCGGGCGGACGTCGTCGAGCCACACGCGCTCGATCGTGACGCTGCGCGCGGCCTCGTGCGCCTCGATCGAAATATCGAGACCGCTGAGGGTGACCGGCTCGTAATCATTCGACAGCAGCATCGTGATCGGCCCCGCCACGGCGGTCGCGGCGCCCAGCGTCGCCCCGTCGCCCGTGAATACGTCTTCCACAGCGAGATCGGTGTGCCCCTTGATCTGCGCGCGGCTCTTGATCGAGAAGGTCGCGGCGCCGAACTGCCGCTCATACGATGCAAGCGTGTTGGCGAGCGTCACGTACGTCAGCAGCGGCGTGAACACCTGATCGTTCCCGATCGTGAACGAGAACGTCCGCTTCGCGGAGCCATCGTCGCGTGTCGACTGGAGCGTGATCTTCATCGGGATCACCGCGGGTCCGCTGCCAAGCGTTCCAGCAATCGCGGTCGCCCGGTCCTGCTGCAGCGTCCCGATCACTTCACCCATCGTCGAAATCTTGAACGACGACATCAGGCTCGGCAGCATCGCGTAGACGTAGGCGCGCGTCATCGGCAGTTGCGCGGGTCCGATGTTGAAGAATGGATGGCCGAACGCGTAGATCCGATCGCCATCGATGTGAGTAATCGTTCCGGTCGCGCCCATCTCGAGATCGCCGCCGACAAGCGAGACGCCAATCGCGTCCCCTTCGCGCAGCGGCCCGGTCATCTTCTTGATCTCCGGCGTGGCCTGTCCGCCGACGGCGCCGCCGATCACGGGGGTGAAGCCTGCCGCGCCGAATGCAGACGACAGCAGGTCAATCGATGAAGGTTCGAAGCCGCTCATCACGAGCGGCGTCGAAATCGGCCGGAGCATCGCGGCGAGCTGCGCGCCGGCGGCCGCCGGCATGCCCATCACCTGGACGTCAGCCGGACGATTCGCGAACGGCGCAAGCCGCGCGTAGGTGGCGTTGAGCGCGGCGGCGAGTCCCTCGCGTGTAATCGGCAGCTGGATGCGCGCCTGCTGCGTCGGCACGCGGCGCGGCGTCTGCGTCGCGTCCTTCATTTCCGCTATCGGCGTGATGCCGGCGATCGCCTCGGTCGGGAACGCGCCGATCGAGTACGAAACGGCGCCAATCAGCTTGCCATCGATGTAAACCGGGCTGCCGCTCATTCCGGCCGCGACCCCCGTCTTCGCGAGGGGCCCGCCTTCGAGCCGCGCGAGAATCAGATCACGCTGCGGGCCTTGCACGTTGTGCAGCACGCCCAGGATCTGCGCTTTGAATTCCTGCAGTTCGGTGCCCTCGAATACGGTGCGGCCGATGCCGACCATGCCCGGCTTGATGTCGCTCACCGGCATCAACGTCGAGGTCGCGGGAAGTGGAGTCCACGAGAGGGCGGCCAGAAGAAGCGCCGCGGCGACAGTTCTCATTTTCATGGGTGTCAGGAAATAATGGTACGGGCTAACTGCTTACCGGTCAAGGAGAAAGGCCCTGCGCGACGTCCTGGCAGGGTTCCAAAATTGACACCGTGTCAATCCGTCTGTTATTGTCACCACGTTTTGACGCTTCCGCTCAACGGGCAGCCGTATCGATTCCGCCGCGGGACCTTTTCGTCCTATTGGTGGTGGTATGCGCGCGCTGAGGGGGCGGTCCGCTAGCCTGTAATCACAGGAGAAGGATTTCAAAGAGCCTCTTCAGCCAACGGCTGAGGAGGCTTTTTCATTTTAGGGCGATGCACGAACCACTATTGTGCGCCACCGTGACGGGACCAACGATGGAGGAGCTGCGCCGCGCGCGCGATGCGGCGAGCTTCGCCGACATCGTCGAACTCCGTCTCGACACCGTCGACCGCCCCGATGCGCTCGGCGCGATCGACGGCCGACGGCGCCCCGTGATCGTGACGTGCCGGGCGGGATGGGAAGGGGGCTCGTTCACCGGTTCTGAAGAGGAGCGCGAACGGATCCTGTCGGAGGCGCAGGCAGCCGGTGCGGAGTTCATCGACGTCGAAGCGCGGGCCGGATTCGCCCCGGCGCTCGCCCGCCGACGGCGCGGCCGCGGAATCGTGCTCTCGCTGCACGCATTCGACGAGCGCCCGGCCGACCTCGTGCAGCGGGCGATCGCAATGCGGACGACTGGCGCCGAGGTCGTCAAGATTGCGATCGCCGCCGAGCGCCTCAGCGACATGCTGCCCCTCGTCGACCTCGCGTCGCGCCGGGACTTTGCCGATCCGGACGGGATGGTCGGGCATGTGCTGCTGGCCATGGGGCAGGCGGGCGTTCCGTCGCGCATTCTCGCAGCGCACCTCCGCAATCGGTGGACGTACGCGGGCGATGGCATCGCGCCGGGGCAGCTCCCGGGCGCACGTCTCCTCGGAGAGTTCGGCTTCCGTCGCATCGCGGCGGACACGGCGATCTACGGCGTCGTCGGCAATCCGATCGCGCATTCGCTGTCGCCGGTGATGCACAACGCGGGATTCCGGGTGCTCGGGTTGAACGCGGTGTATGTGCCGCTGCAAGCCGCGGATATCGACGACTTCGTGGCGTTCGCGCGCGCGATGCACATGCGCGGCGCCAGCATCACGGCGCCGTTCAAGGTCGCGATGCTGTCGAAGGTCGAGGAGACCGACGTGATGGCGCGCCGGGTGGGCGCGGTCAACACGCTCATCGTTCGCGACGGACGGTGGATCGGCGCGAACACGGACGTGGACGGCTTCCTGACGCCGCTCAAGGGAACGATCGCGCTCAAAGGCGCGCGCGTGAGCGTGCTCGGCGCCGGGGGCGCTGCGCGCGCCGTGGCTGTCGCGCTCGGTGCGCAGGGAGCCGCGGTGAGCATCAGCGCGCGCCGCCGGGACGCCGCCGCTGAAGTGGCCAGGCTTGCCGGCGGCAGCATCGGGCCATGGCCGCCGCGGCCGGGCAGCTGGGACGTGCTCGTGAATGCCACGACGTCGGGCAGCGGCGGCGACACGGACGACCCCATGCGCGGCATACCGCTCGATGGGGAGATCGTATTCGATCTTGTCTATGCGCCGCCGGTGACGCCGCTCCTCGATCGGGCGAGGAAAGAGGGCTGCCTGACGATCGGCGGCATCGAAATGCTCGTCGCGCAGGCGGAGCGGCAGTTCGAGCTGTGGACCGGCCAGCGTCCACCCGCCGGATTGTTCAAGGAAGCCTGTGCCGATGCAGGGCGGGCCTTTAGGCCGGCCGTCAGACCCGCCGAGGGACACGCGTGAAGCAAACGACCTACGAAGAATTCGTCGAACTGGCGAGGCGGGGCACGTTCGTGCCTGTCGTGAAGGAGATCATCGCCGATCTCCTGACCCCCGTATCCGCCTTTCTGAAAATCGCGGAGCACTCCGATTACGCGTTCCTCTTCGAAAGCGTCGAAGGTGGGGAGCGCATCGCGCGGTATTCGTTCCTCGGCAAGGATCCGTTCCTCGTGCTGCGCCAGCACGGGGGCCGCACGATCATCGATCGATCCGGCGTCACGAGCGAGAGCGATGAACCGTTCGTGGCCGTGCTGCGACGCTTGATGGCGGAGTTCCAGTCCCCGTTCGTTCCGGACCTGCCACGGTTCACCGGCGGCGCGGTGGGCTTCATCGGGTACGACGCGTCTCCGGTGTTCGAGCCGGCGCTGGCCGGCGCCTGGAAGAAGGCGCCGTGGACCACCAACGGCACGGCGGATCCGCTGCCGGAAGACGATGCCGGGTTCATGCTGTTCGACACGGTGCTGGCGTTCGATCACGTGAAGCACCGGATCCTGATCATCGCGAACGCCCGCGTCACGGCCGACGAAGATCTGCAGGCGCTCTATCAGTTCGCGTGCGCGAAGATCCAGTTCCTCGAGCGCGAGCTCGAACGCGGCCTGTCGCAGTCGCATTCAACGGGTGGAGCGCCTCCTGAAATCCACTCGAACATGCCTCGCGAAACGTACGAGGCGGGGGTCCGCACGATTAAGGAGCACATCGGCGCCGGCGACATTTACCAGGCAGTGCTCTCTCATCGTTTCGAAGCCGACGTGAAGGCGGAGCCGCTCACGGTGTACCGCGCGCTGCGCCACGTGAACCCGTCCCCTTACATGTATTTCATCCGGATGGGCGGGCTGTCGATCGTCGGATCGTCGCCGGAGATGCTCGTGCGCGTCGAAGGGCAGCACGTCGAGACGCACCCGATTGCCGGCACGCGTCCGCGCGGGCAGAGCGACGACGAGGACCTGCGGCTCGCCGAGGAATTGAAGCGGAACGAGAAGGAGCGCGCCGAGCACGTGATGCTCGTCGATCTCGGGCGCAACGACCTCGGACGCGTGTGCGCATACGGATCCGTGAAGGTCCCGCAGTACATGGCCCTCGAGCGCTACTCGCACGTCATGCACCTGGTCTCGACGGTGGACGGCAAGCTCGCGGAGGATCGCGATCGTCTCGACGCGCTCGTCGCGTGTTTCCCGGCCGGCACGGTTTCCGGTGCACCGAAGATTCGCGCCATGCAGATTCTGTCGGAGCTCGAGCCGACCCGCCGCGATCTCTATGCCGGGGCGGTCGGGTACATCGACTTCGCGGGCAATCTGGATTTCTGCATCGCGATCCGGACGATCACGATTCGCAACGGCCGCGCGCGAGTGCAGGTGGGAGCCGGCATCGTCGCAGATTCGAACCCTGCCGCCGAATATGAGGAAACGCGCGACAAGGCGCGCGCACTGCTGACGGCGCTCGCGATGGCGGAGGTGGGCCTCTAGTGGTTCTCCTGATCGACAACTACGATTCGTTCACGTTCAACCTCGCGCAGTATCTCGGCGAGCTGGGCGCACCGCCGCTCGTCAGGCGCAACGACGAGATCACGCTCGACGAGATCGCGGAGCTGAAGCCGGATCGCATCGTCATTTCGCCGGGACCGGGACGTCCCGAGGACGCGGGGATCTCGGTCGATCTGATTCGGCGGTTCGGGCCCACCGTGCCGATTCTGGGTGTGTGCCTCGGCCATCAGAGCATCGGCATCGCGTTCGGCGGTGAAGTCGTCCGCGCGCCGCAGCTGATGCACGGGAAGCTCTCGAGCGTGCAGCACGACGGGCGCGGCGTCTTTCGCGGCGTCAGCCAGCCGTTCACCGCGGGACGGTACCACTCGCTCGTCGTCGCCGAACCGGTGCCGGAGGCGCTCGAGGTCTCCGCTCATACGGACGATGGGACGATCATGGGGGTGCGGCATCGGACGTTCCCGGTGCACGGCGTCCAGTTCCATCCTGAATCGGTGCTGACCGGCGAAGGGAAGCACCTCCTGCGCAATTTCCTGGAGCTGTAAATGTTCACCCCGCTTATCGAGAAGCTCCAGCAGCGGCGCGACCTCACGACGGAAGAAGCCTCGGCCGCCATGGAAGAAATCATGGAAGGGCGCGCGCAGCCCGCGCAGATCGCCGGACTGCTGATCGCGCTCTCGATGAAGGGGGAGCGGCCCGCCGAAATCGTCGGGTTCGCACGCACGATGAGGAACCGCGCGACGAAGCTGGCGCGAACGCATGCGCCGGTGTTCGACACGTGCGGAACCGGTGGCGATCGCTCGCACACGTTCAACGTATCGACCGTCGCCGCGCTGGTGCTCGCGGCGTGCGGCGTCCGCGTCGCCAAGCACGGCAACCGGTCGGCGTCGAGCAAGTGCGGGAGCGCAGATCTGTTCGAGGCGCTCGGTGTCAACATCGCGGCCGACCCTCAGGTTGTCGAACGCTGTCTCGACGACGTCGGGATCGCGTTTTTCTTCGCGCAGACGTTCCATCCGTCGATGCGCCACGTGGCGCCGACGCGCCGCGAGCTCGGGGTCCGCACGGCGTTCAATCTGCTGGGGCCGTTGACGAACCCGGCTGGCGCGTCGCGTCAGCTCGTCGGCGTGCCGCGGCCGGAGTTGACCGAGCTCGTCGCGCGATCGCTGACCCTCCTCAGCTCGGAGCGCGCGTGGGTGGTGCACGGCGCGGACGGACTCGACGAGATTTCGACAACGGGTTATACGAAGGTTTCGGAGTGCCGTGACGGCGCCGTGAACACGTTCTACATCCACCCGGCGGATTTCGGGTTGCCGAAGGCGGCGCCGAAGCAGCTGCTGGGCGGCGAAGCCTCGGAGAACGCGGCGATCGCCCGGCGCATTCTCCAGGGGGAGCGGGGAGCCGCGCGCGATATCGTCCTCCTGAACGCGGCCGCGTCGCTGCTGATCGCGGGACGCGTCGCGACCGTCGCGGAGGGGATCGTGCGCGCCGCGCGGTCGATCGACAACGGCGACGCAGCGCGGGTGCTGGAACAACTCGTCGCGATCTCGAACGCCGGGCATCAGGCGGCGACCTCATGATCACCAGCGAGACGCCGGATCTGCTCGGCACGATCGTCGCCGCCACCCGGTGCGCCGTCGAGGTGCGCGAGGCGGCGCGTCCGCTGGCGGCGGTGGAGCGCGAACTGCGGCGCGCTCCGCAGGGAAGCGCGTTCGAGCAGGCGCTCACGGATGCGAAGAAGGCGCCGCGCGTCATCGCAGAGTGCAAGCGACGATCGCCGTCGAAAGGGATCCTGCGCGCGGACTATGACCCCGCGGCCCATGCCCGAGCGTACGCGAAGGCCGGCGCGGCAGCGATCTCGGTCCTGACCGAGCCGACGTTCTTTGACGGCGCCCCGGACCATCTCCGCGCGGTACGTGCCGCGGTAGACATCCCGGTGCTCCGGAAGGACTTCATTGTCACCGAATACCAGATGGTCGAAGCCGCGGCGCTCGGCGCCGACGCCGCGCTCCTGATCGTGAGCTCGCTCGAGCAGCACGCGCTCGCCGATCTGCTGCGCGTCGCGGAGCGGCTCGGACTTGCCGCGCTCGTCGAGGTGCACGATGGGGGCGAGCTTCGGCGTGCGGTTGACGCGGGAGCCCGCGTCATCGGCGTCAACAGCCGCAACCTGCGCACGCTGGCGGTGGATCTCGGCGTGCTGGACGACGTGGCCGCGCAGGTGCCCGCCGGCGTGACGGCGGTTGCCGAAAGCGGAATCCGGACGCGCGACGATCTGAACCGCCTCTCGTTTGCTGGTTACCACGCGTTCCTCGTGGGGGAGCGCCTGATCGCGCAGCCGGATCCCGGCGCCGCGCTTCGGGAGCTGCGCGGATGCTGACGCAGGTGAAAGTCTGCGGGATCTGCCGGCCCGAGGATGCGCAGCTCGCGGTGGATCTCGGCGCGTCGGCGATCGGCTTCGTGTTCTGGCCCGGCAGCCCGCGATGCATCGAGCCCGGCCGCGCGCGGGCGATTGCCGCCAGCTTGCCGGATGGCGTGCTGGCGGTTGGCGTGTTCGTCGATCAGCCCGCGGAAGACGTGATCGAGATCGCACGCACAGTCCGGCTCGACGCGATTCAGCTTCATGGCAGCGAGCGCGTCGAAGATTTCGGCGGCTTGAGGCAGCGCGTGATCAAAGCGGTCGCCGTCGGTGAGGCATTCGATCCATCGGTCGTTGACGCGCTGCCGGAAACCGTGACGGTCCTTCTCGATGCGCACGATCCGATTCGTCGCGGCGGCACCGGGCGTACGATCGACTGGACGATTGCGGCGGCAATCGCCCAGCGGCGCGACACGATTCTGTCGGGCGGCCTCAATCCATCGAATGTCGCGGAGGCGGTCTCACGCGTGCGGCCGCACATGGTAGACGTCTCATCCGGCGTGGAGGCGGCGCCTGGCCGGAAGGATCAGACAAAGCTGCGCGACTTCTTTTCTGCAATCCGAATGGCTGACCTGTCCGCCTCCGCTAAAGCTACGGCGAGTCCGCCGGAGCCTCGGCGAAGGCGGAAGGTCAGCACCACCGAAGCGAGCGAACGATAAATGTCACTGTCATTCGGAAAACGGGACCCTGATTCGCGGGGCTATTACGGCGCTTACGGCGGACGCTTCGTCCCCGAGACACTCGTCGCGCCGGTCGAAGAGCTGGAGCGCGCGTATTTCTCCGCCCGCGCGGACGCAGAATTCCGCGCCACGCTCGAACGCCTCCTGCGCGATTACGTCGGACGTCCGACGCCGCTTTACGAGGCGCGAAGGCTTTCGCAGTCGCTCGGCGGCGCGCGCATCTTCTTCAAGCGCGAGGACCTCGCGCATACCGGCGCGCACAAGATCAACAACGCCCTCGGGCAGGCGCTCCTCGCGCAGCGGATGGGAAAGCGCCGCGTCATCGCCGAGACCGGCGCGGGGCAGCACGGCGTTGCGACAGCGACGGTGTGCGCGCTGTTCGGACTCGAGTGCCATGTCTACATGGGCGCAGAAGATATGGAGCGCCAGTCGCTCAACGTCTTCCGAATGCAGCTCCTCGGCGCGACCGTGCGCCGCGTCGACGCGGGCGCGCGCACGCTCAAGGATGCAATCAATGAGGCGATGCGCGACTGGGTCGCCAACGTCGCCGACAGTTATTACCTCCTCGGGTCCGTGCTGGGGCCGCATCCGTATCCGTTGATGGTGCGCGAATTTCAGTCCGTCATCGGGCAGGAAGCCCGTCGTCAATGCCTTGAATCGATTGGCCGGCTTCCTGACGCGATCGTCGCGTGCATTGGCGGTGGCAGTAATGCGATGGGGATCTTCGACGCGTTCATCGCCGATGAATCGGTCCGCCTGATCGGTGTGGAGGCCGGCGGCTACGGCATCCGGCCCGGCAAGCACGCCGCGCGCTTCGCCGGCGGCAGCTCCGGCGTACTCCAGGGCACGCGCAGCTACGTGCTCCAGGACGAGGATGGCAACATCGAGCTGACGCATTCAATTTCCGCCGGGCTCGACTACGCGGCGGTCGGACCGGAACACGCGTGGCTCCACGACTCGAATCGCGCCGAATACACGTGGATTGGTGATGACGATGCGCTGATCGCGTTCCAGCGGCTCGCTCGAGAAGAGGGAATTCTGGCCGCGCTCGAGTCGTCGCACGCGGTCGCGCATGCGTGCCGCATCGCACCCGACATGCGACCCGACGAGGTGCTGCTCGTCAACCTCTCGGGCCGCGGCGACAAGGACGTCATCAGCATCCAGAAAGCGCTCGACGCGAAGAAGGTGGAGACCCGCTGATGTCGCGGATCCAGGCCGCTTTCGATCGACTGCGCGAACTGCGACGCGGCGGCATGGTCACCTATGTCACCGCGGGAGATCCCGATGCGGACACGTCCGCGAGGATCCTGATCGCGCTCGCGAACGCAGGCGCCGACGTGCTCGAGGTCGGCGTTCCGTTCTCCGACCCGCTCGCCGACGGCCCTGTGATTCAACGCGCGACCGAGCGTGCTCTCGCGGCGGGCATGACGCTGCGCGGCACGCTCGACGTCGTCAGGCAGGTGCGCCGCGCGGTGAATACGCCGATCGTGCTGTTCACGTATGCCAACCCCGTGGTTCGCATGGACGCCCAGGTGTTCGCGCGAAGCGCAAAAGAAGCTGGCGTCGACGGCGTCCTGATTCTCGACTACCCGGTGGAAGAAGCGGAGCCGCTGCGCGCGACACTGATCGCGGCAGGACTGGATCCGATCTTCCTGATCAGCCCGACGACGACCGATGAGCGGATTCGACGGGCGTCGGAGCTCGGACGCGGGTTTCTGTACCTGATTTCGCGGCTGGGCGTAACAGGCGTCCGCGACACGCTCGCGCCGGACGTCATGGCGCTCGTGCAGCGCGTCAGGGCGCAGTCGAAGCTGCCGGTGGCGCTGGGCTTCGGCATCTCGTCGCCCGAGCACGTCGCGCAGGCGTGCGCCTCCGCCGATGCGGCGGTGGTCGGCAGCGCGCTGGTGAGCGTGATTGCACAACATGGCGCGTCGCCGGACGTCGCCGATCGGGCAGGCGAGTACGTGCGATGGCTGAAGAGCGCAGTGTAAGGAAGCGTCTCGACGAGCTGCGCGGGCAAATCGATGCGATCGACGAGCAGCTCGTGAAGCTGTTGAGCGAGCGCGCCGAATGCGCGCTGCAGATCGGGCACGAGAAGAAGCTCGCGGCGATGGAGGTCTACCAGCCCTCGCGCGAGGCGGAAGTCCTCAATCACGTCCAGCAGATCAACATGGGGCCGCTGGACGATGCGGCAATGAAGCGGCTGTTCGAGCGAATCATCGACGAGGCGAGGCGGCTGGAGCGGATCGCGGACGAGGCCCGGGAGAACGGTCCGGTAGAATGAAAGATTCAAAGAGGTTCATATGGTCGTAGTGATGCAGGAGCGCGCCACCGACGAGCAGGTGCAGCGCGTCATCTCTCAGCTTGTGGAAATGGGGTTCGACGTGCATCGATCAACCGGCGCGCTTCGCACGGTGATTGGCGCGGTCGGCGGCAACCGCGCCGCGGATCCGCGGCTGCTCGAGGTCCTCGACGGCGTGCAGGAAGTCCTGCGGATTACCGAGCCGTACAAGCTCGCGAGCCGCACGTTCAAACCCGAGAACAGCGTGATCACGGTTGGTGACGTCCGAATAGGCGGCGACGAGGTCATCGTGATGGCGGGCCCGTGCTCCGCGGAAAACGAGGACCAGGTCGAGGCGGCGGCGTCGGCGGTCAAGCGTGCCGGCGCGAAGGTGCTCCGCGGCGGCGCCTACAAGCCGAGGAGCTCGCCGTACAGCTTCCAGGGACTCGGCGAGGAGGGGCTGCGCCTCCTGCGGAGCGCGTCCGATCGCCACAACCTGAAGCTGGTGTCGGAGGTGATGGACATCAGCCAGCTGGAAGTGATCTCGAAGTACGCGGACATCCTGCAGGTCGGCGCGCGCAACATGCAGAATTTCACGCTGCTGCGCGAGCTTGGCCGCTCGCGGATGCCAATCCTCCTCAAGCGCGGCATCTCGGCAACCATCGAAGAGTGGCTGCTCTCTGCGGAGTACATCCTGGCGGGGGGAAATATGAGCGTGATGCTGTGCGAGCGCGGCATCCGCACGTTCGAGAGCTATACGCGAAACACCCTCGACATCTCGGCGATCCCGGTCGTGCGGAAGCTCAGTCACCTCCCGATCCTCGTGGATCCCAGCCACGGCACCGGGCTTCGCGACAAGGTGGCACCGATGGCGCGCGCGGCAGTCGCCGCCGGCGCCGACGGCCTCCTCATCGAGGTGCACCACGATCCGGATCACGCGCTGAGCGACGGCGCGCAGTCGCTGTTTCCGAGCCAGTTCGACCGGCTCATGGCGGAACTGCGGATCATTGCACCCGCAATTGGCAGGAGCATTTGCCTGGAGCCGGTTGCGCGGCGGGGCTGGGGAGTATAGGCCGGGGTCCGGGATCCGGGATCCGAGGTCCGGGACGCGAACCGCGAACCGCGATTAGGGATTAGGGATTAGGGATTAGGGATTCGATCATGCTGCCGATGGCGCGCGAGGGCGCGGGCGATGCGCGCCCCGCACCGTTTGAACGCATTGCCATCGTCGGCTTCGGGCTGATCGGGGCGTCGATCGCCCTCGCGGCACGGCGTGCGTGGCCATCGGCGCTGCTCATCGCAGTTGATCGCAAGGACGTCATCGAAACCGCGATGCGCATGCACGCGGCTGACGTCGGCGGAGACGACCTCGTCATGGCGGCGGGCGCCGACTTGGTGATTCTCGCGGCGCCGGTGCGCGCGAACATCAAGATCCTCAGCGAGCTGCCGGAGCACGTTCCCGGCGACGCCGTCGTCACCGATGTCGGGAGCACGAAGCGGGCGGTCGTGGCCGCGGCCGCGGCGCTGCCGGCGCGGCTGCGCTTTGTCGGGGGCCATCCGCTCGCGGGCGCTGCGGTCGGAGGGCTCGAAGCGGCGCGGCCGGATCTCTTCAAAGGACGCCCCTGGCTCCTCACCGAGTCGATCGCGCTGCTGACGGAGTTCGTCGAAGCGCTCGGCGCGCACGCGCATTTCATAGCGCCCGACGAGCACGACGCGCTGGTCGCGTACCTCAGTCATCTCCCGCAGATTGCCGCCAGCGCGCTGATGCACGTCGTCGGCGAACGCGCGGGTACCGGCGGCCTCGCCCTCGCGGGGCGCGGTTTGAGCGATACTACGCGCCTGGCGTCGAGTCCCGTCGATATCTGGCGCGACATCGCCGCCACCAATCCGGACAATCTCTCGCGTGCGATCGACGAGCTTGTCGACGTGCTGCTGCGGTTGAAGCCGGGTGCCGGCGACAGCGGCGATGCGCTCGCGGGCACGTTCGAGTCGGCCGCGCGCTGGAAGCAGGTCCTCGAAGGGAACAGGAACGAGCGATGACGGAACGTCACGTGATGGGGGCCCGCACCTACCTGGAAATGCGGTACCCGTCACACCTGGTGCGGGCGCCGCTGCCCGACGCGGAGTGGCGGATCGAGCGCGTCGTCGATTGCCCGCCGGCCTTCTGGCGATTTCTCTACACGGAAGTGGGCCGCGACCATCACTGGGTCGACCGGCTCCCGTGGTCGCACGATGAAATTCGCGAGTACCTCGCGGACCCCGCGATCGCCCTGTGGCTCCTCACGGCATGGGGCGCGCCGGCAGGATACTGCGAGCTGCGGCAGGACGCCGACGGGGGCGTTGAGGTCGCCTATTTCGGGCTGCTCACACATTTTCACGGCCGCGGTCTTGGGGGACATTTCCTGAGCGAGGTCGTGCGCCGCGCCTGGGAAGCCAACCCGAAGCGCGTCTGGGTCCACACGAGCACGTTCGATCACCGTGCGGCGCTCCCCAACTATCTGAAGCGCGGGTTCCGCGTCTACAAGACGGAGAATTATCTCGTCCGGGCGTAGTGTCCTGTCACGATGGATCCGCTCTGGACCCCCTCGGAAACACGCATCGCGCATTCACGGCTGGCCGCGTTCATGCGCGACGTCAGCCAATCCCAGCGGCGCGCGTTCCACGACTACGAAGATCTTCACCGCTTCTCGATCGAGCAGCCTGCGGACTTCTGGCGATCGGTCTGGCGGTTCTGCGGGATCCGCGGACAGATGGGCGATCAGGTGGTCATCGATCTCGATCGGATGCCCGGCGCGCGGTTCTTCCCCGGCGCACGACTGAACTTCGCGGAGAACGTCCTGCGGCGGCGCGACGATGCGCCGGCGATCGTTTGTAACGGAGAAGGGCGACGGCACCGCACGACCAGCCATGCGCAGCTCCTCGAAGCTGTCGCGCGCTTTGCGGCTGCGCTGCGCCGCGCCGACATCCGTCCGGGAGATCGCGTGGGCGGCTACCTCCCCAACATGCCGGAGGCGATCATCGCGGCGCTCGGCGCCGCCGCAATCGGCGCGGTCTGGTCATCATGTTCGCCGGATTTCGGGATCCAAGGAGTGCTGGACCGGTTCGGGCAGATCGAGCCGCGTGTACTCATCGGGGTCGATGGATATTTCTACGGCGGCAAAGCGCTCGACGTGCGGCCGCGGCTTGCCGAGGTCGCCCGCGCCCTGCCGTCAGTCGAGCACACCGTCGTCGTTCCCTACGTCGAAGACACCCCATCGATCGCGGATATTCGCGAAGGGGTGCTCTGGGACGACTGGATCGGCGGCGGCGATGCTCCGCCGCTGACGTTCGAGCAGCTGCCGTTCGATCACCCGCTCTACATTCTTTATTCGTCGGGCACGACGGGCGTGCCGAAGTGCATCGTGCACGGCGCGGGCGGCACGCTGATTCAGCACCTGAAGGAGCACCAGCTTCACTGCGACATCCAGCGCGATGATCGCGTGTTCTATTTCACGACCTGCGGCTGGATGATGTGGAACTGGCTGGTGACAGTGCTCGCCTCCGAAGCGACACTGCTGCTGTACGACGGATCGCCATTCCATCCCGATGGCAACGTGCTGTTCGACTTCGCCGACGAGACCGCGATGACGCTCTTCGGCACCTCCGCGAAGTTCATCGACGCGCTGAACAAGGCCGGTTTGTCTCCGATCGACACGCACCGCCTCGATGCCCTGCGCACGATGACGTCCACGGGATCGCCGCTGGCGCCGGAGAGCTTCTCGTTCGTCTACGAGCACATCAAACGCGACATCCATCTCGCGTCCATCTCCGGCGGCACCGACATCGTCAGCTGCTTCGTCGGGGGCAATCCAATCGGGCCTGTCTGGCGCGGAGAGATCCAGGCGCGTGCGCTCGGGATGAAGGTGGAGGTCTATGACGAGCAGGGCCGGCCGCTCCCACGGGGGATGAAAGGGGAGCTCGTCTGCACGATGCCGTTTCCGTCGATGCCCGTACGGTTCTGGAACGATCCCGATGGACGGAAATACCGGGCGGCGTACTTCGAGCGATTTCCGGACGTCTGGCAGCACGGCGACTATATCGAGCTCACCGTGCACAACGGCGTAATCATCTATGGCCGCTCGGATGCGGTGCTCAATCCGGGCGGCGTCCGCATCGGGACCGCCGAGATCTATCGACAGGTTGAACAGCTCGACGAGGTCGTCGAGAGCCTGGTGATCGGTCAGAAGTGGGACAACGACGAACGCATCGTGCTGTTCGTCCGGCTTCGCGACGCGCTGATGCTGACGCCGGAATTGCAGGACCGGATCCGCCGACGCATCCGCGAGAACGCCACGCCGCGACACGTCCCGGCGCGGATCGTGCAAGTCACCGAGATTCCGCGGACGAAGAGCGGAAAGATCGTAGAGCTGGCCGTGCGCGACGTCGTGCACGGCCGCGAGATCAAGAACCGGGAGGCGCTTGCCAATCCTGAAGCGCTCGAGCAGTTCCGGGATCGTCCGGAACTTGCTTCGTGAAAATGGATGAATCAGTCATCTAAGCGCGAATCGTGAAGCAGCTAGCCCGCATTATTCACGAATGAGTCTGTCACAGTGCCATCGCCCACGGCGAGCACTCGTTCGACCGGGAGTTTGTTCGTTTCGATGCTGTTCCGCCGCAATGCGGCGCGATGGCAGGCCGCGATTAGTCGGACAGTGGTCCGATTGCTGACACCTTCGGCCGGCAGCGGCGCGTGCGCGAAAAAGATGTCGCGTTCGGGATCGCTATGCCGGCGCGCGGGCGAGCGCGCGATGACAGCTCGTGAAGAGCGGTTGGCCTGGCCAGTGCGACCCGAGATGAAACCAGAGATGCCGGACGGTTCGGACGACGCGCCCTGCGACTTTGAGCAGGTGGAGACGAATGGTGCCGATGGTCGCCGACGCCAATCGCGTGCCCGCGAGGACCGTCCGGCGAAAGTACGCGAGCAGCAACAGCGCGAGGCTATGCAGCTGCAGGCGAAACGCGTTGGTGCGGAAGCGATGACAGCTGAGGCGATCCGCGTGGAGGTCGAGCTTGAGCTCTTTGATCCAATTCTCGGACGCGCCGCGGTCGTCATACCACGCGACGAGATCCGCGGCGCGACCGCGGCGGTTCGTGACCATGAAGCGGAGGTTGAGGCCCTGGGCGGTGACGTCGACCTTCACGAGAACCCGCCGCTGATGGGGCCACGATTTCGCGCGATGCCAAAAGCTCGTGCGGATGTGGACGGGTCGCCCGCGCCGCTCGTAGCGGGCCTGCGCCTTCGCGACGAGGGGCGCCACCCGTGTCTTGAAGACGCGATTCGTGCCGATTCCGAGCACGTAATGGACGCGTTCGGCTTCCAGCGTGGCTTCGACGGCCGGGGTGGCCATCCCTGCGTCCGCGCGCAGGAAAATCGGCGTGTGCGGAAACCGCCGGCGCAGCGGCGGCAAAATGTGTCGGAGCTCGTCGACCACGCTGGTTGCACTCGCATCCCGGCCGGGACGCAGCCGTGTCCGCAGCAGGAGTCCGGTACGGCCTTCGAACCAGACGAGCGGGTGATACATGTGCTGGTCGTACCAGCCATGAAAGAGCGCGAGTTGCTGCGTCCCGTGGGTCGGGTCATCCGTGCTATCGAGATCGAGAATGAGATCGGCCGGATGGTCATTCGGCCCGTAGGCGTGCGCACAGAACCAGTCGACGCCGGTGCGAGCCAGGCGCTGAATCGCGGACCAGTCGATCGCATTCTCCAGCCGCGACAGCGTCGGCTGCGACCCGAGTGTCGTGCGTCCATCTGCCGCGACCAGCTGAAACGTCGGATCGTGGCGGAGCCGGTCGGCGTCGTTGACGTCCTCGTACCCGGCGGCGATCTGATACAGCCGCTGGCGGACAAGCGCGCCGAGGTCATGCGTGATGTATCGCGAGTCTCGTGTGTCGACGATCCGGCTGACCACATCGGCACTGAGCCGGAGCTGCTCATCGAATTCGCGAATGAGCAGCAGTCCCGCATCCGTCGTGAGCGTGCCGCCCGCGAAATCGACGACGAGTTTCGGTTGGAATCCGAAGCCAAGTTGCGTATAACAGTCTGTAGCCATCGCACCTCCTCGGTCGCGCACCTTCGAGGCCTAAGACACCGCGAAAGTACCACGACTTTTTCGAGGGCGATGGCGTTTTTACGTACTCATTCGTGAATTATCCGGGCTAGCGGCGAGAACTGGCTCAGGTATCTCGCAGGAAAGACGACGGTATGGTGGATTATCCTTGGTCTCTCTGTCCTAACGGACTTTCTGTTCGTACCTGTCGCGTTGTCTCTCTACTTCGCGCTCAATGAGGTCAGCCGCAACGCGATGTTGCTGGCAACCGCATTGATCGGGTTGTTCATTGTCTTGGATCTGGCAGTGACCTGGTCAAATTTCGCATCCCTGCTCACTCTCGGGGTTCGCTACGCTGCGGCCACTAGCGATGCCCAGAGGGCCGCTTATGCCGGGGCCGCAGATTATGCGGCCGCCGTACTGGCATCAAAGCTGGAAATCGTCTACGCCATTGTGACCCTCTCGTCCGGCATTCTCATAATCGGTCTCGTCATGCTGAAAGGAATCTTTGGCAAGCCAACGGCTTATCTCGGCTTGATCACCGGCATCCTTGGGATCGCGGCGATAACGGGCGTAACCGCAATCATTATCGCGAATGCCGTCTTCGCCACGATCTGGGTGTTACTCGTAGGGTACAGACTCTTGCGGCTGGATCAGCGACAAGCCGCCTAACGAAGAGTTGTAGCTGACGGCGACCCCAAGCAGTCTGGTCGAGTCAATCACAGCCGTACGCCGCAGCTAAAGTCCTGGCGTTGATATGGCTGTCACTTGTCAAGTCAGCCACACCTGTCCCGTCTTCACCGTCGTGAGTCCTCCTTCTCGTTTCTCGGTCTTCGTTCGTCGATCGTTCCGGCGGCACGATGTTTTAGCGACGGTTGACGCTGCTGATATTCGCGGGTTGGCTACCGCCAGACTTCTGTGCGTCGCGGAGCGGCCTCACTCTAGGCACGGGCATCGCAGCCGAAGCCACCGCCCGTAACGTCCTCGGATTCTCCACCTGGTCACCGTGCCGCCGGAACGATCAACGAACGAACACGTCATGCGTCTGCGCCGACTCTCACTGCGGCGTGGGCGAGACCTCCCGGGCAATCGCCCAGATGAACCCCGCGCGCTCGCGGGCGATCGCCGTCGCGACCTTCGGCTTCGCCTTCCCGCGAGCCACCAGGCGCTTGAAGCGTGCGGTCAACCGGAGTTGGGCCTTCCACGCGATGTCACACACGACCTTCGGCAACGCTTCTTGTCGGTACGCATGCTGGCGGCCGATCCGCGGAATCCCTTGATACGCCCACGCGGCTTCCGCGACCAGGCGCCGCACATGCGGATTGCCGGCCTTCGTGATGCCGCCGCGTCGGACACTCGGCCCACTGGAATATTCCGATGGGACGAGCCCGAGATACGCCATGAGCTCGCGCGGATGACCGACGCGCGTGAGGTCGCCGAGTTCTGCGACGAGGGCGACCGCGGTGACGAAGGACACCCCGCGCAACGCCTGCAGCGCGGCCACGACCGGCGCCCAGCGCCACGTCGGCGCGAGCTGCCGCACTTGCGCCGTGAGCCGGTCGATGCGCGTCTCCGTTTCGTCGATCGCGTCTCGATATTCCTGGAGCGCGATGTGCTGCGCGGCGTTCGGGAAACTGAGATCGGTCAACCACCGGCGGTACGGAAGCGTCCAGCCCTCTCGCCCCGGATAGCGGCGGCCCTGCCGCAGGAGAAACGCCTTCAGCCGGTACTTCGCCTGCGTGCCGACGACGACGGCATCTTCCCGGGCGCGGACGAGGTCGCGCATCGCCTCATCGGTGTCATCCGGCACGTAGATCGCGCGCAATTCGCCCGCGCGATGCAACCGGGCGAGCATCTGGCTATCCCGCCGGTCGGTCTTCACCCGATCCCCGCTCCGCTTGGGGATCATCGACGGACTCACGACCACGCACGCCTCGCCGCGCTTCGTCAGGTGCCGATAGATGCCGAAGCCGCACGGACCGGCCTCGTAGACGAAGTGGAGCTGCCGGTCCGGCGTGCGCAGCGCGCGCACGACCTTGTCCAGCGGCTCAACATCGCTCGCGATGACCCCGTAGTGGCGGACTTATCCAGCCCTACGAACATGTTACGGTTCCCCATGACCTACCTCCTCGTGTGTGGCCCTGTGCGAAGCGTCAGACACTCCGCATAATCCACGATCTGACGGGGAGGTGGGTCTATGCTTCTCTGGCGCGATCTCAGCTCGACCCGTGGCCTTACACGCCGCCGAGCAGGCCCCCCACCCAAGCGGGGCCCGCGCAGGCGGCCGTCGACTGAGCGTCACGGAGAAGCTGTGACAGCCATCATGTCTAGGCGCACACGAGACGAAGACACGATGCCGACGCCGCTGTCGACGACCGAGATTGCCAGCCGACGCCCAGTCTGGTCCGCTCTGTCCGAGTTGTTTTTGGACACGTCCTTGGACTCGCAGGACCTCGATCGGATCGCGGGCGAACTTGCGGACTCGCAATATGCGATCAGCGAGTTGGAAGAAATACTGCTCTGGGAAGTGTTTCCAGCATGTCGGAGCAATCTCGTGTCTTTGGCTGGTGAATGGGCGGGGTTCGACTTGGACTGGCTCCAGGCGCGAATCCTGAACGGGCCTTCGCCAATTGGACGCGTCTGGGCCGCTACCGTCGGCCGGCTTGGAAGAATGTGCTCGATTTCTTGGTGGCGAATCAGGCGCAGAGTGGAATCGATTCGGGAAGGCAACCGCCGGCTAACCTCCGCATGCAGCCGTCGGCGCCGCCGAGATCGAACGCGCCGCGGCTGATGCGGCACGTTAGCCAGACAGGCCAGCTGGAACATGGACGTGAATCGTCGGCCCGGCCCATCATGATCCCTTCGCGTGCGGAAGTCGTTGCGTTTCGCTGTCACATCTGCGACCGTGAATTCTCTGCGGAGGGCGGTGGACTGTGCGTGTCCTGCGGACGGTCGACTTGCGGCAGTTGTTGGGGAGATCGTCCCAGCTTCCTGCCTATCCGACAGTCCCAGCGAGAATGCAAACGATGCGTGACGAAGAACTCGCCTGAGGATGATGCGGCAGAGCGCGATGAATCAGCTGGCTAACAGCCGTTGCAGCCGACGAGCTGCGCTCGAGCGCATGCTCCGATTATGGTGAGCGACGCTCGCTGCTGAACGGCCGGCCGTTAGACGGACATCATTCCGGAGGATGCAATGCGAACTGTCCTTCCTGTCGTGCTCGTGCTGACGATCGTTTGTACATGCACGCGTGCCATGGCGCGACAGACAACTGGAGTCGGCGCTGTCCTGGTGCATTCGGAGGGCGACGTCTACGTGAACGATCGGGCCGTCGAATCGAATTCCGTGTCCGCCGCCCTTCCGGACAGCGTCGTGTTGCGCACGAGCCGGGGCCGCGCAGCGGTCGCGCTTAAACGCGGGGGCTTGCTCTTCGTGGATGCAGGCACATCGGTGCGTGTACTCGGTAACGGGGTGTACAACTTCAATCGAATCGAGGTACTCAGGGGTTCGGTGATTGTCGCGTCAGAAACCAGCGCGCCGATGGTCGAATGCGAAAATGACATCAGACTCTCTGACGCCGGGATGTTCCGGTTCGACGTGCAGCAAGCGGAATCCTCAGGGGAACGTTCGTGCCACTTCCGAGTCTTCGAAGGCGCCGCCGCGGTGCCGCTCGTCAGCGTTACCAATGCTCTACGCCCCGGCCAGTCGATGATGTGCAATCGTCGATGTGGGGACATGATTCCAACGACGGAGTTCTCGCGCGAGCAAGTCGACGATTTCGATCAGTGGGCGAGGCGGATGCGTGAGCGGCTCCCGAAGTGACGTCGCTGACGATGCACACCCGCTTCAATCCAACTGAGGTTTTGCAGTTCTCCCGAGATCGCCGTCTAACCTCCGTCTAACCTCCGAATGGAGCCCGACGGCGCGGAACTCACGATGGCGCGCCGCGGCTCATTCGGCACGTTAGGCGGACACACAAAGATGGATCGACAGGCGCGCGGCGTGTCTTCCAAGCCCAGCTCACACTGGGGAGCCGACCTGTTTGTAGGCGGAGCCGCCGCGGTCGCGTGGGGTGGGATGGTGGTCCACAATTTGGCGGATCTGCCGCAGCTCACCGCGACCAGCCGGGAGAATACCTGGCCTGGAGCGATCTGGCTGCTGCTGGTTGGTCTGTGCGTCGCAGTCCGGCGGCGGCCCCGCTGGCCCGCTACACTGCTTTGGGGGTGGGGCTGGTTGAACCTGAGCGGGGGCGCGATCTCGGTTCTCCCACT
>WNGF01002611.1_pt1 | contig 25016 bp, 21 predicted proteins | sample 5400641 | NCBI WGS metagenome assembly WNGF01 (sample SAMN13153371, study PRJNA577476) | soil metagenome | isolation source: 80 cm soil or saprolite under grassland replicate 2 | place: USA:California | collected 2016-06-15 | reverse complement strand
CGTGGGCGTTGCGTCGCTGGCGGGGGCTGCTGTACCGGGTCCGGGACGTCTACCGGGCCGCCGGCGTCCTCGTTTGCCTGGGCCGGTGGCTGCACCGGATCCCCACATGAAGGAGCAAGGAGCATCACGGACACCCTCAATCACCCGCAGGGCATCGGCGGCTTCGTGCCGCGAGCTGACGGCGCGGACGAGCAGGGTGTCGGACCCGCGCCAGTCCTTTCGACTTGCCTGGAAGACCTCCGCCGTCTCAGGCCGGAGGTCAGCCTCGACCAGCTTGGTCTGGTCGTCGAAGATCCTGGTCAGCTCATCGTACAAGACGCCGACCCGGTTGATCGGCAGCCCGCCACTCGCCGTTGTGGCTCGCTCGACGATCTCCTGGATGAGCTCGGCGGGCTGCGACGGCGCCGCGGGCATCTCCGCAGCGACGTATTTGGCCAGTGATGTCTTCGTCAGCGGCTCGAGTTGCAACGGGAAGGGGTAGAGCAACGCCAGGAACGGAAAGTCCTCACGTTCGAGGTTCAGTGGACCACCGATGAATCGCAGGAGGTTCTGGACGGTGAGGAAATGGGCCATCTCCTCTCTGGCGATCCCGACGATCGTCCGCTGCCATCCCTTGACCAGGGTGCTGGCGTCCGGCGGTACAGCAGGCCCCGAGAACCCGCCGTCGGCGAGCGAGTAGGCCGCGTAGAGGTATTGCACCATCAGGGCATGCTCGATCTCCGCCGCGGTGTGCAGCAGGAACACTGTCCAGTCCCACCATGTGAGCTCGTCCGGCTTGTCGATCCGCAAGTCAGCCGCGGCCAGCGAGGCCGCGCCGGGTTCCCCGCCCACCGGCCGAGCGGCGGCGGGCGACCTGGCGGAGACTGGCCCGGCATCCCGGTCGATACGCACGACGTCCGGCATCGAGAGCAGGCGAACTTGCCGCATTCTCATGTCAACCTCTCCCGCTACTCATCGAGAGGAGCAGTTCGCCGCAGCGAGGACTTGGCTCGAACATCCGGTGGGGAGGGCTCAGGGGCCGTCGGTGCCCCCAGTGTCCCGGTGACCGTCCATGAGCTGGATCGGAGCCTTGATGAATTGCAATCCGAGGACACGCTGCCCACTGGGTGTCGTTCGTAGTTCAACATGCTCCTTGAGGCGCCGGCCCCGAATCCGGGCGGCCCGGTCGTCTGCGGGCTGTTGCGCGACGAGTCGGGCGAGCTTTCTCGCCACGACCGCCCACGACCGCTCGGACCAGGTCGCCTCTTGGTAGCCAAACTCGGAGGGGGCCCAGGGCGTCGGATCCACGTCGAGTCTGAAGATGCCATCCGCGTATGGTGCGGTCGAGCCTGGCGGGTCCTCTTTACGGCGGCGCTCAACCGCCGGCGCCGATGCACCGGCGAACAGCGACCCGACCCGAAGGCGGAAGTCAGAGATCGGTTCAAAGCCGTCCGGCGCGAAGGTCCGATTGCGGCTGTCGAACTTGCAGTCCGGTCCCAGGCGGACGGGCTGCTTGATCAACGGGTCACCGCCGGTGAAACGGATCGTAGCGCCGCCGACCTCAGCCTCGATGGCGATGACCTCGACCCCGATTGGAGCGCAGAACGGTCGTAGGGCCACGGCGTCCTGGAAGCGGACAATCCGATCGAGCGGGGGCTCATCCGGGTTGGCCGGGTCGGGTCCCTGGACCGCGTAGACTCCGAAGCTCGAGGCCTCGGTCCCCCACGGGTCGTTGAAGGCGTCCTGGTCGGTAGGGAGACGGCACTGAAACCGTCCGCTGAACCGAACCGCCGGCGCCTGGATCGCGGTCAGGTTGAACCGAGCCAGCACCTCGGTTCCCTGGACCACCTCGATCGTCGTGTCGTCTCGGTCACTGCTGGGCGAGGTCGCCAGCACCTGGACCTCGACCGGCGCTCCCGAGACGTGAACCGTGCCCGGCGAGATCGAAAGCGTCGCGACGCTGCCCTGGCCTGTCCGGCAGCTCACGTCACCGTCACTGCCATCAGTTGTCCGAAGGGTCAGCGTGGCCGGAAATGGTTGAGCAGGGCTCGAAACGATTACGAAGGTCGCGCCCGACGCCGCGCCGTTGAGGCGGACCTCCAGCTGACCGACCGGTTCCACCTCCTCAGGGCAGCCATCGTCGATCCACCGAGCGATGGATGCGATCTGCTCGGATGGAACCGGATCCAGTCCTCCGGCCGGCATGCGTGGGAAATCCGCATCAGGAACGCCGAGGTCCTGGCCGAATGGTCTCTCCCCCCGCAGCGCCTTGACCAGGATGGAGCCGTCACCGTCGCCCAGCGTAATGATCGGGTGCTCGAAGACTATCAGCTGCACGAACTGGTCACGGGTCACATCGCGCCAGAACGCTCCATGCTCTACGAAGACCGGGACCGTCGGTCCTCCAACCGCGTTGTCGAGGATCTCTCTGACCTGCAGAAAACGATTCATCGCCCCTCCGGCACCAAGGCCAGGCCGCTATTGAGATCGACGATGCAGGCGTGGCCGAGCGTTCGCTCGCTCGTTGCCTTTTCCACCAGCTTCCAGCTCCATCGCGAGTGGCTTGCAGGGTCCTCCTCGAGAAGCGTAAAGGAGTTTGCCATGCGGGGGACCTCGCGCCAAGCGCGCACTCAGCGCCCTCGCTGGCATGGAGACTGTGAGACAAAGCCGAGGTCAGCTGCAATGCCGATAGCCGGTGGTTCGCACCACCGCCCCTTGCTGCTGGCTCGACCCGGCGTCGGCCCAGACGTTGCCGCCACCCTGCTGGGATAGCTCCACTTCACCCACGTGTCCCTGCCGCAGTACTTGTTCTGGCACTTGACCTTCACGGACTCCCCGGGCCTCGGCGTCGTGTCTACCGTCCTTCCTCAACCATGTCGACGACCAGCGTGTCGTCGAGCTCGGCAAGCATGCGCATCAGCTTCCGCCGCGCGCCGCTCGCCTGCGGACGGTCGGCCTGCCGGCTGGCCCGCGAGCTGATGACGACCCGGCGACGCTCGCCCTCGTCCCACACCGCCAGCTTGAGGGTGTAGCCGATGCCCTCGTTGCGCGCCTTGTAGCCGCGCGCCGCCGGGAAGAAGGCGTTCACCGCGAAGTCCGGCTCGACGTCGACGCCCGCAAACACGCCGTCCGACTCCGGCCGGATCCACTGCACCCTTCCGCCGAAGATCTTCCCGCCCAGATTTCGGACCTGCGGCGCCAGCTCACGAAACGTCGCAACGATCCAGCGTGCGTCCTTGCGAGACTGGTTCACCAGCCGCGTACCATCTGCGGACTGCGTGATAGACCCGCTGAGCGAGAAGTTAACCAGGAATCGCCCGAAATCCATCACTCATCGGCAGTATTACTGTTGCGGAGTTGGCGTGGCTGGCCGCTGTCCGCGGCATTTGCATTGGTGCAGTCAGAACTGGTCGGCCTCGGTGGATCCGGCCATGGCGACCCGCGGTTGTTGGCGTACTGGTCGGTTCGATGCCGGATACACCGGCGGCTGATCGGTGACGATCACCGGGCTCCGGCAGGCTCTGTGGCATGCCCGACTGGGCAACGATCTCGTCGCTGGCCACAGCGGGCGCTACCCTGCTGCTCGTCGCCAGGCACTGGAACCTCGACCGACTGGACCCGCGCTAGACGGTGAACAGGTCGAGGCAGGCTCCGACGCCAGCGCCCAGCTCGCGACGCAAGCAGTTCGTGGCCGAGCGGCGGCGGCTACTCGCCGCGGACGCGGGCGGGGCTGGTGAGCTCGCGCAGCTCGCCGGTGACCATGAACCAGACCTGCTCGCCGATGTCGACCGCATGATCGCCCGCCCGCTCCAGCTGACGCGCGAGGTTGAGCGCGTCGACCCGGTCGTCGGTCAGCGGCAGCCGCAGGCAGGCATCGGCGTCACGGTCGCTGAACGCCCGCATCGCCTCGTCGACCATGCCCAGCGTCGTCGCGCCCATCTCCTCCAGGTCCCGCAGCACCTTGGGGTACCGTGGCAGGCCCGCCGCCCGCTTGGTCAGCTCGGCCACGTTCACCGCCAAGTCCCCGATCCGCTCCAGATGCAGCGCGATCTGCATAGCGGCGGTGAGCAGGCGAGCGTCGGAGGCGACCGGCGCCTGCCGCGCGATCAGACGCAGCACCTCACGCTGGATGCCCGCGAACCGCCCGTCGAGCGCGTCGTCGCCGGCGATGACCGTGTCACACAGGGCGACGTCCTCCGCGGCGAAGGCCTCCATGGCGCGCTCCAAGGCGCCGTGGGTGCCGGCGCCCATGTCGCGGACCTGCTCCACCAGCGCGTCCAGCTCCTTGTGGAAGGCGCCGCGAAACTGTTCGGTGGTTGGTGCCTGGGAAGCCGCTTGTGTGGCCACCTCGCATCCTCCTCCCATCACGCTCCGGCATGCTCGGGTTGGATCTATCCGCCTTGCCAGCTTTTCGTCCAAGAGCGAGGGTGGCGGCAGTGCGAGGTGCCAGCCAGGGGCGAACGGCCCACTCGAGCAGAGTCCTCCCGCCCGCGGCGGTCAGGTACCAGGCGGCGTGGTGTGGCGGGCAAGGTAGGCGGCCGCCTCGGCGCGGCGGGCCACCTCCAACTTCGACAGGATGCTGGACACGTAATTCTTGACCGTCTTCTCCGCCAACCCCAGCTCCCCACCGATCTCCCGGTTGGTCCCCCCATCCGCCACCAACCCCAAGATCCGCTCCTCCTGCGGCGACAACCGCGCCAACCGCTCATCCCGGAACAGATGCTTGCCCCGCCGCAACCGCTCCAGCACCCCCCTGGTAACCGCCGGGTCCAACAGACTCTGCCCCTGCCCCACCGTACGGATCGCCCGCACCAGCTCCCCACCCCTGATCTGCTTGAGGACATACCCCGCCGCACCAGCCATGATCGACGCGAACAACGCCTCATCGTCGGCGAACGAGGTCAACATCAGCACCTGCGTGGCCGGACGCTCGGCGCGGATGTCACGGGTCGCCTCGATCCCGCTGCCATCGGGCAGGCGCACGTCCATCACCACCACGTCCGGCTGGGCCCGCTCGCAGACCGCGACCGCCTCGCGGACCGAGCCCGCCTCACCGGCGACCACGACGTCGTCGGCGCCGGCCAGCAGCGCCTTGATGCCGTCGCGGACGACCTCGTGGTCGTCCACCAGCACCACCCGCAGCGGTCGCTCAGCCATGCCGCCATGCTCTCAGCCCACACGACCCGGCCGCAAGCAGCCCACCAGCCCACCGCTCCCGACGATCGGGCGCACAGGATCTCACGCTGACCGAGGCGATCGGGACTGTTGGCCTGCCAGAGGTGGTCAGGTCCCCGATACTGGGTGCATGGACCTGCCGGTGATGCCGCCGGTCGCCCCGATGCTGGCCAAGCCGGTCGCCCAGCTGCCCGGGGGGCCTTATGGCTTCGAGCCCAAGTGGGACGGGTTCCGCACGATCGTGTTCCGCGACGGCGACGAGGTCGAGCTCGGCAGCCGCAACGAGCGGCCGCTGACCCGCTACTTCCCCGAGCTGGTCCAGGCGGTCAAGACCCACCTGCCCACCCGGTGCGTCGTCGACGGCGAGATCGTGGTCCCCGACCGGGACGGCCGGCGGCTGGACTTCGACGCGCTGCTGCTGCGCATCCACCCCGCCGCCAGCCGGGTCCGGCTGCTGGCCACCCAGACCCCCGCCCGCCTGGTCGCCTTCGACCTGCTCGCCCTCGGCGAGGTTGACTGGACCGGCGAGCCGTTCAGCCGGCGCCGCGCGGCGCTGGAGCGCGCCCTCGCGCACGCGGGGCCGCCGGTCCACCTGACCCCCGCCACCACCGACCGCGACCGGGCCCTGGACTGGCTGGGACGGTTCGAGGGTGCCGGGTTGGACGGCCTGGTCGCCAAGCTGCTGGATGGGGTCTACCAGCCGGACCGGCGGGCGTGGTTCAAGGTCAAGCGGCAGCGCACCGCCGACTGCGTGGTCGCCGGCTACCGGCTGCACAAGAGCGGCCCGGACGCGATCGGCTCGCTGCTGCTCGGGTTGTTCACCGACGCTGGGGAGCTGGCCAGCGTCGGGGTCGTCGGCGCGTTCCCGCTGGCCCGGCGCCGGGAGCTGCTGGTCGAGCTGCAGCCGCTGGTGACCAGCTTCGAGGGGCACCCGTGGGACTGGGCCCGGCACCTGGAGGCCGCCGGCCGCACCTGGCGGGGGTCAGACAGCAGCCGCTGGAACCCTGGCAAGACGCTGTCGTTTGTGCCGCTGCGGCCTGAGCGGGTGGTGGAGGTCCGCTACGACCATCTGGAGGGCCGCCGCTTCCGCCACACCGCCCAGTTCGTCCGCTGGCGCCCCGACCGCGACCCCCGCTCGTGCACCTACGCCCAGCTCGAGGAGACCGTCAGCTACGACCTCGCCGACGTCCTCGCGACCAGAGCGACCTGACCCGGTACAACTGCCGTCGCCCCTTCGGCCTCAGGTGCGGCTGCCCGCTCCGGCCTTGCGGCCTTCCCGGTATCGTCGGTCGCATCCATGCGGGCTGGAGAACAGGAGCAGTAGATGAAGAACACAGATGTCGCCCGTGCTGGCTACGAGGGGCTGAACAGCGGCCGGCGGTGGGAGAGCGCGTGAGCGGGATGGAGCCCCAGAGGATGCGCCCCGCCGAAGCGGCGCCTCAGCTCGAGGACCTGTTCGACCTGGACACGGACCCGCGCTGGCTGCTGGTGGTGGACGGCTGGGCCGCCAAGCGAGAGCCGGCCATCGAGGGGGCGTGCGCGCTCGTCAACGGCCATCTCGGCACTCGGGCCGCGGTCGATGAGGGCAGCGACGCCTCGGCCCCGGCGACGTTTCTGGCCGGGGTCTTCGACACCGCCACGCAGGCGGTGGCACAGGCCGCTGCCACCCCAGACCGCCAGGTCATCGCCGCCCCAACCGCCGAGCTGGTGGTCGCTCCGGACTGGTCGAAGCTGCGTATCGTCAGCGACGGCATTGCCCTGACGATGGACACGGCCGAGGTCCTCGCCCACCGGCGCACCCTGGACCTGCGGCGGGGCGTGCTGGTGCGGGAGTGGCGGCTGCGCGCCGGCGGCCGCACCACCCGGCTGCGTTCGCTGCGGTTCGCCTCCCTGGAGGACCGCCATGTCCTGGGTCAGGCCATTGAGATCATGGCGGAGGACTGGTCTGGGCAGGTGACGGTCGAGGCGATCGTCGATGGGGACGTGGCCAACGAGGGCGGCGTCCGCCATCTTGGGGGGCATCGGGCGGAGCGCGTCGGGGGCGGCATGCTGCTGGGGACCACGACCGCCCAGGGGCACATCGACCTCTGCCTGGCCACCTCGACCGCGCTCGCCAGCGGTGCTGGCCGCGAGGCGGTGAGCGAGGAGGAGCCCGGGGAGCGGGCGCTTGTCTGGCGCTGCCGCTTTGCCGTGTCCCCGGGCCGGGCATGGCGGCTGGACAAGCTGGTCACGGTGTTCAGCGGCCGCGACGACCCCGACCCGGCCGCCCGTGCGGTCCAGCGACTGGCCGAGGCGACCGGGGCCGGCCTGCCCGCCCTGCTCGGGCAAAGCGCGGCCGCCTGGGCCAAGCGGTGGGCGACCGCCGACATCGAGGTGACCGGCGACGACGAGTTGCAGCGTCGCGTCCGGTTCGCGCTGTACCACCTGATCGGCTGCGCCGACCCCGGCGACCGGCGTAGCGCGCCTGGGGCGCGGTCGCTCACCGGCGAGCGCTACAAGGGCCACGTGTTCTGGGACAACGAGATGTTCGTGGTTCCGTTCCTGGTCTCCACGGATCCGCCGACGGCCCGGGCCGTGCTGGGCTACCGGTATCACACGCTGCCGGCCGCACGGGAGAACGCTCGCAGCCGCGGCTGGCGCGGCGCCGCCTACGCCTGGGAGTCGGCAGACAGCGGGGAAGATGTCACCCCGGCCTACTACTTCACGGCATCGGGTGAGCGCAAGGACACGCGCACCGGCGAGCAGGAGCACCACCTCAACGCCGACGTTGGCTTTGCCGTCTGGCAGTACTGGCGGGCCACCGGCGACGAGGACTACTTGCTGGCGGAGGGCGCGGAGATCCTGTTCGAGCTGGCCCGCTTCTGGGCGTCGCGAGCCGAGCACGGGCCGGACGGCCGCTGGCACGTTCGTAGGGTGATCGGCCCGGACGAGTACCACGAGGGCGTCGACGACAACGCCTACACCAACCAGCTGGCCGCCTGGCTGCTGGATCGGGCCTGGGAGCTGGCCGCCTGGCTGCGTGAGCGTCACCCGGACCGCTGGCGCTCTGTGGGGGCGGCGCTCGGCCTGGACGCCACCGAGCCGGCGGGCTGGCGTGCGGCGGCCGCTGGGCTGGCCGACGGCCTGGACCCGCAGAGCGGGCTGATCGAGCAGCATCGTGGCTTCCAGCAGCTCGAGGAGGTGGACCTGGCGCCGTTCCAGACGCGCACGACCACGATGGAGGTGCTGCTGGGCTGGGGTCGGCTCGGCCAGCTCAAGCTCGTCAAGCAGGCCGATGTCGTGATGCTGCTGGCCCTGCTGGGCGAGCGCTGGCCCCGCGCGGTCCACGAGACCAACTTCGGCTACTACGAGCCGCTCACCGTGCACGACAGCTCCCTCAGTCCGCCCGTGCATTCGCTGGTGGCCGCCCGGCTCGGCGACCTGGACACCGCCGAGCGCTACCTGCAGGACGCCGCCAGGCTCGACCTGGACTTCGAGCAGGGCGTGACAGCCGCGGGCGGGGTCCACATCGCCACCTTGGGCGGTATCTGGCAGGCGCTGGTGCTGGGGTTTGGCGGCATGACCGTGGCGGGCGGCGAACCTCGCTTCGCCCCACACGTGCCGGCCTCGTGGGGATCGCTCCGCTTCCGGGTCCGCTGGCGAGGCACCCTGTTCCAAGTCACGGCGACCGGCACCACCGCAGCGGTGACGACAACCCCGTAGCTCGCACACCGCCGAGAGCGGAGCTGCTTTCGCAGCAGGAGCTGGCCGAGCGGTCCGGGTTGGGCGCCATCGCGTGCTTGAACAGAATGCCGCGTTTGGCGCCCAGCCCCGTGCCGACCATGATCGCGGTCGGGGTGGCCAGCCCCAGCGCGTCCGGGCAGGTGATCACCACCACGGTGATGGCAAACAGCATCGCGTCGCTGAACGGCCGGCCCGCCAGCAGCCACACCACCAGGGTCAGCCCGGCCGGCGGCCAAGCACCGCTTCCACCACCGCCTTCTCACTGGCCCAATTGAGACCGCGGACGTCGAGGACGGCCGTGCTCGGGGACGGAGGGCTTGACCGCGTTCGTGGCGGGGATTATGCCAAGCGTGGCATGCAGCATTGGGGCGTGACAAGAGCGAGCAGGGAGGTCACTGGTGCCACGAACGAAGGGCTGGGTGTTCACGCCTGACCGCGGCGGCACGCCGATCCCCGAGCCGGTCAGGCGCCGCACCGCGGAGCGGCTGCGCCGCTATGCCGAGCAGCACTTCGCCGGCTGCTACACCCGGCTCGAGATCCGCTTCCACGGGCAGTTCTGTTACCTCGACGCCTACACCGAACCGGCGCCGCCCCCGGCCGGCTGGCCGCCCGCGGACTGGCCGGAGACGCGTGAGGAGTACCTGGAGCGGCTGCGCAACACCCCGACGCACCTGTGTCGCCTGCGCTACTTCGGCGACCAGGAGCGCTGGGGGTTTGCGTTCTACACCTACTCGGGCGAGCGCTACGAGCTGTCGGTGTTCCCCTCGGGGGAGTTCCTCGGCCCGCCCGAGGAGGCCTTCCAGGTCGCCGCTGGGGCCTACCTTCGCTGAGGGTGGCGGCTGCGCTGGTCGCGTGGGGCGGCCTCGCAGTCGCCCAGGACCTCGACCCGCTCGACGTCGATCGCGGCCCAACAGGTTGGGGGTAAGGGAGGCTGTCTTGATGGGTGGGGTGGGCCCTTGGCAGTGGGTCAGCGCGAGCGTTCCTTGATGATCTGCTGGGCGCGAGGCGGGAGGGGCGCGCCGATCTCGGTCGCGAAGTCGAGGAAGCCCTGGTGGCCGGGGAGTTGCTGCAAGGCCGCCTGCACCAGGCTGCGGGCGCTGCCGACATCGCCATGCCGGTGCGCCAGCTGGGCCTGCAGGAACCCAAGTTCCGGCCCGCCGAGCGCGGGGTGGTGGGCCAGCCGGTCGAGGCGGTCCTCGGCCTCGGAGTCGATGAGCCGGTCAAGCAGCAAGCGGTGCCATTCGGCCAGATCCGCGGTTCGTCGGTCACGGTCGCGGCCGGTGGGTCGCCAGGCGCGGTTCGGTCTGGCCGGGTCATTGCGAGCGACCTGGTCGAGCGCGTCAAGGTAGCGGTCGGCGAACCCGGCCCACATGTCGGGAGCTGGCAACATCTGCGCGAGCACGCTGGCAAGCGAGGCTTCCTTCTCGCTGACCCGACCCCACCCGCTGCGGGTCCAGCCGTAGTGGGACTCCGGAGCGGAAGTAGTCGTAGTCACGCGTCTCGCAGGCCAGATCGATGAGCTGCTCCACTGCGGTTGCTGCGGCACCGGCGTCCTCGGCGCGGAGGCCATCCTGCGCATCGGTGACCAGACGCTGAAACGTGAATCGCCAGCGCGTGCGTTCTCGTGGCGACACGCGCCGGTCACCGGCCATATACGCACCCGACGCGCCAGCGCGACGAAGTCACCCACCTCGTCCAGCAGCCGTTGCGGATCAGCGGGTTCCTTCGCGAGGCGCTTGCCACGATTCTGCTGGTCAGGGCCGATCTCGGCTTCGATGCGTTCCCGCGTGGCCGCTGAGCCTCGCCAGTACAGGTTCCAGAGGGCTTTCTTCAGGCGCTGCTCGTCGAGAGTGGCCAGCTGGCCGTAGAACTGCTCGCGGTTCATCCGTTTGATCGGCACGGCAGATGATGCTAGCCCGACCGGCACGGTTCACGCGAACTGGGACCCATGGCCGACGCATAAGGTTCCTCAGGAACCTTATGGACGTGGAAGGCTCGCATGATCCTTGGCCGCTACCGTCGCAGCCAGGTGCTGGACGAAGTCGGCCAGCGGCACCGCGCGCCGCTCCGAGCCGTCGAGCAGTCGGACGCTCACAGCCTCGGCTTGCTCGTCGCGGTCGCCGAGCACCAAGATGTAAGGAACCTTGGCCAGCTGGGCGTCCCGAACCTTCGCCTGCATCCGGCCGCTCGAGCTGTCGACCTCCGGGCGCAGGCCAGCGGCCCTGAGGGCGTCGGCTACCACCGCCGCGTACGCCAAATGCCGGTCGGCGATCGGGATCAGCCGCGCCTGGACCGGTGCCAGCCATGGAGGCATCGCGCCGGCATAATGCTCGAGCACGACGGCCAGGAACCGCTCCACGGAGCCAAAGAGGGCCCGATGGATCATGAACGGCCGGTGGCGAGCATTGTCAGCCCCGGTGTACTCGAGGCCGAAGCGCTGCGGGAGCTGGAAGTCGACCTGCAACGTCGACATCTGCCAGCGGCGTCCGATCGCGTCACGGATGTGCACGTCGATCTTGGGCGCGTAGAAGGCGCCCTCACCTTCAGCCACGACGTACTTGAGGCCCGAGGCGTCGAGGACCTCCTTCAGCGCGGCCTCGGCCTCATCCCACTCCTCTACATTGCCGACGAACTTCTCCGGACGGGTCGCGAACTCAGCCTCGAACTCGGTCAGCCCGAAAGTGCGCAGCAGGCGCAGGACAAACTCGAGCAGGCTGGCCAGCTCGCCGGCGAGCTGCTCGCGGGTGCAGAAAATGTGGGCATCGTCCTGGGTGATGCCCCGCACCCGGGCCAGTCCGTGGATTACGCCCGACCGCTCGTAGCGATAGACGGTGCCGAATTCGAACAGCCGCATGGGCAGCTCACGGTACGACCGTCCGCGCGAGCGGTAGATCAAGATATGCATGGGGCAGTTCATCGGCTTGGGGTAGTACCGCGCCCCCTCAAGCTCCATCGGCGGGTACATGCTGTCGCCATACCAATCGAGATGCCCCGAGATCTCGAGCAGGGTGGACTTGGTCAGGTGCGGGGTCCACACAAAGGAGTAGCCGGCTGCCTCATGCTCAGCCCGGGAGTAGTCCTCCATGAGCTTGCGGACCAGTCCGCCCTTGGGGTGGAAGACGGGCAGGCCACTGCCGATCTCGGGCGGGAAGTGGAACAGGTCCAGCTCGAGGCCCAGCCGGCGGTGATCGCGCCGGTCTGCCTCCTCCAGCCGGTGCAGGTGGTTGGCCAGCGCCTCCTCGGACTCCCAGGCGGTGCCGTAGATCCGCTGAAGTTGCTGGCGGGACTCGTCGCCGCGCCAGTACGCACCTGCCGCCCGCAGCAGCTTGAACGCCGGGATGGCAGCGGTGCTGGGAACGTGGGGTCCTCGGCAGAGGTCGGCGAAGCCATCGTTTGCGTACACCGAGATGGCCGGACCGGCCCCCTCCGACTCGTCGGTCGCCTCGATGATCTCGCGCTTGTACGGCTGGTCCGCAAACAGGCGCAGGGCCTCGTCGCGGGACAGCTCCTGGCGCCGGAATGGCTGGCCCTCGGCGACGATCTGGCGCATGCGCGCCTCGATACGCTCGAGGTCGTCGGGGGCGAACGGCTCGGGCACGTCGAAGTCGTAGTAGAAGCCGTCCTCGGTCGGTGGCCCGATGGCGTACTTCGCTCCCGGATACAGGTCAGTGACGGCCTGGGCAAGCACATGGGCAGCGGAGTGGCGAATCACAGCCCGGCCCCGCTCGCTCGCGGCGGGCAGGGCGACGATGGTGGCGTCACGGTCCAGGCCGCGGCCGAGATCCCACGGCTCCCCGTCGACCAGCGCGGCCACCGCGTCCGTGGTGTCCAGCAGCTCAGCCGGGGTCGTGCCGGCGGGAACCTGCCGCACGGAGCCGTCGGGGAGCTTGACCTGGAACTCGGGCACGGATGCCTCCTGGGAGGGAAGTTCGGGCTAACCGTCGGATGATACAGGCTGCCCTCATCCGCGCAGCTCCATTTCCGCACTCCGCGGGTGCCGCACGCTCGCTCCGTCCGGATCACCTTCGGGTAATTCTCTCGATGTCGTTTGCCCGCCTGGTGCACCAGCTGCTCGGACCCCTCGGTGCGGCGGCTGAAGGGACCTGGGCGCCCGCTGGTACCCGTCCGCGACCGTGCCCGGGTGCTGCAGGCCCTTGGCGCAGTGGACGGCGTGCTGGTGTTCGATGACGACACGCCCGCACGGGCCCTGGAGGGCCTGCGCCCGCACGTGTTCGCCAAGGGGGGCGACTATGCGGGCCGCGACATCGCCGAGTCCCGACTGGTGGCCGCGTGGGGCGGCCAGGCCGTGTTGCTGCCCTACGTCGCCGGCCGGTCCACGACCCGGCTGGTGGAGGAGATGATGCGTTGGGGCCAGAATCAAGGCGGCAGCGCTGCGTGGGAGATGACCGGCTGAGAGGAGCTGACGGCGATGTTCGGAACAGCCTGGCGTGTGGGCAGGATCGCCGGCATCGAGGTCCGCGTCGACAGCTCGTGGGTGGTGATCGCCCTGCTCATCACCTACAGCCTGTACCTGCGGTTCTCGCTGGTCTACCCGAGCCTGTCAACCGGGGGCGCGGTCGGGATCGCGATCCTGGCGGCGGTGCTGTTCTTCGGCTCGGTCCTCACCCACGAGCTGGCCCATGCGCTGGTCTCCCAGGCCCGGAGGATCCCCGTCCAGGACATCACCCTGTTCCTGTTCGGCGGGGCGACACGGGCCAGGGTGGAGTCCCGCGGACCAAACGACGAGTTCCTGATCGCGGTGGTGGGCCCGCTCACCAGCGGGCTCCTGGCGGTGCTGTTCTGGGTCGTCGACGTCGCCGGCCGTGGCGCCCTGTCCAGACCGCTGACCGGCATGTTCGGCTACCTCGCCTGGGTGAATCTGCTGCTGGCCGGGTTCAACCTGGTCCCCGGATTCCCGCTGGACGGTGGGCGGCTGCTGCGCTCGGCCATCTGGAAGGCCACCGGCAGCTTTGGCCGGGCCACCCGGATCGCCTCCCTGGCCGGCCAGGCGGTGGGGTGGCTGCTGGTGGCCGGCGGCGTGGCCATGCTCCTGGCCGGCAACCTCGCCGGCGGCATCTGGTTGGCGTTCATCGGCTGGTTCCTGGTCCAGGCCGCCCGGGCCTCCTACCAGGAGCTCCAGGTCCGGCACATGCTGCGCGGCGTCCAAGCGCAGGACGTGATGGCCGGCAACCTGTTGCGGATCCCGCCGGACCTCAGCCTGCAGGACGCCGTGGACGACTATTTCATGCGCTACGACCACGGCGCGTTCCCGGTGGACGAGCGGGAACGAACGATCGGCCTGCTGACGCTGCGGGGAGTCCGGCGGGTGCCGAGAAATCAGTGGCCCACCGGTCGGGTGCGGGATCACATGGTCCCGCTCGGCGACCAGGTGGTGGTGGCGCCGGATGCCCGGATGGACCAGGTGATGGGCAAGCTCGAGGACAGCGGGGCCGGGCGGGTGCTCGTGGTCGAGGATGGTGAGGTGGTGGGGATCATCACCTCATCGGATCTGACCCGGTGGCTGCGCCGCTGGCGGGGGCTGGAGGACAGAGCGCGCTGAGCGGATCGGGAGCCGCCCGATGAAGACGGATGCCGTCGCCGGAGAGAGCCGCGCGACCGTGCTGGTGGCGCTGGGCATCAACCTGCTGATCGCCATGGCGAAGGCGGCGGCGGCGCTGGTCACCGGCTCCAGCTCGCTGGTGGCCGAGGCGGCCCATTCGGTCGCGGACACCGGCAACGAGGCGCTGCTGCTGATCGCGCTGCGGCGCAGCAGCCGCCCGGCCGACGAGACCCATCCGTTCGGATATGGGGCGGAGCGCTTCTACTGGTCCCTTCTGGCAGCCATCGGGATCTTCGTGGCTGGCGGTGTCGCGGCCATCCGCGAAGGCGTGCTCCACCTGCAGCACCCCGAGCCGCTCGACCAGCCCCTGGTGGGCTACGCGGTACTGGTGGTGTCGCTGGCGCTCGAGGCGACGTCCTGGTCAACGGCGTACCGCCAGCTCCAGGGAGAGTCGCGTGGGCGCGGGCTGCCGCTCGGCGCGTACCTGCGCCGGACCACCGATCCCACCCCGACCACTGTCTTCTGGGAGGACACCGCCGCCATCATCGGTGTCTGCCTCGCGCTGGCCGGGCTTGCGCTGCACCAGGTGACCGGCTCGGCCGTCCCCGACGCGCTCGCCAGTATCGCCATCGGTCTGCTGCTGGTCGTGGTCGCGGTCCGGCTCGCGAGTCGCGAGCGCGAGCTGCTGACCAACCAGTCCGCCCCGCCATCCGTGGTCTCCACGATCCGCAAGCTGCTGGAGGCCGCGCCGGGCGTCTCGGTCGTGCCGCGCCTGGAGGTGCTGGTCATCGGCCCGCGCACCGTGCTGGTCACCGCAGAGGTCGGCCTGAACGACTCGGTCACCGGGGAGCATGTCACGCGACTGGTCGCGGAGCTCCGGGACCGCCTGCGCGGTCAGGCAGGCGTCGCCGAGGTCTACCTGACCCCCGTCGCGCCATGAGCGCCAGCGATCCGGGGCGGTGACAGATGCGCTGCCGCGGTATCTACCTGCGCTGCACCACTCCGCGAACAAAGGCTGCCTGCCCGGCGTGCTGGAGATCGTCGGCGATCACGCTCACCAGCCGCACGCCCAGCGAGACCGGCGGGTCCCATGACCTGTCGACGATGCGGGCGAGATCGGCGTCGGTGAGCCGTTCCACATACCGGGTCGTCTGCTCGTGGACCGCGTCGTAATAGCCCACCAGCAAGTCCGCGGACTTCACCTGGACCGCCGCGACGTCATCGGGGCCGTGCCCGTATCCCGTCGCCCGCGGGTGAAAGGGGAACCCGAACCGCTCCATCCAGCCGTGCGAGATCCACACCTGCTCGGCCTGCGCGGCGTCCGCGACGTGGTCGTCCTGGATCCGGGTCAGATGCCACACCAGCCAGGCAATCGAGTTGGCCCGACTGTCGACGCGGAACGCCAACTGCTCCGGCGTCAGACCGTCAGCGACGTCGTGGACCACCTCACGGATCCTGCTGAACGCATCGACGAACAGATCAGCGCTGGTCATCGGCGACTCCTGTTGACCTCGAGGTTGCGGGAACGTCCGGTCGGCTCGACCACGTTACCGCTGTGTGTGGCCCTCCGTAACGGAGTCCGTAACGCTCTGGGAACGGCCGGCATGCACCATGTCGACGTCGATGACGGACATGGAAGGAACCTCGGTGAGCCGGAAGCGGTCCGTTCCCGTACCGGTGGCGGCCAGGGGCGTCACCACGGTGCATCGCGGCTGCCCGCTCGCCTGGCTGCTCCCGGGCCTGTACGTGGCGCTCACGGTCTCGGGATTGGTCCTGCAGCGACTTGCCGGCCGACCCGAGGACCCTGTCACGGGCCTGGCCGGCGAGGCGGCGCTGTCGGCGGCCATCGGGGTGTGGTCGCTGGCGGGCGGCCTGCTGGCCGCCCACCGCCCGGCCAACCCGATCGGCTGGATCATGAGCGCGACCGCGCTGGTCTGGGCGCTCCAGCAGTTCTGCTTCGGCTACGCCGCCTACGGGCTGCTCGCCCATCCGGGGTCGCTGCCCGCCGCAACCTCCATGGCGTTGCTGTACGTGACGATGGTGCTGCTCTTCGAGCTGGGGGTTGCCCTGCTGTTCCTGCTGTTCCCCGACGGCCGGCTGCCGTCGGCCCGCTGGCGGCCGGTCCTGTGGGCGGGCCTGGTGGCCACCGCGGGCCTGGTGCCGGGGGGGATCACGGATCCCCGCCCCATCGGCTACCTCGGCGTCCGCAGCCCCCTGCAGGTCGGTGCCGCCCTGCGGGCCATCCTGGCCCCGCTGTTCATGGTGGCATTCTTCGTGCTGTTCGCGGTCCTGCTGGCGTCGGTGGTGTCGGTGGTGCTGCGCCTGCGCCGCGCCCGCGGCGAGGCGCGCCAGCAGCTCAAATGGTTCGCCTACGCGACCGCCCTGGTGCCGGTCGGCTTCGGCCTGTTGTTCTTCGGTTTCGACCCGGACCTCCCCACCGACCAGATCGCGATGGCCGTACTGGTCGTGGCGGCGGTCGCGATGCCGGTGGCCATGGCAATCGCCATCTTCAAGTACCGGCTGTACGCCATCGACCGCATCATCAACCGCACCATCGTCTATGGCCTGCTCAGCGCCATCCTCGGGCTCGGCTACACCGGTGCGGTACTGCTGTTGGGGCAGGCGCTGGGGCGGGGCCGGTCCAGCCTGGCCGTGGCCGTGGCGACCCTGGCCATGGCGGCGCTGTTCCAGCCGGCCCGGCGCCAGGTCCAGCAGGTGGTCGACCGGCGCTTCAACCGCCGCCGCTACGACGCGGCCAAGACCATCCAGGCGTTCAGCGTCCGGCTGCGCGAGCAGGTGGACCTTGACACGCTGACCGCGCAACTGCTTGCCGTGGTCACCCAGACGATGGAGCCCACCTCGGTCTCGCTGTGGCTGCGGCCGCCCCAAGGGCCGTACCTCGACCCCGGCACCCTGGCACCCGCCGGTAACCAGCAGCGGCAGAGAGCAGCCACATCCAACCCAGCCAAACTACCGGGACAGGTAAACGCAAGCTGAGAGGTTTCCCAGTTCCCAGCTTGCCCAGATTCTCGCTCAATTCGCAGAGGAAATTGTGGTGCGCCGGCCGGTCCAGGCGCGGAGGGCCCGCCATGACCACGATCCGCTACGGCAACCTCCAGGTCCAGCTGCTGGTCACCCACGGCACCCGCCTGGACCGCGTCCAGCTGGACACCCCAGCCCCGCGGCTGCGCCTGAGCGGCCCGGGACAGGCCGCGGCGCCGGCCGGCACCCCGCTGGTCGGGCGCGCCGACCTGCTCGACCACCTGGCCGGGCTGTCGCATCCCGGCTGGGCCGTCGAATTGCGCGCAGCCTGCGGGTTCGGCAAGTCCAGTCTGCTGGCCGCCCTGGCCGCGCGCCTGGCCGACCACGCGGCCGCGCCAGCGGTCCACCTGCGCGTTGGTGCACAGCCCCCAGACGACATCCTCGACCAGCTTTTCGGCGCGCTCTACATCGCCGACCAGCCCTACCGGCCAACCCCCCAGGAGCGCGCCAGCCTGTTCAGCAACGTCCGCGCGGTCGTCGTCCTCGACGACGTCACCCAGGAGCCCCACCAGCTCACCGAGCTGACCGCCGCCCTGCCGCAGTGCCTGGTGCTGACCGGCAGCGACCAACCGGTCCTGGACGCCGACGGCGTCTCAGTCGCGCTGGCGGGGCTGGCCGGACCGGCCGGCCTGCAGCTCCTCGTCCGCGACCTGGGCCGGCCGCTCGGCCAGGACGAAGCCGACGACGCCGCACGGCTGTGCGCGGCGGTCCGCGGCCAGCCGCTGCGGCTGCGCCAGGCCGCCGCGCTGGCCGCGACCGGGCAGCACACCCTGCAGCGCCTGGCCGACCGAGCCGAACGCGACCCCGCGGCGCTTGACCGCCTCAGCGTCCACGCCCTCGCCCAAACCGAGCGCCGCGTGCTGGCCGTGCTCGCCCTGGCCGCCGGGGCGGTGCTGCCGGGCGAGCTGGTCGAGGTCGTCAGCGGCGTCGACGACCTCGCCGCCCAGCTCGACAAGCTCCGCCGCCAGGGCCTGGTCGAGCAGGACCACGACCGCTTCGGCCTGCCCCGCTGCCTGGGGGCGGGCTACCGCAAGCTGCTGGTCGCCAACCTCGACATCGGCGCCGCGGTGCGCCCGCTCACGACCTGGCTGGCCCAGCGCGACCCCGGCAGCGCCGACGCCCTGGCGGCGGCCAGCGCCGCGGTCCAGCTGGTGGGCAGGCTGGCCGAACGCGGGGACTGGCCAGAGCTGGCCCGCCTGGCCGAGGTCACCGCGCGGGTGCTCACCCTGGCCGGCAGGTGGGACCTGTGCCGCCAGGTCCTGCTGCAGGGCCTGCACGCCGCGCAGCAGCTGGGCGATCTGGCCGCCCAGGCGCGCTTCGCCCACGACCTGGGCTCCATGGCCCTGTGCAACGACCAGCTGCAACAGGCCGACGAGCTGCTCCACCACGCGCTGGCGCTGCGCGAGCAGCTCGGCGACCACCAGGGCGCCGCCCTGACCCGCCACAACCTCGAGATCATGACGCCCCCAGCGCCCCCAGCGCCCCCAGCGCCCCCACCGGCCCAGCCAGGCCGTCGGTGGGAGCGCTGGCGCAAGCGGCTGCCCGCGCTCGCCTCCCTGCTGGGACTCTTTGTCTTCCTGCTGGTGCTGGGCTTGCGCGTCATCGTGCACGCGCAGCCCCCGCCCCCGACCACCAGCACGACCACGACATCGACCAAGCCGACCACCATCCGAACCTCGCCGCCCACCACGAACGTCAGCCACAGTGGGCCCGGCATCGCCGCGCCCGGCACCATCCAGTTCCCCCCGACCGCGATCGGCGCCGCAACCACTCAGCCGTTCGCGATCGGCAGCATCGGCGCTGGCCAACTGCGTCTGGGCAGCTTCGAGCTCAGCGGGGACAGCGCCGACTTCGCCGTCAACGACCACTGCCGCCATCACACCCTGGAGCCCGGCCAGTCGTGCCAGCCCACCGTGACGTTCACGCCCACCGCGCAAGGCAGCCGCAGCGCCACCCTCACCATCCACCAGAACCTCCCCGGCCCGCCAACCCACGTCCTGCTCACCGGTACCGGGCAGCCCGGTAGCGACCTGCGCCCCCCGATCCTGAAACGCATGACCTCGCCATGGAGGCCACATCCAGGGAGGGCGCGATCGTCGGCTACTCAGTGACCGCGATCGACGATGTGGACGGCGACGTGCCGGTCCTGTGCCAGCCGGCCTCAGGCACCATGTTCCCGTTCGGCACCACGCACGTCAGCTGCACTGCGGCCGACAAGAGCGGCAAGACAGCAAGCGGCGGCTTCTCGGTCACTGTCCGCGACTCCAGGCCGCCGGCGATGACGGTGCCAGACGACGTGACGGTCGAGGCGGCCGGCCCAGATGGTGCCATGGTGGAGTTCCCGCAGCCGACCGCCAGCGACCAGGTCTCCGGCCCGGCCGAGGCGAGGTGTGCGCCCCTCCCTGGCGGGACGTTCCCGCTGGGCACCACCACGGTCACCTGCTCCGCGGTCGACAGCCACGGCAACGAGGGCAGGGCCAGCTTCAACGTCGTCGTCCGCGACACCACACCACCCAAGATCGGCACCCGAGAAGACATCCTGGAATCTATGCCGATCGATGACAGAATCGATCCGAAGTTGTACCGCGTGACCATGGCCGTCAGTTTCGATCCCCCGCCTGCCTGGGACGTGGTTGACCAGAACGTCAGCGTCACCTGCGATCCACCCTCTGGCAGCCAGTTCCCCGCTGACCTGGACCCTGGCGAGACGACCACGGTGACGTGCACGGCGATCGACGACAGCGGGAACCGCTCCGGCCAAAGCCAATTCACGGTAACGATCGTCGCATTCCCACAGCCTCACTGAGGCGAATCCCACCCTGGAGGATTGGACGATGCGGATCTTCCTGGAGACCGGTCGGTTGCTGTTGCGCCGGTTCACCGAGGCCGATGTGGATAATCTGGTAGATCTCGACAGCGACCCAGACGTCATGCACTTCATCAACGGAGGACGACCGACCCCTCGCGAGGAGATCCAGAACGACTTCCTGCCGGCCTTTCTCAACTACTACGAGCGCTTCGCGGGCTATGGCTTTTGGGCGGCCATCGAGAAGTCCACCAGGGAGTTTCTGGGCTGGTTCCACTTCCGGCCACCCCAAGGCGCCAGCCTCGACGACGTCGAGCTTGGCTACCGGCTGCGCAAATCGGCCTGGGGCAAGGGCTACGCCACCGAAGGGTCGCGCGCGCTGATCCGCAAGGGCTTCACCGAACTCGACGTGCAGCGCGTGTTCGCGAGGACGATGGCGGTCAACGTCGCCTCCCGGCGCGTGATGGAGAAGGCGGGCCTGCGGCTGGTGCGGACCTTCCATCAACCGTGGCCGGATCACATCGATGGCGCCGAGCACGGTGACGTCGAGTATGCGCTGCGCAAGGCGGACTGGGAGCAGCAGCGAGACGAATAGCCGCCGCTACGCGCCCTGTCCGCTGGAAAGCAACCCATCACGGTGATCGGGCAGGCGCTCATGCGGACGCGCCGGAGTAGCGCCGCAGGCCGCGCCGCCACACCCAGCGGGTGATGGCGACCAGCACGGCGGCGAACCCGGCGGCGAGCAGCAGGGTCCTGCCGCCGGCAAGACCGACGATCGCCTCGGCGGGCACGGTCACCGCGATGCCGAGCGGTACCAGGAAGGTGAACACCAGCCGCAGCCCCAGAGGGTAGACCCCGACCGGCCAGCGCCCCGCCTGGTAGATCCCGTCGAACAGCTCGACGATGAACTCCAGCCGCACGACCCAGAACGCCCCGGTGGCCAGGCAGAGCCAGAAGCAGTAGAGCACCAGCACGCCGAGCGGCAGCGCCGCCGCGAACCCGAGCGCCTGCCCCACGCCGAGCTGGCGCTGCAGGCGGACCACCGCGATGCCGAGCACGATCGCGCCGACCAGGCAGTCGACGCTCTGCCAGACGTTGAGCTGCCGGACGCTGACCAGCAGCTGGCCGTCCCGCGGCTTGGTCAGCAGGTAGTCGAGCTTGCCGTCGCGCACGTCCTCGATCAGGCGCAGCATGTTCGGCTGGATCGCGGTGCGCACGACCCCACCGACGAGGATGTGCACGCCCATCACCGCCAGCAGCTCTGCCTGCGACCAGCCGGCCAGCTCGCGGGTGTGGGAGAAGACCAGCGCGAGCACCGCCAGGCCGGTGCCCAGCGCGAGCAACGACTGGACCAGCTCCATGAAGAAGTTGACGCGGTACTGCAGCTCGTTCAGGGCGCTGATCCGCAGGAAGGTCCGGGCCAGCACGAGCGCCTGGAGCAGGCGGCTCATCAGTTGCCCACCGCCGCGTAGCGCCGCACCCCGAAACGCCAGACCACCGCCACCAGCGCCACGCCGGCGGCGGTCCACAGCGCCTGCGCGCCGAGCCCGGTGAGAAGCTCCGCGCCGCCAAGGTCGGCCGCCAGCGTCTCGATCGGGAAGCCGAAGGTCCATTTGTACGGCAGGAAGCTGGCCAGCGTCCGCGCCCACGGCGGCATCAGCCCAAGCGGCACGATCCTGCCGGACAGCAGCAGCTCGAGGGTGAAGTACGTCATGTAGATCGCGCTCACCCGGGTGGTCCAGAAGGTGATCATGCCGAGCACCCACATGAACATCGAGCGGATCAGGTACGCGCCCCAGATCGCCAGGAAGAACGCCGCCGCCTTGGCGGGCGTGACCGCGATCGCAGGGTGGAACGCGAACGACAGGACCACCGCGAGCGGCAGCCACATCACCACCACCGGGAGCTTCCAGCCGGCGAAGTAGGCGAGGTCGTAGTGGATCGGGTGGACGGGCCGCAGCAGCATGCCGGACAGCGTCCCCTCGCGGATGCGCCACTCCCAGCCGAAGGGGGTGAAGACGATGTTCACGTTGCGGACCAACGTCCAGACGATGTAGTAGGCGGCGAGCTGCGCGGGAGTGTACCCGCCGACGCTGCCGCCCTGGCTGCGCGCGACCGTCGACCAGACCACCAGGTAGACGATCGGCTCGGTGATCATCCCGAGCATGTAGGCGTAGTTGGCCACGCGGTACTGGAACTGCTCCTGCACCGCCGTCCGCGCCACCGCGACGTAGAAGCCGGCGAGACGCCGCAGCCGCTCCAGCTCGCGCTCGCGGACGGCACGGAGGCGCGCGCGCGGCCGCGCGAGCACGCTCACAAGCCTCACGGGCCTGCCTGCCTGACCGCGAAGACCTGCTCGATGATGTCCTCGATCGGCTGGTCCTCAATGGTCACGTCGCTGACCGGCTGCTCGTTCAGCAGCTTCGCCGCGACCGTCGAGGTGTCCTCCTTGCGCACCCGCAGCGTCACCCGGTCGCCCTCCCTGGAGGTGACCTCGCCATAGCCGTCGAGGGCCACCGACGGGTCGGCCAGCGCGACGCTGATGGTCTTGTGCGAGGTGAATCGGTCCGACAGCGCCCGCAGATCCCCGTCGAACAGGATCCCGCCGTGGTGGATCACGATCACCCGCCGGCACAGCGCCTGCACGTCGGCCATATAGTGGCTGGTCAACAGGATGGTCGCGCCGTTGCGGCGGTTGTAGGCGGCGATGAACGAGCGGATCCGCCGCTGCATCGCCACGTCCAGCCCGATCGTCGGCTCGTCCAGGAACAGCGCCCGGGGCCGGTGCAGCAGCGCGCCGGCCAACTCCACCTTCATGCGCTCGCCGAGCGACAGGGTCCGCACGGGCTTGCGCACGACGTCGCCGATCTCGAGCACCTCGACCAGCTCATCGACGGTCTCCCGGAACTGTCGGCGCGGCAGCCCGTAGATGGCTCGGTTCATCTCGAAGGAGTCCACTGCGGGGATGTCCCAGTTGAGCTGGTTACGGTTGCCCATCACCAGCGTGATCGCCTGGAGGAACTCCTGCCGCCGGCGCCACGGCACGTGGCCGAGCACCGACACCTCCCCCGACGTCGGGTACAGCAACCCCGACAGCATCTTCAGGGTGGTCGTCTTGCCGGCCCCGTTCGGTCCGAGGAACCCCACGACCTCGCCCGGCTCGATCGCGAACGAGATCCCGTCGACCGCTTTGACGTCGCGGTGCTCCCGCCGGACCAGGCTCCGCAGTGCTGCCCGCAGCCCGGCCTCCCGGGTCGGCACCACGAAGGTCTTGCGAAGGTCCTGGACGAAGATGTCTGGGTCCCGCATAGCGCCCCATCAAGGCATATCGTCACGACGACGGCAACCCATTAACCTCGGCTGGCGTTTCGCCCTCCTCGATCTCGAGGGGACCCGGATCAGCTCTCGACGGCTTGGAGCTGCTCCTGTGGGTTCCACTCCGCCGGCGGCGGTCTGCCATAGGAAGACCACGGGCAGCCCGCCGAGCGCCACGCCTCACGCAGACGGCGATGCAACTCCTGGCGTTTGCCTGCGCCCCCACGGATCGCGTCGTGATAGCCGAACTGGGTACCGCACGACGGGCAGATGTCGTCCGACGGCGAGTCGTTGTCCCATGGCGGCTCCGCGAGGTCGGGATATCCGCACACCGGACAGAGATACCGTTCGGCCATCACGATCTCCTACCAGGGAGAGGAGCCGGTCTGGGAGAGCCAGTAGTCCCAGTTGGTGGCATAGGGGTGCTGCGACGGGTCGGGCTTGAAGAACGTGCGTGTGGTGCCGGTGGCATTGTAGGCACCGAAGGTGTTCGTCGCTGGATCGTAGATGCGGATAACGCCCGTGTTCGGATCGATCTTGGTGGGTAGCTCCTCCCGCAGACCCCGCTGGAAGAACTCGGAGGCCATCTGCGCATACGCCTCCTCGCTCGCCGCCCCAAATTCCGCTCCGTGGTTCCCAAAGTGCTCGGTAAGGGAATCAGGACGTCCCCAGGTCTCGCTTACAGGGAGCTTCATGGAGCCGCCCTCTGCGGCTTCAGCGGCTCCCGCGGCTCGTGCGGCGGCACCGCCGATGCCGAGGAGGACGGCGTTGAGGAATATGTCGCCCAGCTGGTCGAGGGTGGAGGGGTCCCAGGGGAGGACGACGTCGCCCTGGTCGGTGGGAAGGTACTTGTCGACGTTATTGACGAATTCGCGGATGTTGGCGACGGGTTCGTGGTTTTCGAGCATCGCGATGACGACTCGGGCGGTGTTGGTATTGGCCATGAGGCTGGCCGGGCCGAACTGGATGTACAGGTTCATGGCGGCTTGGTCGTGGGCGAGCCAGGCCAGGCCTGTGTCGAGTCGTCCTCCTCGTACGGCGGCGATGGTCCTCAGGAGTGACCCGGAGGTGAGCGCTTGCTGGCTGAGCGGGAAGCCTCTGGAGTCGGTGTTGGGGCCGGAGCTGCAGCACGAGACGGGCGGGCTGGTGGTGGACGAGGTGGGCGGCGGGCTGCTGCCGCCGCCGCCGTCGGGGATGGCGGTGTGGCCGTCGGATTCGGCGTAGCCGATGGGGTTGGCGCCCGCCAGGGCGTAGCGGTTCTGGTTGAGCGGGTCGGTTGCCAGGCCGAGGTCGTCCAGGGCGCCGCGGTACAGGTCTTGTTGCAGGAAGCGGCCGCTGCCCAGGTCGTAGCGGCGGGTGCCGGTGTCGAGGGTCTGGGAGCCGGTGTCGTAGCGTTTGGCGGCGTAGCGGAAGGGG
>WNGF01003840.1_pt1 | contig 25019 bp, 23 predicted proteins | sample 5400641 | NCBI WGS metagenome assembly WNGF01 (sample SAMN13153371, study PRJNA577476) | soil metagenome | isolation source: 80 cm soil or saprolite under grassland replicate 2 | place: USA:California | collected 2016-06-15 | reverse complement strand
CAGCACGGTCTGAGCCCGTTTGTCGCGCAGCCCGGCACAGCTGACCCAACCGGTGGCCACGTCCACCAGCGTCAGCGTGTACAGAAAGGGTCCAGCACCGGTCCAGCCGCAATGGGCGACCAGGTCGACCTCAACAAAGCCCGGTACCGTCTCCGTCCAGTCGGCGAACGTCTTGATGGCCACCTGGTGCTTCAACAGCGTGCCAGGCCGTGTGGTGCTCAGGCCTCGCTTCGGCAGACCGTCGCGAGACGAGGCGAGCGCTCGATCGATCGTGGATGGGCTCATACGAGCGACGCGTTGGATCGTCTCGGCCGAAACATGGTGGAGTGCATGCCAGTAGCGCAAGCGCTCGAGCAGCTCAGGCAGAAACGGCGCCAGACGCTTGGAGCAGATGCCGTCAAGGGCGGCCCAGCACACCCGTAACAGCGCCACCTCGGCCGGTCCATAGCTCGGCGGGCGACCGCGGTAGTTCGAGACACGCTGTTCAGCTGGCGGGTCACTCAGCAGCACCAACGCGTGCTTGCGGGTGTAGCCGCTGACCGCACAGAACTCGTCCAGGATCTGCCCCTTCTCTCGCCTGCTCGCGTGCGCGTAGCGCGGCGCCAGGGCCCGCGCCAGGTCGTGCCGACTGGCTTGCTGCACGCGCTCATCGTCGTTGCCTCCGGTCGGATTTGTTTTGAGGCAGACAGCCCCTGCCGGGTCGGCAAAATTTTGAGGCAACGCGGAGACGCACTCCACGTCCTCACAGTAGCACACCTGTTCGGAAATCGAGATCAGATTTCTACCCGCACACCCCGTAATGACTCACGTCGCCCAGCTTGCGACGATGTGCAGGAATTTGATGTAGTCACCAGCTAGTGGGTCATGCCCCAAATGGCCGGAGCTTGGAGTCTTTGCCGGATACTTGACCGGAAGGAGCCAGGATGCCACAACGCGAGCCGCTGCGGAAGCTGAGCCGCAGTGAGCGCACGGCCTTAGAGCAGCGGGTTGCTCATTCAGGCCCAGCATGCGGCACACCTGGGTGCGCTGCACCTGCCAGGCCTCGGTAGTCAACAGCTGTGCCCGCGGATCGCCCCAGCGCTGGCTGGGCATGACGTACAGATCGCGGCGTTTGAATGCGGCGTGCATCGCCTGCAACGCACAGAAGGTGTACGCGCGTCGGTCGACGGTCTTGTCTGGACGTACCACCAGTCTCCACCAGGCCGGCGTGACGATACGCAATGGTGCCTGGTGCATCGCTGAGGTTGGCATGCGCTCGAGGTGCTGCAAGAACTCCCAGGCTGCCAGCACGGCGCGGCCGCCTTGCGTCGCGTGTGGGATCACTGTCTGCAGCAACAACGGCAGGAACTGGCGGATCATGCTGTAGCGGTTGAGCAACGCTTGGGGTGCCTGGTTGTTCTCAGGTGGTCGAGCCAGTGCGCCAACGGTCGCGACCGCCTGTTCGATCCGCTCGCGTGACCAACGCGCGAAAATCTCATTGCGCACGGTGTGATCGGACTTGGCCTGGTCGAGCACAACCAGACTGATGTCGCGCAGCAGCAAGGCAGCCACGTCAAGATCACCGATGGTGCGCAGTCGCCGGTGCCGCTCTTGTCGGTCCACCCGTGCCAACAGGTCGGTGAGCAGCCTGTCCAAGACATCCAGCACGTCATCTTGTGCATTGGCTTGCAGGAAGCAAGCGAACGCCACCAATGTGGCCATGCCGCGCTGTGCGGGCATGCGCTGGATGGCCTGCGCGCGGGCAGTGCTGGCGGAGCGCGCCAGAAGCTTGAGCCGACCTGGCGGTAGCCTCGACCGGTCGAGGTCGCCGACACCAAGTTCGCGGACGGCTCGGAGGCGACGGAGAGCATCGACCAATCCCGCCGCGGTCGGCTGCGTCGGTCCCCGCCGCAAATGGTCGAGCGGCGAGCGACGACTGCCGGCCGGCACAACGAGCACCTGCCTGAGTCGGTCGCGCTGCTCCTCCGACGGTAAGGCGGCCAACGTGCGATACAACCGCGTATTGGCTCGCTCGCGGATCCGAGTCACCAACCTCTCAAGGACCGACACGCCCGGCAGCAGCACTTGACGTTCGACCAGCCAGGCAGTCGCCAGGTCAAACAGCACGCTCGGCGGCTCTGTGCTCAGCCAGGCGCGCTGATATAATCACCGCACCAGACGGAACGATGCGCCTGGGTCGCTGAAGTCGCGATAGCCACAGACTCGACGAAGCTCTGCGGTGTGTTCCCACGCCGTGGTGGGGCGTGCGGCGTACTCCGCCAGACATGCTACATCGCGGATGCCGAGTTGGGCGGCGAAATACGCGACAACGTTGGATGGGACGGCCGTTCGTTCGGCCAGGAAGGTGCCTAAGAAGCGAACGGTGCTCAGCTGGAGCGCGAAGCCGAGCTTGTTGTGTGCGCCACGCCGCACGTTGACGAGCTCACGGTCGGTATCGTCGAGGTGAAAGTAGCGGGACAGCTGCTGGTTGGATGGCGGCCCAACAAAGTGGCCGTACGCCTGCTCTTGGGCCTCGGTGAGAAATTCGCCTGGCATCGGCGCCGGAGCCTACGGCGTCGCTGACTTCCCTGCTCAGCGCCGCCCTCCAAACGGCCACTACTTGACGAGAATGCTTAGCGTAGGTTTCTGTCCAATTGCTACTCAGAGGCCGCATACCATCGCTCAGCGATCATTCGGGAGGACAGGCGTTTGAAAGCCGCCATCTTTCACGGAGCGCATCAGCCGCTAGCCAGGTGCCTGAACCACAGACGGTAGCCGACATTGTCTCGGTGATCGAGCGGCACGTCGACGACATCCATCAGCAAGTTCTGCGCAGCACGACCGATCCGGCCAAAGGACTACCGCGCTTCAAAACGAAGGCGCGGCAGGCTCAGGACGAGCGCGTGTTGCGCGTGCTGTTGAAAGTCCTGGTAGAGATCCGTTCGGCCGGCGCAACGGTCGAGCGGCTGCAGGCAGAGAGTTACGCGCGCATCGACGGAGCGGCGATCGAGGCCGATGACACCCGGCTCAGGCGCCGATTACAGGGTATTCCTGAGGTCGCGCCGCAATCGCTCGGGCCGGCGGCGCGCGAATGAACGAGACGGAGGGCACGCGATGATAGTTGCAGTTCGCACCACGGCGCCGGTAACCGAGGCGGTCGCACGATATGCCCGTGAGTACCGGTTCGAAGGCGTGTCGGCGGAGGTTTTTGCGAGGGCCGAACGGGCGGTCATCGACACCATCGGCGTGGCGATCGCGGGTGGAGTGGAGCCGTGCTTCAGCATCCTGGCGCAGACCCTTGGTCATACAGGCAACGACGCGTCGGTTCTCGCGACGGGACGCAAAGCATCAGCGGCTGACGCGGCGTTTTTGAATGGGACATCAGGCCACGCGCTCGACTTCGACGACGTTGCCGATGCGCTCAAGGGCCATCCCTCGGTGGTTCTCGTTTCGGCGTTACTCGCGGTGGCGGAGGCGAGCGAGCGGACCGGGCGCGAATTTCTGGAAGCATACATTGTCGGCTTTGAGATCGCGTGCGCTATCGCGCGAACGCTGCCGGTCGAAGCGCATTACCGCAATGGTTGGCATGCGACGGCTACCGTCGGAGTGCTCGCGGCGGCGGCTGGCGCCGGGCGTTTGCTCGGACTCGACCACGAGCAGATGCGCAACGCGCTCGGAATCGCCGCGTCGATGGCCAGCGGCAGCCGCCAGAACTTCGGCACGATGACCAAACCGCTGCACGCGGGGCTCGCCGCGCGGGACGCGGTGATCGCCGCGGAGCTGGCGTCTCACGGGTTCACCGCGGACCAGGAACAGCTTGAAGGTCCTGTTGGCTATTTCCGGCAGTACGGACTTGACTCGGATCTCGGGGCTGTGCAGCGCTCGCTTGCCGGCGGGAGCGTGCTCCTCTCCGACGGCGTGAGCGTCAAGAAATATCCGTGCTGTTATGGGACCCATCGGGCGGCGGATGCGGCGCTCATGCTGCGGGCACGGGGTGTCGTTGCTGGTGAGGTGCGTTCGGTGCGAGCGGCGGTCGAACCTGGAGGTCTGCAGGCTACGATTCACCATCGACCGGTTACTGGACTTCAGGGTAAATTCAGCAACGAGTACGTTATTGCGGCCTGCTTGCTTGACGGGAGCGTGCGGTTGTCGACGTTCACGGACGCCGCGGTGAGCCGGCCCGAAGCGCAAGACTTGCTCCAGCGTGTCGCGATCCAGGAGCTTGAAAGTCCGCCGTTCGGCGATTCTGGGTTCCAACATGCGTATGCGACAGTGGACATCGAACTTGTCGACGGAACAGTCGTACGCGAGCGCTGTGACGTGCCGCGTGGTGACGGGCGAGCACCGCTGAGCGATGCGGAGATCGAAGCCAAGTTCCGCGACTGTCTCGACTTTGCTCGGTCGCATTGGGAAGCGGAGGGACTGTTGACGCACTTGCGCAACCTGCGCTCCGCTCCGCATGTGATGCGGTGGTGAAAGGGTACGCATGCAGGTAGGCGAGCTTGTTGTCGAGCCGGTTCACGACGGGATTATGCGGGCACCGGTCACGGCTTTCAGGGCACCACTGAGGAGCAGTGGGCGCCGCATCGACAGTTCCTCGACGCGGCCGGCATGCTCGGGTTTGCACGGGGCGGGTTTCTGATTCGCCCTCCGGGCGATCGGTTGGTGCTGGTCGATGCGGGCATCGGCGCGCGCTCGGGCGAAATGATGTCTGGCAACGGCCACTTCCATGGTGGAGAACTGCTGAACTCTCTTGGTGCACTAGGTGTGCGCGCCGACGATATTACCGACGTGGTGTTCACGCACCTGCACTTCGACCACGTCGGCTGGGCCTCCCACAATGGGCAATCGCATTTCCGAATGCCACCTACCGCTGCGACGCGCGCGACTGGGAGCATTTCCGAGACAACGAGCGGGTGCAACCGATCCTGGCACCAATCGCGGATCGCCTGGAGACGTGGGACTCCAGCGGTCCGCTGGTTGCCGGAGTGGACACTATGACCGCACCGGGGCACACACCGGGCAGCACGATCATGGTGCTCTCATCAGGCACCGCGCGGGCGCTGTTGCTGGGCGACGTGGTGCATTGTCCGATCGAATTGATCAACGACGAATGGGCCAGGCTGGGCGACGTTGACCCGGAGCTCGCCAACGCACGCGCAACGCGCTGGCGCGAGAAATCGAAGGCACCGACACGCCGGTGGCGGCGGCCCACTTTCCGGGGATGTTGTTCGGTCGGCTGCTTACGGCCAACGGACAATGTAGCTGGGTGGTGTAGCGCTTTGGGTCAGGCGTGAGCGTGCGTGGGCTCTCGGTCGGGTGGCGGTTTTGACGGGCGCAGCTGGCGGACCAGGTTGCGCAGTGGACCTGACGTGAAGGCGAGGGCGGCACCGATCAGGAGCGTGGCGATGAGGAGGGTGACGGTGCCGAACTCGCCAAGGACGCTGATCAGCGCGCTCAGGGTCCAGTAGCCGACAAAGCCCGCTCCTTGCTGGGCTTCGGTTGTCTGCGAGGCTAGTAGGAGATGCTGCGCTGGCAGAAGCTCCGGCTGGCAGCCGATCTGCGAATCGGGGATGTGCAGGCACTCGAGTTTCCTGACGCGCGGTTCGACACCGTCGTGTGCACGCTGTCGCTATGCACGATCTCTGACGGTCGACAGGCAATGGCGGAGGTGTGCCCGGTGCTACGCCCTGGTGGCCAGTTATTGCTGCTCGAGCACGTCCGCAGCCCGCGCCCGATCGTCCGATTCATCGAGCGGCTAGTCGAGCCGGTGACGATGCGGATCGATTGCGATCACCTGTTAAGCGACGGCTCGACCATCTTTGCTGAGCTGGGCTTCACGGTCAGGCGCGTAGAACGCGCCAAACAAGGCATCCTCGAGTGGGTGGTGGCCCGCAAGCCCGAGCCCGCCGGGGCTGGGTCCGTCCCCCACGGCATCCGAGGAGGTCCACGCAATGAACGCGCTCAAACCCGCGCTGGCGCTGGGTGCAGTGGCCTTGGCTGCGGTAGTTGCCAACGTCGGGCTGGTCACGGAAATCCGATGGCATCCGGACGGTCTATCGGCCGCTCACGTTCTGGGCTGCACGGCAGGCGATCGTCGGCCGCAAGCGGGTCCGGGGCGATCGCACGGCGGGGAGGTTCGTCCGGGACGAAGTGGACCACCTGGTCAGCGACACATGGCACCGCTACGACGAGCTTCGCGAGCACCTCCCAAACCAGCCGACACTCGGCAGCCGCATGAACATCCGGCTGGCGGCGCTAACGGATGCGATGCTGCAGGTGCTGATGGATGCCGGGATCGAGCGGCAGCCTTGACTCGACAAGACAACCCTCGCGCCAGCGGTAAGGGCTGGTGTTGATTCGCCGGTAAAAGGGACTCTCCCGAGATTCCCCTGAAACTCCTCCCGTGGCGGCGTTAGGCGGTCGTTGGCTTGAGCGTGACTGAGCGCTCGCTCGAGGGCAATGAGTACACACCGATTGAACACTCGCATACCTTTGAGGTGGTGGCATGCAAGATCGCGGTGGCCGCCGAGCGCCGTCGGCAGCGAGCGTGATCCTTTTCATCCTGCCCAAGGTCACGCCCGGCGATCCTGTTGGGCCCTCGTGGGCGAGCAGGTCACGCCGGAGAGTTACACCCCGGTGCAACACGAACTGGGACTGGACCAACAGGCGCCCGTGCAATACGTCAGGTGCTTCGCGCGCGTCGCCCAGGGCGACCTGGGAACGTCATTGCACTATGGCGCGCCCGTGTGCGATGCCATGGCCGAGCGGCTCCCCGCCAGCTTACAGCTCCGCGTGCCGCAATTTCATTCGGGTTAGTCATTGCCCTGCCACTCGGGTTTTCAATTTGGAAACGACCCCTATGCGACGCCGTGCCACGCCTTCTTCGACTCCCCGCTTCGGCACCAAAAGCACGGCCAACCGGGCAACCGGCCAGAACACCAGCCGCGGCCCCGGGCCGCACCCTTCTCGGGGCGCTAGACCGGCTCCACTCACCTAGCCGCCCACTCGATGCTGCCCCGCACCACGGCTCGACCTGCCTTCCTAATCCACCCAGCACGCCGGAAGAGCCATGTCTCATCAGCCTGTACCCCAGGGCGGCTGCGACCCCACGCCCCGAGCACACTGGGCCCGATTAGGCCTTCGACGCTTCGCGACAATGCCCGCCGAGCCGAGCGAGCGCAGCGGATCAGCCGCCCTGACTCTGTTCGTCCTACTGCGGCGACGGTTTCCAGCTCTGGAAGCGCTGCTCGACCCTGGCGATCAGGTAGGTGAGCAGCATGCCCGCCGTCGCGACGATCACCAGTCCGACGAACACCTTCGACGTCTGGAACGTCGCGCCAGCCGTGGCCATCATCAGCCCCACGCCCGCCTGGGCCGCGACCAGCTCGCCGACCACCACGCCCGTGAGTGCGTGCCCCAGCCCCAGCCGCAAGCCCGTCAGGATGAACGGCACCGAACCCGGCAGCACGATCGTGCGGAACAGCTGCGCATCCGAGGCGCCAAAGGACCGCGCCGCCTTGATCAGCGACGGGTCGAGGTTCCGCACCCCGGCCGCCGTGTTGATCACGATGGCGAAGATCGCCCCAAGGAAGACCACCGCGATCTTGGAGTTGATGCCGATTCCGAACCAGATGATCAGCAGCGGCGTCAGCGCGATGCGCGGGATGCTGTAGAAGAAGGTGACGAACGGGTCGAGCGCCATGTTGAAGCGGCGGTACCAGCCCATGGCGATGCCGACTGGCAACCCAATCACGATCGACAGCCCGAAGCCGTAGATCAGTTCCTGGCCGCTGGCCCACATGTCGGGCCAGATCTGGCCGCGCGCGACGTACGCCCCGAACGCGTTGGCGATATCGGTGGGACCTGGCAGGAAGAGCTCGGGTACGACGCGTCGGAACGCCGCCAGCTGCCATAGGCCGACGAACAGCAGCACCGCCGAGGCGCCGATCAGCGTGCCTTCGTAGCGCTTGAGCGGCCCTGGTTGGCCGGGGATGCGGACCGGCGCCGCCACGTCAGGCGTGCGCGGGTCCTCAGTGGCGGTGCGAGCACTTTGCGGAAATGCCATGGCGGGTGCCCTCAGTGCGCGTCGGCGCGCACCTCCTCCTCGATACTTCGCCAGATCTCGTCCTCGAACTCGAGGAACCGTTGATCGCGCTTGATGCTCAATTCGCGCGGCCGGGGCAGGTCGATCTCGAGGCACGCCTTCACGCGAGCTGGGCGGCGCGTGAAGACCATCACCCGATCGGCCAGGTAGACGGCTTCTTTGATGTCGTGGGTAATGAAGAGCGCGGTTTTGCGCGTTTCGCCCCAGATACGCAGCAGCTCGCGCTGCATGAACTCGCGCGTCTGGGCGTCCAGCGCGGCAAAGGGTTCATCGAGCAGCAGCATCTCGGGATCGGTGGCCAGGGCGCGGGCGAGGTTGACGCGCTGCTGCATGCCGCCCGAGAGCTCGGTCGGAAACGAGTCTTCGAAGCCGGCCAGGCCGACCAGGCGAATGAGCTCGCGGGCGCGCTGGACACGATCGCGGCTCCGAAGCCGGCCCTGGAGCTCAAGGCCGTAGACGACGTTGCCGAGCACGGTGCGCCACGGCAACAGGCTGGCCTGCTGGAATACCATCGCCCGGTCTGGGCCCGGACAGGCGATGGGTTGACCATTGAGCTCGAGGCTGCCGCTGGTGATCGGCAGCAGCCCATCGACTGCGTTGAGGAACGTGGTCTTGCCGCAGCCGGAAGGTCCGACGATCGAGACGAACTCGCCCGGTTGGATATCCAGCATGACGCGGTCGACGGCCAGGAAGGGCCGGTTCGAGCGCTCGATCCAGTAGTGGATCGTGACGTCAATGGCGCGCAGTTTGGCGTTGGGGCCGCCCGAAGTCAGCTGCGGATCGTAACCGGCCAGTCGTCCGTTGCTGAAGGCCATCGTCGTCCCCTACGAGATCGTCATCCAGTCCGTGTCGCAAACAAGAGCATATCCGCCTCAAGCAGGCGGTGGCAGCGAGGCTGGCGAGTAGCGAATGCGTCGAACGAATCGAATGTCGCATGTGTCTGATGCCTTTCCGTTGGCACGTGAGCCGTCCCAATTGATTTCCGAGGTGTGGGGCGTGGGGCGACTGCCGATACATGTCAGTCTCTTGCCATTGCGGATCAGCCGCCCAGCAAAAGTTCACAATCAGATTCCCAATCTCAGTCACAATGTTGGTTCGAAGCGATGTATAGTCCGCGAGCTAGGCACGCCAGGCGGCCAGGTGGGACCACACACGGGCGAGATCACAAGCGCGGGCAAGTTGGGGGGGCTCCTGCGGGGGCATCGCGTAGCGCGCGGTCTCTCACAGGAGGAGTTGGCTGCGCGGGTCCAGCCAGCGTTAGCCGCGAACACCATCAGTAACCTCGAGCGGGGCAGGACGCGCCCCTATCGCCAGACCCTGGACACACTCGCGAAGGCCCTCAGTCTGACCGCAGCGCAACGCGCCGAGCTGGTTGCTATCTGGCGCGGGCGCGAGGCCGAAGTACAGGGAACCGTGCCTGCCTCGCTGCCCAAGCTTGGCGCCCGCCCAAATAACCTGCCGCTGACTGTGACGCCACTGATTGGCCGCCAACCAGAACTGGCCACGATAGCCGCGCATCTGCGTTTGCCCCATGTGCGGCTGTTGACGCTGACCGGGCCAGCGGGTGCTGGCAAGACGCGGCTTGCAGTCGAGGCCGCTTCAAATCTGCTCGGCGTATTCGCCGACGGCGTCTACTTCGTGGCCCTGGCGTCCATCAATGACCCCGCTCTGGTTGTCTCCGCGATTACCGAATCGTTGGGCATGGTCGACGCAGGCGCAAACCCACGAGCTGCGCTCCGCGAGTTCCTGCGCGACAAGTCCTTGCTCGTCGTGCTGGACAACTTCGAGCATCTGCTGACGGCTGCGCCAATGGTGGCCGAGTTGCTTGCCGAGGCGCGCGGACTCAAGGTCCTGGTGACCAGCCGCGAGCCACTGCGCTCGCGCTGGGAGCGGGTTTACCCCGTGCCGTCCCTGCCCCTGCCCGACCTCGAAACCCTGCCGGACCTCGCCGCCCTGGGTGCGACACCGGCTGTGACGCTCTTCGTCCAGCGAGCCTGCGGGGTCCGCCCCGAGTTCCAGCTCACCGCGGAGAATGCACGGGCGGTAGCCGAGGTGTGCGTGCGCCTTGACGGCCTGCCGCTGGCAATCGAACTCGCGGCCGCGCGCTGCAACGTGCTCGGCCCTCAGGCCATCCTGTCCCGTCTGCAGCACCGCCTCAGGCTACTGCGACACCCCGCCCCGGACGGGCCGCCCCGCCACCAGACGCTGCAAGCCGCGATCGACTGGAGCTACGAGCTGCTTGCGCCCCAGGAGCGCGCCGTCTTCCGGCGTCTGGGGGTGTTCGTGGGCGGCTGGACCCTGGAGGCGGCGGAGGTGGTGACCGACACGGCCAGCCTGGGTGTGGAGGCGCTGGACGTGCTCGGAGCCCTGGTTGACAAGGGCCTCATTCAGGTCCAAATGCTGGACTCCTCTGCGCACGAGTCACGTTTCCGAATGCTCGAGACGCTCCGCGAATACGCGCTGGACCAGCTGGCCGCCGCGGGCGAGCTGGACGCCACGAATGCCCGCCACGTGGGATTCTTCGTGGAGCTGGCCGAGGTCGGCGAGCCGAGCCTCCGGAGTGCCGAGCAAGCCGTGTGGCTGGAGCGTCTGGAGACAGAGCATGACAATTTCCGCGCGGTACTCGGGTGTTCGCTCGGTTCAGGGCCAGTGACCGAGTCCGCGCTTCGATTGGGCTGGGCGCTCGGCTGGTTCTGGTTCTTACACGGGCATTACTCGGAAGGTCGGCGCTGGCTGGAGCACCTGCTCGAACACAGTCCAGGTGCGTCGCCGCTGCTGCGTGCCCGACTCCTCGCGCGCGCCGGCTCGCTGGCCTATGGCCAGGGGGACCTCGGCAGGGCGGCGGCCCTTCTTCAGGAGAGCGTGACGCTCGCGCGGGGGGAGGGCGACACCTGGCTGGTGGCCGTTGGACTCACGGTGTGGGGATTCGTCGCTGAGTTCCAGGGCGACTACGCGCGCGGGCACCAGTTCACACAAGAATCACTGGCCCTGTTTCGGCAGCTCAACGATGTCTGGGGAATTGGCTGGGCCCTGCATCAACTCGGCCGGGCCGCCCACGATCAGGGCGAAGACGAACAGGCTGAGGCCTACCTCAACGAAAGCCTCGCCCTTCGCCGCGCGATCGGCGATAGCTGGGGACTGGTGCTGGCGCTCCATTACCTGGGGCGTGTTGCCCACGCCCAAGGCGCGCACACGCGCGCGCGGCGCCTGCTTGAAGAGAGCCTCGCGGTGTCCCGTCGCGTTGGATTCAAGCGGTACATCGCCTGGGCGCTCCACCATCTTGCCCGGGTGGCGCGGGCTCAGGGTGAGCACAGACTAGCCAGGGCCTACGAGGAGGAGAGCCTCGCCTCGGCCATCCAGCGGGGCGACAAGCCGGGCATCGTCGAATGCGTCGAGGGGCTGGCGGGACTGGCCGTGGAACTGAGCGATTGGACACGCGCCGCGCGTCTGGCTGGGGCGGTGGAAGCCCAACGCGAGGCGTTGGGCAATCCTCGCCCGCGTGCGTATCACCGTGGCCATGAACGCGACCTCGCAGCGGTTCGAGCCGCCCTCGGGGAGCGCTCTTTCGGGAAACAGTGGACTGCGGGTCGCGGGCTCAGACTCGAGGACGCCGTCGCGGAGGCGCGCGAGCCCGCCGCGGCCGGGCGTGGTTCTTCGGCCCCGCCACGGGAGCGTTTTGATCCACTCACGGGGCGTGAGCGAGAGGTGGCGGTGCTGGTTGCACGTGGGTTCGGCAGTCGGCGCATCGCCGCCGAGCTGGTCATCGCCGAGGGCACTGTGCGCGTGCACGTCGAGCACATCCTCTCCAAGCTTGACCTGCACTCGCGGGCGCAACTCGCTTCGTGGACTGTCCAGCGCGGCTTGCTGCACGACCCCGGCTGACCACGGACGAACACCAGGCCGACTCGGGCGGATGCCAGAGCGGCCACAACCGCGCTCGGGCAGAGAGATAGACGGTGTTGTATGGCAGCCGCCAGATGCGGCCGGTCGCGACGCGGCTCACAGTGGGCGCATCCCATTCAAAGGAGTTCCGCCGTGATGCAGTACGAGTTTGTTGAGGTGGCCCTCTACCGGGAAGGGCTTCGGCGCGACTCGGCGCTGCTCGAGGGAGAGCAGCGTATCTGCGTCGCCACCAGCGCCCTCCTGGCCACCCACACCGTTGACGCTGAGTTCCTAGCCGCGCTGCCCCGCGTCGCACGCGTCGAGCTCTAACGGCAGTCGTAGGCCAACTCAAGGAGTTGTTGTACTGATGATGCATGCCGGGATACTGCGCCCGCTGCGGGCCATCTGGTTACCAAATGATGGCCTGGCGCCAGTTGCTCTCGAGGGTAGACATTTCCTGTTGGCCGCGGCGGCGGTAATCGTGCTCGCCGCAGGGCTGTCGGGCGGGGCAGGCCCGGACAGCGCCGCCAATTCATACCAGCAGCAGGCAGTTGCGCGCGTGCTCACCGATTCGTCCGGGACCTCCGGGCGCCTGGTGCGCGCGCGCATCACGCCCTGGAATGAGCTGAGCATCGAATTCACGGTCCGCGACGATGGCGACATTCCAGCCAATCGTGCGGCGGCCTTGGCAGACGCTCTGGCGGTCGCGCGCGCCATCTACAACTCGCCGGAACCCAGACCGCTCAACATCACTGTCCTGGGCCTGGCCCCGAGCACGTCGTCCGTGGCGAGCTCCGTGCCCGTGCTCTATGCTTCACTGCCTGCCGATCAGCTGGTCGGCCTCGATTGGACTGCGGTGGAGCCGGGCGATCTGTCCGCGCTCGGGGGAGTGCGGTGGCTGCCAAACGGCGTTTGTCAAGCGTGGCATGACTGTGCAGGCATCCGCCGTTAGCGCAAGAGATGCCCCAAGCCCGCACCTGCGCAGTGCGTCCAGGAGGATCGCCGTGTTGATTACCCCTCGATTGCGATGTCTCGCACTTTTTGCTGCGATCGTGACCGCAGCCTGCGGGTGCGCACTACCGGCTCCTTCGGAGTCGCCGAGCGCGCCATCTACGCTTGCAGACGCTCGACCGGCTGCACCCAAGGTACCGGTCAGGCTGAGATTGGTTATCAGCGCCGTGACGGGCTCCGTCGCCGGCGTGTACACCGCTCTAGAGGCGGGCTACTTCCAGGATGAGAACATCGATCTTCAAATCATCAGGGTGGACAGCTCGTCGCGGGCGATCCCGGTACTCCTCTCGGGAGAAGCCGAGTTTAGCACGCTCGACGGTCAGACAATCATCCAGGCGGACCTGACGGGGGCCGATCTTCGAGCCGTGGCCGCAACCACGAACCACCTCGTCTTCTCGATCATGGCGGCTCCGAGCATCAAGACGCCCGACGACCTCCGCGGCAAGCGGTTGGGGATCACGTCCCTGGCCTCGACTACGAATACAGCAGCCAGGCAGGCGCTCAGCATGTGGAGCCTCGAACCGGGGAAGGACGTGACGCTCGTGCCGCTCAACAGCACCCCCAACATCCTCCTCGGCCTGCAGGCCAATCAGGTCGACGCAGGGGTGGTGTCCCCGCCCACAAACACCCGCGCCAGGCTCAGCGGCTTCCATGAGCTGATCAACCTGGCAACGGATGGCCCCGAGTTCCCGTCGCTGACGATCGGATCGACCCAGACTTTTCTGAGCAAGAACCCACAGGTGGCACTCGCATTCGTGCGCGCCTACTCGCGCGGGCTGCACCGCTTCAAGGCCGACCAAGCTCTGGCGGTGCAAGCGATGAGCAAGTACCTGGAGCTGGATGATAGAGCCGTCCTGGAGGACACCTGGGAACAGTTCGTACCGTACTTCGAGGACGTGCCGTATGTCAGTCGGCGAGGGGTCCAGAACGCCATCGACACGGTGGCTCAGACCATGCCTGAGGCGGTGGGGACCACCCCCGAACAATTCGTCGACTCGAGCTTCGTGCGCCAACTCGAGGAGGCCGGCTTCTACAAGCAGCCCCTGGGGGGTTCCTAGCACGATCGCGGACGATGATCTCGACGCCAGGGTGCAGACGAAGCCAGTTGGCGAACACCTCAGGGGTGCCGTCGTCCAAGAGGTCAATCGGCCGATGCGTTTCGAGGTCCACCGGCAGCGTGCCGTAGTGATGAACGCTTCGCCTGCGTCGTAGGCGGCTGCGCGGGGGTACAGACAGCGCCGGATAGAAGGAACCCATCTTTCTCCACTGGACGGCGGGCGTGTGTGAGGGGAGGCGACAATCCATCCAATTTGATCATTGCCGCGCCTGGACCGCAATGGTTGCGCCCATCAGGCGTTCGCGAAGGGGAAAGTCCTGGCCGTCATGGGAGAGGGTTTTTCGGTCGGGCCCCTTGGCCCATCAAGAGAACAGTAGCCCGATTCGTCTTCGACCATTCTGTCGGTTTGTGGGGCCACGCTTCTCCGGGGGACTAGGCGCGTCCAGACCAGAAGAGATCGCCGAATAGGAGGAAGGGGACCTACGTCGTCATGCCTGTGGAGCGCATGCTGAGATCGCCCGAGAAACCACGAGACAAGCCAGCATCGGTCATGGGAGCGGCAGTTGAGGCTGCGCCATCGCCTGCACGGGGCGTGCGGAGTGCTGAACCCTCTCTGCGTTGGTCCGCCGCCTGCCATGATGCGCGGATCCTTATCGCCTGCGCGCTCGCCGGCCTACCGGTCGTCCTGCCAGGTCTCCTCCGAGAGGGACTGGCATCGACGGCCGCGTTGTATCTCGGGGCCGCCACGATCATTGTGGCTACTGTCCTGGCCACGAGCCGACAGGCTCCTCCCTGTCCGCTCCGAGTCGCGGAGCTGCCTGGTTGGATGCTCCGGCGGGGGATCCTCTACGGCTTGCTCGAGGCGCCAATTTTCGCAGTTCTCGTGGGCTATTTCTTCGGCTATGTCTCCTATCCCGTTGCCGCTTTCCCCGTGCTGGTGTCTGCCGCCCTCCTGCCGATCTGGGTCGTATGGCGCCAGCAGGTCGCGCTCGACCCCGAAGAGCCTGTACACAAGCTGCCCCGCTACGCACGCGCGGCGATCGTCCCGGTCGCGGTGTTCAGCCTGGTGCGCATCCCCACGTTCTACCTGTTCGGGATTGCGTACTGGCACCCCTGGTATTCCTTTGGGAATGCACTCACGGGCGCGCCGCTGGATGAGTATGGCGCGCTGGTGGCGGGCGCGACGCTCTACGCCCTCCAGGGATTCGCCCTCGTGATGGGCTACTACGTTCTATTCCGGGGACACACTCTGCTGTCCGCCGTACTCTACCTCTGCGTCTGGGACTCGGGCCTCTACTCCTACGCGTTTCCGCTTACGCGGCTCGGGATGGAGACGACTCCGCTGTGGCACGCAAACGGCATCTTCGCCCATTTCTGCCTGGCCGTCAGCGTCTGGGGCATGCCCCGCTTCTGGTCGACCGTTTGGCCGCGCATGACCGGTGGCCTCCGATGGACAACCCGTATAGTGGTCGCGTGCGCTGTCGTGATTCCGTTTGCCTTCGCTGCGTATCAGGCGACCGTCTGGCAGTTCCCGCTCCAACACCGGATTGATCAGGCGACCTTCGGGCGCGACGGCCTGATGAGCCTGGAGGGGGCCCCGCAAGTCGCGGTCGACGGACAAGAGGCTCACTATGTTTACAGCATGCAGTTCGGCCCGCGGCTGTATCGCAATTGGGCCGGGGCGACGCGCGCCTTGGAAGCAGATCACATGCGCCTGAGTGGTCGAGTAACGCAGGGGGAGGCGACGATCGCGTGGTGCTCTAAGGAGGTGGTTCGCTTCGGGGGGCCGCCACCGACTCGCGATCCAGTAGCTTATCGGAGCGCGCTCGAGGACAGAACCTGGATACCGGTGACGTGCGTTGGACCCGCGACGAGCCTCGACCGGCAGCGGCAATTCGCCATGGAGTGGGAAGTCCATACTGACCTGGTCGGCGATCGTGAGCAGGTGCCCGGACACTTCTGGGGCACTCAGTTGACAGGTGCGACCTCGCAATGAGCGAGACCAAGTGCATCGGTTCTCCGACATTGGCGTGGGGTCCGGCAGTGGGGTGAGTTGGGTCGGTGCCGAGTATCGTTTCGCGTTCGGTTCTACATGCTTTGGCCGAGCCGGTTGATCATGCCTGCGACATGGCAAGCGCGCACGTAAGTCCGTCCACCGGCGAGCCGTCGCCTGGCACACGGCACTGCGACGAAGCCGCACTCGATCACTTGCAGCGCGTCGAGGGCGGAGAACAAGCGCTTGGCGCAGTCGAAACTCTTCAGACCGCGCATGGGTCGGAGGCGGGACTTCAGATAGCCGTGGTTTCGTTCACAGCGATTGGTTGAGATCACCCGGTTGTAAAAGCCGGTCGCCGTGTGCTTGGCGTCGGGCGCCCACGTGCGGATGGCGCTGGGGTAGAACGTCGCCTTGTCGGTGACGATGTGCTCAGGGACACAGCCGGTCGATGCGATGGTTCGCCGGAGGAACGCCTCCGCCGCTGACAGGTCGCGTGTGGCGGAGAGCCAGCAATCCAGCACCTGGCCATCGAGGTCTACGCCACGATACAGGTAATGCCATTTGCCCAGGATCCTCACGTAGGTCTCGTCCACCAGCCACGTCGTGACCGGTCTGTTCCGATGCTGCCTAGCCGCATCCGCTAGCGCCGGCCCGAACTTCTGGACCCAACGCAGGATGGTTCGGCCGCTGACGTCGATGCCTCGATCGGCGAGGACGCCCGCGATGCGTTCGGCTGCGGCACCGAGCTGCAGGTAGTACCGAACCGCGAGCAGGATGACATCACGCGGGAAGCGATGACCTGAGACCAGACTGGTGGACTCGGTGGTCGCATGCCGACCACAGCCAGCGCAGGCGTAGACGACTCGACCACGCTCATCTGGCCATCGCGAGTCAGGTCGGACGAAGAGCAGCGCGGGCATGAAGGCATCGTCGCGACCCTACGCGATCAGCTCACCCCAGACCAACGTCGCAGAACCCGATCTGGCGCTTATCGACACACCCATACGAGTTATCGTCCACGCGGCTCTGCTGGCCGCGTAGGCCCAGGCAGAGGACAACCCGGCGCGGCTCGGCGCCCGCGATCGGCGGGGCGCCCGAAGACGCTCAGCGCGCTTTCCGCGCTGCATTCGGCCGCCCGGATGGGTCGCTCGATAGTGCCAAACTCACCTCAGGCTCGCGACCAACTAGCGGCTTGGGCGGTACTGGGAGGCCAACCACACGATCCGGCGACGCACCCTGGACGTTTCGCGCGTCCTGCATGAGATGGCTCTGGCCGAGACCGCGGCGAATCTGGGGAATGCCATCCTGCTGGGGCTGGCGGGTGGCAAGCCGATCGATCGCGCGCGTTGGATCCTTCTGGGGCGGAAGCCTGCGAAGCGTCGCACCAGGCCGGCCGCATAGTTTCGCGGCTGGCTGAAGCAAGGCGTGGGTGAGCTGACACGCCCTGCAGCGACCACATTGAACGCGTGCGGTCGAGACCAGCAATTTGGCGTCGGCTGCTCGATTGGCTGGGCCACGTGAGTGTGAGTGGCTTCCCGGGCTTCTCTCTATGCTGCCCGGCGCACCTCAGTTGGCTGTAGCCCCGCCGGCCTCCGTCTTGACGCCCCTGCGGCAGCATGTAGCCTCTTGATAGCGCCCATAAGCCCGTACTGAGGAGGGGTCTCATGCCAACTTACATCTACCTCTGCAAGTACACCGCGGAAGGCATAAAGGGGGTACAGGAAGCGCCGCAGCGGCGGCAGCGAGCAGTTGAGAGAATCGAGCAATTAGGTGGTCGCGCAATTGGGACCTGGCTCACCCAAGGGCGCTACGACGTTGTGTTAGTAGTCGACTTTCCTGATGAGGCATCCGCCTCCGCGTTCGCGCTCGGCACCGGCATGGCAGGTCGCCTGACGACCGAAACGATGCGGGCGTACACACCTGAGGAAACGGACGCGATCCTGGCGAAGCTCACGACCTAGTGGCAGTCCGGCCAGACGGACTTACGCACATCACACGAGGCTGACTGCTCGGTTCCTGGCGCGCGACTTGGGGACAACCCACGCTGACGATGGCATGGCGCGGCTACTCACCGACGCCCAGACCACCGCCGCTCTGCTCCTGCTCAACGGCGGGCGCGTAGACCTCCGCCGACGGCCAAGGCCACCTGCACCGCTACGGCTGGAGCGTACTTGTACCGGGTGCGGCCAGACGCTGCCGCTCCAGGCGTTCGTCAGGATTATATGTAATAGAGGCGGTCCTGGGCTCAGCCTCTCCGCTGACTGACGCGCAGGCGTCTGGACGCCCCACAACCTGCCGTCTCTCCCACGCGGTTACTGGCTCCCCGGCAGGTATCGCGCGTGGTACGCGAGACGTGACGCTCGCGCGCACGATCGCCGTGCTCTCGTCGGTTACCCCTGTTTGCCCGCAGTTTCCGAGAGGCGACGTTGCGCACCATCTCGGGGGCTGAGAATCGGCTGGTCAGCGACCCGGGCGTGGGATGACTCGTCTGGACCAGCTACGCTCGCGCTGTTGAGCCGCGTTCCAGCGGTCTGCGTAGCGCTGGCGAGAACGACGAGCCGATAGCCAGGGCGCTGCCGCCCATCGTATTCTCCCGCTCGGCCAGTTCCATGCACAGCTCTATCTCGAATCTGCCGGCGCGGCGCATCTCGCTTGTCGGTCGCGACCACGAGGTGTCGACGATTCGGCACGAACTGATGCAGACGGCGGGACGGCTGCTGACGCTGACGGGCACAGGCGGCATCGGAAAGACGCAGCTGGCGCTAGAGGTCGCCAACAGGCTTGCAGGCGCGTTTCCCGACGGTGTGTGGCTGGTGGAATTGGCTTCACTCTCCGAGCCTGGTCTCGTCGCGCAGTCGGTCGCATCAGCCCTGCAGCTCAGAGCGCCATCTCAGCGGCCGGACCCAGAGGTGTTGCTGCGGCACTTGCGGGATCGCAAATTACCTAGCGAGAACGTGGCGACGTCCGCACGGCGCGTGCTGGGCGATCGCAGCATGGCTGAGCGTGCCCGGGCTGTCTCTCGGCGGCTGCAAGCGGACGACCCGGTGGCGACCGCGTGCGCGCTCGTCGCCACCATCTGAGCCGCTGACGCACAACCCGGCTTGTTGCGCCCCGACCATGGATTGCAGATCAGGCAGCAGGTTTTGGTCGGCAGCTCCGGCCGGAGGAGGACCACTATGAAGGTCGCCATCGTGGGCGGCGGCATCGGCGGCATGGCTCTGGCCCTGTCGCTGTACGACGCGGGGATCACTGACGTCGACGTCTACGAGTCTGCCCCGGCTGTCAAGGAGCTGGGTGTTGGCATCAACGTCCTGCCCCATGCCGTTCGCGAGTTGACCGAGCTCGGTCTTCTTGACGATCTGCTTAGCGTGGGCATCCCCACCGCCGAGCTGGTGTTCTACTCGAAGCGTGGGCAGCGCATCTGGGCCGAGCCGCGTGGTCAGGCAGCCGGCTATCGTTGGCCGCAAGTCGCGATCCACCGAGGTGAGCTACTCGGGGTACTACATCGCGCCGTCCTCAGCCGACTTGGCGCCGAACGCGTCCACCCTGGCCATCATCTCGTGCGATGTGGTCAGGACAACGATGGCCAGGCTTGCGGCGATTTTGTCGACCGAGCCACCGAGAAGCCCGTCGGACGCATCGAGGCCGATCTCCTGGTCGGCTGCGACGGAATCCATTCCGTTATCCGGCGGCAGTTCCATCCGGATGAAGGCCCGGTCAAGTGGGACGGCACCACGCTCTGGCGCGCGGTGACGATCGGCGAACCGTTCCTCTCGGGCCGGACGATGGTCCTGGCAGGGCACCTCGACCGTTACGTCGTGGTGTACCCGATCTCCAAACGCCATGAGCCGATGGCCAGCCGATGCCTCCCCAGGACTGGGACCACACCGCGCGCCTCGATGACGTACTCGAGGCGTTCACTTCGTTTCGCTTCGACTTCCTTGACATGCCGGCGCTAATCCGAGGCGCCGAGGCGATCTACGCGTATCCCATGGTGGACCGGGACCCGCTTCCGACCTGGACTTTCGGGCGGATCACATTGCTCGGGGATGCCGCTCACCCGATGTACCCGGTCGGGTCGAACGGGGCGTCCCAGGCCATCATCGATGCTCGGGTCCTGGCACGAGAACTGGCGGTGGGACCCTCAATCGAGGCGGCGATTGCCAGCTACGACGCCGAGCGTCGCCCTGCCACGGCCGGAGTCGTCCAGGCTAACCGCAAGGGTGGCCCCGAGCAAATCTTGCAGGTCATCGAGGAACGGGCTCCTGATGGCTTCACGAACCTCGACGACATCATCACCCCGCGCGAACTCGAGGAAATCTCGCACGCATACCATCGCACCGCGGGCTTCGACTCCGAGAGCCTGAACAATCGCCCCTCGCTCTCTGTCCGCTGAGCATCCGATCGCTGAGTTGCTGGCCGCTCAGCGCCGCGCCGCCCGACAAACCTGACGCGCAACGTCGCGACATCCAAATGGGTCAAAAATGCAGGAATCGTTGCCGTACCCCATATTGTTCGCGCTACCCGCTGCGTAGTTGCATGAGAAAGAGAACGCGTCGAGCCCGAACTACCACAAACGGGTGCTTCCGTCGATGGCCGACGCGACGGCCTGATCGAGAGATAGCTGTCGGCCTGCTTTCCAGGCACTTTCGAACACCACCGGGTCGAGGGCCGTGCGCGCGGCGGCGACCCAGCGCTCGTATGCGCCGCGGTTGGACGGCCAGAGCTGGGCACCGAGCGCTTCGAGAGTGGCTTCGGCGGCGCCGAATAGCCGCGCGGCCGTGTCGGCACGACCTTCGAAGGCGGCCACCGCGCCGAGTCCGACGACGGACTCGGCGATGCCGCGCTGGTCGCCGAGCTGACGGAAGTGCACGATGGCCTGGCCGAAACGTTCGGCCGCGCGCTGCGCATCGCTGTTGGCCAAATCGACGTAGCCCAGGTTGTGCAGCAAGCTGGGCGTCGCGGTGCCGCCTGTCCCGAGCGCCTCGTGGAGCGCCAGAGCTTCGGTATACAGCTCGGCGGCGCGTTGGTTCGCCCCGCTGACTCGCTCGAGGTCGCCGAGCTGATTGAGGTTGATAGCCAGGCTCCACGCATCGCCGTTGGCGCGCGCCAGGTCCGACGCTGCCTCGAGCAGCCCTCTGGCATGCGCCAGATCGCCGCGAGCGAGCACCGTGCTCGCCTTCGTGGCCAGCAGGCGCCCGTGCTCCCACCCAGCCTCCGACGATCGCTCGGCCAGCCGCTGCAGTCGCGCCAGCAGCTCGTCCACGAGCTGTTCGGCCGCCTCGAGGGCACCCGTGAAGAGCATCAGCAGCAAGTCGATGCTCCGCGCGGAGATGATGACCGCCTCGTCCCCGAGCCGTTGGCCTAATTCGACCGCCTCGTCGAGCCGGGCTTGCGCGGCGACCCGGTCGCCCTGGAAGGCCGCAAATCGGCCAGCCCACACCAGCGCTCTGGCGCGCGCGAGCGTTGGTGTGGGCGCTCCAGGCGTCGCCAGCACGCGGTCGAGCCACGCGCGGCCCTCGGTCCAGGCGCCAAGCAGTGAGTAGGACCAGCCCAGCGCCGTGCCGAGACGCAGCGCGATATCGGCATCGCGCGTCGAAGTTGCCCAGCTCAGCGCCGACCGCAGATTGTCGTGTTCCTGCCCGAGGCGCCACAACCAGGAGCTCTCGTCAGGCCCATGGAAGGCGCGCTCGGCTTGTTCGGCCAGTTGCAGCGCCCAGCGGGCGTGACGCTGTCGGATCTGATCTGCGTCGGAACCCATGTTGAGCCGTTCCGAGGCATACGCGCGCAGCGTTTCCAGCAAGCGATAGCGGCTGGCTGGGTCATCAGGGGCCCGCTCGAGTACCACGAGTGACCGATCGACCAGGGCCGAGAGCGAGTCAAGCAGACTCGACCCGTCGGCGCACACCGCTTCCGCGGCCGCCAGGCTGAAACTACCCGCGAACACGCTCAATCGATTGAAGACGTGACGCTCCCGCTCGTCGAGCAAGCCGTAGCTCCAGTCGACGGCAGCACGCAGCGTCTGATGGCGCGGCGGAGCCTTCGGTTTGCCGCCAACCAGCAGTCCGAAACGGTCACTCAGGCGTACGATGAGCTCGGTTGGCGACAGCACCCGCGCGCGCGCCGCAGCCAGCTCAATGGCCAGCGGCAGGCGGTCGAGCCGTCGACACACTTCGAGGACCTCGGCCGCGTTGCGCTCTGTGACCGCAAAGCTCGGCTCGGCCGCGCACGCCCGCTCCTGAAACAGATGGACGGCATCCACTTCGCTTAGCGATCGCACGCGCCACACGACCTCGCCGTCCACTCCAAGCGGCTCGCGACTCGTCGCAACGATGCGCAGGCTGGGACAACCTCGTAGCAGGCGGTCAGCCACGCTCGCGGCCGCGGCGACCAGATGTTCGCAATTATCCAGCACCAGCAAGATGTGGCGGCCGGCAAGCGCACTGGTCAGCGTTTCGAGCAGCGGCCGCCCAGACCGCTCCGCGACGCCCGTGCTGTCGGCGATGGCGTAGACAATCTGGGCTGGCTCGTTGAGGGCCGCCAGTTCGACGAACCGGATGCCATCCGGGTAATCATCGAGCGCCGCACGCGCGAGCTCGATCGCCACGCGCGTCTTGCCCACACCGCCTTCCCCGGTCAGTGTCAACAGGCGCGTACGGCCCAGCAAAACGCGCAGGTCGTGCAGCTCACGTTCGCGCCCGACGAAGCTGGTCAGGGGCAACGGCAGAGCGGCCCTCTCCGTCAAGGGCGACTCCGAAGGCGGCCTGCGCCGGGCTGAAAGCAGTCTGTCGCGATCGGCCGGGCTCAAGCCGAGCGCTTCGGCCAGTCGCCGGACGGTGTCCGGGTGAGGGGCGCGGTGCAGCCCGCGCTCGACGTCGCTGAGCCCACGGACGCTCAAGCCGGCACGTTCGGCGAGCTGCTCCTGGGTCAGGCTCGCCGCCACACGGTAACGGCGCAGTACCTCTCCAAGCCCGGCCGCGTGCTGCATGTATCAAGTGTCGATCGCGTGGGCGATCGTGTGGATTGTGCATGGTCGGGTGGCAGGCAGGCGAGCAGACTGGCGCGCATGACACTTCCACCTGTAGTGACACGGCTAATAGAGGCGGCCAACACCCACGACCTGGATGCAATGGTCGATTGTTTTGCGCCGGACTATGTCAATGAGACTCCGGTCCACCCGGATCGGAACTTCCGCGGACGCGACCAGGTGCGCCGCAACTGGTCACAGATCTTCCGCGCCGTGCCTAATATCCGGGGATCGATGCGCTGCGCTGCACCGTTGACGTCGACGGCTCGGTGTGGGTCGAGTGGGACTTCAGTGGCGCGTTCGCAGATGGCTCGCCACACCGCATGCGCGGCGTGTCGATCTTCGGCGTGGAGCAGGACCGCTTCGCGTGGGTTCGCTTCTATCTCGAACCGGTGCAGGCTGCTGGCGTCACGGCGGAGGCGGCCGTGCAGGACGTGATGCAGCAGTCACGCTCATGAAGCTGGTCGTGGGCGCCACTGGACAGTTGGGCGGTTTGATCGCGCGTCGCCTCCTCGAGCGGGGGACGGACGTGCGCGTGCTGGTGCGACCGGGCTCGACCTATCAACCACTGGTCGACGCGGGTGCGCTGCCGGTGTTCGGCGACCTAAAAGACCCGGCATCTCTGGATGCCGCCGTCCAGGGCGTCGACGTGGTCATCACCACGGCCAACGCCGCCGCGGGCAGCGGCGCGGACAATCCCGAAACGGTTGATCTGGCGGGAAACCGCGACCTGATCGATGCCGCGCGAGCAGCCAGCGTCGGGCAGTTCATCTTCACCTCGGCACTCGGTTGCTCACCGGACTCACCAGTGCCGTTCATGCGGGCTAAGGGCCTTAGCGAGCAGCACTTGCGTGCCAGTGGCATGCCGTTCACGATCCTTGCGCCAGACTTCTTCATGGAGGTCTGGATCGGGGCAATTGTGGATCTGGCCCTGGCCGAGGAACGCCCGGTGACCCTTGTCGGCGAGGGCCGCCGCAAGCACAGTCCGGTCTCGATGGTGGATGTGACAGCATTCGCCCTAGCGGCCATTGGTCATCCAGCAGCGACCAATCGCTACCTGGCCATCGGCGGTCCGCAGGCGTTGTCCTGGCGCGAGATCGTGGCGATCTACGAGCAGGTGCTGGGACGTGCCATCCCGATTCAGACCCGATCACCCGGCGAGTTGGTGCCCGGGTTACCGCCGATGGCCAGTGGATTCATGGCGGCCATGGACACGTACGATTCGCCGCTGGACATGGCCGAAACGGCCAGCACGTTCGGCGTGGAGCTCACGTCGGTCGAGGCGCTCGCGCGCGAACACTGGCCGGAGCGGCGCCGTCTGGGCCTGATCTCGAACAGCAACTGAGCGGCCATGCCGGTTCACCGAGCTAACCCGGGGTCCGAACCCTCTGGTAGCGCTCGGATTCTGCCGACGAGTACATACGAGCGCGGGCCACCGATGCCCCGCACACGGCGCGATTCCGTTGGCCCTAGCCGGAGCTATGAGTCAAGGCGGGGTCGTGAAACCACTGGCCGCCGAGTTGTCGTCAGGCCAGGATGTTTGTCGAGTTCACGCCTAATGCTGCGGGGCATTGGCTGACACAGCCCGACCTAGCGCCCTCCGGCTGAGGGGGCGTCGGATCAGGTCTACCGTACAGAATTCCCGAAATGATGTCGTGATCCGCACACCGGCACGGTCTGGGGGGTGATGCTGGCGGCCGACGGCCAGCTGCTGGCCAGCGGCGGTGGGGACGGGACGGTGCGGATGTGGGAGGCTGGCAGCAGGCAACTCCTGGCGAGCCTGCAGGGCCACACCGGCGTGGTCCGGAGCGTGGCGCTGTCCGCCGACGGCCAGCTCGTCGTCAGCGGAGGCTACGATGGGACGGTGCGGCTGTGGGAGGCCAGCACTGGCACCTGCAGGCCGAGCGCCGCTACGAGCGCCTGGACATCACGGGCCTCACCGGCGTGACCTCCGCCCAGC
>WNGF01004598.1_pt1 | contig 25022 bp, 27 predicted proteins | sample 5400641 | NCBI WGS metagenome assembly WNGF01 (sample SAMN13153371, study PRJNA577476) | soil metagenome | isolation source: 80 cm soil or saprolite under grassland replicate 2 | place: USA:California | collected 2016-06-15 | reverse complement strand
GTCACCGTCGATCGGCTCGACGAAAAACGCGTCGTGCTGGGCGGCACCGCGACCTACGCCGCGCTTACCGCGCGCAACATGGGCGCGCGCGTGGGGGTACACACGTCGGCGTCGTACGAGCCCGGGCTGATCGATACGCTGCGCGGCGTGCTCGTCGCGCGGGTGCCGGCCGAATTCACGACCTGCTTCGTCAACGAGTACCACGAGGGAAAGCGTCGCCAGACGATCGAGTCACTGGCCGATAAGCTGACGTACGAGCAGATCCTGCCCGAGTGGCGCAATCCGGCCATCGTGCACCTCGGACCACTCAATCAGGAGCTCGATGCCGGGTCGTTCATAACCCGTTTTCCGCGCTCGCTGATCGGCGTCACGCCGCAAGGCTGGATGCGCGCGTGGGATGAAAACGGTTTGGTGCGCGCCAGCGAATGGGCTGACGCCGACAAAGTGCTGCCGAAGGCTGACGTCGTGGTCATCTCCGAGGACGATGTCGCCGATCCCTCGGTCATTGAGGATTGGGCGAGCCGGGCCAAGATGCTCGTGGTGACGCTGGGCGACCGCGGCTGCGACGTCTATCGCGCGGGCGAGCCGGTCTATCACTCCGCGGCGTTCAAGTCCGGCGTCGAGGTCGATCCGACCGGCGCGGGCGATGTCTTCGCGGCGGCGTTCCTGTGGCATTTGCATTCGAGCGATGGCGACTGGCAAACCGCCGCCGATTGGGCCAACTGCGTTGCCTCGTTCGTGGTCGAAAAGCGCGGCGTCGCTGGCGTGCCCAAGTTGGCCGAGGTCGAAAAGCGCTGGCGCAGTGGCACCCGAATCGGCGTTCGCGTACGCGCGTCTTAGGGTTTGGCTCAGGCTGGAGAACGTTCGCCACGGAAATGGGAGATGATGAAGCGCCCGGCCGGGTGGCGACTTCGCTCCACGGCGTCGATCGCCGCGGCCAGGTCGTACACGACGCGCCGGTGTTTGACGGACACACCGCGCGAGCCGCATGCATGCAGACAACGCAGCCGCCTCAGGCGAGTTACGGACGACGTGTACCGTTAGACCGATGTCTGCGCGTGTCGTCGCCGTGGCCAATCAGAAGGGAGGGGTGGGCAAGACGACCACGGCCGTGAACTTGAGCGCGTATCTGGCGCTCAGTGTGCGGGTCTTGCTGGTCGACCTGGATCCGCAGGCCAATGCGACCAGCTCGTTGGGCTTGGAGCCGCCCGAGCGGTCGACGTATGACGTACTCATTGGGCAGGCCGCGCTGCGCGACGTGGTCATCGGGAATGCTCGGCAAAATCTGGATCTGGCGCCGGCCAATCGCGCGCTGGCTGGGGCCCAGGTAGAGCTGGTCGAGTTGCCCGACCGAGAACGTCGGCTCGAGCGGGCGCTGGCGGACGTGCGTGGCGACTACGACGTCATCATGATCGACTGCCCGCCGTCGCTGGGCATCCTGACCCTCAATGCGCTCGTCGCGGCCGATCTGCTGCTGGCGCCGGTGCAATGCGAGTACCTGGCGCTCGAAGGGGTTGGCCAGCTACTCGAGACGATCGAGCTCGTGCGCGCTACCCTGAACCCGCGGCTCGAGCTCTTAGGCATGCTGATGACGATGTTCGACCCGCGCACGCGGCTGTCGACGCAGGTCGTCGACGAAGTGCGGCGCCACTTTCCCGAGCGCACGTTCGACACGGTCATTCCGCGCAGCGTGCGATTGAGTGAAGCGCCCAGCTTTGGCAAGCCTGTGCTGGATTACGAGCCGACGTCGCGTGGGGCGGGCGCGTACGCCGACCTGGCACAGGAAGTGATTCGGCGGGGAGTGTTGCGATGAGCCGACCCCATGAGCGCGGACTCGGCCGTGGGCTGGGCGCGCTGATTCCGCGCGCATCTACGGGTTTGCGCGACATCGCCGTTGACGCCGTGCGGCCGAATCCGTCGCAGCCGCGGCACAACTTTGATCAGCAAGAGCTCGACGAGCTGGCGCAGTCGATCCGCGAGCACGGTGTGCTGCAGCCCATCCTTGTATCGCAGCAGTCCGACGGGACCTATCAGCTCATTACAGGGGAGCGACGCTGGCGTGCCGTGCAGCTCGCTGGCCTGGAGACGGTGCCGGCGCTGGTCAAGGAGACGACGCCACTGGCCAGTTTGGAAATGGCCCTGGTCGAGAACATCCAGCGTTCAGACTTGAACCCGCTGGAGGAGGCACACGCGTTTCGGCAGCTGCTCGACGAGCACGGCATGACGCAGGAGCAGCTGGCGCAGCGGATTGGCAAGAGCCGTGTCGCCGTGACCAATACACTGCGCCTCCTACAACTGCCCGAAGCCGTGTTGAAGGCGTTGGCAGAAGGCGGGATTACCGAAGGCCACGCCCGGGCGATCCTGACGGCGAACGACGACACGCGCAGGTTGGCGCTCCTCGCACATGTGTTGGAAAGCCATCTGAGCGTGCGCGATACCGAGGCGCTGGCGCGCGAGTTCAACATGGATCGGCCGATGGACGAGATCCGTCCGCCCGAGACCGTCGACCCTGAGACCGAACGCCTGGAAGACGCGTTCCGCCACGCGCTTGGTACCCGGGTGCGCCTGGTCCGCGGCAAAAGCGGCGGCCGGCTGATCATCCACTTCTACTCGGACGAGGAGCTGCAGGGGATCTACGAGGCCATCGTTCGAGAGTCGTGATCCGTTCGGACACCAGATCGGGCTGAGGGACGCGCACGAACCGCAACAGCAACACCAGCGCGAGCACGATGCTCAGCGCGAGCATGCTGAAGATGCCGCGATAGCCTAAGCGCGGCAGGAAGACCTCGGCGGCGACGGCGACGGAGATGGGAATGGCAATCGACTCGGCCGCGGCTTTCAGGCCAGCAAACATACCGGTCTGGTGATGTGGAATCAGGGCCGTCAGCAATGGCCAGGCAACCGCGGTTGCCGCGCCATTGCCGACGCCCGCCACGATGACGACCACGATCGTTTGCGGCAACGTAGTGACCAGGACACCGCCGAGCGCGCTTACTGCCAGAAGGCTCCAGCCGATCGCGAGGACCGGCCGCGGCCCTAGGCGGTCTGCCAATCGTCCGAACAAAACCGCGGCCACGGCCGTGACCACGAGCAGCCCGGCCGAGAGCGCGAAGGCGACTTGTTCAGGCTGGTGGATCTCGTCGACCACGAAGAGCACCAGATACGGCATGATTGCGTTCAGGCCGAACTGGTACACGAATAACGTGGCCAGGTAGCGCAGCGCTTGGGGCTGGCGTGCCAGCATCCGCCATCGAACACCCAGGCGGAGACGGCCAGGAGAGTGCGCAGTTCGCCGCGGCACGTCGTGCCGGTGTTCGCGGACGCCCCAGATGGTGACGCCGAAGCCGATTGCGAGGGCCGCCGCGACGGCCCAGTAGATTAACGGCGGCAGGTTGCCGCTGCCACTCGCGGCGGCGACAAGTACCAGAAAGCCGACCGAGCTGATCAGCTGCGTCGCGCTGGCGAGGCCAGAAAGCCAACCGCGCTGGTCTAGCGGAGCGATGTCGGCAAGGAGCGCGACGTATGGATCTGCCGCGATATTGAAGAAGATCGAGAACAAGAAGATGAGTGCAGCCATCGCGAGCAGCGTGTCTGCCCCGGCGGCGGCGAGAAAAATGGCGGCGGAGAGGGGCGCGCCGACGAGCATGAATGGGCGGCGGCGTCCGAGCCGCGTCCATACACGGTCAGAGACAACACCTACTGTCGGCTGAATCACGGCGCCTTCGAGGCTACGCGTGCTCGACAGGAGCCCGATCACCAGGTCAGGTGCGCCGAAGCTCTTGAGGATGGGCGGCAGGACGAAGTTGTTGAAGGCGTAGAAGACACCAGTCCCGACGGATGCCGCGCAATAGGCGATCGTCCGCGGCGCCGAAAGGCGATCGGGGGTGGTCGGGGCTGCCGCAAGCGTCATAGATAGCCCAGGGCGTCACTAACGAAGCCATACAAACGGATGACGTTGCTCACGCTCTCCCACGTGAGATCCGTCCGCGGCTGCACGTGATCGAAGAGGCTGGTTTCGATGTACGTCGTCGCCATCTGGAGCATGTGGTCCTCCACGGCGGAGTGGCTCAGCACACCTGCCGCGAGGACTACGGCGAGCGCAAGGTGTCTTGCGTGCGGCTGCATTGGCGTGGCCTCCCGAGTCTGGGTTGATGGCCACAGCGTGCGCGCCGAGAAGTGCCGCGAGGTGTCGCGGAACTTCCAAAAACTGTCAGGCTTCGCCGACTACTAGCTCGCGCGCGGCGCGCTGATACAGGTCGAGTGCGATGGAGTCGACTGCGCGCCGTCTCAGGCGATGGAATGTGCTTTCGCTCAGGTAGTAGCGCTGCATGATGTGCTTGTTCAGTCGGCCCTCGATATACGCCTCATGGAGGACCAGGTAGTGCACCCAGCCGCCGGGGCCGGTGCTGCCACCGGGCGTTGGGCGTGGGCCAGGCGGACGCAGTCGCTCGATCGCCGCGAGAAGATCTGCGCGTAGAAGCCCTGCGCGTTCGAGTGCTGAACCGCCTGAGGCGAATGTTGAGTGCGTCCGCCCAACGAGTCGGTCGTGGCTGAGCGTCGGCAGATCGTTGACATGTCGGAGCGACGCTTCGACGAGAGCTCGGAACTCGCGCGGTGGCGTTGCCGCGTCGTGCCCGTCCGATGTCGTTCGCATCGGATCACGAATGAGCTCGTCGACCTGCTCGCGCATTTCGACCAGCGCGGTCATGGGGTCGCGATGCCGGACGACGCGTTCGGCCATACTGCGCAGCCGGACGCGTAGCGAGCCTGAAGCGGGTTCGAATAGAACGCGGTCCAGAAACGTGCTGCTTCGGTCGGCGAGGGCATGCGTTGTGAGCACCACGAACAAGAGCACGCGCTCGCCCAGTGGCCAGCGCCTATCGCTGGGCACGAAGGCGATCAACATCGCATACAACGCGACAACAGCAAGCGTTGACAGAGCGAACGCTCTGAAGTCAGCGGATACGACCTCGTCCTGGAGAAGGGCGCCGTATCGCGCGATGTTCCAGCCCAGCACGGCGAGGCCGGTGATCAGGATGGCCTCGCCAGGCAATGCAGACAGTCCGAACGCGCCGCTTGCGACGGCAATCCAGCCACCCCCTAACACGAACAGCGCGGACGAGACGATGAGCCACGCAAATCGCGGCCGCGTCGGCGCTCCCGCTGCCGCTCCGAAGTACAGCCAGATTAGCAATGCGACCGCTGCCGTCGGGACCATGAGCACGTAGGTCTGAAACGCGGCGAACAGGGGACCGGGCGGGATATGCCAGCTCACCGGATCGAGGCCGATGCTGAGTGCGGGAGTCGCGGGGTAGGCAAGCGACCAGCCCTGCAGTGCCTCGCCAACAACACCCAGCGCGCCGAACACCAGAGCGAGCACAAGCAGCACGCTTACAGCGGGCCAGAAAACTCGGCGTAGCCGCGCCTGGGCTCGTCCGGTGCTTTCGTCGGCGGCCAGCGCCAGCACGGACGCCAGCCACACGGCCGGTGCGAGCGCGGCGGCCCACCACGTGCCGCGCAGCCATGCAACCCATTCCGTAGGGTGCTCAGGAAACGCCAGAGCGCCGGCCCAATTGCCCAGTAAATAGACACCGAGCGTGCCCATCGCGCAGGCGGCCAGAGTCGGGACCAGGCCATGCCCGCGCGTCAGGACGTACAGCGCCATGGTCCACACGATGAGCATGCCGGCGAATACCAGCAAGCCCTCACCGGTATCAGGCCACCAGGCCAGCACCTGCACTTGGCCTATCCCCCGTTGGAACGAAGAGTACGACGCGCGTCAAGACCCGGGCGCGCGACAGACTTTGGCAGCCTCGTGAAAGCTGTGGACAGTTCGACGCGGCCAGCCTTGCGCCCATGGTCGACGACTACCAACGGGCCCGATCTCTCCTGCGTGAATGCCTGCTCCTGTTTCGCCGCCTCGGGAATGAAGCTGGTGCGGAGGCGTGTCAGCAGGGCCTGGCGGCGGTGGCGCAGGCGCTGGGCGAGCCGCATCGGATGTGCCGCGATATTCTCAGCCCGCGCGAGCGCCAGGTCGCCGAGTTGGTCGCGCGCGGGCTCAGTAACGGCGAAATTGCACGTGTGCTGAACATCGCCGACGGAACGGCGCGCCGCCATGTATCGAACATCCTCGCGCGTCTGGGTTTCCATTCACGTGCGCAGATTGCTGGCTGGTTCGCCGGCTGTCATTGAGCGCATCAGGCTGCGCGCCGTTGCGACGTACTCGGGGTAGCCGCGGCTGGACATCCAATACCACCATTCGACACCCCATAAATAGATCTGTGGAAAGTAGGCCCTGCGGGCGTAATCCAGGTTCGCGGTGAGCACGCGCTCGGGCGGGAAGTCGCGCCTGTGGATGTCCTGGTGGATTTCGAGCAGACCGCCCTCAGCGAACCACGACTCAGCCTGCAGCTCAGTAATGAAGGTCGTGCCGTGATTGCCCACGACGCTCCTCGCGAACCGATCCTTTGCCGTGTACGACCAGGCTGGTTGTGGGAAGTGCCATACGCCGAGTACTGGCATCGGAATGTCGCGGTAGAGCGATAGCCCGAAGTACACGTCCGACGTCTGCAGCGCAGTCAGCCAAGTCGAGGCCTCTCCGCTGTCAGTCACGATCACGGGTCGCGGGTCGAGGCGGTGAATGAGATCGATCTCCTGACGCAAGAACTCGCTTGTCAGCGCTTCCCGGCCTGCGCAGTCGCCGAACGCCACGAACGGCTCGTTCTCTGGCTGCCACATGGCGACGCTCGGATTGTCGCGCGCGTGGACGACTTCGGCTTCAACGACGCGCAAGATGCGACGACGCAGGTGGTCGGCTGGCAAACCCGCGGCCCACGCAGGCGCATAGCACTCGGGCCAGCGGGGCTGTTTGTAACCCACTGACAGAAGCAGTGTGACCCCTCGGGCACTGCTTTGCTCGAGGTAGAAGTCGACGTCGTCAAAGGCGAATACGTCGGGAGTCGGCTCGATCTCGTCCCAGTAGAGGGGCAGTCGTACGTGGCGGATATCGAGTTCATCCAGCATGTCGACGAAGACGGTGTGGGGATCCAACCCCAGATAGCGCGCATAGCGCGGCGAGAAAGTGACGCCGAGGATGGTGTCGTCGCGCGGCGCGGGGCCATCGAAGAGGATCACAAAGGTGAGGCTGACGAGGAGCGCGCACACGATCGCAATGCGCGTACCAAGCCGTGCACGTAGGTTCACGTTCGGCGCCGACACTACCACCGGGCGCGCGGCGTCACATGTACCGACTGATGTGTTTGCGTTACGCGGTCTTGAAGCCAGGGACCTCGTCGAGGCTGAGGAAGACCTGTTTGCCGTGGGCGCGGGCAACATTGACCATCTCGTCGGCGCCTTGGGACGGGCCGCCAATGCGCAGGACGGCGTCGGCTTGGGCGGCGATCAGAGCGCCTAGGGGATGGAAGATCTCGTTCAGGCGGCGTCGCCGATCTTGGTCGAGCCGGCGAGGGGGACGAGCGGCAGGGCCAGCGCTTCGCCGGTGATCGGCAGATGGCCAGCCTGGAAGAGGGCGAGCTCGGCGCCTTCGGCGACCCAGCGCGCCAGCACGGCGGCTGGGCCGAAGCTCTCGTCGTCAGGATGCGGATAGACGGTCAGGATGCGTGTCATAGCTGGTCGGCCAAGCCCGAGCTGGAGTGATTCGGCACGAGCGGCACAAAGGCCAACTCGATGCCGAGAGAGCGGGCCGTGGCCGCTTCGGGCAACGTCGCTTCGGAGTAATCGGCGCCCTTGACGTAGACGCTCGGACGCAATGCGCGCAACAGTTCGTCGGCAGTCAGCTCGGGGAAGATCACGACGTAGTCCACGGGGTCGAGCGCCGCGACGAGCTCGGCGCGTTCACCCTCGGGCACGAGGGGGCGTCCTGGTTTCAGGGCACGGACCGTGGCATCAGCATTCACACCGACTACGAGCAGGTCGCCAAGAGCACGCGCCGCGCGTAGATAGCGCAGGTGGCCGACGTGCAGCAGGTCGAAGACACCGTTCGTGAGCACCACTCGAGCGTGGCCGATGCGCACGGGCGCCAATTCCTCGATCAGTTCTGACAGTTCGAGGACGCGTCCCGCCAACGCGCCAGATAGTAGCCCAGCCCACAGTAGAATCTCGCGATGTCGTCCGGGCCGCGCACGGCGCACAGCATCTCGGCGGTGCTTCCTGCGTACAACGAGGAGGCGATCATCGAGCGAACGGTCCGCCATGTCGGTGACGTCCTCGCCGGACTCCGCAGCGACTTCGAAATCATCGTCACCAATGACGGCTCGCGGGATCAGACGGGGGTCATTCTGGCGCGACTACAAACTAGCGATCCGGACTTGAACCTGCGTGTGGTGACCCACGAACGCAATTGCGGCTACGGCGCCGCGCTGGCCAGCGGCTTCGACGCCGCGCGCAAGGACTGGATCTTCCTGACCGACGGCGACAAGCAGTTCGACGTCGCCGAACTGCGCAAGTTCATGCCTGCCCTGGACGGGCAGACGGACATGGTCATCGGCTGGCGAAAGAATCGCGCTGATCCACCCATGCGCAAGCTGAACGCGCTGGGCTGGAAAATGCTGGTGAATACGCTGTTCGGCTATACGGCGCGCGATGTCGACTGCGCTTTCAAGCTGTTTCGCCGACAGGTCTGGGAAGGCCTGACGGTGTACGCGCGCGGCGCGACGTTCAGCGCGGAGTTCTTGATCAAGGCGCGCCGCCGTGGCTTTCGGATCACCGAGCTGCCGGTCGGCCATTTCCCGCGCACCGCGGGCAGTCCAACGGGCGCTCGCCTCGACGTGATCGTACGCGCCTTCGTCGAGCTGTTTCGCTTGTGGCGCAATCTCGAGCGCGAGCTGGAGCAGGATCCACGCGCCGGTAGGTCCCCGGGCCCGCGCGGGCTGGCGGCCCGCTAGCGTCATGCTGCCAGGCGACGATCCAGGCAGCTATCGCTCGGACCTGCCGCGGCTGGAGAAGGAACTCCCCGTTGGCTACCGCGCCGGCTGGCAGGTAATGGAGCGGCTGCAAGGCCTGGGCGTGATGGCCATCGGCGTCGTCGGTCTGACGATCGTGTACCTGATCTCGACTGGGGTGCTGCCGGCCGGGCTGCCGCCTCCGCCACCGCCACCGGGCGTCCTCGTCCAGGTGCCGATGCTCAACGCCAATCAGTGCATCCTGCCGCTCACACTCATCGGCTCGGTCGGCTTGATCATCGTCGGCTTCCGCCGCGCCATCGACCCATAATTACGTCTATCACACCGGGCACTTTCGACAAGTAGACGAGCGGCACGTACGGCCACGGCACGATGACCCGCGCACCGTGTAGCCGAGGATGGCGACGCTCAGGAGTGCGACGGCGATCAGGAAGCCGGCCGTGAGCAGAAAGCCGGTGCGGAGTTTGGCGTGCACGCTGGTCCGCAAGCGCGCCTTGGCCTCGACGAGAGGCCGCAAGGCCGCCGCCCAACCGGAAACTGATTCATGGCTCGCGGATGGTATGTCGCCGCGAGTTTCGCGGACAGGCTAGATGAGCGACGGTGCGCGCAGTGAGGAGGTGGCACAGACGACGGGGCGCGTGTTGCTCGTATCGCTCGCGCTGCCGATCTGGAGCCGGCCGAAACCGTGGAGCGCCAGGGCCGCTTGCAGCTCGACGTGCGTGACACTCCCCGCCCGGTTCAGGCGCGGCTGAGCCGAGGACAGGTCGACGATGGTCGACGATTGTCGGCGCTGCCCAGGTAACTGACTGAACTCGTCGGCGACGATCGCGTCGATCTCGGTGAAGAACTCGCGCCATACCTCGCGGGTAGTCGTCGCGGTCGGCTGCCCGGAGCGGTTCGCGGAGCTACCGAACAGCGCTTTGCCGCCGAGGGCTCGGAACTGCTCGAGGACGCGCCGCAGCGGCGGGTACTCGGTCCACACCAGGAGCGTGGTGCCGTCGCTGGGTTGGACGCGTTCCTGAGCGGCGATGCCTCGGCCAGTGGCCGGCAGGATCATGCCCAGGCTGTGGACGTCTTGCCACAGCGCGAGCACGTCTCGTTCAGGTCTGGGTGTCTTGCTGAAATCCACGAGCTCGTTGGCGTGCTCGGGCAGGCACACCTGGGCCAGGCGCTGGTCTTGTGGCCTGATCTTGGCGGCCATGATGCGGCCGTGGACGTGCGGCTGCTCGAGATCGCCACAGAGCGCGAAGATCCCGTTGAACGGCAGGGCGACGATGCCCCCGCGAATCAAGATCACCGCCGCGCGCGCAAGATCCGCGGATTGAAGAGCGGACAACACTCGAGCAGAGGCCTGGACCATGAGGCCCAGCCTATGCCTCGGTCTGGTACAGGACTATGAAATTGCTCACACTTTTGGGCAGGTCGCAGCGCGTTTGCGTGATGAGTGCCTGGGAGCAGGTGGCGCGGGGGTGTTACACTCGCCGGCCCGGCACGTCCGGCCGCATCGGACGAACACGCCCCGCACGCGACAACAAAGGAATCTCAGGTTTCATGCCGCGACCCATCTGGAAAGGCGCCATCACTTTCGGCATGATCAGCATCCCCGTCAAGCTGTACGGGGCGACCGAAAGTAAAGACCTCGCGTTCAACACGCTCCACGTTGAATGCAAGAGCCGGCTCAAGCAGAAACGCTGGTGTCCCGTTCACGACCGCGAGGTCTCCGCCGACGAGGTCGCGCGTGCCTACGAATACGTGAAGGACCAGTACATCGAGATCACCGACGAGGATCTCGAGAGCATGCCGATCCCGAGCAAGCACACAATCGAGCTCACCTCGTTCGTCAAGCAGGCCGATATCGACCCGGTGTACTTCGAGCGGACCTACTACCTCGAGCCCGACCAGGTCGGCCTGAAGCCGTACGCGCTGCTCATGCGGGCTCTCAAGACCAAGCAGGTCTCGGCGATGGCCAAGATCGCTTTGCGCAACAAAGAGAGTCTGTGCGTGCTGCGCCCCAGCGAGCACAACATCCTGATGCTCGAGACGCTCTATTACCCCGACGAGATCCGCACGGCCGATTTGCCGGCGGCGCCGGAGGTCATGGTGTCACAGCCAGAGCTCAATATGGCGCTCAGCCTGGTCGAGATGCTCGAGGAGCCCTTCGAGCCCAAGAAGTACCACGATGACTATCGTGGCGCACTGCTCGAGGTGATCGAGGCCAAGCGGACGGGCACCGAGATGGTTGCTCAGCCTGACATCCCGTTGCCGCAGACCGTTGACCTCATGGCGGCGCTGAAGGCGAGTCTCGAGGCGGCGCGCAAGACCAAGCCCGCGGACGCCACGGCCGAGGCTGAGCCGGCCGCCGCGGCTAGCGCGAAGAAGGGCCGCAAGAAGAAGGACGAGCCCGAAGAGGAAGAAGAGCTCGCCGTCGCGTTCTAGCGCAGGTGACACTCGCCGGTCGCTGCGCTCGGCGCGTGGGCGCGTGACGGATAGCGGGTGAGTCCGAAGCTCGAGGAGTACCGCCTCAAACGGGACTTTTCGCGGACGGCGGAGCCGCCACCTGACGAAAAGGCCGAGCGCGCGGGGCCGCTTACGTTTGTCGTGCAGAAGCACGCCGCTCGGCGGCTGCATTATGACTTTCGGCTGGAAGTCGACGGGGTCTTGAAGTCGTGGCCCATTCCGAAGGGCCCGACGTATGTCGCGCACGAGCGGCGGTTGGCGGTGATGACCGAGGACCATCCGCTCGATTACGCCACTTTTGAGGGCGTGATTCCGAAGGGCGAGTACGGCGGTGGCGAGGTCATCGTCTGGGACGCGGGCATCTACGCGCCCGAGGACAAGGGCGGCAAACCCTGTTACGACCGCGCTCGCGCTGAGGCGCTGATGCGGGCGGGACTCAAAGAGGGTCGGATCACGGTGTTTCTGCATGGCCAGAAGCTCAGAGGCATGTGGATGCTCGTGCATACCCAAGACAAGGACTGGCTGTTCTTCAAGAAGGAGGATGCATTCGCGAACACTGGCCGCGACGTGCTGGAGGAAGATGCGTCGGTCCTGTCGGGGTTGACGATCGACGACCTCAAAGTTGGCAAGCAGCCGCAGCGCAAAGAGACGCTGATCCCCGATGTCGCGGGCATCGCGGGGGCGAGGCGAGGGCCGATGCCCAGGATGCTGTCGCCGATGCTGCCGTCGCTCGGTCAGAAGGCTTTCTCGCATCCGAACTGGCTCTTCGAACCCAAGCTGGATGGCTATCGAGTGCTGGCCGAGGTCGACGGCGAGCAGGTCAAGCTGTATTCGCGCCGAGGCATCGACTGCTCGAGCGAATATCCCTGGCTCGTCGATGCGCTCAAGGCGCAGCCATACCGCGAGATGGTCGTGGACGGCGAGATCGTCGCACTGGATGAGCAGGGCAGACCATCGTTTCAGATGATGCAGAACCGCGCCAGCGAGCCGCGCCCGCCGCTGCTGTATTACGCCTTCGACGTCCTGTACCGCGACGGCTTCGATCTGCGGGGTGTGAAGCTCGAGCAGCGCAAGGAGTTGCTGGCGGCAAGCCTGATCCCGACCGACCGGCTGCGTCTCGTCGAGACGTTCCCAGAAGATGGGGTGGCGCTGTTCGAGGCCGCCAAAGCGACGGGCATGGAGGGCGTCGTTGCCAAACGCCGGGATAGTCGGTACGAGACGGGCAAGCGCTCGGAAGCCTGGATCAAGATCAAAGCAACCCTGAGCGACGAGTTCGTCGTGGGTGGATACACCATCGGCTCGGGCTCACGGTCGACCACGTTTGGGTCACTCATCGTCGGCTACTTCGCCGATGGCGACAAGAAGCTGACGTACGTCGGCCACGCGGGCTCCGGCTTCGACGACCGCACTCTCGACGCGGTGTTCGCGCGCCTGCAACCGCTGCGCATCAAGGACTGCCCATTCAATGGCGAGGTGCCGACAGTGGGACGCTGGATGCGGCCGAACAAGGCCGAGGGCCCGATCACCTGGGTCAAGCCCGAGCTGGTCGCGCACGTGAAGTTCACCGAACGCACCTCGGACGGCATCCTCAGAGCGCCGGTGTTTCTGGGCTTACGCGAAGACAAAGCGGCAGCGGATGTCAGCGTGCAGACTCCAGTTGAGACACCGAAGAGTCCGCTGGATGTCGCGCAGCAGTTGGAGCAGCACACCGGCCAGAGCCTGAAGCTGGTCGTGGATGGCCATGACATCGGTCTGACGAACCTGAACAAGGTCATGTGGCCGGCGCACGGCGGGCAGCGGGCGCTCACGAAGCGGGATCTCCTGGTGTATTTCGCGAGGGTTGGAGGGCACCTGCTGACCCACACGCGCGATCGGCCGCTGACGCTGGTGCGCTACCCGAACGGCATCCACGGGCAGTTCTTCTATCAGAAGCACTACGAGCAGCCCCTGCCCATCTTCGTGGAGACGGTGTGGCTGTACTCCGACAACAACAAGGGCGACGGCGAATACCTGCTGATCAACAACCTGGCCACGCTGATGTGGCTCGGGCAGGTGGCCGACCTGGAGCTGCATACGTGGTACTCGCGCATCACACCGGGCGGTGACGGGCAGACGCTACCAACCACCTACTCGGGGTCGCTCGAGAACATCGAGCGGTCAGCGCTCGGCCATCCCGACTTCGTCGTGTTCGACCTCGACCCGTACCTGTACTCGGGCCAGGAGGCGCGCGGCGCCGAGCCGGAGCTCCACCCCGAAGGATTCGAGGCCACCTGTCAGGTCGCCCTGTGGCTCAAGGAGCTGCTGGACGGTCTGGGCCTGGCGTCGTTCGTGAAAACCACGGGCAAGACCGGCCTGCACATCTATGTGCCTATCGCGCGCACGCTCAACTACCACGCGACGCATTCGATCAGCGAAACGCTCGCTCGGTACCTCGTCCAGCTTCATCCGAAGGAGACGACCGCCGAATGGGCCGTCGACAAGCGCCGCGGCAAGGTCTTCGTAGACTACAACCAGAACGTCCGCGGCAAGACGCTGGCGTCGATTTACTCGCCGCGCGTGTTGCCCTGGGCGGCGGTGTCGATGCCGATTCGCTGGGACGAGGTGGGCAAGGTCTTTCCGACCGACTTCACGCTACTCACGGCCCCCGATCGCCTGAACCAGGTCGGCGATTTGTGGGCCGGCATTCTCGACGCCCGGCAAGACGTTGCCCGTCTCCTCGGCTGACGCGGCGATTATTGCACCCGGCTATGGCGGCACGGCCGAGCAGCCGATTGTGCGGGCCATGGCCGAGCGGCTACGCCAGGACGGCGTTGCTGCGTTGCCGATTACGTTCTCGCGCAAGAAGCCGACGGAGCCATTCAGTCAGGAGCTCGAGGATTTGCGCCGCGCCCGCGACGAATTGCAGGCCAGCCGGTTCGTGTTCGTAGGGCGGTCGTTTGGCGGGCGCATGTGTACCCGCCTGGCGGCACTCGAGCCACCGCAGGCGCTGGTGCTGTTGGGGCATCCCATTGCGCCTGAAGGCAGGCCGCGGCCCGACGACGAGGCGGCATTGGCCGCGGTGCGCTGCCCAACGTTGATCGTGCAGGGCGATCGCGATCGTTTGGGACCACTCGACGTCCTAGGGCGCCTCGCCGCGGTGAACCAGAACATCGAGATCTACGTACTCAAGGGCGTGGGACACAACTTTGGCCCGCGCCAGCCTGAGGGGATTGAGCGCGCCGCGGTCTGGCTGCATGAGACACTGAGCGCATGAAGCTCACGGGCGAGATGGGCGCGTTCCGGCGCGATCCGCTGGGCATGCTGCAGCGCGTTGCTCGTGAGCAGGGCGACTTCGCGCCAATCCGGTTTGGGCTGAGCCGCGCGATCATCCTCAGCCATCCAGCGCTCGTCGAGGAGGTGCTGGTCACACACAACCAGTGGTTCCGCAAGAACCCGGCGACGCGGCGGCTCGGCTCGCTGATCGGTCGGGGCTTGCTCAGCAGCGACGGTGAGGCGTGGCGCCGCCAGCGCCGGCTCACGCAGCCGGCGTTTCATCGGGCGCGGGTCAACGCGGCCAGCGAGGTCATCGTCGACTACGCCCAGCGCCAAGCCGCCGCCTGGCAGCCAGGTGATGTGCGCGACGTGCACCAGGAGATGATGGAGCTGACGCTGCAGATCGCGTGCAAGACGCTGTTCGGGGCCGAGGTGGCCGTGGACCTGGCGGTCGTGCGCGATGCGACGAGCGTGGTCGGCGCACACTTTCTGAGTCGGCTGACGAGCTTGCTGTTCCTGCTGCCGGACTGGGTCCCGACGCCGGCTAATCGGCGCTACATGGGCGCGATCCATCAGTTGGACGCGCTCGTGTATCGCATCATTCGCCAGCGCGGCACCGGTGGCAATGATCTGCTGTCGATGTTGCTCGAGTCGGATATGTCTGACGTCGAGGTGCGCGACGAGGTAATGACGTTTTTCATGGCGGGGCATGAGACGACGGCGCTCGCGCTGACCTGGGCGTTGTACCTCCTGGCTTTGCACCCGCGGGCGCGCGAGCGGTTGGCAGACGAGGTCGACCTGGCGCTGGACGGGCGGGCGCCGACGATCGACGATCTCCCGAATCTGAAGTACGCGCGGGCAGTGGTCGACGAGGCCCTACGCATGTATCCGCCGGCGTACTTGATGGGGCGTCAAGCGCTGATCGATTGCCAGATTGGAGGCCATCCAGTTCGCCGCGGGACGACGCTGTTGATGAGTCAGTGGCTCATCCACCACGATGCTCGGTTCTTCGACGAGCCCTGGGCATTTCGGCCCGAGCGCTGGCTGGAGACGAAGCCGATGCCCAAGTTTGCCTATTTCCCATTCGGCGGCGGGCAGCGCCAGTGCATCGGCAATGCGTTCGCGCAACTCGAGGCGGTGCTGGTGCTGGCGTCCCTGGCGCAGCGCTGGTCGCTCGACGTGGTCTCCGATCAGCGCATCGAGCCGCGGGCGCTGGTCACGCTTCGTCCGAAGTACGGGCTGCGGATGGTCGTAGCGGCACGTCGCGCAGCAGCAGTACCAGCAGTAGCACCGTAAGCACCTGCAGCGCGCCCGCCACCAGAAAGACGTTGTGCAGCGAGAACGCCAGCGCCTGGCGAATCGCTTCGATGTACAGGTCGCCCGCCGGGCTGCGCGGATCCGCTACCCCGCGCAAGACGGCATTCATGCCGGCCGGATTCATCAGCGCTTGGGGGTTCGCGATGCGCGCGAACTGCTCGGGCGTCAAGCCGTTGGCGATCTCTGGCGGGAGGACACCGCGCAGCGTGGTGCCGAACGAATTGGTCAGCACGCTGCCGAAGAGTGCGACACCGAGCGCGCCACCCATCGATCGAAAGAACTGCAGCGTCGACGTCGCGGTGCCGACCACGGCCTGGTCGACGTTGTTCTGAATCGCCAGCGTGAACGTCGGAAAGGTCATGCCCAGCCCGAGCCCGATGACGATCATGTTGCGCACCACGGTGGTGTAGTCGGTGTCGACTTTCATGCCTGACAGGAGCAGCATGCCCACGGCCGCCAGGCCAACGCCGGTGACCGCCAGCCAGCGGTAGCGTCCGAACCGCGAGATTAGCTGCCCGGCCGTGGTGCTGCTGACGATCAGTGCCAACATCAGCGGTGTCAGGACGGCGCCACTCTGCGTCGCCGTCGTGCCGATCACGCCCTGGATGAACAAGGGAATGAACAGCACCGTGCCGAACATGCCCATTGCGGTCAAGCCGACCGCGGCCATCGAGGTCGCGATGCCGCGCGAACGAAACAAGCTGAGCGGGATGATTGGCTCGGCGGCGCGTGACTCGAGCCAGACGAACGTCGCGCTCATCAGCGCGCCAAACACGAGCATGCCGACGATCACAGGTGAATCCCAGGCGTAGTCGCGGCCGCCCCAGCTCAACGCGAGCAACAGTGGCACGACGCCCGCCAGCAGGGCGAGGGCACCGAGTACGTCGATGCTGTGGTGTTCCCGCGGTCGGCGGACGTTCGGGAACAGCAACAGCAGGATGGCCAGCGACGGGCGCCGAAAGGCAGGTTGACGAAGAACACCCAGCGCCAGCCTGGGCCGTCCGTGAGGAAGCCACCGGCGGTAGGTCCAACGACGCTGGCCAGTCCGAAAACCGCGCCGAAGATGCCCGACAGCTTGCCGCGTTGAGAGGGCGGGAACAGATCCGCAATGGTCGTGAATGCCATCGCTTGCGTGCAGCCGGCGCCCACGCCCTGGAAACCGCGGAACACGACCAGCTCGGTCATCGACTGCGCCGCGCCGCACAGGGCGCTGCCAACCAGGAACACGATCACGCCGCCGAGCAGGAACAGCTTGCGGCCGTACAGGTCGCTCAGCTTGCCGAATATGGGCACCCCAGCCGTGCTGGTGAGCAAATACGCCGTGGTGACCCAGGCATAGTGCTCGAACCCCTGCAGGTCGGCGATGATGCGCGGCATGGCCGTGCCGACGATGGTCTGATCGAGCGCCGCGAGCAGCATCGCCGACATCACGCCCGCCAACGTGGCGATGACTTGCGGTCGCGGCAGCTGATTGAAGCTGGTCTGTTCGGCCGGAGCCGGTTCGGCGACTGCTGCCACGAGCTTCGAGCGTAACCTGATGGCCAGGTCGGGCGTTAACTGGGGGTGAGAGTGCTCCTCGTCGAGGACGACGCCGATCTGGCCGGAGTGGTCATGGAGGCGTTGGAGCAGGATGGCCACCAGGCGGTCCACGTGCGCGCTCCGAGCGAGGCGTGTGCACTAGCTGACTCGGACGTCTGGGACGTGTTCGTCGTCGACGCGTTTGGCGAGCACCTCGCACCTGACGACGCTTATCGCGCGACGTTGCGTCGGCTGGCCGCCTATGGCTCGGTCGTAGTGACGACCGGCCGCGCCTGGGGCGCCCGGGCTGAGGCACGCGATCTCGGGGCGGACGCGCTGTTGACGAAACCGTACGACCTCGCCGATCTGACCGATACGCTGAGCGCGCTTCCGATGCGCCCGAGCCGCTCGCCCGAGCCGCTCGGCTGGCGCGCCGTGACCGTTTAGACGGCTGGCCCCTGCTGTGGTGGCGGCGGATCGTCGCCGCGTGCTTGACGTAGGTACTTCTCGACCGCTTCGACGAGTGATTTGCCCGTCGGCAGGCCGGGTGGGGCGTCCGGCGGCGGGCGGTCGGGATCAGTGCCTTTGTAGCGCGGCTTCTCGCGAATCTCGAAGGTATCGTCGGCCTCGTCGTCGTCGTCCTGCTCTTCCTCGAGCATCTCCTTGAGCTGTTCGGCCAGCTCGGGGTGCTCTTCGAGCGCGGCCTCGACGTCGTGCAGGAAGCTATCGGCGATCTCGCGCAGCTTCTCGATGTTGAGCGGTAGCTGGGTGACCTTGCCGGCTGCTTCGAGCAGCGACAAGGCGGCCACGGGATTGCCTGCCTGGAGATACGGCGGCGTGGCCACCCACAGGCTGGCGGCCGCGACCCCGCCGGCCGCCGCGGCATGCAGCAGCGCCGTTGCGAAGGCGGTCGGGCCTTCATAGTCGGTGTCTTCGCACCCGGCCTGCCGACGGGCAAATCACTCGTCGAAGCGGTCGAGAAGTACCTACGTCAAGCACGCGGCGACGATCCGCCGCCACCACAGCAGGGGCCAGCCGTCTAAACGGTCACGGCGCGCCAGCCGAGCGGCTCGGGGCCCAACAGCACGAGCGCATCGCGTTCAGCTGACGGCAGCGGCATTGGGTAGAAGGCAACCTTCGGATATTCCAACGACCAGCGACGGCCGTCCGACGAACGCGTCGACAATGGCCGCGCGACGGTGAAGTCGTAACACGCCGAAGGATCGAGCATGGCCGACGCCGGTGGGCTCGTATCGCCCAGCACGTGGCGCAGAGCGATCGTGGCCGCACTGCCAGCGTCTCCCCAACCCCCAAAACCTGCAAGCAGGACAGGGCGTCGAAGGCCGGTCGGCGGCTCGCCCAGAACCAGCTGCATCGGCAGAGTCTAGCCTGCCGTCACGATCAGGCGCAGAGTTGAGAGCGGCACGGCGGCGTGGCTGAGTAGCGCGTCATGGAACGCGCGAAGGTCGAAATTTGCACTGCCGGAGCCGTTCTGCAAGTCACGCCGCACACGTTCAATCTCACGTTGGCCGATTTTGTAGGCCAGCGCCTGGCCGGGCCAGACGATGTACCGATCGACTTCGTTAACAGTCTCGCGCTCGCTGAGCCCGACGTTGTCGAAGAAGAACTCGATCGCCTGCTCGCGCGGCCAGCGCAAGTGATGGATGCCGGTGTCGACGACAAGTCGACAGGCTCGCCACGCCTGATAGCCGAGCATGCCGAAGCGCGCCCGCGCATCGGGATAGAGGCCCAGCTCGTCGGCGAGTCGCTCGGTATACAGCGCCCAGCCTTCGACGAAGGCGTTGCCCAGCCACCCAGCGCTGTAGCGCCGAAACGCGGGGATATCCTGCGTTTCCTGGGCGAGCGCGATCTGCAGGTGGTGGCCCGGGACGCCCTCGTGAAAGGCCAGTGCCGGCAGCGTGTGGCGTGGGCGCGCGCTGGGTTCGAACGTGTTGACGTAGAACGTGCCCGGGCGCGAGCCGTCGGCCGACGGCTGAAAGTAATACGCGGCGGGTGCGTCGCGCTCGCGGAAGTCCTCGATCGGCTTGACAATGCACGGCGTGCGCGGCAGTCGCCCGAAGGCACGCGGCAGCGCCGCCTGGGCTTCAGCCAGCAACCGCTCCGACTCGGCAACGATCTCCTCGCGCGAGCCAGGCAAGTTCGACGGATTGTGGATGAGCCGTTCTGTGAACGCGCGAATGCTCGCGGCGCCGTCGCCGTGCTGACGCATGATCGCGCGCATCTCGGCGTGGATGCTGGCCAGGTCGTCGCGGCCGATCTGGTGCAGCTCATCCGGCGTGAGGCTCGTCGTCGTGTGCTGGCTGGCGAGCAGAGCGTAGATTTCGGCGCCGTCGGTGACCGACCAGATGCCTGGTTCTGGGCGCGGCGTGTAGGTGCGCAAGAACTCCAGAAACTGCCGATAGGCCGGATAAATGACGCGTTCGACGATGGGCGGCAGCCGGTCTGCCATTTCAGTCAGTTTCAGGCGGCCACCGCCAGACAGGGGTGATTCGGCGGGCGGTGTCGCAACGATTGCTTCCAGTTGCAAGGTGACGCGCTCGACGGCGATGGTCGGCGCGGTGCGGCCATCACCTGCACCGTCGCGCAAGTTCTCGAGGTACTGCTCCATGAACGTCGGAAACGTTTGATAGCGGGCGATCAACTGCTCGACGTGCTCGCGGGTGTCGGTCGGGTGCCAGTTGAGCAGCTCGAGCAGCCAGACCTGCGGCCCTTCCATCTGGTCGACGGCCATCTCGTCGAGGCGCAGGCGCAGCGCCGCCAGGCCAGCTTCGAGGGACAGTCGCAGCATGCTCGCGGTGATCTGGTCTTCCAGGTCCGGGAGACCGTGCTCGATCGGCTCCAGGCGCTGCAGCGCCTGCTTCAGGTCTTCTTCTTCTTCAGCGCGGCCCGCCGGGCCGATATCGGGCAGGCGATCGTTGTAGCGATAGTCGCCGAAGAACGTCGCCAGAATCGGGTTTCGGCGGAGCGCCGCTTCCCAGTACTCGTCGGCAAGCTGGCGCAGCGCATCGGACGGCATTCGTTCACGATAACACTCGTTTCTCGCCACTCCCGCGCAGCAGCCAGGTGCGCAATCGCGCCCGCAGCTGAGCCGGTTGATAGGGCGCCTGGAGTACGTCGTCGGCCCCGGCCACGAAGGCCTCGCCGGCGTCGAGCGCTTCGTTCTTGGCAATCACGATGACCGGGACGTGTTCGGTGCGCGGCGAGGCGCGCAGGACACGCAGCGCCTGCAGCGTGTCCTGAGTGTCAGTTTCGGTATTGGCGAGAATGGCGTCGGGCAATGTGCCGGCTTCAGCGATCGCCCGCGCGTAGATCGTGGGCAGCGATTGGACCGCGAACTCGGCGAGCAGCAGCTCTCTGAGTTGTGTGGCCGAATCGGTTGGGCCGTGCAGGACCAGCACGCGGCGCAGCGGATACCCCGTGCGGCGTGCCTGAGCCGCCTGTCTGAGACTGGCCAGCTCTTCGCCCGCATAGCTCAACACATGTTGGTTGCCGTCCTGCGTCTTGAAGGCGACGTCGAGCGAGTCGGCGCACATGACCAGGTCAAGGTCGAGGCCGTCGAGCTCGTCGAGGACCAGCCCCACGGAGCGCAGCAGGTCGGAGAGAGGCCAGGTGGAGCTGGCACCGCCTCGTCGTGCGCGGCTGGCCTCGATCAGCTCAATCAGCTCTGTAGCGTTTACGCTGCGGGTGGCACCGTCGAGGCTGAGATCAACGCACGCCGCCACGGGCTGCTCGCGCAGCCTGAAGTCTGTGGCGGCGCAGGCGCCGAGTGCGCGCAGGGCTTCCTGGTAGGTGGTGACGCCGAGCATTACTCAAGGTAATAACGCACCGCCCACGCTACGCTCGGCTCCCTGACGCCAACGGCCCTGTGTAGACGGACCGCCGGCGCCAGCCGAGTGCTGACGAGCTCCTACGGATGGATGTCCGTACTGGACCGGGTTGCGCCGCCATTCATGACGGCGTTCTGTGGCGTCGTTGCCGAGTCCAGGGCGACGGTGCCGCTGCCCTCGTCGAACTTCCAGTTGGCCACCAGGCCAGTCTGGGCGCCATTGAGCTGATTGCGGTAGTTGGCGCTGATCTGGGCCCCGGTGCGCACCGTGTTCCAGATGCGCACGTCATCCAGCTTGCCGCGCCAGAACGCCTGGCTCGTCGGCGCGCCGTTGCGACCGATGCTCACCGGAGCGCTGTTGCCAACGGCGCTCACGCGCGCTCGGTGTCGACGCCCGCCTGGTAGGCCACGTTATAGCCGTTGGCCTCGAGGAAGCGGATCATCGGGTACTCGGCGTTCCAGACGAAGCTGCGCTGACCGAGGCCATCGATCGTCGAGCGGGTATTGACCGGTCGGTTGTAGCTGACCTTGAACGCGCGCCCGGCGGTGAGCGTGTTCGTGAAGTCGCGATACAGGCTGGTCTGGCCGTAGCTGTTGTACGCCTGCCAGGTCTCGTCGGAAGTCTGGAACAGCAGCGGCGACGTGCTGGCGTCGTCACGCACGATGAAGTGAATGTGGCTCACGCCGCCTGTGTCGGGTCGGGTGAGCTTGGCGAAGTAGATGCCCGAGGTGGCTGTCGCGGGCACGTTCCAGGAAGCAGACTCGGCCCAGTTACCGCAATCGACCAGGCCGACGGTCGGATCCGTTAAACACGCGGGCTGCGCTTGGGGCAGGCTGGCCGAAGGCGTGGTGCTGCCCTGCTTACGGGCGCCCTTGCGATGTGGTTGATCCGCCGGTTTACAGCAGGTTGCGGCGCGCCTTATGGCTCGTTTCTTACGAACCGTTACCGAGCGGCGCCTTGCGCGCGCTAGCGGAACTGCTCAGCTGTCACCATCGCGCTCGGCCTCACTCGGGAGGCCCACGCCGACCGGCGCTGGCCTGGGCGGCAGCAGGCGTACACGGGCAATGCGCAGTCCGTCGAGTCGCTCGACCCGGGCGCGCCAGCCACCGCTCAGCGCGACCTCGTCGCCCAGCTGTGGCCGGCGCCCGAGCTCGGAGAACACCAGCCCACCGAGAGTGTCCACTTCGCTGGTGTCGAAGTGCGTGCCGAGCTGCGCATTTACGTCGTCCACCAGCGCCAGGCCATCGGCGACGGTGGTGCCATCGGCGAGTGTGCGCACCTCATGCGTTGCCGCGGCGTATTCGTCGCCAATGCTGCCGAGCAGGCGCGCCACCAGGTCGGACAACGTCACGATGCCGGACGTGCCGCCGTACTCGTCGAGCACGATCGCCATCGGCTGGCGGTTCGCTTTCATTCGCGCGAGCACTTCGGCCACGGTCGCGCCCTGGGGGACCACGATCGGCGGCCTGATGAGCCGCCGCAGGCTGATCGTGTCCGACGCGGCTCGCGACGAGCGCCGTGCGACCACCCCGAGCAGGTCCTTGGTCGACAGGACGCCGACCACATTGTCGATCGTCTGCTCGTAGACGGGGAAACGGCTATGCCGATGGCGCAAGGCGACCTTGATCGCCTCGTCAATCGGCGAGTCGACTGGCAAGGCGACGATTTCAGTACGCGGAACCATCACTTCACCAGAGGTCTGATCGCTGAACGCGAAGGCGCGCTGCACGAGCTCGCGCTCCGGCGCAGTGAGCAGACCGGCGCGTGCGCTGCGCGTCACAAGCAGCACCAGCTCATCGGGCGAGTGGACGGCATACTCCTCGTTACGGAATTCGACGCCGATGGAGTGCAGCACCAGGTTCGTGAACCAGTACAGCAGCGCAATGAACGGGCGGAAGATCCACGCCCAGACCGCGAGCGGCTGAACGGCGAACATGATGACGGCCTCGGAGCGCTGCAAGGCCAGGATCTTCGGCACCTGCTCGCCAAGCGTGATGTGCAGGAAGGTGATCATCACGATCGCCAGAAGCGAAGCGACCGCGTGCGCTGTTGCTGATGGGCCCGCACCCGTCTCACCAGGTGGCAGTTGGCCAAAGAGGCCGAAGACGCGCTCGAGCCCGGGCTGGACGAGCTCGGCGAATGTCTGCTCGCCCAACCAGCCCAGGATCAGGCTGGCCATGGTCACGCCGAGCTGCGTAGCCGAAATGAAGAGCGTCGGGTTGTTCTTCGCGCGCTGGATCATGCGCGCGGCCCGATTGCCCGTCGCCGCGAGCTGGTCGATGCGCGTCGAGCGCGAGGAAACCAGGGCGAATTCGGTGGCAACGAAGAAGCCGTTCGCTGCCACCAGCAGCAGAACGACTATGACGCCGACCAGGAGAGACATTGCGGATTCAGTTCCCCAAAGTATGGGGTATGTCGGCCTACCGACCCGCTCGCGGCTGCCGTTCCAACCATTGCCTGGCTTCGCTCGCCGACCGCAGGCGCACGAACCCAGGGTGCGCGCTCAATCGCCGCGGCCCCGTACCCTGGAGCGGGCCGTGGTGCAGAGCGTCGAGCTCGATGAACGCGACGCCGTGGCGTCGGGCAAGCTCGGCGGAAAACGTCGTCTTGCCCGCGCCACTAGCGCCTTTGACGTTGATGCGCGACGCCACTTCGCCTTTTTACGTGAGCGCGCGGAGCTCCATCGTGCGCAGGCGGCGGATGCGCTCTTCGATCGGCGGGTGTGTGCTGAACAGGTTGCCGAACGACACGCCCTTGAGCGGATTGACGATGAACAGCGCCGAGACGGCTGGATTGACCTGCAGAGGGCGCATACTCGTGGCCATCTCGAGCTTCTCCAGTGCGCGGGCCAGCGAATCAGGATTGCCGTGGATGCGCGCGCCCGTCTCGTCCGCGCCGTACTCACGCGAGCGCGAGATGGCGAGGTGAATGATCGTCGCGGCGATCGGCGCGAGAATGATCATGAGCAGGGCGGCGAACGGGTTCATGCCATCGTCATCGTCCGAGCGACCGAAGCCGCCGAAGATGAACGCCCACTGCGCCATGTTGGCGAGCAGCGAGATCGCACCGGCGATGGTCGCCGCGACGCTCGAAATCAAGATGTCGTGGTTGCGGACATGCCCGAGCTCGTGCGCCAGCACACCGGCCAGCTCATCGCGCGACAGGACGCCCATGATGCCCGTCGTGACGGCGACCACCGCGTGATTGGCGTCACGTCCGGTGGCGAACGCGTTGGGCGACGGGCTATCGATGATGGCCACCCGCGGCTTGGGCAAGCGCGCGTACGTCGCCAGCTCCTGGACGAGCTGGTGCAGCTGCGGTGCCTCTTCCTCGCTGACCTCGCGCGCACCGGCCATGCGCAGCGCGATGTCGCCTGAGAACCAGTAGGCGCCCGCATTCATGACGATGGCGAACACGAAGGCGATGACCATCCCTTGCGTGCCGCCCAGTGCACCGCCGGCGACGACAAACAAGGCCGTCAGCGCCGCCAGGAGAATGGTCGTTTTCAATGCATTTGGCATGTATGCAATTGTCCCGCGCGCACATTAGGCATGGATTAAGCGCGGGTTAGAGGACGTTCCTTCGCCTGAGCTCTTTCGCGCAGCACGTGCACGATCGGTGGCGCTATCGAGGCGAGGATGATCGCCGCGACGATCCACTCCATGTAGCGACCTGCCTCGGGGATGGCACTGCCCAGGAAGAAGCCCAG
>WNGF01007586.1_pt1 | contig 25024 bp, 23 predicted proteins | sample 5400641 | NCBI WGS metagenome assembly WNGF01 (sample SAMN13153371, study PRJNA577476) | soil metagenome | isolation source: 80 cm soil or saprolite under grassland replicate 2 | place: USA:California | collected 2016-06-15 | reverse complement strand
TTAGGCCGTTATGGGGTACACAACGAGAATTCTGTTCCCGTTGTCCATGTCGTTTCTAAGCGACCTTGAGGCCGATACGCTGAAGGAGGCGATCGACCGCGTCAACGACGTGTTGATAGAGCGTGTCGAGCTCAGACCGCCGGTGAAGTTGCGCGTCTCCGGTAAACGGTCGCAGGAGCCCAGCGGTGAGCGGCGCGTAGATGCGTTCAAAGAGTTTGAGAAACACCAGAGAGATTCGATAGCCGTCTGGCAGGAGCCGGTACCGTCGGGAGTGTGGAAGCTTCTCGACAAGGCCCTTTGCACGCAGCTTCGAGAGCTCGTAGCGGAGCGACGAGAGGCGATAGTGCTCGGGCGAAGCGCCCAGGGCTGCCGCGGTCCGCGTGTAGAGGTCCGCGGTGGTGAACGTGCTCTCGGCCGCGATGTGGGAGAAGCAGACGAGCGCATGCATCACGGCGAGCTGCCGCGGGTGGTCCAGCTTCAATCCTGGGATGCGTTTGCCGTAGGAGAGGACGGTGGGCTGGCTCAGGGCTCGGAGCTGGCGCCGATCGACGAACGTTTCCAGGATGTCCTGCTGCACATGCAGATAGGTGTCGACAATCGAGGACAGCTTGGGCCGCAGCTGGGGGAGATGGTCAATGGCCTTGGGCACCCCATAGTCCGCCACGTTGTTGGTAGCGGCCTCGGTACGGAGCAGGAGATGATCGCGGACGTACTGCTTGATGAACCCGTTGCCGTAGTGGCTGCGGATGACCGGGTTCGGGAGGTGCAGGTCCTCAATCACCGTCTGCAGCTGGCCGCGGTAGCGCTTCGTGATGCGTCGACCGAAGATCACGGTGATCTTGTTCGGCTGCCCGATCGTGCGGTTGGCATCCAGCAGCCGCTGCCCCAGATCATCGAGGGCGGCCCGCCGATGGAAGATCAGGTTGTCGCAGTACTCGACCTGAGAAAAGAACAGACGATGCTGGCAGCCGGCGCCTCGTCGCTCTTGGTCGGTGAAGAATGGGGTGAAGCGGGTGAGCCATTTCTCCCCGCTGCTCGAGAGATCGCGTGCCGTCAGGGAGTCGGCCAGTTCTTGGAGCCGTTGAGGGTTCGCGCACTTCAGGAAGGCGTTGGAGCATTGCTGGAAGCCGATGCCCTCGGCCCGCAGCTGATTCGCCAGCCAATGGTGCTGGTTGAGACAGACGCGGGCGGAGAACGGAAAGTACGGACAGACGCGTACGAACATGCGGCCCCAGCGCCGGTCGTTCACGTAGAAGTTGTACTGGACGACCCAGCGCTGAGCGAATTGCAGGTGCCAGCGGTCGTCCTTCGGGTTCCCGATGGCGATCATGATCCGGGCCGGTTCTCGGGCCTTCAGGATCACCACCACTTCGTCGGGCTTCGCGCGCCTGAAGTACGGCTCGACAAACTCGTCGCGCCGCCCGGGGGGTGCATCGAGGATGGGCACGTTCCACGTCTGGGAGCGGTTCTTGACCCAGCCCTGGAACTGGTCGGCAATGTCGCGTAGGACCTTTCGGCTCACCGGGTACTGATGTCTGTACGTGTTGAAGAACCCGATCACGCGTTCCGGTTGCTGGAAAGGCTGAATGAGCCCATTGAGCAAGATCCGATCGAAACACCGATACCCGAAGCGGATGTTATCCTGGTGATGCTCGTAGAACGCGTTCATGGCCGGTCCCTCCTGCGTGGTGAGATACCAGGAGCTTAACGCCATGAACGCTTCTATGGGCACCGGGCACGTCCCCCATCTCGCGATCGACAGCTCTTTGGTCGGGGTCCGGTCAGGAGCGAGGTTCGATCGGATTTCCATATCATTCTTCGAAGATCGGAAGAGCCCCTGGCCACCAAGCCCTGGACAGGCCAGGTTGCCTGGCCTCGCGCGCCAGAACAATTCTGTCCAGAACCGCCCAGCGGCGAACCTACCACCCCCTGCCTCCCGCCCGCACGATCCCGGGAGCGCTTCACCTTTCAGCACGCGCATCCCGACAGAGGGGATATCAAGGGCGAAGCCCTTGCCTAGTTAGGACGCTCCGAGGGGCGCTTCGCCCCCCCTTCGGACCTCCCCCAAGGAATCCGTCGCGCCGGCAAGGCCGGCGCTCGAACGCGTCGATGCCGTGACGCGAGCCTTCGCCCGACCGCCGAGAGTCCACCCGGCCCTGTTCCGTAGGTCCGCTTCCCGCCGAGCTTCTTACCCGTCCCCCGCCGAGGGGCGGTCGGGGATCTTCCACGCGTCGCTTGCGGAATCTACCTGATTGTTCGCGTTTCACGCGCGTCTAGACTGAGCGTCAAGGTCGGTTCCATCACCAAGGTCGATCCCCTGACCAGAGAGGATTAGGGAACCATGGAAGACATCAGACAGCGCCTGGAATCGGAGCTGAATAGCACGATGAACCGGATCCGCCAGACGGGCGGCGCGATAGTGGTCGAGGAGCTTCCCGGCGCGGACGGGGACAATGTGCCCCTGGCCGGCGACGTGGACGTCATCGGTGTCAACGAGGACCGCGAGATGAGCTTCGCGATGCGGAGCCTTCTCGTGGAACGCGCCAACAAGCTCGCCGAGGCGCTCGAGCGCCTGCGCGCCGGCGAGTACGGGCTCTGCGAGGAGTGCGAGGAGCCCATCGCGCCCAAGCGGCTCCTGGCCATGCCCGAGGTGACCACCTGCGTGCGCTGCCAGGATCGACGGGAGCGCACGCGTCGGTTCGAACCTGTCGGGGCAGGCTTCGACCGCCGAGATCTTGACGACGAGTAGCATCGCCCCCCTACCGACCGCGCCGGGCCCTCACCGGGCCCGGCCGGTCGGCTATCATCCCGGCCCGCCTCCGTCGCCGAGCCGGGTGCAGCACGCGCCCTCGCGGGTGCGCGTCGGCGCGTCGGCCTCCATCCGGTAGGCGGCCTTCTCCCGCCCGAAGAAAACGTACGCCTCCGCGTCGAGCAACGTCGGGGGATGCCTGTCGCGAATCATCGCCGGCTTCCCCGCCGGGCCGGAATCGACTAGACTGCGGCCGGGAAGTCGGCGCGCATCCGGTTTGGACACGGGCACTGCATAGCGACGCGGTCGTGTAGGCCCACCCCGGCGGTTTGCTCGGGCAAACCGAGACACTACCTGCCGAGCCAACGAGTAGCATTTTGCAGGTCGACGTTCTATGCTGGGGGTTCAACGATCAACCCTACGGCGGAAGGCTTCGTGCTGGACGTCACGATCCGGTTATGAGGAAGGTCATCTCTCGCTATGTAGCAGTCGTCTGGCTCATGGCGGCGCTGAGCCTGGTCGGCTGGCTCCTGGTGAACCTCGACATCGCCGGCTGGATCCTCGTCATCCTCACCGTCGGGCTCATGACCTGGGAGTTGACCACGCGGAAGGGCAGGAAGAGCGGAGGCGGCGGCGAGCAGGGGCCGTTCGGGAGGCCCGACGAGCCGTCCCGCTGAGCCGCGCGAGGGGAGCGGGGGCGGGCGGTCCGCCGGGAACCTCTTTGGGGTCCCGGCCTGACCGGCGCTCGAAGTCAGGGTAGCCCGGCCCCGCCGGACTCCAACAGCCGCCGGAGGATCTGGCGGACCAGCGGCAGGAAGAGCATCACGGCGAAGAAGGCCGTGGCGAGCCAGATCAGCAACCGGACGAGGCGCATGGGACCTTCCCACCGTAGCCCGCTTTCCCGGGCACCGTCAAGTCGCCGCGTCGGCGCCACGTTCGGGCTTGAGAAAACGACCGCCGTCGGCTTACACTGTCGTTCGTGACGGACACCTTCAAGGACTTCGAGGCCACGACTCTCTTCTGCGGACGCTGTCGGCGCGCCACGCCCGTGCGCAAGAAACTGCTCCTGGTGCTGCCCACGGGCAAGAAGTACGACTACACCTGCAGCGAGTGTGGCACGCCGGTCGGCGGCAAGACGGACAACGACGCGACGGATTTCTACACGACGGCGCCCCCGCGGACGCCGCGCGGCGATCCGCCGCGACTTCGCTGAACCGGGAGCGAGCGCGAGCGCGGCCGGCAGGCGGAGGCGGGGCCGGACCATGAGCGCGTTGGATCGCGCCCTGCGCTATCTTGGGCTGGCGAGCAGCGGCGACGGCGATCGTCTCGTGGAGCGACTGCCGCGCCCGCCCGAGGCGCGCAGCGGCGCGCTCCTGGGCGCCCGCCTGTCGTTCCGCGGCGAGGTGAGCGGCGAAGGGGACTTTCACATCGCCGGCCGCTTCGAGGGCGACATCACCGTGACCGGGCGCGTCGTCGTCGCCGAGGGCGCCGAGGTGGACGCCAATATCAGCGGTCTCGCCATCGTGATCGGCGGCACGGTGCGCGGCAATCTGTCGGCCTCCACGCGCGTTGAGATCCTGCCGACCGGCGTCCTCACCGGCTCGCTCAAGACGGGCAGCTTCGCGGCCGCCGATGGCGCCTCCGTCAAGGGTGAGGTCTGGGTAGAGCCTGGCGCTACCCGCGCCGGCGCGGGTGATCGCAAGCCATGATGCTCCTCCCGGACTGGGTTCGTGAGTCGCGGTGGGTCCGGATCGCGCTCCAGGCGGCGGCGGCGCTGGCCGTGGTCGCCCTCGTGGTCGCGGCCGCCTGGACCTGGTACCGGTCGCAGGAAACCCGCGGGCTCGCGGCCCTGGCCGACGCGACCGCGCTCGTGCAGAGGGCGCAAGGGCCAGACGCCACCGCCCAGACGCGAGAGAGCGCCATCAAGGCGCTCGAAGCCGTGATGGCCGACCATCCGCGCCTCTCGGCGATTCCTCAAGTCGCCTATCAGCTCGGCAATCTCAAATACGGAGCCGGTCAGTACCCGGCGGCCCGCGGCGCCTATGAACTCGCCCTCGCCAAGGGTGCCTCAGGCAGCGTGCGGACCCTGGCCGGGATGGGGATCGGCTACACCTGGGAGGCAGAGAAGAACTACGCCAATGCCGCCCAGGCCTACGGGGCGGCGGTGAAAGGCCTCGGCCGAAAGGACTTCCTGTACGAGGAGGCCCTCATGGCCGAGGCGCGTGCCCAGGATCTCGCAGGCAAGCCCGCCGTCGCGCTCGAGATCTATCAGCGCCTGCTCCGCGAGGTACCCGACAGCCGCCACGCCGAGGACCTCCGCAACCGCGTCGCCGGCCTGCGAGGCCGAACCGTTCAGTAGCGCGCGTTCTCAGCCGCACCACGCAACTGTTCTCCCACGGCCAACCCGCAGGGCTGGGTCGCCAGGAACGCCAATGTCTGATAAGGAACATTATGTTAAGTTGAGTCAGCGCGCAGGATCACGAGCGCATCCACGGCCACCGCGTCGCCTCCCCTGACGATCAGCGGGTTCACGTCGACCTCGCCCACGCGGGGATGATCGGCGAGCAGCGCCCCGACCGCCACCAGCGCCAGCGCCACGGGCTCCGCGCTGGCGGCGGGGACGCCGCGGTATCCGGCGAGCAGCCGAGCGCGAAGGCCCTCGCCGACCAGCGCCCGCGCCTCCTCCAGGGACACGGGCGCCAGCGCCGTGGAGACATCCCGCACCGCTTCCGTCAAGAAGCCGCCCATCCCGACCACCACGAGCGGGCCGAAGGCCGGGTCCTGACGTCCGCCGATGAGCAGCTCGATCCCGCGCTCGACGTGCTCCTGGACCAGTAACGGGCCATGCCCGAGGCGCATGATGCGCTCGGCGGCGGCGCGGACCGCGTCGCGATCCCGCAGGGCGGTCGCCACCGCGCCCGCCTCGGTCCTGTGGAGCAGGTCCGGCCCCGCGCTCTTGACGACGATCGGGAAGCCCAGCGCCTCGGCGGCGGCCACCGCCTCGTCCACGGAATGGGCGAGCGCATCGCGGCAGAAGCGCACGCCGTAGGCGGCCAGGATCCCGCGGGCGGCCTCGTAGCCGAGCGCCCCTGGCGCGCCACCGAGCCTGTCGGCGAGCCGGGCGCCCAGACTCGGGCGCGGCCCCCGAACCGCGGGGGCCACCGGGGGCAGGGAGGCCAGCCAGAGAGCGCGGTACGCGCGGACGGCGCGCTCCGGCGTCGGATACACGGGCACGCCCGCCGCCGCCAGCTTCGCCGTCACGCCCGGCACATCCACCGCGCAGGCGACGAGGGGCTTCTTCGCGCCCCGGGCCGCGGCGACGAGGCCCTCGGCGAACGCCGGGATGTCGAGCCCCACGTTGATGGCGACGGCACCGGCCACCGCCTCGTCGCTCAGCACCAGGGCCGCGGCGTCGCGGATATGGTGAGGATTCACTTGAGGGGTCATGTCCACGGGATTCCCGACAGCGGCGAATGCCGGGAGCAGACGCCGCAGTTCGATCTGGGTCTCGGGCGCCGTCGCGGGCACCCCGAGGCCGCCCGCCTCCGCGGCGTCGGCAGCGATCACCGACGGGCCGCCCGACACGGTGAGCACCGCCAGCGTCGGCCGCTCGGGCCGCGCCGGGCTCGCGACCAGCGCGTGGATGCTGTCGAAGAACTCCTCCGTCTCCGCGCAGGCCAGCACGCCCGCCCGCCTGAACGCCGCCTGGTAGGCTTCCGCCGCTCCCGCCAGCGCGCCCGTGTGCGAGCCGGCCGCGCGGCGCCCGGCGTCGGTCCTGCCGGCCTTGAGGACGACCATGGGCTTGCCGGCCGTCACCCGTGAGGCCGCCTCGACGAACCGGCGGCCGTCCCTCACCGCCTCGATGAAACAGGCGACGACGCGCGTCTCGTCGTCCGCAGCCAGATAGTCCAGCGCGTCGGCGAGGTCGACGTCCACCTGGTTGCCGATCGACAGGAAGCGGCTCACCCCGATCCCCTGCCCGCCCAGGTGCCGGAGGATGAGCCCCCCGTAGGCGCCGCTCTGCGAGATCACCCCGACGTGGCCGGGCACGTCGGGGAGGTCCCAGAAATAGGTCGCGTTGAGCCGCGCGGGGCGCGAGTAGACGCCCATGCAGTTGGGCCCGACCAGCCTGAGCCCGCCCGCCCGGGCCGCTTCCAGGAGGGCCTGCTGCGCCTGTCCGCCCCGGTCATCGACCTCGCCGAAGCCGGCGGTGAGGATCACCGCCACGCGCGCCCCCAGCGCCGCGAGATCCTTCACGGCGTCGGGCACCGCGGCGGGCGGCAGACTGACGAGGGCCAGATCGAGGGCCCGCGGAAGATCGCCGACCCGCGGCGCCGTCGGCACTCCTAGGATGGGCTCGCCGGCTGGGTTGACGACGTGGATCTCGCCGGGGAAACCGGCCTTGATCACGTTGCGCAGCAGGACGTGGCCGAGCTTGGCAGGGTCGCGCGAGACGCCGAGCAGCGCGAGCCGCCGCGGCGCGAAGAGCGCGTCGAGGGCGCTCACGGCGGCGCCTCGCGGCGGTCGACGACGCGCACCGCCTTGCCCTGGGGGCGCGGGATCTCGCCCTCCCTCAGCACGCGGACCTCCGCGGTGAGGTCGAGCCGCGCCCGGATATCCTGCTGGAGGCGCTCGGCCTCGACCATCTGGAACTCCGGGCGCGCCTCGACGAGCACCGCCAGGCGGTCGCCGCCCGGGCCGCGCTCGAGGAGGATCTGGTACTCGTGGCCCGCGCCCGGGCGCTGGAGGATGAGCGACTCGATCTGGCTCGGGTAGAAGTTGGTCCCCTTGAAGACGACCATGTCGTCGGTGCGGCCCCGGAGGCGGTCCAGGCGCAGATGGCTCCGCCCGCAGACGCAGGGAGCGCGACTCACGATGCGCGTGAGATCGCGGGTGCGGTAGCGGATGAGCGGCAACCCCTCCCGCGTGAGCGTGGTCAGCACCAGCTCGCCCTGCTCGCCGTCGGGCACGAGCCGGCCGGTGGTCGGGTCGACGATCTCGCAGTAGTAGTGGTCCTCCCACACGTGGATGCCGGCATGGGCCGCGCAGTCGATGCCGAGCCCGGGCCCGCCCGTCTCCGTCATGCCGATGATGTCGAAGGTCTCGACCCGCAGCGCCCGCTCGATGAGGGCGCGGAGGTCGTCGGACCACATCTCCGAACCCAGGATGGCGACGCGCAGGCGGAGCCGGCCGAGGTCGAACGCCTCCTCGCGGGCCACCTCCATGAGCCGGAGCGGATAGGTGGCGATGCCGGCGAGCACGGTGGCGCCCAGGTCCTGCATCAGCTTGAGCTGGAGCGCCGTGCGCCCCGGGCCGCTGGGGATCACCATGGCGCCGATCCGCTCGGCTCCGTAGTGGAAGCCGAAGCCGCCCGTGAACAGGCCGAACGACGGGGTGATCTGGACCACGTCCCGCGCGGTGACGCCGGCGGCGGCGTAGCAGCGCGCCATGACTTCTCCCCACTGGGCGATGTCGGCGCGCGTGTAGGGGTTGACGATCGGGTTGCCCGTGGTCCCGGAGGACATGTGCACGCGGCGGACGCTCTCGCGGGGACAGCAGGCGAGCCCGAACGGGTAGGCGTCGCGTAGCTCGTCCTTCACGAGAAACGGGAGCCGCCGCCAGTCGGAGGTGGACCGGACGTCCTCGGGTTCCGCGCCGTCGAGCCGCCGCGCATACGCCGGATTCTCGTGGCAGCGGGCGAGCGTCTGCCGCAACCGCTCGAGGACCAGCGGCTCCAGCTCGTCCCGGGACCTCGACTCGACGGCCGGCTGGAACAGCGGCACCCTCACTCCTTCGCGGATTCGCGGGCGGCGAGCGCGCGGTGGACCCGCTCGGGCCGGAGCGGCAGCTCCGTGATCCTCACGCCGACCGCGTCCTTCACCGCATTGGCGACGGCGGCGGCGACCGGGATCACGCCCGACTCGCCCAGCCCCTTGGCGCCGAAGGGTCCGGCCTCGTCCACGGTCTCGATGAGCCGGATCACGACCTCGGGCATGTCGCCGGCCGGGACCAGCGCGTACTCCATGAACTGCGGGTTGAGCACGCGCCCCTCGTGGATCACCAGCTCCTCGGACAGCGCGTAGCCGAGCCCCATGTGAATGCCGCCGTGGATCTGCCCTTCCGCCGCCGGCGGATTGAGCGCCCGCCCGACGTCGTGCGCGGAGGCGATCTTCAGCACGTCGACCTTCCCGGTGGCCACGTCGACCTCGACCAGCACGGCCTGGGCGGCGAACCCGTAGGCCGCCGACACGTTGCCCCTCAGGTCCTTGGACAGCATCTCGTTGGGCGGATCGTAGAAGGCCTCCGCCACCAGCGTCCGCCCGCCGGCGCGGAAATGGCCCGCCCGCACGACCCGCTCGTAGGGGAGGCTCCGCTCCGGGTGCCCCTTGACGCGCACCCGCCCCTCCACCAGCTCGAGGTTGCCCGGGCGCTCGTCCATGACCGTGGCCGCCAGCGCCAGGAGCTTCTGCTTGAGCTCGCGCGCGGCCAGCAGCGCCGCATTGCCGGCGACGAACGTGGTGCGGCTGGCGTGGGCGCCGACGTCCCAGGGCTTGACGGCCGTGTCGCTGTTGATCACCGCGACCCGCTCGAGGGGGACGCCGAGCTCCTCGGCCACGATCATGGCGAGCACCGTCTCCGACCCCTGGCCGATCTCGCTGGCGCCGGTCAGCAGCGAGAGCGCGCCGAAGTCGTCGAGCTTGACGATGGCGCCGCAGCCGTCGGAACGATAGACGCGAGCGCCGCCGCCGACATGGAACATGGCGGCATAGCCGACGCCGCGCTTGCCGCCCGGGCGCGGCTGCCGCGCCGGCGGCTGCGCGATCGCCTGCTCCACCCAGTCCAGACACTCGCGCATCGCGCAGGAGGTGATGACGCTGCCCTGCGGGTTGACATCCCCCGCCTGGCTCGCGTTGAGCCGGCGGATCGCCACGCGGTCCATCCCGAGCCGCTCGGCCAGGTCGTCCATCTGCGCCTCGACGGCGAAGGTGCTCTCGAGGTTGCCGTAGCCGCGCATGGAGCCCGAGTAGAGATTGTTGGTGTAGACGATGGTGGTGTCGAAGCGCACGGCCGGGCAGCGATAGAGCCCGGCGGTGGTGGCGAGCATCACGTAGGGCGTGGTCGAGCCCCAGGAGACATAGGCGCCGTTGTCGATGACCACGTGGGCGTCGCGGGCGAGGAGCCGCCCGGCTCCATCCGCCGCCGTCCTCATGCGGATGACGCAGGGCTCGCGGGTCGGGCTGGCGATGAACTCCTCGAGCCGCTCGAAGGCGATCTTGACGGGGCGACCCACGTGGCGCGCGAGCAGCGCGGCGATGATGTCGATGGGGTAGAGGTCGAGCCCGCGGCCGAAGTTGCCGCCGACCGGCGGCTGGACGACCCGCACGCGGTCGCCGGTGGTGCCGAGGGCGTCGGCGAGGGCGCGCTGGTAGAGGAACGGCACCTGGGTGGTGCTCCACATGGTGAGGGTCCCATCGGGGTTCCACGAGGCCATCGCGGCCATGGTGCCGAGACAGGCCGTGGTCACGTAGTTCAGGCGGTAGGTCCCCTCCACCACCACGGCCGCGCGCGCGAGGGCCTCGTCCACGTCGCCGTGAGAGAAGTGATATCGCAGGTCGACGAGGTTGCTCCCGAGCTCCTCGTGCACGAGCGGAGCGCCCGGGCGCAGCGCCGCGTCGGGATCGAACACGGCCGGCAGCTCCTCGTACTCGACGGTGATGAGCTCGAGCGCCTCCTGGGCGATCGCGTCGCTCGTCGCCGCCACCGCGGCGATCTCGTCGCGGATGCAGCGCACCTTGCCCCCATCCCGGGGGCCGCCCTTGAGGGCGAGGTGGTCCCTGGCGAACCCGAACGGGCGTTGCTCGACGCGCGCCGCCGTGATGACGCCGAGGACGCCGGGGAGGGATTCGGCCCGGCCCGTGTCGATGTGGAGGATGCGGGCATGGGGGAAGCGAGTCCTCAGGATCGCCCCGTGGGCCAGCTGCGGCAGGGCGAGATCGTGCAGATACTGGGTGCGGCCGGTGACCTTTTCTAGTCCGTCGCGCTTGCGTGTCGGCTTGCCGATCACGCTGAAGCTCACGCCGTCACCTTCGCGTCGCGCAGCGCGGCCAGCCGCTCGTCGGGATATCCGAGCAGGCCGCGGAGGAGTTCGCCCGTGTGCTGGCCGAGGGCAGGGGCCGGCTCGACCTCGAGCCCGAGGCGTCCATCCACCTTGACGGGGGTCCCGAGCGCCGGCAGCGGGCCGTGGCGCGGATGGTCCATCGTCACCACCATCCGGCGGTGGAGCACTTGCGGATCGTCGAGGACCTGGTCGAGCCGGTTGATCGGCGCCGCCGGCACTCCCTCCTGCTGCAAGCGCGCCAGCCATTCGCCGACGAGCCGTGTCTGGAAGAGCGCCTCGAGTTGCGGGATCAGGAGGGCGCGATTGGCGACCCGCTCGGCGTTGCGGTCGAACCGCGGGTCGTGCTGGAGGTCGGGCCGGTCGATGGCCCGGCAGAAGCCGGCCCAGAACTTCTCGGCGAACACGGCGACCACCAGGTGGCCGTCGGCGGCCGGCAGCGCCTGGTACGGCACCACCGAGCTGTGCCCCGAACCCATGGGGCCCGGCACCTTGCCGTCGGTCCAGAAGTACTGCGCGAGGTAGGTGAGCAGCGAGACCTGGCAATCCAGCAGCGACAGGTCCACGAGTGTCCCCTGCCCGGTGCGCTCCCGCCGGTAGAGCGCGCCCGCCACCGCGAAGGCGCCGAACAGCCCGCCCGCCAGGTCGCCGATGGGCAATCCCATCCTCACCGGCGCGCCTCCCTCTTCCCCGGTGACGCTCATGCCGCCCCCCATCGCCTGAAGCGCCAGATCGAAGGCGGGCCAGTCCCGGTACGGCCCGGCCTGGCCGAAGGCCGAGATCGAGCAGCAGATGAGTCGCGGGTTGAGCTCATGGAGCCGCGCATGCGGGCACCCGAGCCGCTCCAGGATGCCGGGCCGGAAGTTGTCCCAGACGACGTCGGCCACGCGCGCCAGGTCCAGGAAGACCTCGCGGCCGGACGGGTGCGTGAGGTCCAGGGCCACGCTCTTCTTGTTCCGGTTGATGCTGAGGAAGTACGCGCTCTCCCCGCCCGGCAGGAAGGGCGGCCCCATCCGCCGCATGGGGTCGCCGCCCGCGGGGTCCTCGATCTTGATCACCTCGGCGCCGAGGTCCGCCATCAGCATGGCGCCGTAGGGTCCGGCCAGCATCCGGGACAGATCGAGCACGGCCGCGCGCCTCATCGCGGAGGCGCCCGAGGGCGCGCGTCACGGCGGCGCCGTCGCGCTCGGCCCGGAGCCGCCGGAGCTTGGCCACCTGCGCCTCGTAGACTTGCGGGTCGAACGCGTACAGCTCGAGCGCCGGCTGGGCGCGCTCCGCGTCGGGGGCGATGTGCCGGTTGACGGCCACCTTGGGGATCTCGCCCGAGAGCAGCCGCTTCTCGAAGAGGTACGCCTGGCGGGCCACCTCCGCCTGGAGGGCGCCGGACTTCACCGCCTCGACGATCCCGCCCAGGCGCTCCACGTGCTCCATCTCCGCGCGGATCTTCTCCTCCATCTCGTTCGTCAGCCACTCGACGTAGTAGGAGCCGCCCAGCGGGTCCACCGTGTCCGCGACTCCGGTCTCCTCCGCGCAGATCTGCATGGTGCGGAGCGCGATGAGCTGGGCTTCGGGCGACGGGATCGTGTACGCCTCGTCATACGTCGGCAGGGCCATGGTCTGGGCGCCCGACAGCGCCGCCGTCAGGGCGAGATACGCGCCCCGCACGATGTTGTTCTCGGGCTCCTCGGCGGTGAACGCGGATCCGCCGCCGCCGATGAGCGAGCGGAACATCATGGAGCGCGGGTTACGCGCCCCGAACCGCTCCTTCATCATCCGCGCGTACATCCGCCGGCCCGCGCGGAACTTCGCCACCTCCTCGAAGAGCTTGCCCCAGCAGGTGAAGTTGAAGGACAGGCGCGGCGCGAAGTCGTCGGTCGCGAGCCCCCGCGCCCGCAGCAGCTCCGTGTAGGCGGCCGCGATCGAGAGGCCGTAGGCCATCTCCTGGGCGGTGGTGCACCCGGCCTCACGGATGTGGTAGCCGCAGATCGAGATGGGGTTGACCCGGGGCGCCCGTCGGGCGCAGAACTCCGCCAGGTCGATGACCAGCCGCAGCGACGGCTCCACCGGATAGACCCAGGTGCCGCGCGCGATGAACTCCTTGAGGATGTCGTTCTGCGGCGTCGTGACGATCCGGTCCCACCCCACGCCCTGCTTCTCGGCCACCACCATGTACATGGCCTGGATGACCGCCGCCATCGAGTTGATGGTCAGCGACACGCTCACGCGGTCGGTGGCGATCCCGTCGAAGGCCTCCTCCATGTCGGACAGGCTGTCGATGGCCATGCCGACGCGGCCCACCTCGCCCTCGGCGCGGGGGTCGTCGGAGTCGAGCCCGAGCTGGGTCGGCAGGTCGAAGGCGACGTTGAGGGCATCCTGCCCGCGGGCCATCAGGTACTTGAAGCGCGCATTGCTCTCGCGGGGGGTGCCGAAGCCGACGTACTGGCGCATGGTCCACACCCGGGCCCGGTACATCTCGCGGTGGATGCCCCGGGTGAACGGGAACTCCCCCGGCGCGCCCAGGTCGCGGGCCGGATCGAAGCGCTCGAGGTCCTCCGGACCATAGACCGCCTTCACCGGGATGCCGGCGTGAAGCACCACGTCCTTCGGGTTCTTGGCGTCAGCCATGGTCAGCCCCGTCCGCTCGCCACCCCTTCGGCGAGCTGTCGAAATGCGCTGATGATGTCGGGCAGCGGCGTGCCCATCGGGAAGACGGCCCACGCCCCGGCCTGCAGGAGCTTCTCGACGTCCGGGCCGGGAATCGTGCCCCCCACCGCGACCCGGATGTCGCCGGCGCCGGCGGCGGCGAGCTCGGCCACCACCTTGCGGCACAGCAGCTCGTGGGCGCCCGACAGCACCGAGAGCCCGATCACGTCCACGTCTTCCTGGATGGCCTCGCCGACCACCTCCGCGGGCGTCCGCTTGAGGCCGGTGTAGATGACTTCCATGCCGGCGTCGCGCAGGGCCTGCGCCACGACCTTCGCGCCGCGGTCGTGGCCGTCGAGGCCCGGCTTGGCCACCAGCACCTTGAGCCGCTTCACGCGGGCGCCTCCGCCGGCTCGAAGGCAAGCAGGTAGCGCGGACTCCCCCTGGCGTCGTCGGCCACCCGCACCGGTGAAAGTCGCACGGGCGAGCCCACCCTGACCGTGGTCGCCCCGGGCCCGACGATGGGCGCGAAGATGCGCGCCTCGCTCACCTTGACGATCGCGAAGACGCGCGGCGCCTCGAAGCCGTGGGGCACGCCCGTGTCCTGGACCGTGAAGGCATGGACGGTCCCGTCGCGGGGCAGCTCCACCCAGGAGAACTCGTCCGAGGCGCACTCGGGGCAGAAGCCGCGCGGCGGCCAGGCGGTCCGTCCGCAGCGCGCGCACGCCGTCGTCGCGAGCCGCCCCTGGCCGAGCCGCTCGTAGAACTCGTGGAGCTTGTTCTGCTCGGCGGATTGCAGCGGGAACGGGTCCGTCGCCCGGAAGTACGTCATCGTCATGCGGCGTCGCGCCCGTAGATCATGACGACGTGCTCGCCCATGCCGCTGTTGTTGTGGGTCAGCCCGATCCGCGCGTTCGCGACCTGGCGAGGACCGGCCTCGTCGCGGAGCTGCGCGAACACCTCGGCCGCCTGCGCCACTCCGGTGGCGCCGAGCGGGTGACCGCACCCCATGAGCCCGCCGCGGGGGTTCACGACGACGTCGCCGCCGTAGTCGGCCCGCCCCTTCTCGACGAAGGGGCCTCCTTCGCCCTTCTCGCAGAAGCCGAGCTCCTCGTAGGCGATCACCTCGGCGATGGCGAAGCAGTCGTGCACCTCGGCGAGGCGCACGTCCTTCGCCGTGATCCCCGCCATGCGATACGCGGCGTCGGCCGCGCGCTTCATCGCCGGCCAGCGCGAGTAGTCCTCGGGCAGCGAGGAGAGCGTGAAGCCGTCGAGCGCCTGCCCGGTGCCGCGGATCCAGACCGGCCGATCCGTGAGGTCCCGCGCCCGCTCCTCGGAGGCCAGGATCACCGCCGCCGCCCCGTCGGTGATCGGCGAGCACATGTACAGGCGCAGGGGCGAGGCGATCATCCGCGAGCCCAGCACCTGCTCGAGGGTGGCGCCCTTCTGGAAGTGCGCGGTCGGGTTCCGCGCGGCGTGGGTGTGGTTCTTCACCCCGACCAGGGCGAGCTGCTCCTCGGTCGTCCCGTACTGCGCCATGTGGCGCTGGGCGGCCAGCGCGAAGCACGGCGGCGCCGTGAGGCCGTGACAGGCCTCCCATTCGCGATCCACGCCGGCGCCCATGTTGAGGATGGCCTCGTCGGTCGCCGGCTGGTTGAGCTTCTCCACGCCCAGCACCATGACGAGATCGGCGAGCCCCGCCGCGATGAAGGCGTAGGCGTAACGGATGCCCACGGTGCCGGAGGCGCACATATGCTCGGTCCTGGCCGACAGCGTGCTTGGTTTGATGCCCAGCGCCTCCGCCGCCAGCGAGCTGATATGGCTCTGGAACGCCGTGCGCTCCGGCATCACGCTGCCGACCACGAGGCCCTCGAGGTCGCGGGGCCTCACCGCCGGCAGCGAGTCGAAGCAGGCCTTGCCCGCCTCCCAGATGAGGTCGCGATAGCTCGCCTTGCGCACCCCGAATTTCGTCACCCCCGCGCCGACCAGCGCGACCGGTCTCATGTCACGGCCTCCTCGTCTAGTCTAGTCCAGGAGCCTCTCCGAGAACCCCTGGCTAGAGCGATGAGAAGGGTCCAGCTGCGAGGCGGCGCCCGAGGGCCGCACGCGAGGCGTACTCTCTGTACGTTGAACGTGCGGCCGAGGGCGCCAACGAAGCAGATGGGCCCTTATCATCGCTCTAGAGCCCGCGCGCGATGATGAGGCGCAGGATCTCGCTCGTCCCGCCGCCGAACAAGAGGAAGCGCGAGTCGCGCAGATACCGCTGCACCGGGTACTCGGTGGCGAGACTGTAGGAGGCGAAGATGCGCGCCGCCTCGTCCGCCACCCGCACCGCCGTCTCCGAGGCCACGAGCTTGGCCATGGCGGCCTCCCGCGTCACCGGCCGGCCGCCGTCGAGCGCGGCCGCCGCGTCGTAGGTCATGAGGGCGGCGCCGTGGATCCCGGTCAGCATGTCCGCCAGCTTGAAGGCGATGGCCTGGTGCTCCACGATGGGCTTGCCGAAGGCCACCCGCTCGCGCGCGTACCGGAGCGCCGCGTCGTAGGCGGCGCGCGCGAGGCCGACGGAGAGCGCCGCCGTCATCACGCGGATCTCGGAGAGGATGGAGCCGATCTTCTCGACGCCGCCCGTCTCCCCGCCGAGGAGATGGCTCTGCGGCACCCGCACGCCGTCCAGCGTGATCTCGCCGGTGTCCGAGGCGCGGACCGACACCTTGTCGATCTTCTTCCCGATCACCACGCCGGGCATCTCCCGCGGGTCCACCAGGAAGAGGGCGATGTGCTCGAGCCCGCGTTCCGGCGACGTCTTGGCCCCGACGGTCACGAAGTCGGCGAGGGGGGCGCTCGTGACCCAGGTCTTCGCGCCGCTGAGCACCCAGTGGTCGCCCTCGCGCCGAGCCACCGTGGCCATGTTCCCGAGGTCGGAGCCGGCGCCTGGCTCGGTGAGGGCGAAGGTGCCGATCTTCTCCCCGCGGAGCGCGGGGACGAGGTAGCGCTCCCGCTGCGCCTCCGTGCCGTACGTGAAGACGAAGTGCGTCCCCATGAGCGACTGCATCATGGCGGCGGCGGCCAGCGACATGGAGCCGCGGCCCAGCTCCTCGGCGAGCAGGCAGAAGGTCACCATGTCACACCCGGCGCCGCCATAGCGCTCGGGGTAGCGAAGGCCGAAGTAGCCGAGGGCGCCCAGCCGGCGGAAGAGGGCGAGCGGGAACTCCCCCCTCGCGTCGACCTCGTCGGCGACGGGGACCACCTCGGCGTCGACGAGCTTGGCCACCGCGCGCCTGAACTCCTGCTGCTCGGGGGTGAGGCTAGCCACGTCGCGCGCGCTCGGTGGCGGGACCATCCACCGTCATCGTCACCGGATCGATCACGACGCCGTACTCCCGCCGTGCCGTCTCGATCGACACGTAGCCCTCGAGCACGTCCTCGAGCACGCGCGACGGTTCGCGCTCGAAGGGCGGACCGTAGCCGCCGGCTCCGGACTGCTGGAAGGAGATGACGTCGCCGTACGCGAAGTCCACCGAGGCCTTGCCGTGGACCACGCGCTCCCCGGGGCCGGGGTTGATCACGGTGCGGGCCAGGACCCCGCTCTTCCCGCCGAACAGACCGTAGGGCGCGAAGCGCTGGCGCTCCGACAGGTTCGTCAGCTTGCCGTCGTCGGCCAGGAACTTCATGTCCCGGCGGATGCCGCAGCCCCCCCGGAACTTGCCCGCTCCCGCCGAGTCGGCGATCAGCTCGAAGCGCTCCACGACGACCGGATGATTGGCCTCCTGCGCCTCCACCGGGATATTGGAGGCATTGAAGGCCGAGGCCAGCGCCTCGCAGCCGTCCTTGGCGGCCCGCGCCCCGTTGCCCGAGAGGACCAGCTCGTAGGCCACGAAGCGCCGCTTCCGCCGCGGATCATAGCCGCCGAAGGTGGGATTGGCGAAGTGGGAGGAGGCGGCGACCACGCGCCCGGGAAGCGCCGCCGCCAGCGCGCCGATCACCGCCTCGAAGACGCGGTAGCAGATGATGGCGCGGGGCCCGCCGCCGGCGGGCGGCCGCGGGTTCAAGAACGAGCCCTCCGGCGCTTTCACCTCGATGGGCCTCAGCGCTCCCTCGTTCATGGGCCCCAGCGGATCGGTCAGGCACTTGATGGCGGCGTAGGAGTACGAGCGCGTGTAGTTGATGTAGGAGTTGAGCCCCGAGGCCGTCTGGGGCGAGGACCCCTCGTAGTCGACCTCGAGCCCGTCTCCATCCACCGTGACCCGCACCGCAACCCTTACCGGATCGGTACTTGGGCCCCAATCGTCGAGGAAGTCCTCGAAGCGGTAGGCGCCGTCGGGGATGCCCGCGATGGCGGCCCGCATCTGGGCCTCCGTCCGGTCGAGGATCTCCTCCATCGCCTCGAACAGCGTCTCCCGCCCGTAGCGCTCCGCCAGCTGCTGCAGCCGCTGCTCGCCCACGCGCAAGGCGCTCAGCTGGGCGCGCAGGTCGCCCAGCACCTTGTCGGGCGTCCGGGTGTTGGCGGCGATGATGCCCACGACGTCCGCGTTCTCCCGGTACTCGCGCCACACCTTGGTCGGCGGGATCCGGAGGCCTTCCTGGAAGTAGTCGAAGATGCCCACGACCCCTTGGCTGCCCGGGCGCTGGCCGCCCACGTCGGTGTGGTGGAGGATGTTGACGGCGAAGCCGATGAGGCGGCCTTCGAGGAAAACGGGCTGGGTGATGAAGAAGTCGGGGAAGTGCCCCGAGCCCAGGAGCGGATCGTTGAGGAGGACGGCATCACCCGGCCGCAGCGTCTCGACCGGATGGGCGGCGAGCGCATTCTTCACGGCGAAGGACATGGCGCCCATGTGACCGGGGCTGTACGGCCCCTGGGCGACCATCCGGCCCTTCTGATCGAAAAGCGCGACGGAGAAGTCCTGGCCCTCCCGCGCCTGCTCGGAGTACGCGGTCCTGTGCACGGTCGTACCGATCTCCACCGCGATGGACTGGAGCGCCCCCCAGATCACCGAGAGCGTCAACGGATTCACGGCCCGAGCTCCACCAGGAGGCTGCCGAAGTCGTCCACCCGCCCGCCGCAGCCGGGCGGGAGCACGGTGGTCGACTCGCGCTCCTCGACGATCGCCGGTCCGTAGAGCGCGACGCCCGGAGAAAGCCGGTACCGGTCGTACACGGGCGTCTCCACGTAGCCGCCCTTCTCGGGGAAGTATGCAGGCCGCCGTCCCGTGAGCGCCGTGTCGAGGGAGCCGTGCCGCTCGTATCGGGGCAGCTCGAGCCGGCGGCCGGCCCCGACGGCGGAGAGCCGCCAGTTCACGATCTCGACCTGCTCCGCGGGGCTGGCATAGCCGTAGCGCGCCGCGTAGGCGCGATCGAAGTCCGCGCGGAGCCGCGCCGTGTCCTCCCGGCCGAGCGCGCCGAGCGGCAGCCCCACCGAGAGCTCGTAGCCCTGCCCCGCATAGCGCGCGTCCGCGCTCCGGAGGAGGGTCACCGGCCCGGAGACGGCCGACTCGCGGATGACCTCCATCGCCTGCGCTTCCATCTCGCCGTACATGGCATTGAGGTAGTCGAGCGCGACGTCGCCGATCTTCCTCACGTACGTCCGCGAGACATCGAACTTCACCTCGGCGGCGAGCAGGCCCAGCGCCGCCGTCACGCCCGCCGCGGCGGGAAGAATGACGCGCGGGATCTTGAGCGCCTGGGCGAGGCGGCACCCGTGGACGGGCCCCGAGCCGCCGAAGGCGACCAGGGCCAGGTCGCGCGGGTCGCGCCCCCGCTCGATGGACACCACGCGCGTGGCCAGCTCCATGTTGCTGTTCACCACCAGGTGGATTCCCCAGGCGGCCTCGGCCGGTGACAGCCCCAGGGGCCTCGCCACCCGCTCCTCGATGGCGCGCCGGGCCGCGACGGGATCGAGGCGCATGCTCCCGCCCGCGAACTCCTCGGGGTTGAGGTAGCCCAGGACGAGGTTGGCGTCCGTGACCGTCGGCGCCTCGCCGCCGCGCGCGTAGCAGGCCGGCCCGGGCGCCGACGAGGCGCTCTCCGGCCCCACGGCGATGGTCCCGAGCTGCGCGCGCGCGATGGAGCCGCCGCCGGCGCCGATCTCCACGAGGTCGATGGCGTGGATGTTCATCGGGATCCCGCTGCCCGGCTGGAGCGCCACCTTGTGGACCTCGAAGAGGGCCGTCATGAACGGCTTCCCCTGCTCGACCAGGGCCAGCTTGGCCGTGGTCCCGCCCATGTCGAAGGCGATCAGGTCCCGCTGGCCGGCGAGCTCGCCGTAGGCGGCGGCCATCAGCGTGCCGGCGGCGGGGCCGGACTCGATCATCCGCACCGGGTAGCGCTCCATGGCCTCGGCGGTCGCGATGCCGCCCGAGGACTGCATGACGAAGAGCCGGCCCCGGTAGCCGCGCCGCTTCAGCTCCGCGCGGAGGCTCCGCAGGTACTCGCGCACGGCGGTCATCACGTAGGCGTTGACGACCGTGGTGCTCGTCCGCTCGTACTCCCGGAACATGGGCGAGATCTCGTGAGACAAGCTCACGGCCATGCCCGGGGCCTCCTCGGCGACGATCTCGCCCACCCGCTTCTCGTGAGCCGGGTTGACGTACGAGTGCAGCAGGCACACGGCGAGGCTCGTGACGCCGGCGGCCTGGAGCTGGCGGACCTGCCGTCGCGCCTCCCCTTCGTCCAGCGGCGTGAGGACGGCCCCGTCGCTCAGGATGCGCTCGCTCACCTCCACGATGCGACGCCGCGCGATGAGCGGCGCCGGCTTCTCGATCTGGAGATCGTAGACCTGGTAGCGCTTCTCGCGCCCGATGACGAGCACGTCGCGGAAGCCGCGCGTGGTCAGGAGCGCGACGTTCTGCCCCTTGCGCTCGATGACCACGTTCGAGCCCAGGGTAGTCCCGTGGACGGCCTGGCCGAGGCTCGCCCACGGCGCCGCTGCGCGCGCCATCAGCCGGTCGAGGCCCTCGAGACACGCCTCCGACGGATCGGGATACGTGGTCAGCCGCTTGGCGGTGTGGAGTTCGCCCGACGGCGACTGCAGCACGAAGTCGGTGAAGGTCCCGCCCACGTCGAAGCCCACGCGGTAGGCGCCGGCCGCGCTCACCCCTCGCTCCACCCCCTCCGAGTTTCTTATCCCGGGATCTGGGCTTCCTCGGGCAGGCGGTCCCAGACGGGCGCCCACTCGGGGACCGTCAAGCCGACCTCGCCTGCCTTGTCCTTCACCTCGGCCGCGAAGGTCCGGCGCACCTCGTCGTTGTCGCGCAGCTTCAGCCGGTACTTGCGGTACAGCGCGTTCTTCGCCGAGCCCGGCCGGCCGAAGATGTTCATGGTGCGGATGTACCACTTGCCGAACGTCGTCTGGGCCTCATCGTGGGTCTTCGGGTCCTCGGCGAGCCGCTTCACCCAGTACTCGCCGTGACGGATGTGGAACTTCTCCTCCTTGAAGATGCCCTCGATGGCCCGCACCCAGGGCCCGTACGAGCAGTGGCGGACGTCCTCGAGCTGGTGGCCGGCGCCGCGGTCCATGCAGAAGTTGAAGAAGATGAAGTCCGCCCACGTGTCGATGGGGTAGTAGAAGATGTTCACGCGCTTGTCGCTGGTGATCCGCTCCGTCCCGATGTCGGCGTCGGCGGCGACCCGCATCGTGAAGATCTCGTCGTGGGCGCTGACGTGGCCGCCGACGTCCACCCCGAGATCGGCGAGCAGCCCGTACATCACGGTGGCGTGGCGGATCTCGTCCTTGACGATCTGCGCCACCACGTGCTTCTCGTCCACCCCGGGCGCCTTCATGATCCACGGCACATACCCGTAGCCGCCCGCCAGCTCCGAGTCGGCCTGCATCGTCATCAGGTGAATCAGGCTCGCGCGGTACTCCTCGGTCATCTCCTCCTGCGACTCGATGCGCTCGCCCGCCCCGATCTTGGCCAGCATCCGTGCTTCCTTGTCCGACGAAGTCATCGTTGTCTCCTCCTGACTCATTCGCCCCCGCTATTGCGTTCGCGTCGGCTCAGCCGATCTCGACACGCCTCACCAGCCAGGACTGCCGATCGAGGAAGCGGGCGATGCTCTCGACCAGCGGCGCGCTCGCGGCGGCGTCCAGGCTGATCCGGTCGGGGAGCACGTAGCGCACTTCCGGGTACGACACCAGGACCTTGAGCAGCGTCCTCACCTTCGGGTCGGTCGCGAACAGCCCGCGGTGGGCGGGCGCGGTGCCCGCCGGATCCCAGGCGGGCTGGAAGAGGATCCTCAGCCTCCGGGCCGCGGCGTCCATGGGTCACGCCTGGAGCAGCCGCCCATAGTGGCCGACCATGGCCTCCACCTGGCGCGCTGCCGAGAAATGCCGCTCGGCCACCGCTCTCGCCGCCCGGCCCATCGCCACGCGCCGCTCCCGGTCCAGGAGCAGCCCGATGGCGGCGTCGGCGAACTCGCGCGCCGCGGCCTTGGTCAGGAGCCCGGTCTCGCCGTCGCGCACCACCTCATCCACCCCCGAGGCGCGCACGGCCACGGCGGGCAGCCCGCAGGCGTGGGCCTCCGCCAGCACCAGGCCTTGCGTCTCCGTCTCCGAGGCGAAGAGGAACAGGTCGGCCGCGCGGTAGAAGAAGGGAAGCGTGTCCCGGTCCCGGCCGCCGTGAAACCAGATCCGCTCTCGCGCCGGGCTCGCGTCGGCGCGTCGCCGCACGGCCGTCTCGTGGGCGCCCTGGCCGACCAGCGAGAGGCGCGCGCCCGAGATCGCGTCGGCGACGGACCCGAAGGCGTCGATGATCCGATCCACGCTCTTCTCGCGGTCGAGCCGGCCGACGTAGAGGCAGAGCAGCTCGTCAGCGGGCAGACCGAGCTTCCGCCGCGCCTCACCGCGGTCGCCGGGACGGAAGAGATCGAGGGGGACGCCCGTCGGCACCACCGCCACCGGAGCGGTGACGCCCCGTTCGCGAAGGGTGGCGGCGATGCGCTCCGATGGCGCGACCACGAGATCGGTGGACCCGGCGAAGCGGCAGGAGAGGCGGACGGCGAGCGCCGCCACGAGGCGCTCCGGCAGCGGGACGTAGTGCGCGTACTTCTCGTACCGGGTGTGATACGTGAAGACCAGCGGTCGTCCGTACCCCCTCGCGAAGCGCCGCGCCGCGGGGCCGAGCAGGAACGGGTGCTGCGCGTGCACGATGTCGGGCGCGAGCGCCCGCGCCGTGCCGTGCAGCCGGCGGGAAAACGGCAGCGCGAGCGCGAAGCCCGGGTAGGTCGGCGCGGGAATCGACGGGTAGCGGAAGACCCAGGGGGGGTCGGTTACCGCGGGGCGCGAGGCCGGGGCGAACACCCAGGCGCGATGGCGAAGTCTCTCAAGACCGCGGCGCAGGGTCTCCACGGCCGTGGTGACCCCGCCGCGAAACGGCAGGTAGTTGTTGGTGAAGAGGGCGACGCGCATTCACGCCCGAACTCGACGAGGGGCGCCGCCCCCCGTTCGAGCATCCCCCCGGAGCAGCAGGCGGCGCGGGCACAGCCCGCGCTCGAAGCGGAACGCGGAACGACGGACGCTCTGGCCACGTTTCACAGGCACCCTGCCCGGAACCATTCCTACTCTTCGGGCCGATCGGGGTCCTTGCCGCGCTCGAGCTTGTCGAAGTCTCCCGGCTTGATCGATTCCAGCCACTCCTTGATCCGGGCCGGATCGTCCGCCTTGCCGGGGCCCTCGGGCTCCTTGGCCACCTTGACCTCGATCGACTCCGCCTTGGTCAGCACCTCCTCCTCCACGAAGATGGGCGCGTCGACCCGCAGCGCGAGCGCGATGGCGTCGGAGGGGCGCGAGTCCACCGTCAGGTCCGTCGATCCCAGCCGCAGGTGGATGACCGCGTAGAACGTGTTCTCCTTGAGATCGTTGACGACCACCTTGGCCACGCGGGCGCCGACGGCTTCGAGGATGTTCCGGATCAGGTCGTGCGTCATCGGCCGCGCCGTCGAGATCTTCTCCAGCTCGAGCGCGATGGCGTTCGCCTCGGGAAGCCCGACCCAGATGGGCAGGGAGCGCTTCTCCTCCTCGTCGCGCAGGATGATCATCGGCATGTTGGACAGCGGGTCCAGCGCCAGCTGCTTGACCTTCATCTCGAGCCACATGATGCTCCTCCTCCCAGGAAACTCGACCCTTCTCCGGCAGATGCCTAGGCGGGCACGAGGGCAGGGAGCCGCGTGACCGCGCCTCGATGCGCCAGCTCTCCGCGAAGGCTGTGAGGCAGGGCCTGGGTGATGCACACGGGCACCACGCAGCCGAGCAGATCGCGTCCTTCCGTGTCGAAGTTCACGACCCGGTTGCACCGGGTGCGGCCGGTGGCCTCCCGCGGATTCTTCCGGGACGTCCCGTCCACGAGCACGGGCATCACGCGCCCTTCGAGGCGTCGGCTGCGCCCGGCCGCCACGCGCCCCGCCACCTCGAGGAGCGTGGAATTCCGGTTCGCCTTGACGTCGTCGGGCACCTGGTCCTCCATCACGGCGGCCGCCGTCCCCGGGCGCCGCGAGTAGCGGAAGACGAAGACGTTGTCGTACCCGACGGCCTCGACCATGTGCACGGTCTCCGCGAAGTCCTCGTCGGTTTCTCCCGGGAAGCCCACGATGAGGTCCGTCGACAGCGCGATGTCGGGCACGGTCTCGCGGATCTCGGCGATCTGCTCGAGGTAGCGCCCCCGGGTATACCCGCGGTTCATCCGCTCGAGGACGCGATCCGAGCCCGACTGCAGCGGCAGGTGGAGGTGCTCGACCACCTTCGGCACATCCCTGATCGCGCGGATGAGCCGGGAGGTGAGGTTGTAGGGGTTCGAGGTCGTGAACCGGATCCGCTCGACGCCCTCGATGTCGTTCACCTGCTCGAGGAGGGCGGCGAGGTCGGTCGGCGGCGTGAGGTCGCGGCCATACGCATTGACCGTTTGCCCGAGGAGGGTGACCTCCTTGCAGCCGGCGGCGGCCAGCCCTCGGATCTCCTCGACGATGGTGTCGGGGGCATGGCTCCGTTCCCGCCCGCGGGTCGTCGGGACCACGCAGAAGGTGCAGTGCTTCTCGCAGCCCTCCATCACGGTGACGAAGGCTTTGAGCCGATCGACCGTCTCCGGCCGGGCGGTGATCTTGACGAGGGGGCCCTCGCCGGTCTCGAGGACGGGCCGGCGGCCGGCCTTGACGCGCGCCACCAGCTCCCCCACGCGCGCGATGGCGGGGGATCCGAACACCAGGTCCACGTAGGGGGCGCGCTCCTGGATCTTCCCCTGCTGGAGCTGCGCCATGCACCCCATCACGCCGATGATGAGGTCGGGCCGCGCGCGCTTGAGATGCTTGAGCAAACCCAGCTGGGAGAACACCTTGTCCTCGCACTTTTCCCGGATGGAGCACGTGTTCAGCAGGATCAGGTCCGCGTCGTCCGGCCGGTCGGTGAGCTCGTACCGCTGCCCCCTGAGCAACCCGGCCACGCGCTCCGAGTCGTACTCGTTCATCTGGCAGCCGTAGGTGATCAGGTGGAGCTTGGACATGACCTTAGCGGCGCCGGCGCCGCGAGCGAT
>WNGF01006291.1_pt1 | contig 25043 bp, 29 predicted proteins | sample 5400641 | NCBI WGS metagenome assembly WNGF01 (sample SAMN13153371, study PRJNA577476) | soil metagenome | isolation source: 80 cm soil or saprolite under grassland replicate 2 | place: USA:California | collected 2016-06-15 | reverse complement strand
AGCGAGGCCGACGCGTCGATCGTTCGCACCATGATCGACCTGGCCCACAGCCTGGGCAAACAGGTGTGCGCCGAGGGAGTGGAGGACGAGAAGACGTGGCGCCGGCTCGGCGAAATGGGATGCGATCTCGCGCAGGGCTATTGGATCAGCAAACCCAAACCGGCAGGTGAGTTTCTGCAGTGGCTCGTCGATACGTTCTGGGGATTACGGCACGTGAAGGACTCGCTGAAATCAGTTGCCCGGTGACAGTGTGTCATCCTGAGCCGCGAAGACGGCGAAGGATCTCAACCGCGAAGAGCCTCGTATCTTGAGATCCTTCGCTCCGCTCAGGATGACACTTAGTCGTCCGTCTTGACTTCGACCTTCTGCTTCTTCGTGAGCTTCTCGATCCGCTTGTACTCCCGCTGCACGTCGCGCGACCGTTCCTGTTGGAACATGGGCGGCATTGTCGACGCGTACGGTGTTCCAGTGAGCTCGAAAGGATTCGGAATCTTGGCTGAATCCTCCAGCCGCGCGCCAGGCAGCGGCGCGAGGAACGGGAGATAGAAGATCCGAAAGTCGGTGCCGAGCGCGTGGATTTCGATGTAGCCGACGTGGAACTCGACGCGGCGGTCGGACGCGCGGCGATCGTCGGGATTCAAATCGCGAAACGCTTTGAGTTTCTCCGCGTCATCGCGTTGGTCGGCGAACGCAGTGGCCGCGGCCGCCACAAGAAGAAACGCGAGGAAAATCCGCTTCATGACAGTAAGACGGTTGCCGAGTTGCTTGGTTGCCGAGGAACCAAGCAACCGAGTAACCCAGCAACCCAGCAACTCAAATCTTACCTCCGCGCGAGCCTCACCGCTGTCACGGTTTCGCGATGCGGCCGCTGCGGGATCTGTGTGCCTGTCAACACCAGCGCATTCGGCACTTCAGTGGTGGTCCGCGGGTACGAATACGGCAGCGGAGCGAGCAGTGGCAGCCACGCGATGCGGATATTGGCCGCTTTGGTGTGGATCTGAGTCATGCCGAGGTTGGTCTGAACTCGGCTCGGGTGAGAAGCCTGAACGACCAACGGAGTACTCTCGAGTGCAAAGGCTGAGGCTGAACTGATGAGCAGCAACAGAGCGATCAGTGTCGTTTTCATATGTTGATTGATCGCAATCGGGATGCCGGGATGAGAGTGGATTGCGCAGCCGTTGCATATACTGACCACGAATGAAACCACCCTCAGAAATTCGACTCAGGCCAGGCAAGCGCGTCCTTTTCCTCACCAAAAACCCTGAGCTCATCCGCAAACAGCTTCGCGGCGAGCTCGACCTGCTGATGAAGGATCTTCGGCTCGAAGATCTGCTCGACGACATCAACACGGACGCGATGACTCCCGCCTGGGTCTGCTTCGATCACAAGCCGGAGGACCTCGCGCGCAACGCGTATGCGGGACTGATCGTTGACGGGAAACGCCTCTTCGAGCAGGACGCGCTGATCAACGGAAACTTCGAAGTCATCGTCAGCGGATATCGAAAAGGCGTCGGCAGCTCTCGTGAAACGGCGACGCAAGCGGAAGTCTGGTGCGGTATTCGAATCGCCATCGCGGCGTCATTCGCTCCGATTCACGCCGGCAACAACATCAATCAAGGTCTGCTGATGGGCGATCACCAGATTCTGAGCCGGCTCCAAGCCGGCGAACGGATCCCCCTCGAGGAATTCACGAAGGGTCACGATCCGATCACACAGCTCATCATTAAAGAAGGTGGACTTTTCCCATTTGCCAAAGCTTTGGAAAAAGGGGAGATCGAGCTGCCAACGCCGAACACGCCAAAGCGGCCGATGACGATGGGGGAGAAGATCCTCGCCGGTCACGCGCGCGGAGGCGTGAAGTACGTCCGACCTGGTGACGCCGTGGTCGTCGATGTCGATGGCGGATACACGCACGAGTTCACCACGGCGCAGGTGCACTACTTTCTCGAGCAGGAGTACGGCCCGCACTACGCGATCAAGAACCCGCAGAAGTTTGCCGTGTTCGAAGATCACCTGATCTACGCCGACGACGTCGCGCGCATGCATCCCTTCATTCCGAAGATGGGGTGTCGGCACGACCGAGTACGCGAATCTCGTCCACTCCGGCTTCACGATGGTCGAAGTCTCCGAGTCGATTCGCTTCGAGCTCGTCGGCCGTTTGAGGGCCAATGTCACGGCGAAAGATGTGATGCTCTACATCCTGCTGAAGTATGCAAAACCACAGAGGACGCTCGATCGCATCATGGAGTTCACCGGCCCGGGTCTGCGTACGCTCTCGATGGATGAGCGCGCGACGCTGGCGAACATGGCCACGGAGTGCTCTGCGCGCACCGCCGTGATCGAAGCGGACGACGAGACATTTCAATGGCTCGCCGCGATGCGGCCGGGCGTCGACGTCGATGCGTTACGCGCCCGTGCGGTTTCACCCGATCCTGGCGCGGAGTACGCCGGTGGCGTGCACGTCATTGACCTCACCGAAATCCGTCCGATGGTCGCCCATCCGGGCGATCCCGATCACGGCATCCCATCCGATCCCACCAACGGCGCGTACATCGATGAGATCGGCGATGTGAAGATCGACATCGCCTACGCCGGCTCGTGCACCGCGGGAAAGATCGACGACTTCCTCTTCTATCACCAGGTGGCGAAGGAAGCGGTCGACGCCGGACTGAGAGTCGCGAACGGCGTCACGTTCTACATCCAATTCGGATCGCAAGCGGTGGAGAAATTTGCGCGCGACAACGGTCTTCTGGACACGTTCGAGCGTGCCGGCGCGATCGTGCTGAATCCCGGATGCGGCGCGTGCATCGGCTGCGGGCCGGGCGTTTCCGAGAATCCGAATCAGGTGACCGTCAGCGCGATCAACCGCAACTACAAAGGTCGATCGGGACCGGGCAAGCTGTGGCTCGCCTCGCCGCTTTCGGTCGCTGCCTCGGCATTCACCGGACACATCACCGCGTATACGCCGGGCATGTTCGCGCGGCGCGACGAGCTCGTCAGCAAAGAGTAGCGCCGCCATCTTGGCGGCAGGTAACGACGGCACCTTGCCGGCGCAGGCTCAGTAGCCTGCGTACCGGCCGGCCAGTGGCCGGCGCTACATAAATTATTCCGTCCGGGCTCGGTCTCCTGATATCCTCCACCGACCCAAAAAAATTGGAGGAGGAGATGGAATGAAGCGGTTCCTTGCAGCCATAGCTTTGGTCGCGATCCCCGTAATCGCAGCAGGTCCCAAAGACACACAGATTCACCGGGTCCAACGTCCAATTCCGGATTCTTACATCATTGTTTTCGAACCGCGCTTGTCCAACGCCGCCGTCGCCGCAGAAGAGCTGGCGCGCGCCCACGGAGCGAGGATTACCCACATCTACGAGGCGGCGCTGAAAGGATTCTCAGCAGAGTTGCCCGAAGCTGCCGCGCAGGCGATCGCACGCAATCCGAACGTGGCCTATGTCGAGCAGGACAGCGAAGTGTCAATCGATACGACGCAAAGCGGCGCAACGTGGGGCCTCGATCGTATCGATCAGCGGAATCTGCCGCTGAATGGGAGTTACACCTACAACACCACCGCCTCGAACGTACACGCATACATCATCGACACGGGCATCCACACCTCGCACAACGACTTTGGCGGACGCGCCAGCATTGGAGTCGACGAAATCGGCGACGGCCAGAATGGGCAGGATTGCAATGGACACGGCACTCACGTCTCCGGCACCGTCGGCGGCGCCACCTACGGTGTCGCCAAAGCGGTGAGACTGGTCGCCGTACGCGTTCTCAACTGCAGCGGCTCCGGCACGAATTCGGGTGTCATCGCCGGCGTGAACTGGGTCGCGGCAAACGCCATTCACCCCGCCGTGGCCAACATGTCGCTCGGCGGTGGCGCGTCGCAGGCGCTCGATGATGCGGTGAACGGCGCGATCAACTCCGGCGTGACCTTCTCCATCGCTGCGGGCAACAGCAACACCGATGCGTGCACCACCTCGCCCGCGCGCGTTGCCGCGGCAATCACCGTCGCCGCGACCGACAGCACCGACACGCGCGCGTCGTTTTCGAATTACGGAACGTGTGTCGACATCTTCGGCCCCGGCGTGAACATCACGTCCGATTGGTATTCGAGCAACACGGCCACGAACACCATCAGCGGAACATCGATGGCCACGCCGCATACCACCGGAGTTTCCGCGCTGTACCTGTCGCTCAACACGAGCGCCACTCCGGCGTCGGTCGCCAGCGCGTTGACGTCGAACGCGACCAGCGGAGTGGTGAAGAGTCCGGGCACCGGCTCGCCCAACCGGCTGCTGTATGAGCTGTTCATCGGTGGTGGCGGTGGCGGATCAGCACCGACGATCTCCAGCTTTTCGCCTACGAGCGGCAACGTAGGAACCAGCGTGACCATCAACGGCACGAACTTCACCGGCGCGACCAGCGTGAAGTTCAACGCTCAGTCCGCATCGTTCAACGTTGCGAGCTCGACGCAGATCAGCGCGACCGTTCCGAACTGCTCGAGCAGCGGGACCATCTCCGTGACCACCAGCGCCAGCACCGCGACAAGCTCCGGCTCCTTCACCGTCACCGGATGCACCAGCAGCCAGCAGCTCCTCGGCAATCCAGGATTCGAAACCGGTTCGGCCGCACCTTGGGTTGCCACCGCAGGCGTGATCGACAGCTCGACTGCCGAGCCGCCGCGCAGCGGGTCGTGGAAAGCGTGGCTCGACGGATACGGAACAACGCACACCGACACGCTCTATCAGGACGTCGCGATCCCGTCGACGGCAACCACGGCGACGCTGTCGTTCTGGCTGCACATCGACACGGCGGAGACGACGACATCGATCGCGTATGACAAGTTGTCGGTGCAGATTCGAAACACCTCGAACAGCGTTCTGGCAACGCTGGCGACATATTCGAACCTGAATCACAACACCGGATACGTTCAGAAATCGTTCGATGTCAGCGCGTACCGCGGGCAGACCATCCGCGTCTATTTCCTCGGAACCGAGGATAGCTCGCTGCAGACGTCGTTTGTGGTTGACGACACTGCACTGAACACGCAGTAGGTACTGATCTCACGCCGCGAGCGTTCGTCCTTTCGAGGCAACGCTCGCGGCAACGTCGCGCGCGAATCGCTTCGCATCGGCCGGCGTGAGCGTGGCAATGGTCACCCGAATCGCGGGGCCGCTGGCGATGCGGTAGCTCTCGCCGGCATGCACCGCCCAACCTGCCTGGAAAAGCGATTGGATGACCGCGCTCTCATCGGGCACTGGAATCCAGATGTTGAGGCCCGATTTTCCTTGCGCATCGATGTCGTACCCTTCCAGAGCGCGCATCAGCGCACGCCGTCGCGTGGCATACGTTTTCTCCGCGATCGCCAACTGGCGCTGCACGCTTCGATCTTTGAGCAGCGCGGCCACCAGTGCCTGCAGGATGTGGCTGACCCAGCGGATTCCGATCGTCTGCCGTCGCTCCAGCGCGGCGAGGGTCTGCGCATCGCCGGCGAGCATCGCCACGCGAAGATCGGGGCCGAGCGGCTTCGACACCGAGCGGACCACCGCCCAGCGGTTCCGCGTCGACTCCACGAGCGTGACATACGGCGCGCCGGCGACGCGGCCGGCGTGATCGTCTTCAATCAGCAGCAAATCCGGACGCGTTCGCAGAATCGCGCGGAGACGGCGCGCGCGGCTCTTGGTCACCGCTGCCCCCGTCGGATTCTGTGCCCGCGGTGTCACGATGATCGCCTGCGCCGCGCCGCGCATCGCGCGCGAGAGCGCATCGGGCAGCATGCCCTCATCATCGATCGCCACCGGCACCGGCACGAGCGCAAGTGCGGCGAGCAGATCGAGAACGCCCGAAAAGCACGGATCCTCCACCAGGACACGATCGCCGGGACGAAGCTGGTCGCGAAGAACGCGTTCGATCCCGTCGAGCGCACCGCTGACCACAGCGATGCTGCGCGCCGGCATGCCGTCCGCGCGGAATTGCCGCCGCGCGACCCTCACCAGCTCGCGATCGTTCAGCTCTTCGCCATACATCCGCTGCCGAACGCGCAGCCCGCGCAGATGGCGCCGCAGATCCGGCAGCAGCGCGCGGTCGGGGCTTCCCTCCGCGAGATTGCGCACGCCGCGGGGCGGCGGGGGTGGGGCGGGCGCGGCGGGGGCGGTGGGGCGAACGCGCGTGCCGCGGCGGCGGTCGGCAATGGTGACGCCGCGCTCCTGCAGGATTCGATACGCCGCGGCGACCGTGGCTGGACTCACCCCCAGCCGCTTTGCCACCTCACGCATGGGAGGGAGGTTCTCCCCGACGGCGATTTTTCCGGCGGCCACGGCGGCCTCGATGCTGCGCGCGATTTTGACCGCGGTTTGTCCGCTGATATACTTTTGTTCTAGCATATGAATAATATTGTACTAGAACAAACTGAGAAAACGCGAATCCGCCGCCTGCCTCAGCGGGGCAGCTACGACCGCCAGACGATCGATGCCATCCTCGACGAGGCGCTGATCTGTCACGCCGGCTTCGTTGTCGAAGGGCGGCCGGTGGTCATCCCCACGATTCACATGCGCATCGATGACCATCTCTACTTTCACGGCTCGCCGGCGAGCGGTCTGCTTCGCAATTTGCGCGAGGGCGTCGAGGCTTGCGTCACGGTGACGATCCTCGACGGCCTGGTTCTCGCGCGCTCGGCCTTCCATCACTCGATGAACTACCGCTCGGTCGTCGTCTTCGGAAAGGCGGAGGAGGTCTCCGATCGCCACGAGAAGCTTCGCGTTCTCGCCGCGCTCGTGGAGCACGTCTGCCGCGGCCGCTCCGCGGATGCGCGCGGCCCGAATGAAACGGAGCTGAAGCAAACCCTCGTGCTGCGCATTCCGATCCTGGAGGCCTCAGCGAAGATCCGCACCGGAGCGCCGGCCGATGATTCCGAGGATTACGCGTTGCCGATCTGGGCGGGGGTGTTGCCGCTGACGCTCACGCCGGGCGCGCCAGTCGCGGACAACGAGGTGCCGGTTCCCGACTACGTACTTCGCTACAAGCGCTCGGACTAAAGTCCGAGCCACATGAAGTCCGAGCCATATGTGGAGACGGGCTTCAGCCCGTCCACACTCATGGCGCCGCGCTCCACGGCGGCACAATGCCGTTCATTCGCGCGTACGCAATCGATTGGCCGAGGTGTTCGTGGAGGTGGACGAGGGCCTCGATGAACGCGCCGCGCACGGTGGTATCGGTGCCGAACATTTTCACCGGCTTGTCGAGGTCCGCGTCGCTGGCATTCAACGCTGCCGTGCGAATGTGCGCGAATGATTTCCTCAGCTCCGCCAGGATTCGCTGTTTGTCGGTGATCTTTTCCAGACTCTCTTCGTCGTACGCGGGCGGCTTCATTCCGACGAAGGTTCCCAGAAAATAATTGCCGCCGGCGATGTGCATGTAGACTTCGCTCGCGGAGCGCACGCCCGGCGCGGGCCTCCACTTGTACGTTTCCGGAGGCATGGCTGCGGCCAGATCTTCGATCTTCTTTTCCACATCGCTGAGGTCGCGCAGAAACTCGGCGCGGAATCCGGTTTTCGGGACGGCGGGCGACTGCACGGGAGTGATCGCCGGCAGCACCGCGAGGAGTGCAATCGCTATCATGTCGCGATTGTAGAGGAGTTCACGATGGATTTTCGTCTCACCGACGAACAGATGCAGATCCAACAAATGGTGAAGGACTTCGCCGAGAGAGAGATCAAGCCGCACGTGATGGAGTGGGACGAGGCGCAGAAGTTTCCCGTCGACGTGGTCAAGAAACTCGGCGAGCTGGGAATGCTCGGCGCGATTTTTCCCGAGGAGTACGGAGGCGCGGGACTGTCGTACGTCGACTACGTCAACATCATCGAAGAATTGGGAGCGGCCGACAGCGGCGTCGGACTCACGGTGGCTGCGCACAACTCCTTGTGCACCGGCCACATTGACCTCGGCGGCAATGACGAGCAGAAAAAGAAATGGCTGCCGAAACTGACCTCCGGCACGTGGATCGGCGCGTGGGGTCTGACCGAGCCCGGATCCGGCAGCGACGCAGCAGGCATGCGCACCAACGCGGTGAAAGACGGCAACGAGTGGGTGCTCAACGGAACGAAAAACTTCATCACCAACGCTTCCTATGCGGACATCGCCGTCGTTCTCGTGGTGACCGACAAGAACGATCAGAAGCACGGGATCACGGCGTTCGCGGTGGAGATGGATCGCAAAGGCATTCATCCCGGCAAAAAGGAGAACAAGCTGGGGATGCGCACCTCGGACACGGCCGAAATTGTCATGGAAGACTGCCGCGTCCCCGAATCTAATGTCCTCGGTCAAGTCGGATACGGATTCATCGATGCGCTCAAGGTTCTCGACGGCGGCCGGATCTCCATCGGCGCGCTCGCCGTGGGCATCGCGCGCGGCGCATACGAGGCGGCGCGCGACTACGCGAAGCAGCGCAACGCGTTCGGCCATCCCATTGCGGACTTCCAGGCGATTCAGTTCATGCTCGCCGACATGGCCACGGAAATCGATGCGGCGCGCCTGCTCTGCTATCGCGCAGCGACGATGAAAGATGCTGGCAAGCGAATCACGCATCTCTCTGCGATGGCGAAGCTGTACGCGTCCGAAGTGGCGGTGCGCTGCACGGAAAAGGGAGTTCAGATTTTCGGCGGCTACGGATTCATCAAAGATTTTCCCGCCGAGAAGTACTACCGCGACGTGAAGCTCTGCACCATCGGGGAAGGCACTTCGGAAATTCAGAGGATGGTGATTGCCCGCCATGTTCTTTCCGAGGGATGAGGGCGGAGGGATGAGGGATGAAAAGGAATTGAAAGACTCAGCCCTCAGCCCTCAGCCCTCATCCCTCGTGTCCGGCGTTCGCTCCGGCGACAACCGCGCGTTAGCGAAGGCGATTTCTCTCGTCGAGCGCGAGGACGCGCAAGCCGAGCGAATCCTCGCGGAACTCTACCCGTCGACCGGCCGCGCGCGCATCGTTGGCATCACCGGCTCGCCCGGCGCCGGCAAGTCGACGCTCGTCGCCGCGCTGGCAAAACACTATCGGCGGCAGGGAAAACGGATCGGCATCGTCGCTGTCGATCCGACTTCTCCCTTCACCGGCGGCGCGATCCTCGGCGATCGCATCCGCATGGCCGAGCTGTACACCGATCGCGGAGTGTTCATCCGATCGATGGCCACGCGAGGATTCATGGGCGGTCTGGCGAAGGCCACCAACGATGTCGTCGACCTGCTCGACGCTGCCGGATTCGACATCGTCGTTGTCGAAACGGTCGGCGTCGGCCAGGACGAAGTGGAAGTCATTCGCACGGTGCAGACCAATGTCGTCGTGCTCGTGCCCGGAATGGGCGATGACATTCAGGCGATCAAGGCCGGGCTGATGGAAATCGGCGACATCTTCGTGGTGAACAAAGCCGACCGGCCTGGAGCCGACAAGACGGTCACCGAGGTGACCATGATGATGTCGCTGGTCGAGGAGCATGGAGATTGGATGCCGCCGATCGTGAAGACGGTCGCCTCGCGCGGCGAAGGGATCGCCGAGCTCGATTCCGCTCTGCAAAAACATTTCCAATATCTTGGCGCATCGGGCGAGCTCGATCGCCGCAACCGCGAGCGCGTGCGCATCCGCATCGAGACCCTGCTGAAGGAAAAGTTCATCGGACGGCTCATCGGAGGCGCTCTGCCCGCCGGCGACTATGAAAAAATCCTCGACGACGTGCTGCGCAAACGCAACAATCCGCACGACGCGGCGGAGAGCGTTCTGACGCGCGTGCAGTTTTAAAATCGTTCTCCGTTCTCCGTTCTTCGTTGTTCGTGGACCGGGGGCGGGAACGAAGAACGAATAACAAAGAACGAAAAACGAATGCGATTCTCCCGCGACTGGCTCAACGACTACGTCGATCTCAGCGGCCTCTCCGATGAGGAGCTGGGCGAACGGCTGACGAACATTGGACACGCGATCGAAGCGGTCGAGAAACACTCTGACGACACGATTTTCGATCTCGAGGTGACCACGAATCGCGTCGACGCGATGTCACATCGCGGCATGGCGCGGGAGTTGGCGGCGGCGTTGGGGCGCCCCTCACCCGGCCCTTCGCGGCACCCTCTCCCGTCGGGAGAGGGCGGTCGCAAACTTGGCCCTCTCCCACCGGGAGAGGGTGGCCCGAAGGGCCGGGTGAGGGGCGTTGAAATCCGCATTGACGCCCCCCAAATGTGCCACCGCTACACGGCGCTGCCGATTCGCGGCGTCACGATCAAGCCTTCGCCGGTGCGCGTCGCGGCAGCGGCTGGAGTCGGTCGGCCTGCGTCCCATTAACAACGTCGTCGACGCGACAAACTATGTGATGCTGTCGATCGGCCATCCGCTTCACGCGTTCGATCTCGACAAGCTCTCCGACGCGACCATCATCGTCCGCGCGGGCAAAGCGGGGGAGGCGATGAAGAGCCTCGACGGCGAGATGCGCAAGATCGATCCGCAGACGGTGGTCATCGCCGACTCCAGGCGCGCGGTTGCACTCGGCGGAATCATCGGCGGCTTCGATACCGAGATCACCAGCGCGACGCGGAACGTGCTGCTGGAATGCGCATGGTTCGATCCCTCCGTCATCCGCCGCACCGCCCGGCGCCTGGGCATCAAAACCGACGCGTCGTATCGTTTCGAGCGGCGCGTCGATCCCAAGGACACTCTCGAGGCAATTCAATTGGCGGCCGAGCTGATCGGCGGCACAGCCGAGCCGCCGATCGATGTGTTGGCTGTCGAGGCGCAGCGAAAATCGATCCGTTTGCGAAACGCGAAATTGCTCGAGGCGTCTGCCGGAGTGGTTTCGGAGGCGTATGCGCTCGAGCTGTTTCGCCGCCTGGGATTCGGCGCCGAGCAGGCGCACGATGGATTGATCATCACCGTCCCGACGTATCGCGGCGACATTCATGAAGAGATGGACCTCATCGAAGAGGTGTTGCGCTTCTTCGGCTTGAACAATATCCCGCCGTCGCTGCCGAAGATGACGATGGGCGATGTGCGGCGGGAGAGGGTCGACGTCGCCGAGGATCGGCTGCGCGACGTATTTGTCGCGTGCGGTCTCACCGAAGCGACGACGTATTCGTTCATTCGTCGTGAATGGAACGCTCTCTTCTCCGATGAGGAGCCGGTCACGGTTGCGAATGCGCTGTCGGAAAACGTCGCCTCGATGCGGTTGTCGCTGCTGCCCGGTTTGCTCGAAACGGTCGGATTCAATCGATCGTACGGCACACGTTACGGCGCGCTATTCGAGGTGGGGCGCACGTATCACGGCGCAAATGGCAAACTCGACGAGCGTCGCCGCGGCGCGTTCGTGATGTTCGGCGCTGGAGATTTTTTCGATGCGAAAGGCGTTGTCGAGCAGATCGCCCGGCAGTTTCACGTCGAGTTGAAATTCGCCGTGTCCGATCAGTCGTGGTTGAAAAAAGGCAAACGCGCGATCGGGTGGAGTGGAGATCGTGCGATCGCCAGCATTGGCGCGCTCTCCGTTGAAGTGCTGCAAGCGTTCGACATCAAAGGCGAAATTTACGCAGCGGAAGTGGACATCCCGGCGCTGCTCGCGTCGCAACGCGAATGGAGAATGGCACCGGTGGCGCGTTTCCCGGGCGTGCCGATGATCCTGGCCGTGACGCACGGTCACGATCTCCAGTATCAGCGGCTCGTCGATACGATTCGCGGATTCGACGTGCCGTATCTTCATGAAGTCGGATTGCGCGACCGCTTCGTCCCCGAGGGCGGCGACGTGGTGAAGACGACCCTCGGAATGTGGTATCAGGCGTTCGATCGATCGCTGACGCAGGAGGAAGTCGCCGCGCTTCAGCAGCAGCTCGCGCAGCGGCTGACCTCCGCGCTGCCGGTGAAATTGGTGTCGGGATGAAAAAGAAAACGTTGGAGCAGCTGACTCTTTCCGGAAGCGAAGAAGAGATTCTCGCTCGCCTGCAGGATCGTGTGGAGAAGGCGATCGCCACGATTCAGGAGCTGCGCCGCGAACGCGATGCACTCCAAGCGAAGCTGGATAGCGGCAGCGGCGAGCTCGAAGAAGAGTGCCAGCGGCTGCGCAAAGAACGCCACGAGATTCGCAATCGGATCGAAGCGATCTTGTCGAATCTGGAGTCGCTGGATGTGTAGGGCACGACTGACGTCGTGCCGAATCCCGGGAGTGCGGCACTCGAGGTTAGCGAGTAGGGTCTTCGCGCAGCACCGCGCGCGCGAACTTGATGAAGTAGTCCACGCCCGACACCAGCGCGAAAATCATCACCAGCCACAGCGCGAGCTCGCTCGTAAAGCGGAACTCGCCGAGCTCATACGACACGATCAGAAGCGAGATTGCCACTACTTGCGTGATCGTTTTCGTTTTTCCGAGAGGTGAGGCAGCGATGGTCACTCCCTGCTGCGCGGCGATGGAGCGCAGGCCGGACACGGCAAATTCGCGACCGATGATGATGACCACCATCCACGCCTTGACCAGACCGAGCTCGACCAGGGAGATGAACGCCGCTGACATCAGCAGTTTGTCGGCAATCGGGTCGAGCAGCGCACCGAGTCGCGTCGTTTTCTTCAGTCGGCGCGCGAAGTAGCCGTCGAAGTAATCGGTGACTGCCGCGACGAGAAAAATGCCCAGGCCGACAAAGTCGGAAAACTTGGTGAGGAGAACGACCACGAGAAACGGTACGAGGAAGATGCGGAACAGCGTCAGCGAGTTTGGCAGATTCCAGATTTCGTTGCGCACGTTCTCACGCGGCGGTGGAACCGCTCGCGGACCTTCCAGGAGGGATGCGGTCATCGTTGATTCTCGCTTCGTTTCCGCCACGTCAGAATACATGCAGAGTACAGGAATATCGAACACGCAATGGACATTCCTGAACCTGCCGAAACTGCGAAAGTGGCGGAACTGGTAGACGCGCTGGTTTCAGGAGCCAGTGGCTTCACTGCCGTGGGGGTTCGAGTCCCCCCTTTCGCACCAATTCCCACCTGAATCATTTCTTGCAAATGCCGCAGCCATGATTCTTCCTGCGGTTGTCATCGCGCTCGGAGCCATCGGCTCGACCACCATCACGACCAATCCAGCGACGCCTGCCCCTGGACAGCCCCTCACGATCACCGTGAGGGGAGCTTGGTCGGACGGCTGCGTCCCGCAATTTCAATCGTTCACCGCGAACGGGAACACGCTACAGATTAACGCGGTCTCCAATGCGATTTGCGGCGGCTGTACGCTCGCCGTGACTCCCTACTCATTCACAACGCCGCCGGCAACCGTCAACAACCCCGGCATCTACACCATCGAGTACTGGGTCACTGAGTGCAATAAGCCGCGCGCGTTGCAGGGCTCGATCACTCTCGCGGTTTCCGGGAGCTGTCAGTTCGATCGCTCGCTGACTGCAAGCGCGACGGCGGTGCGGGTCGGTACGCCGCTGATTCTGCGTTGGTGCGATCCGTCCGTAATCCCGGGGCCGGATCAAGGCGTGAGCGTCAGCTTCTATCGCATTCTCGCATCACGCAATGGGAACGGACCGTTCATTCCCATCGGAGACGTTCAGGGAACGACCAGCGTCGGAATCAACTTCGACGCGTCCGACATTGGCCCGGTCTTTTTTTTCGTCGAGGCGCACGAATGCAACGTGACCATCGCCGGCTGCACGGGTGACACCGTCGTCCGCAGCAACGTCGTGCGCGTCGACGTTGCATCAGCGACCGGCTGTCTGCCGGACGCGACGACGCTCTGCCTCAACAACAGCCGCTTCCAGGTTCGCGCGCAATGGCATGCGTTCGACGGCACCAGCGGGGCCGGGCAGGCGGTGACGTTGACGAACGACAGCGGTTACTTCTGGTTCTTCGCTCCCGACAATGTCGAAGTGGTGGTGAAGGCGCTGAACGCGTGCACGCAGCCGACGCCGTTCTACTGGTTCTTCGCCTCCGGTCTGACGAACGTCGGCGTCGATTTGACTGTCACCGACACGAAGACGGGGGCGGTAAAGACGTACAGCAACCCGATCAACCGGCCGTTCCAGCCGATTCAGGACACGAGCGCCTTCGCCACCTGCCCGTAAGGTGGTCAACCGAGCAGCAGCCGGTAAACCTCATTCTTCCTGAGGCCGAATTTCTCGCCGACTGCCTTGACCGCGTCGTTGCGGCGCATGCCCGACTGGCGAAGGCGATCGAACTCACGTACGAGCTCCTCGCGCGACACCTGCTGCCGCGGCGGCCGCGCAGCAGCGAACACGAGGGTGATCTCGCCGCGAGCTGTCACTTTGTCGATGACTTCCGAGATGCGGCCATGCACATATTCTTCATGAAGTTTCGTCATTTCGCGTGCGACGGTGACCTCGACGTCGCCGAGGACGGTGAGGGCATTCTTGAGGGAGTCGATGACGCGTTCGGGCGACTCGTACACGATCGCCGTGTGGCTGGCGCTCGCGACGCGTCCGTAAAACTCGACGCGCTCGCCTTCGCGATGCGGTGCAAATCCAAAGAATGTGAATGGCGCGGGCGCGATGCCGCTGGCCACCAGCGCCATGATGCCCGCGAATGGTCCGGGGATCGGCTCGACGATGAGGTTGTGCTGGCGCGCGAGGCGCACCAGTCGGAATCCGGGATCGGAAATCACTGGCATGCCGGCGTCGCTCACGAGCGCGACCACTGCTCCATCCGAAATCTTGCGGATAATATTATCTGAGTTAGCATCCTCATTATGTTCATGAAAACTCTGGGTCGGACGATCGATTCCAAAGTGTGTGAGCAGCTTGCGGGTGTGACGGGTGTCCTCGCAGAGGATGAGGTCCGCGGACTGGAGCGCCGCGATCGCCCGCGAGGAAAAATCGGACAGATTGCCGATCGGCGTTCCGACGATGATCAGTCGTCCCGGCACGCGGCGGAGTCTACTGCACGCTCCAGCTCACGCGAGAGCACGAGGACGTGCAGCGAGAGCTCTTCAAGCGTCGGACTGACCGGGTCGAGAAATGAAGTGAGCTCGTCGCGCAGTTTCTGCGCGACTTCGGTGATCGCCGGGAATCCGAGCGAGCCGCCGGAGCCCTTCAATTGATGCGCGAGGAACAACAGCTCCGGAAAGGCTGCTTTGAACTGTTCCTGGTCGTTCAGGCTGCGGCCGTGCTCGCGCACACGTTCGATCGCCTGTCGTACATCGGCGAGGTAGTCTCGTTGCAGTTCGCGCAGCTCGTCGGTCACGCTTTCTTGCGGCTGCAGAAGCTGCGCCACAGCAGGATCGCCGCCGCGGCAGCGACATTGAGCGACTCCACGCGCCCGGAGGACTCGATCGCCATTGGGGTGGCGGCGCTGCGCAATGAATCCGAGATCCCGCGCCCCTCGCTCCCAAACGCCAGGATTGCGCGCCGGGCGGGCGGGGGGGCGGGGGAGCCTTTCGCGTCGGCGGCGAACAGCGGCAGTCCGCGCGCGAGCAGCTCCTTGGCACTCATCTCGACGATCGGTACGTTGAGGATCGCACCGGCTGACGCGCGAATCGCCTTGGGTCCGTAAGCGTCGGCGCAGCCGGGAAGCAGAATGACGCCGCCGGCATCGAAGGCCGCAGCGAGGCGGACAATCGTTCCGACGTTGCCAGGGTCCTGCACGCCGTCGAGCGCCACGACCACGCTGTCGCGCGAGAAAACGTCATCCGCGTTCCATCGCGGACGCGCAAAGAGGGCGATCGCTTTTGTGTCGGTGACCGATTTGAGCAGCGCGGGGGAGAACTCCGGAACCGCGATCGGCCTCCAACCCGCCGCGATCGCGTCTTGGATCGGTTTCGCTCCCTCGATCACGATCTCATCCGCGTGCTCACGTATCGCTGTGCGTACGCGCTTGAACCACGCATTGTCTTTGCTCGTGATCATGGGGTCAGGCCTTCCCTTTGCCCTTTTTTCTTCTGATCGTAGATGTGTTTCTTCCTGTTGTAGAAGGAACGACCCTTTTTCCTCTTTTTCTCCTGATCGTAGATTTTGGTTCTTCCCGTTGTAGAAAAAAGGGAAAAGGGAAGGCCTGACCCCAGTAAACTTCCCGCCGGATGATACTGAAATCCTCGGGATGGTCCGCGTTGTGGACATTTCCGAGCATCCTCCTTTCCGCATTCATCATTGCCTGGGGTGCCGAGGCGGCGCAGTTCCTCATTTCGCAGGGGTTGGCGCTGGCGATCCTCGCGTGGCTGCAGACGCTGCCGGAATTTGCAGTGGAAGCGGTCATCGCGTGGCAGGCAGGAAAAGATCTCTCCAAGACCCATCTCGTGATCGCCAACTTCACCGGCAGCCTGCGCCTGCTCGTGGGACTCGGCTGGCCGATGATCTATTTCGTCGCCGCCGCATTCCGAAGAAAGTTCATCGCCATTCAACTCGATGAGGAGCACTCGGTCGAGGTCTTTGCGCTGCTCCTGCCGATCGCCTATTTCACGTTCATCTGGTGGAAAGGGACGCTGACCTTATGGGATGCGTTCCCACTCGCGGCCTGCTACATCGCCTACCTGATGGTTTTGTGGAAGATCCCGCCCCGTCAGGGCGACCAGGAAGCGCTCGAGGACCTCGGCATCATCCCACGGCGTGCGTTGATGCTCGCTCCGATGCAGCGAAACATCGCCATCTGGACGATGTTCATCGTTGGCGGAGTGCTGCTCTACCTTTCCGCCCATCCGTTCCTCAATTCGATGCTCGCGCTCGCGGGCACTCTCGGCGTGTCGACCTTCGTCTTCGTGCAATGGGTCGCGCCGTTTTTGTCCGAGTTCCCGGAAAAACTGAGCGCCTTCTATTGGGCGCGCAAAGTGTCGACCGCAAACGTCGCGCTGATGAATATGGTGTCATCGAACATCAATCAGTGGAGCATTCTCTCGGCCATGATCCCGATCATTTTCGTGATCAGCGCCGGATCGTTGACGCCGATCACGTTTGATCACTTCCAGCGACAGGAAATCATCCTCACCGTCCTTCAAAGCTTTCTCGGATTCCTGCTGCTGCTGAATCTGGAGTTGAAGCTGCACGAGGCCGTCATTCTCTTCGTCTTCTGGTTCGTACAGTTCGTCGTTCCGCCGTGGCGCGGAGTCATGATTTACGTGTATCTTGGTTGGTGTCTCGTCGAAATCGTCCGAATGATCGCCAGTCGATCTGCTCCGGCAGCCTGGCACGCTCTGCGGCGGACATTCGCTGAGCACATAACACACGCGCGATGAGCACCACGACAAAGACATCCGTTCGCCTGACGCGCCGTGTTCGCGAGATTCGAATCTCGCCGACGATCGCGGTGATCAACCGCGCTCAGGAGTTGATCGCCAAAGGGATCGACGTCGTCGATTTCGGGCCGGGCGAGCCCGATTTTCGGACGCCGGCGTCGGTCGCTGCGGCCGGAAAGCGCGCAATCGACCAGGGCTTCACCAAGTATACGAGCAACGCAGGAACGAGAGAGCTTCGCGATGCGATCGCCGAGCGGTACGAGCGGCGTTGGGGTGCGCACGTGACGTGCGAGAACGTCATCGCCGGCACCGGCGGAAAACAGGAGTTGTTCAACGTCATCCTCTCGCTCGTCGAGCCGCGCGATGAGGTGATCATCCCGTCGCCGTACTGGGTAAGCTTTCCCGATCAGGTGCAGTTCGCCGGTGGGACGCCGGTGTTCGCAAAAACGGAAGGACCGAAATTCCGGCCGACGCTCGAATCCGTAGAGGCGGTGGCCAGCGAGCGCACCCGAGGAGTGATCATCAACTCGCCGTGCAATCCAACCGGAGCGGTCATCGACGAAGCGGAACTGGAACCAATCATCGAGTGGTGCAGCGCCCGCGACGCGTTTCTCTTGTTCGATGAGACATATGAATTCTTCGTCTATCACGGCGCAAAGCACGTCTCCGCGATGCGTTGGTTCAACGAGTACCCGGAGACCGTGATCGTAGTCAATTCGATGTCCAAGACTTTCGCGATGACCGGATGGCGACTCGGATTTGCCGTCGCGCAACCGGAGCTGATCGCCGCGGCATCGAAGATTCAGAGTCATTCGACGTCCAATCCGAGCTCGATTTCGCAAGTGGCGGCGCTCGAAGCGCTCACCGGCGATCAGCCGGAAGTCGAGGAAATGCATCAGGCCTATTCGGAACGGCGATCGTGGCTCGTGCCGGCGATCAATCGAATCGACGGACTCTGCTGCAGCGATCCCGACGGCGCGTTTTACATCTTCCCGGAAGTGAGGGCGCTGTTCGGAAAGGGGAGCGTCTGCGACTCGAATTCATTCGCCGAGTTCCTGCTGGAAGAAGCGCGCGTCGCGGTGGTCCCCGGCGCCGCGTTCGGCTCCGATGATCACGTCCGCATCAGCTACGCGACTTCGATGGAGCGGATCCGCGAAGGCGTGCGACGGATCGAGGCCGCGGTGCGGAAACTGTAGCGCCGCGGCCCTCCGCGGCGGCCGCCGAGGGCGGCGGCCCCACACGCAAGGGAATCAAGCACAACGGTGTCCCGTTCTCAAACGCGCCGCTAACCGTTTCAAATCAAAGGAGAATCTGTGAGAAAAGCAATCGTCACTTTGAGCGCAGTTGCGCTCGTGGCCGTCAGCGTTGCGCTGGCGCAGGAAAAACCGGCCGCGCCGGCGGCAACCGCAAAACCGGCACCGGCACCGACCGCGGCGGCCGCTCCGGCCGATCCGGTGATCATCACCGCCGGCACGCTGTCGGTCCGCCAGTCGGAGTTCGAGAGCGCAGTCAAATCGCTTCCGCCCGAATACCAGTCCTACGCGATGGGTCCAGGCAAGAAGCAGTTCGCCGACGACTACCTTCGCATGAAGCTGCTCGCATCCGAAGGATTGAAGAGCGGATTGGACAAAGAGCCGGACGTGATGAAGCAGCTCGACCTGCTGAAGGAAAACCTCGTTGCCCAGGAAGAGCTGAAGCGTCTCGATAGCACGACCACCGTCAGTGACGCCGATCTGAAGAAAGCCTACGACGAGAACAAGAAGGATTACGAGCAGGTCAAAGCGCGCCACATCTTGATTGCGTTCAAGGGCAGTCCCGCCGCGCAGAAGGGAAAGAAAGAGCTCACGGACGCTGAAGCGAAAGCGAAGGCCGATGCGCTGCGCAACGAGATCGTCTCCGGCAAAGCGAAATTCGAAGATGTTGCCAAAAAAGAATCGGATGACCTCGAGTCAGGCAAAAACGGCGGCGAGCTCGGCTCGTTCGGTCACGGTCAGATGGTGCCGGAATTCGAAGAGGTAGCATTCAAAGCCAAGGCCGGCGAAGTGACGCAGCCGGTGAAAACGCAGTTCGGCTACCACATCATCAAAGTCGAGGAGCACACCACGACGCCCTTCGAACAGGTCAAGCCGACGCTCGAGAAGTCGCTGAAGCAGAAGAAGCTGCGCGAGACACTCGACGCGATGAAGGAAAGCGCCAAGCCAGTGTACGACCAGGCGTATTTCGCCGCGCCGAAAACGGAAGCGCCGGCGGCTCCGAAGTCGGAAACGCCCGCCACAGCGAAACCCGCCGCTCCGAAGCCCGCGAAAAAACCGTAAGTAAGTTGCTGGGTTGCTGGGTTACTCGGTTGCTGGATGTCGGCAACCTAGCAACCCAGCAACCCTTTTGTTACCTTTAAGCCATGGAAATACCGTCGAAGGTTTCAGTCTTCAACAAGACCCTGGAATTCAAGGGCAAGCCGGGAACGCTGGTCGCGATCTCGGACGACGGCTTCTACGAAGTCGTCATGGAAGTTCAGCAGCGGAACCACACGGTGCTGTTTCCCATCACTGAGACGGTCCTCATCTTCAACGAAGCGCTACCCCCCACCTCCTCCGAGTTCGAAATCGAGCGGTAGAGCGCTTCACCGCCAGGCGCCGAGGATCGCACCGGCGATGACGAAGGAGACGAGGTAGTACGCGGAGTTGATCAACCACAACTGCTTCGGCTGCATCGAAAAGAGCGCGTTGACGAAGCTCGTCGCGCCGGTAAAGCCGATCCAGCAGAGCACGGCCACTTCCGCGCCGCGCAGCGCGCTCGCGTAGCTGAAGTGGTTGATGACGATCGCCAGCACCCAGACCGCGATCAGCTCGCAGATGAACGCGCCGATGTACAGCAACGGCATCGAGGTCGTCGCTGCCGCGGCCTTGAACTCCTGTTCGCTCTTGCCCATCAGCACCATCCATCGCCTGGCGAAGAGAACAGGCGAGTACCACAATCCGCCGATTGCAAACATCACCACAGCGGCGACGAGTACGGCCAAGTAGTTGACGTGGGGAAGAGGCATGGACTCACCTCCTTGTGTCATCCTACTCTCGTGGAAATGAACGTCATGCAAGCGGTGCCGTTCTTCATGGTGTCCAATATGGATGCCTCTCTTCGCTTCTACATCGATGGTCTCGGCTTCGCAGTCAAGCACAAATGGATCGATGAGGGGAAACTGCGCTGGTGCTGGCTGGAGGTCGGCGACGCCGCGCTGATGCTGCAGGAGTTTCGAAAAGGAGGTCACGATTCCTCGGTGCCGGAAGGGAAGGTAGGAGTCGGGGTGTCGATCTGTTTCATCTGCAAAGACGCGCTGGCGATCTATCGCGAGATCACCTCACGAGGGATTCCCGCCAGACGACCATCTGTGGAGAATGCCATGCGGGTGACGCAGATGACAGATCCGGACGGCTACAAACTGATGTTCGAAAGCCATACGGACGAGCCGGAGGGAACGCTCCTTACGTCGTGACCTTCTTGCCGAACAGGTACGCGATGGCGATGCCGAGGAAGTAGAGGCCGATCATCGGAAGCGCGAGCGCGGTCTGCGTGATCATGTCCGGCGTCGGCGTCACGATCGCGGAGATGATGAACGCCAGCACGACCGCGTACTTCGCCTTCTGCATCAGAAAGGCCGGCGTGACGATGCCCAGCCGCGCCAGGAAGAAGATCAAGATCGGCGTCTCGAATACCAGTCCGGTCGCCAGAATGATGGTGCTGGCGAACGAGAAGAACTCGTCCACCTTGATCATCTGCTTGAATTGCTTTCCGGTTTCGAGGAAGAACTTGCAGGTTCCGGGAAGGAGCACGCGATACCCGAAGTAGCCGCCGGCGATGAAAAAGAGCGAGGCGATGATGATGAAGGGCACCGCGTAGCGGCGCTCACGTTTGTACAGTCCGGGCGAGATGAAGAGCCAGAGCTGCCAAATGATGATCGGCGAGGCGACAAAGATCCCCGCGAAAAAGGCAACCTTCATGTAGAGCAGGAACGGCTCGGTCAGCCGCGTGAACACCAGTTTGTCGCCGGGAGGAAGAAACTTCGCCAGCGGATACTGCAGCCAGGCGAAGATGCGGTCGGCGAAGTTCCAGCAGACGAGGAACCCGACGCCCAGCGCAACGATCGAGACGATCAGCCGTTTGCGAAGCTCCTCGAGATGCTCGAGGAACGTCATTTTCGGCAGTTGGTGTTCTTCTTCTTCGGCGGGAGGCGCCGCAAAATCCGCGGTCGTGGTATCAGCCATGGTGGATTTCGGTCGTGTAGTCGGTCCGTTCCACCGGAAGCGCGTTGACTGGCTCGTCTCTTGATACCACCTCAGCCGCGGGTGTGATGTTGGATGTCGACGTGAGCTGTTTCATCTCTTCGACCTGAACCTCGCGTTCGATGGTGTTCTTCAGGTCGTCCGTGGCCTTTTTGAACTCACCGAGAGCTTTTCCGAGGGTGCGGCCGATCTCCGGCAGGCGTTTCGGGCCAAACACCAGCAGAGCGACGATAAAAATGAGAATCAATTCCGGGATACCGAGAGAACCGAACATGGACTGGCCCTTTCTACGCGGGGTGGCAACAGCACGGTGACGGCGAATACTCCGCCCCTATAATGACGTTACGAGCTTGAAATCGCTGGGACGAAGGCTTTCATGGTAATGATTCGAAAGACAAGTAAGTGGACTTTTTCTCTCACGCTTCTGGCCGCCGTTCTGGCCGCCACGCTATTCGGCGGGTTTTACGGCAACCGGCTGTTCGGCTCGCCAATGCAGAGCGACGTCAACAAGCGTCTCAAAGAATATACGGATCTGCTCGATGCGGTCACGAAGAACGCTCCTGAGGAGATCGGCGCGGACAAGTTCGTTTACTCATCGATCGACGGCATGCTGCGGACGCTCGATCCGCACACCACCTTCCTGGAGCCGAAAGAATACGCCGACATGCAGGACCGCCAGAAGGGCTCCTTCTACGGCCTCGGCATCCTGGTCACCAAGCGAAACGATCGGATCACGGTCATCACTCCGCTCGAAGGCACTCCGGCAGCGCGTCTCGGCATTCGCGCCGGCGACGTCATCTCAGAAATCGAAGGTGTTCCTACCGACGACCTCACGCTCGACGAAGTCGTGAAGCGGCTGAAAGGGCCGAAGGGAACCACTGTTCATATCAAGATCATGAGGGTGGGAATCAAAGAGCCGATTCCTCTGACGATCGTTCGCGCAGCGATTCCGACCAATTCGATCTCCAACATGCTGATGCTCCGGCCGGGCGTCGGATACATCCGCATCAAAGACTTCACAGCGACCACAGTTCGCGAGCTCGATGAGGCCATCGAGAAGCTGAAAGAGCAGGGCATGCAGAAGTTGGTGCTCGACCTACGCGGCAATCCCGGCGGACTTCTCGATGCAGCCGTCGGCGTCGCCGATCACTTCCTCGACAAAGGCCAGATGATCGTTTACACGAAAGGCCGCACGCCCGATTCAGCGCAGGACTACACCGCGCCCGGTAAACATCAGAAGCTCGATATGCCGCTGGTGGTGGTCGTCAATCGCGGAAGCGCATCGGCTTCGGAGATCGTCGCCGGCGCGATTCAGGACCACGATCGCGGTCTGGTCGTCGGTGAGACGAGCTGGGGCAAAGGTCTCGTGCAGAGCGTCTATACACTGCAGTACGGCGCAGGTCTCGCGCTCACCACTTCGAAGTACTACACGCCTTCGGGCCGCAACATCCAGCGCGACTACAGCTCGTTCTACGACTACTACGTCGCCGATGAGAACGAGGAAGGGCAGGCGAACGAGATCCCATTGAAAGATCGCAAGCAGTTCAAAACCGACACGGGACGCATCGTGTACGGCGGCGGCGGAATCACGCCGGACGTCATGGTCAAGCCGGCGCCGCTCACGCGAATCACGCAACTGCTCGAAGTGCGGAGCGCGATCTTCAACTACGGCGTCGAATATGCGGCGAAGCATCCCGGCGTGACGAAGGAGCTGGCGATCACTCCACAGATCGTCGACGAGTTCGCGCGCTATGCTGCGGATAAGGAGATCGCACCGCTTGACGACATCCGTCAGGCGCTCGACAAGCCGACGGATCGCAAGTTCATCGAGCGGGCGCTGAAGGCGGAGATCGTCGCTGCGAAGTTCGGATTCGATGCGTCGTATCCATTCCGTCTGCAGGGCGACACGCAGATCGAAAAGGCGCTCGACGTCTTCCCCGAAGCGCAGAAGCTGGCGATGCAGGCGGCCGACGTGCGCGCACACGGCGCTCCCGGCGCCAATAACGCCGGCTCACGCGCAGCGCAAGCCATTCCAAGGACGCAGTAGATTTCTCCAAACTCCCGACCCGCGACTTGCTACCCGCTAGCTCGAATGCTAGTGTGTCGCCGCTTTTCGGACCAGGAGCTCGCAGCCCCATGCCAGAACTCGGAAGAAAGTACACCTGCTACAGTTGCCACACGAAGTTTTACGACCTCGGAAAGGCCGAGCCGATCTGCCCCAAGTGCGGAGCCGATCAGCGCGATGCCGAAGAGGCGCCGGTGACAACGTCGCATCGGGGTCGTGCGAGCGCACGCGTCGCGCCGCCTCCAGTGGTCGAAGAGCCGATCGAGGACGAGTTCGCCCCTGAAGGCGAAGCGGCGGCGCCGACTGAAGCGGAAGAAGAAGAGGACATCATTCCCGAGCCTGAGCGCGGAGAAGAAGTCGAAGAAGAAGAGGAAGAAGAGGAGTTCTGAGTGAGATTGGGATTAATCGGTTGTCTCGGCGCCCTGATTCTATTCATCATCATCTTTGGCGTGTGGATGGTTGGCGTGAGGAACAATCTGGTCACGCTCGATCAGGGAGTGCAGTCGCAATGGGCGCAGGTCGAGAATGACTATCAGCGTCGCTACGATCTGATCCCGAATCTGGTTCGCACGGTTCAAGGTGCGGCGAACTTCGAGAAATCGACGCTCGAGGCTGTGGTCAACGCCCGATCGCGAGTCGGTCAGGTGCAGATGCCCGCCGGCGGCCCGCCGGGCACGCAGAGTGACATCCCGAACAATCCTCAGGCGCTCGCGCAATTCGAAGCTGCGCAGGGCGCATTGAGCAACGCCCTGTCTCGATTGCTCGTCGTCGTCGAGCGGTACCCCGACTTGAAGTCGAATCAGAATTTTCTCGAGCTGCAGTCGCAACTGGAAGGCACCGAGAATCGCATCGCCGTCGAACGCAGGCGATACAACGAAGTCGCCCAGCAGTTCAACGCGGCCGTGCTGAAATTCCCGGCGAATCTGGTCGCGAGCATGTTCGGATTCAAGCCGAAGGCGTACTTCCACGGCGTGGCCGGTTCCGCAACGCCGCCGGAAGTGACCTTCCAGCCGTTCGGCCAGCCCACGCCGGCACCCGCGACAACGGGCACACGGTAACGATGAACGATGAGCGATGAACGATGAACATGCAACGATGACGACTCGTTCATCGTTCATCGTTCATCTTTCATCGTTTCTGTTCCTCCTGCTCGCGAGCGGCGCGCTCGCGCTCGAGGTCCCGCCGCCGCCGAACACCTACGTCACAGATCAGGCGCGCATTCTCAGTGAGAGTGATGCCCGCGCACTGAACGAGAAGCTCGCCGCATTCGAGCAGCGCTCCGGCGCGCAATTCATCGTCTACATTTTTCCGACGCTCGACAACGAAGCGCTCGAGGACTTCACCATCCGCTGCGCGGAAAAGTGGAAGGTCGGCAACAAGAAGTACGACAACGGCCTGATCCTCTTCGTCTTCATCAAGGAGCGCAAGCTTCGCATCGAGGTCGGCTACGGCCTGGAGCCGACGGTTACCGACGCGTTTTCATCGCGCGTCATACGTGAGTCCATCGCTCCTCAC
>WNGF01002605.1_pt1 | contig 25043 bp, 24 predicted proteins | sample 5400641 | NCBI WGS metagenome assembly WNGF01 (sample SAMN13153371, study PRJNA577476) | soil metagenome | isolation source: 80 cm soil or saprolite under grassland replicate 2 | place: USA:California | collected 2016-06-15 | reverse complement strand
CTCATCGCCCGCGCCGGTCGCCTCACCCGGATCGGTGGCCGCAACGTTCTCCGGCTCGCTCAGAATCCGGCAACCGAAGCGCTTTATACTCGAGTCGAACATGCCCTCGCTGCCTGAATTATTTTCAGATCAGGGCTAAATGACCGTCACCGCGTCGGAGTCGATCCTGTCCAGCTGGGCCGCCCTCGGAGAGCTGTCCGCGGGCCTCGCCCAAGGAGTACCCCGCCTCGAAGCCCAGGGACTATGGGGCTCCTCCAGCGCTCTCGTCGTGGCGGCTCTGATCGGCGACAGCGGCCGGCCGGCGCTCTACGTCTCACCCGGGACTGCCGAGCGTCACCGCGCCGCGGAGGACCTCCGCTTCTTCTGGAAGACGCTCAAGCCAGCGACCGCCCGTGTCCTGGAGTTTCCGCCGGCCGAGCCGGCCGGCTGGCGCGGGCGTCACCGCGACCACGCGGCCGAGCGTGCCCTCGTCTGCCACGCCCTTGCCGGCGCCGGGCCCGTCGTCGTGGTCGCGACGCCCGCGGCGCTCGGCGCCTCGGTGCTCGCTCCCGATGTCTTCCGGGAGCGGACCTTCACGCTGGCCGTGGGGGCGAGCATGGATCGCGAGGAGCTCCTCCAAAGGCTCGAGACTGCCGGCTACGAGCGCGTGGACACCGTCGTGGAGGTGGGCCAGTGGAGCCTCCGCGGCGGCATCGTGGACATCTTCGCGCCCACCCACGAGCGGCCCGTGCGGGCCGAGTTCTTCGGCGACGAAGTCGAGTCCCTTCGCCTCTTCGATCCGACGACCCAGCGGTCGATCGAGGCGCTCCAGGAAATGACCGTGTTGCCGCTGGCCGGCGCCGACGCTGATCACACGATTCAGGCGTGGCTGCCGCGCGAGACGCTGGTCGTCCTCGACGACCCCACACTGCTCGAGGCGCCGCCAGAAGACGCGCCCTCTGCCGTGCCGCTTGCCCGCTCGCTCGGCGACTTCCAGCGGCTGGAGCTGCCGCTGCTCCAGCGCGGCGCCTCGCATGTGCCGCGCGTGGCGATGGGCACGCGCTCGGTTGGCGGCTTCCAGGGCCGCTTCAAGGATCTGGCGCCCTCGATACGGAGCTGGCGTGCCGAGGGCTTTGCCGTGCGCCTGGTCGTGGACGACGAGGCGCAGGCCGAGCGCTGCCGCGGCATCCTGGGCGAGCACGACCTCGAGCCGTGGCCCGGCGCGTCGCTGTGGAGCGGGGAGGGGCTTGGGATCATCACGGGCGACTGCGCGGCCGGCTTCCAGCTCCCGGCGCTCGGGCTCGTCCTCCTCGCGGAGGAGGACATCTTCGGCGCCCGCCGCCGCCGGCTGCGCCGCCCGGTGTTCCAGAGGGGCGCCGCGATCGCGACCTTCACCGACCTCAACCCGGGGGACCTCGTCGTCCACGAGGCGCACGGCATCGGTCGCTACCACGGCCTGCGCACCATGAGCGTGGACGGCCGGGACGCCGATTTTCTCCTCCTCGAGTACGCCGAGGGCGGCCGTCTCTATCTCCCGGTGGAGCGCCTTGACCTGATCTCCAAGTACATGGGCGCGCCGTCGGTGGCCGCGCGGCTCGACCGCATGGGGGGCGGCGCCTGGCAGCGCGTCAAGGAGTCGGTGCGGGCGGCGGTGCGCCAGATGGCCGAGCAGCTGCTGCGGCTCTACGCCTCCCGTCAGGTGGCGGAGCGGCGGATGTTCTCGCCCGATACGCCGTGGCAGCGGGAGTTCGAGGCCGCGTTCCGCTTCGAGGAGACGCCCGATCAGCTGCGCGCCATCGACGATGCCAAGCGCGACATGGAGAGCCCGCGCCCCATGGACCGGCTCGTGGCCGGCGACGTCGGCTACGGCAAGACCGAGATCGCGTTGCGGGCGGCCTTCAAGGCCGTCGCCGACGGACGCCAGGTGGCGGTGCTCGTGCCGACGACCGTCCTGGCGCAGCAGCACTTCCACACCTTCAGCGACCGTTTCGCCCCATTCCCGGCGCGCGTCGAGCTGCTCTCGCGCTTCCGCAGCCCCAAGGAGCAGAAGGCTGTGGTCGAAGGGCTCAAGACCGGCGCGGTGGACGTCGTGATCGGCACCCACCGCCTGCTCTCCAAGGACGTCGCCTTTCGCGACCTGGGCCTCCTCGTCGTGGACGAGGAGCACCGCTTCGGGGTCACCCACAAGGAGCGCATCAAGCAGCTCCGGACCTCGGTGGACGTGCTGACGCTCACGGCGACGCCCATCCCCCGCACCCTGTACATGTCGCTGGCGGGGGCCCGCGATCTCTCGGTGATCGAGACCCCTCCACTCGACCGGCTGCCGGTCGAGACCATCGTGGCAGGCTTCAACCGCTCCGTGATCAAGGAGGCGATCGATCGGGAGCTCGGCAGAGGCGGGCAGGTCTTCTTCGTCCACGACCGCGTGCAGTCCCTGCCGTCCATGACGACCTTCGTGCGAGAGCTCTGCCCGGAGGCGCGCGTCGTCATGGGGCATGGGCAGATGGGCGAGCGCGAGCTCGAGGCGGTCATGGTCAAGTTCGTGGACGGGGAGGCCGACGTGCTGGTCTCGACCTCCATCGTGGAGTCGGGGCTGGACATTCCGGCCTCGAACACCATCATCATCAACCACGCCGACCGCTTCGGGCTGGCACAGCTCTACCAGCTGCGGGGCCGAGTGGGGAGAGAGCGCCAGCAGGCCTACGCCTACCTGCTCGTGCCCGCCGCCGGCAGCCTCGACGAGACGGCGCAGCGGCGCCTGCGAGTGATCGAGGAGATGACCGAGCTCGGCGCGGGCTTTCAGCTCGCCATGCGCGATCTGGAGATCCGCGGGGCGGGCAACCTGCTCGGCGCCGAGCAGCACGGCCACATCGCCGCGGTGGGCTTCGATCTTTACACCAAGCTCCTGGCCGAAGCCGTGAGAGAATTGAAGGGCGAGCCGCCCCAGGCCTCGGTAGATCCCGTGCTCACGGTGGGGGTCGAGGCGCTGCTGCCCGACGCCTACGTTCCCGAGGTCAGCCAACGGCTCGCGATCTATCAGCGACTCACCGAGCTGGAGGGCGATGACGAGATCGCCGCGATGGGGGCCGAGCTCGCGGACCGATTCGGTCCACCGCCACCTGCCGTCTTGGCACTCCTTGACGTGGTGGGGCTGCGCGCTTTCGGCCGGCGGCTCGGCGTCGAGCGCCTGGAGGCCGGCGGCGGACGCGCGCTCGTGACCTTCGCTCCGTCGACTCCCGTCGCGCCTGAGCGCATCCTGGCCGTCATCGGACGAGGGGGCAGTGGAGTGATGATGCGGAAGGAGTTCACGCTCGAAGCCGTGATTCCTGCAGGCCCGTGGCCCGCCGTGCGGGATGCGCTCCGGGCGCTGCTGGAGTCTCTCGCGTGAGGAGGGCCGTCCGACTTCTCGTGGCCGTGAGTCTTGTCGGGGGGCTCGCAGGCTGCTCCGTCCCGTCCTGGATGCCGCTCATCGGCAAGGCGAAGCCTCCTGCGCCGCCGCCGCCCGCGCCGCCCCCCAGCGAGAGCCGCGCCCCGATCCTCTCGCGACCCGCCCTGTCGCCCGACGCCGAGGCGGTCATGGACCGGGTCGTCTGCGTCGTCAACAGCGACGCGATCACCCAGTACGAGCTCGACGAGGCCGAGGCTTACTACCTCTACGAGACCAAGCAACAGGCGCCGGTGGGCGACGAGCGGGTCAAGCTCAGAGAGCGGCTCCTGTCCGGGATCATCGAGAAGCGGCTCCAGCTCCAGCAGGCCGAGCGCGAGAAGCTCACGGTCGATGATGCCGAGATGGCCGAGCGGCTCGGTGACATCCAGAAGCGGCTCGGCGCCAAGACCCAGTCCGAGTTCGACGAGATGATCAAGGCCCAGGGGCTGACCACGGACGCAATCACGAAGCGCGTCCGCGACCAGATCCTCGTTGAGCGTGTGGTCCGCCGCAAGGTGGCGCTGCGGATCTCGGTGACCGAGGAGGAGATCGACCGGTACCTCATCGCCAACCGTGAGAAGCTGGAGACCGGTCTCTCCTTCGAGGCGCGGCACATCCTCTTCCTTCCCAAGGCGGGCGCCGGCGAGGATGGCTGGACGGCCACGCGGCGGCTGGCCGAGGAGGTCTACGGGCGGGTTCTGGCCGGCGAGGACTTCAGCGACCTCGCCCGCGAATTCTCTGAGGACACGGGCACGGCCAAGAACGGCGGCCGGCTCGGCGTGCTCAAGCGCGGGGAACTCTCGTCGGAAATCGAGCAGGCCATCCTGCGCCTGTCTCCGGGCGAGCACTCGCCGCCCTTCCGCTCCAAGGTCGGCTACCACCTCTTCGAGCTCGACTCGAAGGAGGCGCTCGCGGGCGAGCAGCTCGCGCAGGCACGCAACCAGATCCGCGACATCCTCTACAAGGAGAAGTACGAGGCCAAGCTCCAGGAGTGGGTGACCGAGATCCGCAACAAGGCCATCATCGAGATGCGCCTGTGATATCCGTCTGCGGGGGCCTCGCCCTGGCCCCCGCACTTCCCCTCGTCCGCGTCTCGCCCGTGGCCGGCGCGCGACACCTGCCGACGCGCGGAGTCGGTCACAGAGAGCTGCCCGTCAACCTGACGGAGTTTTTATATTGACACCGCCGAGGAGCATGTGGGAGATTGGGGGTCGCAGTCAGATCGAGTCCCCGTACACATTCACCCCCCGGAGACCGCCATCTCGCAGCGTAGTTCCAAGCGGCCCTCGCCGCAGAAGTCCGATACCACCGAAGCAGCCTCGCCCGAAGCCGGTGGCGCAGGAGGCAACAGGATGAATCTGTCCGAACTCAAAGATAAGACCATCACGGAGCTCAACGGCGTCGCCAAGGAGCTGGGTGTCCAGGGCACGGGCGGGCTCCGGAAGCAAGAGCTGATCTTCAAAATCCTGCAGGGTCAGGCGGAGCGGGACGGGCTCATCTTCGCCGAGGGCGTGCTGGAGGTGCTGCCGGACGGCTTCGGGTTCCTGCGGGCCCCGGACTACAACTACCTGCCGGGCCCGGACGACATCTACGTCTCGCCCTCGCAGATCCGCCGCTTCGACCTGCGCACCGGAGACACCGTCTCCGGCCAGGTCCGGCCGCCCAAGGACACCGAGCGGTACTTCGCGCTGCTCAAGGTCGAGGCGATCAATTTCGAGACGCCCGAGCAGTCGCGCGACAAGACCATCTTCGACAACCTGACGCCGCTCTATCCGATGGAGAGGCTCCGGCTCGAGCACGAGTCGGAGAACCTGACGACGCGGGTGATGGATCTCCTCTGCCCGATCGGCAAGGGGCAGCGCGGCCTGATCGTGGCCGCCCCCCGCACGGGCAAGACGATGCTGCTGCAGAACCTCGCCAACGCCATCGCCAAGAACCACCCGGAGGTATACCTGATCGTGCTGCTGATCGACGAGCGGCCCGAAGAGGTCACCGACATGCAGCGCTCGGTCAAGGGCGAGGTCATCTCCTCGACCTTCGACGAGCCGCCGCAGCGGCACGTGCAGGTGGCCGACATGGTCATCGAGAAGGCCAAGCGCCTGGTCGAGCACAAGCGGGACGTGGTCATCCTCCTGGACTCGATCACCCGCTTCGCGCGGGCGCACAACGCCGTGATCCCGTCCTCGGGCAAAGTGCTCTCCGGTGGTCTCGACGCCAATGCACTGCAGCGGCCTCGGCGCTTCTTCGCCGCCGCGCGGAATATCGAGGAGGGCGGCTCGCTCACCATCATGGCGACGGCCCTGATCGACACGGGCTCGCGGATGGACGATGTGATCTTCGAGGAGTTCAAGGGCACCGGCAACATGGAGGTGCATCTGGATCGCCGCCTGATGGACAAGCGGGTCTTCCCGACGATCAATATCGAGCAGACCGGGACCCGGAAGGAGGAGCTCCTGCTCGAGAAGGACGAGCTCCAGAAGGTGTGGCTGCTGCGCAAGGCCCTGACCCAGCTCAACCCGGTCGAGGCCATGGAGCTGCTCCTCGACAAGGTCAAGATGACGAAGACCAACAAGGACTTCCTGAGCGCCATGAGCCAGATGGGGTAGCGCCGTTCTCTGCGGGGGCCAAGAGATCGGGCCCCCGCCCCCCGCCCTCCCCTCCGTGGGGGGACGCGCCTCCGGCAGCAATCGCGTCGCGGCCCGGAAATTCTAAATAGCCAATTTGTTGCAGTTTTGCCGGGGTGCTGGTAGTATTTACCCTTCATTCGCATTCATCTAGGAGGTGCGCCGTGAAGGCTGGCATTCATCCCGACTACGTCGACACCACGATCACCTGCAACTGCGGGGAGGTCATCCACACCCGCTCCACCCAGTCCCAGATCCGGGTGGAGGTGTGTTCCAAGTGTCACCCGTTCTTCACCGGCAAGCAGAAGTTCCTGGACACGGCAGGCCGCGTCGAGCGTTTCCAGCGCAAGTACAAGAGGAAGCCGATCGCGGAAGGGTAAGGGCCGGCACGGCTGTCCGCCGCGCCACGTCGTCACCGTCCTGAAGTCCCGTCGGTCTCCGTCTCCGTGCGCGGCGGCTTCACCGTGTGCCCAGTCCCCCGCGAGGGGCCGCCATGTTTGAAAAGCTCCGCCAGATCGAGGAGCGGTACCGCGAGCTGAACCGCTCGCTGTCCGATCCCGCGGTCCTCGCCCAGCCCGCGCTCTACGCCAGGACAGCCAAGGGCGCATCCGAGCTCAGCGAGGCCGTCCAGAAGTTCGAGGACTACAAGCTCCTCCTGGGCGGGCTCGAGTCTGCGCGTCGGATGGCCGCCGAGGAGGCCGACCGCGAGATGCGTGAGCTTGCCCAGAGCGAGGTCCACGACCTCGAAGCCCGACAGGCGAAACTCGAGGAGGAGCTGCGCGCGCTCCTCATCCCCAGGGACCCCAACGACGACAAGAACGTCTTCGTCGAGGTCCGCGCCGGCGCCGGGGGCGACGAAGCCGGGCTCTTCGCCGCGGATCTGGCGCGCATGTACACGAAGTACGCCGAGCGGCAAAAGTGGAAGGTCGAGGTCATGGATAGCCACATGACCGGGGTCGGCGGTTTCAAGGAAATCGTGCTCTTCGTCCAGGGGCGGGGCGCCTGGAGCCGGCTCAAGTTCGAGCGCGGCGTCCATCGCGTCCAGCGCGTTCCGGCCACCGAGTCGAGCGGCCGCATCCATACCTCGACCGTGACCGTGGCCGTCCTGCCCGAGGCCGAGGACGTCGACATCAAGGTCGAGGAAAAGGACATCCGGGTGGACGTCTACCGCTCCTCCGGTCCCGGCGGGCAGGGCGTCAACACCACGGACTCCGCGGTGCGGATCACCCACATCCCCACGGGGCTCGTCGTGACCTGCCAGGACGAGCGCTCGCAGATCAAGAACCGCGCCAAGGCGCTCCGGGTGCTCAAGGCGCGGCTGCTCGAGCGAGCCCAGGATGAGCAGGCCGCGGCCATCGCGGCGGACCGCCGAAGCCAGGTGGGAACCGGCGAGCGCAGCGAGCGCATCAGGACGTACAACTTCTCGCAGGGCCGCGTCTCCGACCACCGAGTCAACCTGACCCTGCACCGCCTGCCCGCAGTGCTCGAGGGCGACCTCGACGAGCTGGTGGAGGCGCTCCAGGCCGACGAGCAGCGCCGGAAGCTGGCGGCGGCATCATGAGCGCGCCCCTGACCGTCATCGCTCTCCTGCAGGAAGGGGCCGCGAGGCTCGGAGAGGCCGGCTTCGACTGCGCGCGGCAGGATGCCGAGCGACTCCTGGGCGCGGCGCTCGGCACGGACCGGCTCGCCCTGTACGTCGAGCCGCGCCGCGCCGTCGACGCTGAGTCGGCCGCGGACTATCGTGAGCTCGTGGCCCGCCGGGCCGGCCACGAGCCGGTCCAGTACATCCTGGGCTGGGAGGAGTTCCGGGGCCTGCGTCTCACCGTCACGCCCGACGTGCTCATCCCTCGTCCCGAGACAGAAGGTCTCGTCGAGCGGGCTCTCGAGTTGCTGGCCGACCGACCCGGCGCGGCCGTCGCCGATGTCGGGACCGGCAGCGGCGCCATCGCTTGCGCGCTCGCCGAGACCCGCCCCGACCTCGAGGTGCTCGCGGTGGACCAGTCGCTGGGTGCCCTGGCCGTCGCCTCGGACAACGTCAGAGCACTCGGGCTCGGGTCGCGCGTCAGGCTTCTGGCAGGTGATCTCTTCGGGCCGCTCTCTTCCCTCCGAGGGAGCCTGGACATGGTGGTGGCGAACCCGCCCTACCTGCCGGGCAGGAGCCTTGCCGCCTTGCCCTTGGAGGTGGCGCGCTTCGAGCCGCCGATGGCCCTCGATGGCGGTCCCGACGGCATGCGAGTGCTCCGCCGCCTCATCGCCGAGTCGCCGGCCTTCCTTCGGCCCGGTGGCTGGCTCGTCATGGAGATCGGCGAGGACCAGGCGGGAGCGCTGGCGTCGCTGATGGCCGCCGAGGGCTTCTCGGGAATCGGCGCGCGGCGCGATCTGCGGGGCGTCGAACGCTACATCGAAGGCCGCTGGACCGACGGCCGGGCTGCCTTCCGGCTCACGCGAGTGGCCAGCCAGCGCATGGGCTGCTGATGGCGACCCGTCTCGTGATCGAGGGCGGCGTACCGCTGCGCGGGGCCGTCGCGGCGAGCGCCGCCAAGAACGCGGCGCTGCCGGCGATGGCCGCGAGCCTCCTCACCGCCCAGCCGGTGGTGCTCGAGAATGTCCCCACGCTGGCCGACATCGCGACCATGCGATCGCTCCTCGAGCGGCTGGGTGGGGAGACCGCCACGCTGCCCGACGGCGCCACGCGCCTCCAGGTCGCGCGCGTCAGGAGCCCCGAGGCGCCCTACGATCTGGTCTCCACCATGCGCGCCTCGGTGGTGGTGCTGGGGCCGCTGCTCGCGAGGACGGGCGCGGCGCGTGTGGCTTTGCCGGGGGGCTGCGCCATCGGCGTGCGCCCGATCGACCAGCACCTGAAAGGCCTGGCCAAGCTGGGCGCCGACATCGCGATCCAGAACGGTTACATCGAGGCCCGCGCCAGCCGCCTCAAAGGCGCGCGCATCACGACCGATCTCGTGACCGTCACGGGCACGGAGAACCTCATGATGGCCGCAGCGCTGGCCGAGGGCGTGACCGTGCTCGAGAACGCGGCGCGCGAGCCCGAGGTCGCTGACCTGGCGCGGCTGCTCGTGGCCATGGGCGCGCGCATCGAAGGTGTCGGCACCGAGCGCATCGAGATCGAGGGGGTCTCGGAGCTCGGCGGTGCGCGGCACCGCATCATCCCCGATCGCATCGAGGCGGGGACGCTCCTGGTGGCCGGAGCCATCACGGGTGGCGACGTCACGGTGACGGGCGCCGCGCCGTGCCACCTCACGGCCACGCTCGCCAAGCTCGAGGAGTGCGGCGCGACCATCTCGGTCGACGGCGAGCGCGTCCGATGCGTGGCGCCCGGGCGCCCGCGGGCCGCGGACGTGATCACGAGCCCGTTCCCAGGATTCCCGACGGACATGCAGGCGCAGATGATGGCGCTGCTCGGGCTCGCGGAAGGGCTCAGCAAGATCACCGAGACCATATTCGAGAACCGCTTCATGCACGCGGCCGAGCTCTGCCGTATGGGGGCGCTCATCGAGACGGACGGGCCCATCGCGGTGGTGCGCGGCGTGCCTGCCTACCAGGGCGCGCCCGTCATGGCGACGGATCTCCGCGCCTCGGCCTCGCTCGTGCTGGCCGGCCTCGCGGCACGCGGCACCACCGAGGTCTCCCGCGTCTACCACCTGGACCGCGGCTACGAGGCTCTCGAGAAGAAGCTCCACGTTCTCGGCGCCCACATCCAGAGGCTGCGCTAGCATGCCCCCGCCGCTCACGCTCGCGCTGCCCAAGGGCCGGTTGCTCGACCCGGCGCTCCAGCTGCTCTCGGCCATGGGGATCCGGAGCCTCGAGGCCGACACGCGCAAGCTGCTGCTCGCCGACACCGAGCGCGACCTGCGCTTCATCTTTCTCAAGCCCGCCGATATTCCGACGTATGTCCAGTACGGCGCGGCGGACCTCGGCATCGTGGGCAAGGACATCCTGGCCGAGCAGCAGCCAGACGTCTACGAGCCGGTCGATCTGGGCTTCGGGTTTTGCCGGCTCGTGGTCGCCGAGCCCCGCGAGCTCTGGGAGCGCGACGACCCGGCCAAGTGGTCCTGGGTCCGGGTGGCGACCAAGTACCCGACGCTGACCGAGCGCTACTTCTCCGAGCGCGGGATCCAGGTCGAGATGATTCGGCTGGACGGCTCCATCGAGCTGGCGCCTCTCGTGGGATTGGCCGAGCGCATCGTGGACCTGGTCCAGTCGGGCGAGACGCTCCGGGCCAACGGCCTCGTCGAGGTCGCCGAGATCATGACGTCGACCGCCCGGCTCATCGTCAACCGCGCCTCACTCAAGACCGCCCACGCGCGCGTCAACGCCCTGATTGCCTCGATGAGGCAGGAGGCAGCCAGGTGAACTTCGAGCCGGAGCGGGGCCGACGAGGGCTGAGTGAATGTGCGATGAGGCGAGGGCTCGGATGATCAGGCGCCTGGATACGGCGACGGTGGGCACCGCGGGAGTCGCCAGAGCGCTGGACAGGCCGCCGGCCTCCGTCGATCCCGAGATCCACCGGCGCGTCGACGAGATCGTCTCCGCGGTCCGTGACAAGGGTGATGCCGCGCTCCTCGACTTCACCGAGCGCTTCGACCGGGTGCGGCTCACCGCGGGCGAGCTGGCGGTGACGCCGGCCGAGCTCGACGCGGCCGTGCTCGCCGCGGGCGAGCTGACCCTGCGGGCGCTCCGCCACGCGGCCGAGCGCATCGAGCGCTTCCACCGCGAGTGCGCGCCCCGCTCCTGGCACATGCGGGACGCCTTCGGCTCGCTACTGGGGCAGGAGGTGCGTCCTCTCGACCGCGTCGCCGTCTACGTTCCCGGTGGTCGCGCCGCCTACCCCTCGACCGTGCTCATGACCGTGATCCCCGCGCGCGTCGCCGGTGTGCGCGAAATCGTGCTCGTGTCGCCACCCGGAGCCGACAAGTCGCTGAACGCCGCGGTGCTGGCCGCCGCCCGCGTGACGGGCGTGACCGAAGCCTATCGCGTCGGGGGCGCCCAGGCGGTGGCGGCGCTCGCCTATGGCACGGAGACCATTCGCCGGGTCGACAAGATCGTGGGGCCCGGCAACATCTATGTCGCGCTCGCCAAGAGCCGGGTCTTCGGCGACGTCGGCATCGACATGGTGGCGGGACCGAGCGAGGTCGTGGTGGTGGCCGACGAGTCGGCCGACCCCTCGTGGGTGGCTGCCGATCTCCTGGCCCAGGCCGAGCACGATCCCATGGCGCGCGCGGTGCTGCTCACGCCCTCCCGAGCGCTGCTCGACCGCGTCGCCGCCGAGACGGCGCGGCAGCTTGCCGTCCTTCCCCGGCGCGACATCGCCGCGGCCGCGCTCGAGGCCCACGGCGCGCTCGTGTTGACGCGAAGCCTCGAGGAGGCCGTCGAGGTCGCCAATCGCCTCGCGCCCGAGCATCTCGAGCTCCAGGTGGACGACCCCGAGGCATGGCTCACGCGGGTTCGGAACGCGGGCGCCGTGTTTCTCGGCCGCTTCACGCCGGAGGTGGTCGGTGACTACGTCGCCGGGCCGAGCCACGTCCTGCCGACCGGCGGCACGGCCCGCTTCGCCTCGGCATTGAGCACAGAAGACTTCGTCAAGCGGCTGAGCGTGATCCAGTACGCCGCGGCGGGGCTCGAGAACGCCGGCCCGCACTTGGCAGAGCTCGCGCGGGTCGAGGGGCTCGACGGCCACGGGGCCGCGGCGGCGATGCGCATCCAGAAAACGGGAGACCGGACATGAAGCCAGCGGGCGAGAGCCGCGTCCCAGACGTGCCTCGGCAGGGACGGGTGGAGCGAAAGACCAAGGAGACGCAGATCGTGCTCCAGCTCGGCCTCGACGGCTCCGGCGCCTCGAAGGTCGAGACGGGCATCCCGTTCTTCAACCACATGCTCGAGGCCTGGGCCAAGCACGGACTGATGGACCTGACAGTGGACGCCCGCGGTGACCTCGAGGTGGATTTCCACCACACGGTCGAGGACGTCGGCATCTGTCTGGGCAAAGCCTTCCGCGAGGCGACGGGCGACAAGACGGGCATTGTCCGCTACGGCGCCTCGTTCCTGCCCATGGACGAGGCGCTGCTCCACGCCGCCGTGGACATCTCCGGACGGCCCTATCTCGTCTTCAACGTGCCGCTCAGGCGGACGCGGATCGGGAACTTGGATCTCGACCTGCTCGAGGACTTCTTCCGCGCGTTCGCCTTCAACGCCGAGATCACGCTGCACGTCAACATGCACTACGGGCAGAACCTGCATCACATCGCGGAGGCCGTGTTCAAGGCCGTGGCTCGGGCGCTGGCCGAGGCGACGCGCCTCAACCCGCGCATCCCCGGCGTCCTCAGCACCAAAGGCAGCCTCTGACGTGATCGCTGTCATCGACTACGGACGGGGGAACCTGGGGAGCGTCGAGAAGGCGCTCGGGCGCCTCGGCATGCGCGCGGTGGTGACCCAGGACCCGCGCGCGCTCGCGGACGCCGACGCCCTCGTCCTGCCCGGCGACGGCGCATTCCACGACGCGATGGGGAGCCTGCAGTCGCTCGGCCTTCTCGACCCGCTCAAGGCGGCGCTGGACGAGGGCCGCCCCTTCCTCGGGATCTGCCTGGGCTACCAGCTGCTCTTCACCGAGAGCGAGGAGTTCGGCCAGGGCAAGGGGCTCGATGTCATCCCGGGCGCCGTCCGGCGCTTCCCGGCCGGGCTCAAGGTGCCGCACATGGGCTGGAACACGGTCGAGCACCGCGGCGACCTCGCCATCTTCGACGGTATCCCGTCGGGCGCACACTTCTATTTCGTGCACTCGTACTATCCGATGACGGCGGATCCGTCGCTGCAGGTCGCGACCTGCACGTATGGCCTGACCTTTCCGGCAGCCCTGGGGCGCGGCGCCCTCTTCGCCACGCAGTTCCACCCGGAGAAGAGCCAGCGCTGGGGCCTGAGGCTGCTCGAGAACTTCGCCGCCCTGGTGAGGGACAGGCGACGCGGATGCTGATCGTTCCTGCCATCGATCTGCGTGACGGCCGGTGCGTGCGGCTCCGGCAGGGCCGCCCCGATGCCGCGACTGTCTTCTCCGACGACCCGGTGGCGATGGCCAGGCGCTGGGAGGCCGAGGGCGCGCCGCGCCTCCACGTCGTGGACCTCGACGGGGCCTTCGGCGGCGGCCCGGCTCAGGCCGTCCTGATCCGCGAGATCGTGCGCGGAGTGCGCATTCCGGTCGAGGTGGGCGGCGGGCTGCGCGCGATCGAGCACGTCGAGGCGGTGCTCGATGCCGGCGCGCGCTGGGCCATCGTGGGCACGCGCGCGGCGCTCGACCCCGCGTTCCTCGGCCAGGTCTGCCGCGGCTTCGAGGACCACGTCATCGTCGGTGTCGACGCTTCAGACGGGTACGTGGCCGTGGACGGCTGGACCCGCGTGCTCGAGCTCGAGGCCCTCGCGCTCGCCCGCGACGCGGCGGCGGCCGGCGCGGCCGCCATCATCTACACGGACATCGCCCGGGACGGCACGCAGGGCGGTCCCAACCTCCGGAGCACCGCGTCTCTCGCGCGCGGGTTGTCCATCCCGGTCTTCGCTTCGGGCGGCGTCGGCTCGCTCGACGACATCCGTCAGCTCTCGACCATCCCGGGCGTCGTGGGCGTCATCGTGGGGCGCGCCCTGTACACCGGCGCGGTGGACCTGCGCGCGGCGCTCGCCGAGGCCCGGTAGGCCATGCTCTGCAAGCGCATGATCCCGTGTCTCGACGTCCACGCCGGACGCGTCGTCAAGGGCGTGCGCTTCGTGAACCTCCGTGACGCGGGCGATCCCGTCGAGGCCGCGCAGGTCTACGACGCCCAGGGCGCCGACGAGCTGGTGTTCCTCGACATCACGGCCTCCCACGAGGAGCGGGAGATCATGCTGGGCGTCGTTCGCCGGACCGCCGAGGGCATCTACATGCCGCTCACCGTCGGAGGCGGCGTGCGCAGCATCGACGACATCCGGGTGCTCTTGCGCGCCGGCGCCGACAAGGTCTCGCTGAACACCGCCGCCCTCGAGCGCCCCGATCTCATCCGCGAGGCGGCGCACCGCTTTGGCAGCCAGTGTATCGTGGTCGCCATTGATGCTCAGCGAATCGTCGCTCAGCGAATTGTCGCCCAGCGAATCGACCCCCAGCGCATCGACGCGCAGCGCGACGCCGGCGCGCCGCCCCGCTGGGAGGTCTACACTCACGGCGGCCGCCGGGCCACAGGCCGGGACGCCGTCACATGGGCCCGCGACGTCGAGGCGCTCGGCGCCGGGGAGATCCTCCTCACGAGCATGGACCGCGACGGCACGGGCGACGGCTATGACCTCGAGCTCACCCGGGCGGTGTCGGAAGCCGTCTCGGTCCCCGTCATCGCGTCGGGAGGCGCCGGGAGCCTCGAGCACCTGCTCCTGGGTGTCGTCGAGGGCAAGGCGGACGCCGTCCTCGTCGCCTCCATGTTCCACTTCGGCCGCCACACTCTCGGCGAGGCCAAGGCCTACCTCCACGAGCGCGGCGTGGCCGTGAGGATCGGGCCGTGAGCCCCGCCGTACGGACCGGGGCTCCATGAGCATGGAAGCCGAGCTCAAGTGGGATGGCCAGGGTCTCATTCCCACCGTGGCGCAGGAGACGGAGACGGGCGAGGTCCTGATGGTCGCCTGGATGGACAGGGAGGCCCTCGCCAGGACGCTCGAGACGGGGCTGGCGCACTACTGGTCGCGCGAGCGCCGGGCTCTCTGGCGCAAGGGCGAGACCTCCGGGCACAGCCAGCACGTGGACGCGGTCTATGCCGACTGCGACCGCGACACGCTGCTGGTACAGGTGCACCAGGACGGCGTCGCCTGCCACACCGGCGCGCGCACCTGTTTCTTCACCCGGCTGGGGCGCGCGGGCCCCCCGGTGGCCTCGGGCGCCGGGCCTGCCGTGCTCGAGGTCGTGGAGCGGGTCCTCCAGTCGCGCAAGGTCGTCCGCCCCGCCGGCTCGTACACGGCAGAGCTCTTCGAGCGCGGCGAGGCCCAGATCTGCCGCAAGATCGGCGAGGAGGCAACCGAGGTGGTGACGGCAGCCCTCGGCGGCGAGGGCGACGCGCGGGTGGTGTCCGAGGTGGCCGATCTCTGGTTCCACACCATGGTGCTCCTGGCCGCTCGCGGCATCCCGCTGCGGACTCTCTTCTCCGAGCTGGCCCGCCGGCATGGCGAGAAGACCGAGAAGACATGGAAGCCATGAGAGCGCTGACCGTCCTCTCGTTGAGCCTGGTGCTGTCCGCGTGCAGCGCCGGCCGCATCGATCGCGGCATCTTCTACTCGGCCAAGGGCTACCAGGTCAGCCTGCCGACGCAGGGCTGGGCGGTGAAGCCGGGCAGTGCCGCCGATCTCGAGCTCCAGCGCGACGAGCCCGCGGGCGGGATGCTGGCCGACGCCACGTGCGACGACAAGACGGTGGGCCGGCCGCTCGATATCCTGGCGCGTCACCTTACCTTCGGCCTCAAGGACCGCGTGGCCGAGGACGGAGGCGCGATGACGGTCGGCGGGTGGCCCGCCCAGCGAGCGGTGGTCCACGGCCGCCTCGACGGCGCGGCCGTCGGCGTCGAGGCGGTCGTCGTCAAGGGCGATCGCTGCGTCTATGACTTCCTCTACGTGGCCCCGGACGCCGCGTTCGAGGCGGGGCGGGACGACTTCCGCGCCTTTGTCGAGAGCCTGAGCGGGGTCGCCAGGTGAGCGCCTGGACCTATGCGCGCAGGCACGGGCGGGAATCCGTCGCGTGGTACGGGGGCCTGGGGCTGCTGACGCTCCAGGTCGCGCGCAACCTCCAGCTGCCCCCCTCCTACCTCGTCCTCGTGGCGCGCCAGATCGACGTGATCGGCGTCCGCTCGCTCGTCGTCGCCCTCTCGGCGGCCATCTTCACCGGCATGGTCCTGGCGCTCCAGAGCGCGGTGAACATGGCGCGCTTCGGAGCGGAGAACTACGTCGGGCCCGTCGTGGCGCTGTCCATCCTGCGCGAGCTGGGTCCGGTCCTCACGGCCATCCTGGTCGGAGGCAAGGTCGCCTCGGGCATCACGGCCGAGCTTGGCTCCATGAAGGTGACGGAGCAGATCGACGCGCTGCGAGCCATCGGCGTCAACTACATCAAGAAGCTGATCGTTCCCCGGCTCCTGGCGGCGCTCCTGGTCTTCCCGCTGGTGACCGTCCTGGCGGATGCGGTCGGCCTCGTCGGCGGCATGCTGATCGCGGTGTTCGACCGCCAGGTCGACAGCTACCTCTACTGGAATACGATCTCCTACTGGGTCGTGATGAAGGACTTCCTGACGGGGCTCGCCAAGAGCGTGGTCTTCGGGGGCCTCGTGACGTTGATCGGATGCTACAACGGGCTCGGCACCGAGGGCGGCACGGAGGGGCTCGGTCGCTCGACTACCAACACGGTGGTGCAGGCGGCCATGGCCGTCATCGTGTCGGACTTCTTCCTCACCAAGCTGTTCCTCCTGCTCTTCTGGTGAGGAGACGAGACATGGCCGAGCCCCTCGTGGCGCTCCGGGACGTGCGGAAGGCCTTTGACCACAACCAGGTGCTGCGCGGCGTGAGCTTCGCCCTTCCGAAGGGCATGACGCTCGCCATCATGGGTGGCAGCGGCTCCGGCAAGACCGTGCTGCTACGGATCATCTCGGGGCTGATCCGGCCCGACGCGGGGGAGGTCTCGCTCTTCGGGACGCGCATCGAGCGCATGCGGGAGGAGGCGATGCTGCCGCTGCGGCAGCGCACCGGCTTCGTCTTTCAGGGCGCGGCGCTCTTCGACTCGCTCTCGGTCTTCGAGAACGTCGCCTACCCGCTGCGCGAGCACACGCGCCTGTCGCTCGGGGAGATCACGGATCGGGTCCACCGCTTCCTCTCCCTCGTGGGCCTGCCCGGCACCGACGATCTCCTGCCGGCTGAGCTCTCGGGCGGCATGCGCAAGCGCGTCGGGATCGCGCGCGCGATCGTGATGGAGCCCGAGGTCGTCTTCTTCGACGAGCCCACGGCGGGGCTCGACCCGACCAACGCGCGGCTCGTCGCCGAGCTGATCGCCACGCTCCGGACCGGGGTCTGTGATACGGCCATCGTGGTCACCCACGACGTCGAATTCGCGAACCTGGTCGCCGATCAGATGGCCATCCTGCATCAGGGGCGCTTCGCGGGCCTTGGCACGCCGGCCGAGATCCGCGCATCCTCCAACACCGACGTTCGGCGATTCCTGGCCGGCGAGCTCCGGGAGGGCTCCTAGCGTGTCGGACGGGCGGTCCTTCGCCCTGCAGCTCCGGATCGGCGCCTTCATCCTGGTTTCGCTCGCCGTCTTTCTGGCCATCGTGTACCTCCTGGGCGCCCGCGCCAGGTACTTCGAGCGAAAGTACGAGCTGGTCGCGGAGTTCACCGAGGTGGGAGGCTTGATCGAGGGCGCCACGGTGCGGCTGGCGGGCGTGCAGATCGGCCGGGTCTCGAGCGTGGTCCTGGCGCCCCAGGTGGGCGGCAAGGTGCGAGTGACCATGACGGTCGCGCGCCGCTTCCAGGACCGCATCCGCCGGAACTCCGAGGCGCGGATCTCGACCCAGGGTCTCCTCGGCGACAAGATCGTCGAGATCACCATGGGCTCGCCCGCGGCCCCGCCGCTCCAGCCCGGGGAGCCGCTGACCTCCCAGGATCCCCACGAGATGAGCCGGATGCTCGCCGAGGGCGCCCAGACGCTCGCCTCGATCAACCGGCTCGTCTCCTCGCTCCACGGGGCGGTGGACCGGCTCGACAAGAGCGGCGCCTTCGACGACGCCGGCGCGGCCGCCAGGTCTGCCCGGCGGATCACCGACGAGGTCGAGAAGGGCCGGGGCTGGCTGCACGTGCTGGTCTACGAGGAGCCGGAAGCCCTCAAGCGACTCAATGTCATCCTGGACACGACGCAACAGCTGATCGCCCGGGCGGAGAGCGGGGACAGCGCCGCGGGGGTGCTGCTCTCCAAGGACAGCGCGAAGTCCGCCCGGGCGCTCCTGGCCGCGCTCGACGCGCTCGGGCGAGCCGCGGAGACGCCCAGCCCGGGCGACGGGCTCCTCCCCGCGCTCCTCTTCGATCCCGAATACCGTCCCGTCGCGCGCGATCTGCAGATCCTGGCCCGGAACTTCCGTGACGTGTCGGAGAAGCTCGCGAAGGGCGAGGGTGTGCTGGGCGGGCTTCTCCAGGCCACCGGCGACGACGCCACGGGCCAGACGGGTGCCGACTTCCGCGCGGCCCTGGCCAATCTCCGCGCGGTCAGCGCGAAGCTCAACTCCGGCGAGGGCACGCTCGGGAAGCTGATCGAGGACCCGACGGTGTACGAAAGCCTCGTGTCATTTCTCGAAGGCGCCCAGAGGAGCTTCCTCCTGCGCTCGCTGATGCGCTCCACGATTCGCCGCGGCGACAAGGACAAGTAATGGCCAGGGACCGGTCGGTCTACCGCTGCCAGCAGTGCGGCTTCGCCGCGCCCAAGGCTGGCACGTGTCCCGACTGCGCCCGTGCCGGCAGCTTCGTCGCGCTCGTCGAGGAGCGGGCGGCCGCCTCCCGGTCGGAGCGGCCGAAGCTGGCGGCGGGCGGCGGGCCCGTGCCGATCGGCGACATCGCCGTAGAGTCTGGCGAGCGTTTCCAGACCGGGATCTCCGAGCTCGACCGGGTGCTGGGCGGCGGCGTGGTGCCGGGCTCGCTCGTGCTGATCGGCGGCGATCCGGGCATCGGCAAGTCCACGCTCCTGCTGCAGAGCAGCCGGGCGCTCGCCGAGCGGCGGGGGCCCGTGCTGTACGTCTCGGGCGAGGAGTCGGCGGCGCAGGTCAAGCTGCGGGCCGACCGGCTCGGCATCGCCCCCAAGGGGCTGTACTTTCTCGCGGAGACGGACCTCGGGATCATCGAGGGGCACGCCGCCGCGCTGAAGCCGCGCGTGCTCGTGGTCGACTCGATCCAGACGGTCTTCGTGCCGGGGCTCGAATCGGCGCCCGGAAGCGTTAGCCAGGTTCGCGAGTGCGCGGCGCGGCTGATGCTGTTCTCCAAGGGACGCGGCATGGCGGCCTTCCTCGTGGGACACGTGACCAAGGATGGCGCGATCGCGGGACCCCGCGTGCTCGAGCACATCGTCGACACCGTCCTCTACTTCGAGGGCGAGCAGCACCACGCCTACCGCGTCCTGCGCGCCGTCAAGAACCGCTTCGGCTCCACGAACGAGATCGGCGTCTTCGAGATGGGCGAGCAGGGTCTCCGCGAGGTGCCGAACCCGTCGGGCTTCTTCCTGGCGGAGCGGCCGCGCGGGGCGGCGGGCTCGGTCATCGTCTCGAGCCTCGAGGGGACGCGGCCGCTGCTTCTCGAGCTGCAGGCCCTCGTCACCCCGGCGAGCTTCGGCACGCCGCGGCGCACCGTGCTAGGCGCCGACTACAACCGCGTCTGTCTCCTCCTGGCTGTGCTCGAGAAGCGCGTCGGGTTTCCGCTCCAGAGCCAGGACGTCTTCGTCAACGTGGCGGGGGGCGCCCGCATCAGCGAGCCCGCGGCCGACCTCGGTGTGGCTGTGGCCGCGGCCTCGAGCTATCTCGACCGGCCCGTGCGAGGGGATGTCGTGATCATGGGGGAGGTCGGGCTCGCCGGCGAGGTGCGGGCCGTGGCGGGCTTCGCGGGGCGTCTCAAGGAGGCGGCGGCGCTCGGCTTCGCCACGGCTGTGGTGCCGCAAAACAATCTCGCGGCCGGCGGGACGTATCCGGTAGAAGTCCAGGGAGTGGGCTCCGTGGACGAAGCGGTCAAGACACTGCTCGGGCAGTAAGGGGAATTCATGGCCATCATCATCGTGCGGATCTTCATGCTGGCGGCGGCGACGGCAGCGGGGATGGCTTTCGGGCCCGCGCTTGGCATTCCGGCCACCAACTGGTGGCTCGGCGGCGCAGGTTTCCTCTTCGGCGTCCTGGCCGTTCTGCTGGAATGGCAGGCTCGGCGCATCCCGGTCGACCGTCTCTTCTGGGGTGCCATGGGCGGCATCGTCGGTCTGGGGCTCGGGCTGGGCTTCGGCACGGCGGTGGGCGCGGTTGCTCCAGACGCGGGCCCGCTCGGCCGCGGCCTCTTCGGGCTGCTCCTCTCGTACCTCGGCGCCTCGGTCGCGCTCGCCAAGCGCGACGAGCTCGAGGACATGTCGGCGAAGCTCTTTCCCAAGACGGCGGCGAGGCGGCAGAGCTACAAGATCCTCGACACCTCGGTCATCATCGACGGGCGCATCGCGGACCTCTGCGAGGTCGGCTTTCTCGAGGGCACGCTCGTCATTCCGCAGTTCGTCCTGCGCGAGCTCCAGCAGATCGCAGACTCGCCCGACCCGCTCAAGCGGAATCGCGGGAAGCGCGGCTTCGACGTGCTGCAGCGTCTCCAGCGCCTGCCGCGGGTGACGGTGCGGATCGAGGACCAGGACTTTCCGCAGGTCCGGGAGGTGGACCGCAAGCTCATCGAACTCGGCAAGGTCCTGGGCGGCAAAGTCGTGACCAACGACTACAACCTGAACAAGGTCGCCGAGCTCTCCGGGGTGGCCGTGCTCAACGTCAACGAGCTCGCCAACGCCCTCCGGCCCGTGGCACTGCCGGGCGAGCTCATCCACGTCCACCTGGTCAAGGAAGGCAAGGAGGCCGGACAGGGCGTGGCCTATCTGGACGACGGCACCATGGTAGTCGTGGACCACGGCAAGCGGTTCATCGGCCAGCAGGTGAGCGTCACGGTCACGTCGGTGCTCCAGACCGCCGCCGGCCGCATGATCTTCGCCCGTCTTAAGGACGACGAGGGATCGCGATGACACGCGGGAGGAACGGAGCCGCGAGGCGAGCGGGGGGAGTGCGGGGGCCATGTCGGGGCCCCCGCATCCACGACGACGAGGGATCGCGATGACACGCGGGAGGAGCGGAGCCGCGAGGCGAGCGGGGGGAGTGCGGGGGCCATGTCGGGGCCCCCGCATCCACGACGACGAGGGGACCGCCCGGTGAGGAAGGCTGTCGCCATCGTGCCTGCCGCTGGCGCGGGGACGCGGATGGGCGGCAGGCAGCCCAAGCAATACCTGGCTCTGGGCGGCGTCCCGCTCCTGGTGCACACGCTCCGCGTGCTCGCGCCCTGTCCCTCGCTCGAGGGCGTAGTGATCGCCGTGCCCGTCGACCGGATCAGCGCGACCCGGGCTCTTCTGCGGCGCTTTCGCGTGCCGCGCGTGGTCGCGGTGGTCGCGGGCGGCGCGGAGCGTCAAGATTCGGTGCGGCTCGGTCTCGAGGCCGCGCCGCCCGAGCCGGCGTGGATCGTCGTCCACGATGCCGTGCGCCCCTTCATCACGCCCGAGCTGGTCGAACGCGTGCTCGCGGCCGCACGGATCCCCGGCGCCGCCACGTGCGGCTGGCCGGTGCGCGAGACGGTCAAGAGCGTCCGCGACTCGCTGATAGAAAAAACGCTGCCGCGGGAAGGACTGTGGTTGACCCAGACACCCCAGGCGTTCCGCCGCGAGCTTCTGCAGGAGGCGCATGACAAGGCCGCGCGCGATGGCGTGAGGGCCACGGACGACGCGATGCTGATCGAACGGCTGGGCGGTCGCGTCGCGATGGTCCAGGGTCTCGTCCAGAACATCAAGATCACGACCCCCGAGGACCTCAAGACCGCACGAGGGCTGCTCGGAGGTCGGCGACGATGACCGCGCGGAGCGGTCTCGGCTTCGACCTCCACCCGTTTGTGGACGGGCGGCCGCTCGTCCTGGGCGGCATCACGGTGCCCGGCGAACGCGGACTCGGCGGGCACTCGGACGCGGACGTGCTGACGCATGCCGTCTCTGAGGCGCTCCTGGGGGCGCTGGCGCTCGGGGACCTCGGGCGCATGTTTCCCGACACCGATCCGCGATGGACGGGCGTGTCGAGTCTCCTCCTCCTCGGAGGGGTGATGGCGGCGCTGGGCAAGAAGGGCGCGCGTCTCATCAACGTGGACGCGACCGTGATCTGCCAGGCTCCCCGGCTGGGCCCGCATCTCCCCGCGATGGCCGGGCGCCTCGCCGAGACGATGGGCGTCGCAGGGGATCAGGTGAGCGTGAAGGCCAAGAGCCCCGAGCATCTGGGCCTCCTCGGCCGGGGCGAAGGCATCGCCGCCCTGGCCGTCGTCAGCGTGGAGGTGCCGTGATGGCGCTGCGGATCTTCAATACGTTGACCCGCCGGAAGGAGGACTTCGTCCCGCTCACGCCGGGCGAGGTGCGCATCTACGTGTGCGGAATCACCGTCTACGATTTCTGCCACGTCGGACACGCGCGGAGCGCCATGGCCTTCGACGTCGTCCGACGCTATCTGAAGTTCAAGGGTTTTCGCGTGATCCTCGTCAAGAACTACACGGACGTGGAGGACAAGATCATCCGCCGCGCGAAGGAGGAGGGCGTCGCCGCGACGGTCGTGTCGGAGCGTTACATCGACGAGTACCGGACGGACATGGCCTCGATCGGCGTCCAGCCGGCCGACGTCGAGCCCAAAGCGACCGAGCACATCGCGCAGATGGTCGCGCTGGTCGAACGTCTCATCGGGCGAGGCGCAGCCTACGTCGTGGAGGGTGATGTCTATTTCGAGGTGCGGCGCTTCCCCGAGTACGGCAAGCTCTCGGGCAAGAATCTCGACGAGCTCGAGGCCGGCGCTCGGGTGGATGTCGACGAGCGCAAGCGGGACCCGCTCGACTTCGCCCTCTGGAAGGCGTCCAAGCCGGGCGAGCCGTCATGGCCGAGCCCGTGGGGCACCGGCCGGCCCGGCTGGCATATCGAGTGCTCGGCCATGGCCATGCAGTACCTCGGCGAGAGCTTCGACCTCCACGGCGGCGGCGAGGACCTGATCTTCCCGCACCACGAGAACGAGATCGCCCAGTCCGAGGCGGCGACGGGCCGACCCTTCGTCCGCTTCTGGGCCCACAATGGGTTCGTCAACCTGGGGTCGGAGAAGATGTCGAAGTCCCTGGGCAACACGCTCCTCATCCGGGAGATGGTCAAGCGCCACGACGCCGAAGCGTTGAGGCTGTACTTCCTCAACACCCACTACCGCCACCCGCTCGAGTTCGGCGACGAGCGGATCGCGGAATCGGCAAAGGCCCTCGGCCGCCTGCGCGCCCTCGTGGAAGAGGCGGAGCGGATCGGCAACAAGGGGACGCCGCAGCCCGGCCCCGACGGCGGCCTCTTCGACGAGGTCGCTGCCCATCGGCAGCGCTTCGAAGCGGCGATGGACGATGACTTCAACACGCCCCAGGCCCTGGGTGTCCTCTTCGACCTGGCCAGGCTGCTCCAGGGCGCTCGGGCCCAGATCGACGAGGGGCGTCTCGGCGCAGGCCCGTTCCTCATGGGCGTGGGAGAGCTCATGACGCTCGCCAGGGTCCTGGGACTTCTCGAGCCAGGCACGGGCGCCCCAGCGCCAGTGGATGCCCAGCTCAGGGCTCGCATCGACTCTCTCGTGTATCTGCGCGAGCAGGCGCGGAGGCAGCGCGATTTCGCGGAAGCCGACAGGCTCCGCGCCGAGCTCGCCGAGCTCGGGGTCACGCTCAAGGACACGCGGGACGGCACGAGCTGGACGCTCTCCCGGTGAGCGGCGACACAAGCGATGGGGCGCCGCTCTTCGGGCGCAACCCCGTACTCGAGCTGCTGCGCGCCCGGAGTCGTCGTGTCGAGGAGATCGCAGTGCTCTCGGAGGGGCGGGCGCCGGCGCTCCAAGAGCTCGTTACGCTCGCGCGCGCCCGGGGCGTGAAGATCTCGTTTCGCACTCGCGATCAGTTGACGGCCATCGCGGGGACGCCCCATCATCAAGGTGTCGTGGCGCGGGTGGCGGAGGCGGCCTACGCGGCGCTGGAAGAGCTTCTGGCCATACCGGGGCTGCGGGGAGAGCCGGCCTTTTTCCTGGCGCTCGACCAGATCCAGGACCCTAGAAACCTCGGAGCCATCCTGAGGTCAGCCGAGGTCACCGGCGCGCACGGGGCCATAGTTCCCAAGCACCATGCTGCGGGCCTGACTGGCGCCGCCGCCAAGTCCGCCATGGGCGCCGTGGAGCACATGGCCGTGGCGAGGGAGACGAACCTGGTCCAGGCTATTGAGATATTGAAGAAAGATGGAATCTGGGTGGTGGGCTCAGCAGTGCGGGGCGGGCAGGCTCCCTGGCAGGTGGACATGACCGGGCCGGTCTGCCTGGTGCTGGGCGGAGAGGGACCCGGACTCCGGCCCCTCGTGGGCAAGAGCTGCGACTTCCTCGTGACCATCCCTATGCGCGGTCGCATCGGCTCTCTGAATGTGTCCGCGGCGGCGGCCATCCTCTGCTACGAGGTCGAGCGCCAGAGGCTCCTGAGAAAGGCAAAATTGTCTTGACTTCCAGGCACCTCGAAACTAAAGTGAAGTTTTGCGACTGCTGGCGTAGCTCAGGGGTAGAGCAACTGCCTTGTAAGCAGTGGGTCGGGGGTTCAAATCCTCCCGCCAGCGCCAGACATTTCAAGGGGTTACAGTCTGAGGAACCAGCGGGGAGATACCCAAGTGGCCAAAGGGGGCAGACTGTAAATCTGCTGGCGAACGCCTTCGGGGGTTCAAATCCTCCTCTCCCCACCACCTTCGCGGGCGGCCAACGGCGCGTCGAGAGGGAGCGCGGGAATAGCTCAGCGGTAGAGCGCCAGCCTTCCAAGCTGGGGGTCGCGGGTTCGAATCCCGTTTCCCGCTCCACTTGAGCTCCGGCATCGTGAGTTCCGGCATCGGGGACAAACGACCAGCATGATCCAGGCCCATGTAGCTCAGTTGGCAGAGCACGCCCTTGGTAAGGGCGAGGTCTCCGGTTCAATCCCGGACATGGGCTCCATCATCTCGGACGAACACGCAGGGCTGCACGAACAGCAGGCGGACTAGGGAGGCAAGCGAGGGATGGCCAAGGCGAAGTTCGATCGGTCGAAGCCGCACGTGAACATAGGGACGATTGGGCACATTGATCACGGGAAGACGACGCTGACCTCGGCGATCACGAAGGTGCTGCACACGAAGTACAGCGGGGTGGCGGTGCGGG